>SWBZ01003327.1_pt1 | contig 332464 bp, 369 predicted proteins | sample 4693031 | NCBI WGS metagenome assembly SWBZ01 (sample SAMN10267274, study PRJNA491770) | bioreactor metagenome | isolation source: DHS bioreactor inoculated with | place: Japan: off Shimokita Peninsula
CACAAACCATTGTAATATAAGGTGTTTGGTGGGCCCGGAGGGACTCGCTAATGATAATGAAATCAATTGTCTACGAAGGCGAAATAGACAATGCCAAGGGCGCAAAATCGCGCATTATGATGCCCGTCGAATGCGGCGCATGTGGCTGGCAAGGTCGCCGCAAGACAGGCCAGATTGTCCAGTGCCCCAAGTGCGGTTCTTTCGCCGCCGCTCGTTCAATGTATTTCCGGCAAGTGGAGCGGGCGTAACCCGTTTCCTTGCTGACTTGATTATAGCTACCTGTTGCCTTCCATGCCTCTATGATCTTCTGGATTTCGGTTTCGTCCAGAGCGGGCAGGTTCATGCTAAATGCCTCGTGCCATGAGATCGCAAACGGTGCTGGCCGGGACGGCGTACCCAATCCCGACGATTGAAGCGCTGAACATGCTGGTTGGCGCGAGCATCACGCCCACTGTAATGGCGACAACCTCGCCGCTGTCGTCATAGACCGGCCCGCCAGACTGACCGGGGACAACTGTGATGTTGGTGACGATGACGTTCCGCCAATGGACAACCGTGCGAGCGTTGCCCGACACCTGACCGTAGACGGATACGAACTCCATGTTGGCCGGGTTGCCGTCTGCACGAATGAAGGTGCCGGGTTTCGGCTCCTTGCAGGACAGACGAGACGAGGCAAAGCGCTCAGGCCGCGAGGCGCGCAGAAGCGCCACGTCATATTCGGCATTCGTCCAAAGCACTTCGGCAGTCTGAATGTCGCCAATGCTGGATTTCAGCTTGACCTCTTTCACGTCATCCACGACATGCGCGGCTGACAGAACGTAGCCTCCCCCAAGATGAACCCCGCTTCCGTGGCCGCTACCGACCAGAACCTTCACAACAGCGGTCCCACGCTGCGTTTCGCTGCCGTGTGGCATCTTTGCCGCCATCAAGGCGAGCAGCACCAATGCCGCGAAGCCTAAGCCCGCAGCCCATTTAATGGCTCTCATGGGAGCCTCCTATGATGTGGAACGTGTCCGTTTCGGGGAGTTCTCGAAAAGACGGTCGATGCGCTGATTAGTGCCATCAACGGCTGTCTTCACGTTATTCAGCGCGGCCATGATCTGCTCCGTGCTTTCACGGTGGCCAGCTTTGGAGACGTACGTCTCAGCGACGTGCAGCTTGTGGTCCGAAAGCTCCTGCCTTGCGGTGGTCGCAAGGGCTGCTGCCGCCTCAGCCTTGAGAGTCGCTTCGTTTTTGGCTTCCTTTACTCGACCATCAATTCGCCACCATATGCCCCAGAGAGCAGCGGAAACGGTCAGAAAGAATATGACGGCCCCTGCAATCTCCTGCCCGCTCATGGACGCCACCCGCAAGCCTTCTGGCCGTACTTGTTCTCAGCCAGGTATCGCTTGACCTGCTCGTCTGTGAGCTTGTCAATCTGCTCTTGCGTGAACCGATGTGGGGTGTTCAAATCGCAGTAGTTACCTACAGTTTGGCACCCGGAAATGATACATAGAGCCGCGATAAGTATCACTTTGACCATTCGCTAAGCTCCTTTCGCGCTTCTGAGGGCGGCAGGGAGCCAACGTCATTCTGGATGCCGTCCATGTCCTCACGGGCTTTCAAGCGCTCCTGAGCGGTCTTCTGGCGCTCCTTGGCCGCACCGGATGCCCTGCCCTTCCAGAACGCCGCGACAATCGCGAATAGAGCCGCACCAGCGCCGATCACGAACTTGTTTGACAGGATGGCTAGGAGAAGGCCGGTCATAGCTTCCAGCCCTTCTTTTTCGCCAGCCAGTACCAACCTTCCACGAGGGACACGGCGGCACCACTAATCAGGTAGCTTATGATGGCTGCAATATCGGGGTCGTCCACCAGTTGAGCGGCTAAGTCAGCTTCGAGCAGCCCGTAGGCCGACAGAAAGCCGATGCCGTACCGCAGGATGATGCGGGCTACGTTGCCGCTCATTTGCGCCTCCATAGTTTGGCAAGGAAGGAGAGGATGATTTCAAGGAGGGAGCTGCCGCGCTGTGTTGGAACGGGTGTTGCAACAGGTGGCCGTGGGGCGCTTTCGCCGTAGCCGGAGGCTTCCAGCGCGTGTCCATACTTATTGGCGCGGGCCGCGATGCTCGATGCCCTGTCCGTGCCGTTGACAACACGGCGGGCGCTCACATAATCGACGGCGTGCTCGGAAACATAATCTTCCAGCGACTTGCCGGTGAAGGTGCCAAGGAGCATCCCATCGATAAGAATCGGAACAGCATTGCGCAGTGTTGCCGCCAGTTCAGGGTGCCTGACCAGATCAACACCAAGGCGCTTTGCCCAATCGGTGTAGTTCCGGCGTCCAGTGATTTGAACTAGCCCGCGGCCCTTGAAGCGCCGACCGTCGCCAGGCTTGGTGTTGCCTAGGTCTTTACGCCCCTCATAAGCAGCGCCCGAAGCGTATTCCTCCATTGTCCTCCAATGGTCGCTCTCGTGATGCGCAGTGGCGAGGATATAGGCCGCACGATGGAGCGAAACGCGCCGCTTCTCCAAACCGTCCAAGACGGCCTCCATCCATTTGACCTGCTCTCTTGTAAGACGGCGCACGGGCATAAGCGGGCGCACCGCGTTGAAGAACGCAGTTCGGTCCATTGGGGGATTCCTTTTTGTCGCGGGATTTGGTATGTTTAGGAGTTGGCGGGGCACCGCGCGAAGGCTGTTTTAGGACGGGCTTCAGCGGATAAGCCTAGCGGCGAAAGGCACACCGTACGGGGCCGGCCCGCCAATCTCACTTCTTCCCAAGCCATTCCGCCAACTGCTCCGCACAATGGTCTTCCTCGGAAAGAGCCCAAGCTATAAACCGGCAGAACAAACACCGATCGCCCCAGTGATGGGCGATACGCGCGCAAAGATATTGCCCCTCTTCCCCTCCCGTTCTCTCATTGATGAATACGGAGAAAGAGGCTAGGTAGGAGCGCATCAGACTACCAGTTCAAGAGCCGGGAGAGATGGCCGAGAGTGCGTTTCATCACGTTCGCTTTTACCGAGATGCTAAAGAACGGTGCCTTCGGATATTCTGGCTAGATGTTGTTCGCAGAAGCCGAGCCTGCGCCTGCCACAGATACAAGCGTCCCCGCTCCAGAGAAGACGTTGCCCACGACATTGATGTTGTCGGTATTTATACCACGACAGCCATAGGTTCCGCCGCGAATGGAGTTACCAGTGACGGCCGCATACCGCAGATATCCAGCATTGTCGGCAACCAAGTAGATGCTGGTGCCGGTGGCAGACAACCGACCGGAATTCCCTGAGATGGTTCCGTCGTGGCACGTGTTAGTGCCTTTCGACTCAATATAGATGAATTGCAGATCAGCCAGTGCAGGCTCGTAGAACGAGTTGCCGGTGATTGCGTAGGCGTTGATGATCGCCGTGTCCGCACGAACACGGATAGCCCCGCGATAATTGCGGATCGTGTTTCCCTTGATAACCAAGCTTTCAAGCAGGGTTGCCCCCGATGCTACGGCAAAAATCGCATACGTGGCCCCTGCTGCACCCTCACAATCGTTCTCTGAAATTACACAAGTTGCTGCGCCAAAATCAGTGAGGTTCTGATAGAACACCGCGTACCGGACCGCGCCCCGGATCGTGTTCCCGATCATCTTTGCATTGGCACCTTGGATGATGATACCATCCATGTTGCCGCCGTAGTTTAGGTCTACGACCACATAGTTGCCGATAAAATCAATGAAATCACCGGCTGGGTGGCAATCGAAGCCTGCATCGCCACAACCGAAGGCGTTGCAGTTGGCGACCTTAACGAACCGATTAACCCCGTCGCTACCGCCAACGGCGACGACATGGCGGACACGCTCGCCGGAACATTCGGTGATGTTCACCCAATGTGATCCATTGACAACCGAGATGCCATAGGCGAGGCCAGCCTTCAACGACCGATTGGTGCGCGTGCGTGTGATGTTCACGACGGCAGAACGGTCCACCATCAGACTGCGGTCATCAAAGTCTTCGAACAGGCAATCCACAACCGTAAGGTCCGCCACGGTCTTGAAGTGGCCACCGTACTGGCTGCCGCCTGCACCGGAGCCAAAGGCTCGGATGTTCCGAAGCTTGATGTTTTCCCAGAAATTCAGCTTGCGAAGCTTGGAATTCGCGCCCGTCGTGTATGAGTACGACAAGGGGGCCGTTAGCGTAATCGTGTTACCGGATATGGACTTGATCCGCACCATCTCCGAGGTCTTAACGCTAGTGTTGGTGGCAAACAGCGTGTCGCTGTACATTTCCACCAGGTCATTGACCGCCAAACCGGAAGCGTCATCCACATTAACGGATGTCGCGCCGGATAGAGCATTCGCTGTAAGAAGACGATCGGTTCCCAATGCTCCCGTCGATTCAAAGAGCTTGTCTCCGGTCGGGGCATTGGAGAAGTCTATCACTGCGTTGCGGAGTTCTACGAATGACCGGTTCACCACCAAAGTGCTGTCGACGCGGTAGGTCTTCCCGAGACCATCCAACACACTTCCTTCCGGGATTGACGACAGGGCAGTATTGAGAGCCGCCGCGTCATCTGTGGTGCCATCACCCACCGCACCATATTCGGCTGGCGTATATGCTGTGCCAAGATTGATGTCGTTGGCAAGTTTGTCCGCCGTTACTGAGCCGTCAGCGATATTCGCAGTGTCAACCGCGCCTGCGGCATCTGACAGTGCGCCGATAGCAGCCCGCGCTTCTGCCTTTGTCTCCGCCTCAAGGACGGCAAGACCGGTGGTGCCGAGCGTCGTGGTGCCGGAGGAAAGGGTGTCGAGGTTTGAATCCGCGTCCTGCTTACCGGCAATATCACCGGGGCCTACCCACTCCTTGTTTTCCATTCCCTTCCCGTCTGCGCGCCAGCCAAGCACCTTGTTGGCCTCGTTGCGCGGGAATTGCCATTGATGACGATCTGCACCCATGGAGCCTTCTCCAATACAAAAAGCCCGCTCGAAGGCGGGCTGGAATGTTTCTGATTTTGCGGTTTGGTTAGGTTTTCATAATGCCGGTAATCCGGCCTAATCTGTCACGGGTGTGCACCCACCTGTGAAGCTCATACTTGTCGGCAATATTCTCTTTTGGAGTGGCCCACCTAAGATGCGCCGGATTAACGCATCCATTTCGACCATTGCCGCAAGAGTGCGCTGCTTGGTGTTTAGGCGATGGGGGTTCCCCATGAGCTAAAATGCACATAACCCGATGCGCCCCCATTACCTCTGAGGAATAATATGTCTGCCCATATCCTTGTGGGTTTCTGCTGTAAGGCCAGACAACGCAGTCGTCCCGCCCTATGCCTATCAAGGACTCAAGGAACGCTATGCCCGCACCTTCCGGCGCAGTAAGGGTTTTGTGTGGATCCCCGTGTCTTTTGAAGCGCACATAGTGTTTTTGGCACCACCCGAGAGATACAGATGCCTTGCCACAGCCATCAATTGAACATATACGGCGCTTAGCCATTCGACGCTCCTATCGTCGTTTTGGTTAGGGCTGATCTGGTGTTAGCGCACCGCATCAGCCCGCTTATACTAGCAGCCTTTTGCTCTTACTCCATAGTCAAAACAATCGTCTGCTATGATATCGATCCCAAGGTTCGCCGCGAGAACCCCAGCAACTGCTGCCCCCGCTATAAAAACAAGTATTCCGTACCCGGCTCCAAACCGCTCAGAAACGATCTTTGTTGCAAACACAGTCGGGATTAGCGTCGCGAGAATCAATAAATCTTGCATTATTCAACAGCTTCCTGAAGGTTTGGCTTGATGCCAATATGAATTGCTGTCCTCGCGCCGGGTAAGGTAGCGCCGGGGATCTGTCTAATCAAGGCGTTTGCACCAGATCGCTTCAAATCGCCCTTCGAAAGCTGTTCCGCTATGGTCGTTAAATCTTCGAACAGCCCAACCGATGGACCTGCTACAGCAGCAACCTTACCCCGAGTGGCGTATCGCGAAACAGAACCGCCTCTGTCCTCATCTCCAGCCAGAGATTGCACGCCAGACATTATCCCAACAGGGCTCCCTAATTTTTCTACCGTGTTGGAAAGCTCAAAGGGCAGAGAGAGGATGCCAGTTCGGTCGAGACCGTCAGCCACCCATAATCCGGGGTTGTCTAGAAGCCGGTTTGCTTGATCAACATCGCCGCGCTCCATGAACTTGAGATAGGCCACCAACATCCCAATAGACGTCCCGAGTACCATCTGTTCCGCAAAGCGCTGCGGGCGCTCCTGTAAACCGGCGATTAAAACCCGCTGGTGCGAAGCCATTGCGAAACTTTTAAACTGGAATAGCAAGCGGCCCCAATTGGTTTTCATCCAGAGCGGCGTATCGGCTACACCCTTGGTTACAATCGTGCGGTCCACGTCCTTATTCAAAGCGGCAGCCCAAGCGCGCTGTGCGGTCTCGTCGTCCCATTGAGAGACATTCGAACCCCAGATGCCGTTCGCTTCCTCTCCGTGCTTTTCAATCTGCTTGGCAATGCGTTGCGCCATATCTTCGTCAATGCCAAGAAACGCCATATAGGCCTGCTCTCGCTTTCCTGCCTTCTGCCAATCGATAGCATTCCGAGCCATGCGGTTTTGCGTCATCACGGACGCCATCTGCTTTACCGTGTCGTTCCACCACCCAAGGCCCGTAGCCTTGGTGAATAGGTTGGTGGCATTTGCCAGATAGCGATCAAACCCGGATTGATACCGATATGGGTCATTAAGGTCTGCCAGGGACGCAAGACGAGACTGGAGTACGCTTTCGGTAACCGCCCCCAGATGCCGCGCATCCATCTTTGAAATCTTCACCGCCTTCACGTTTGACACAAGCGAAGGAAGAGCCTCACGCATGGTCGCCCTGACACCGTGGACGCCGATAAGCCGCGCCGTGTCCGCAATGCTTGTCAGCGTCACGCCGCCGAGAAGACGCATATAGTTCCAGGCCAGTGCTGCCCGCGTGATCTTGGACCATTCAGAGCCTTCTTCCGCAGCACGATATGTGCCACGGATCATATCGCGGAACGCCTCCAGGTTCTTGATATCGCGATCCATTGCCTTGCGAAGCTTCTCGCGCTCGTTCGCAGACTTCGCCGTCTTGGATAGTTCCTCATACTCTTTGCGGACGGCATCAAACTGATCACGCATATCAGCGCGACCGAATTTCTCTGTAAGCTCGACCTCTGCCGCCATGGTCCGGGAATAGCGGCGGAGGATCATTTCCATGTCGTTCTCAAGAAAATCCTCTACCAGCTCATCCGGTATATTGAATGTTCGCTCCTTAAGCGGGCCCCGCTTCACCGGGATGAGCCATTCAGGCACATCACCAGCGCCGCGCCCGGTCAGGTTGTTGAACACCGATGTAACAATGTCCTCGACATAATCCTCCATATCCGCGCGGGATACAAAGTCAGGACGCTTTTCAGGCGGAACCTTTTGAAGTTGCCCCATAAAATAGTTTCGGGCAATGTCGCGGAAACGATCCTCTTCGCCTATAAGTTTCTGCCGATTCCACAGGCGCGTTACATAGCTTGCAGCCGTAGTAACCTTCACATCTTCCGGCAAAAGCTTATTCTTTATTGCGCGCTCCAGCAGTGGATCAAAGATCATTTCGCGGGCTTGCTGAGCGGCTTTTGTCACTTGCTCATTGCCGAGATCGTCTACATCGCCTCGACGGCCAGCACGGGCCACACGTTCATAGAATGCGCTCTTGCTGCCCTCAAAGCCTGCCTTGCGCGCTTCCTTATAGAGAGAGCGGGACGACGAAATCCACTGGCCAAGCTTGCCACGTTCGAACTGCTTGACGAGGTTTTCAACGTCCGCACCAATCGTGCGGCCTTCCATGTTCATCTTCGTATAGACGGGGTTGTCCACCATCTGGGTGTAGACCTGACGCACCGTCTTTGAAGGTGAGAACATCGTCTGGATGCCGGGATTGATCTTCGCAGCCTCCGTGGCCTTGGCGACGATCTGTGCCGCCCTGCCCCCGCCAATTCCGAGATCATCAAGCTTGATGTCGTCAACCGCAGCCGCACCGGCTGACTGCATGCGTTGGACAATGGCGTCCGTCACTTCCGCAGGGTTTGGAACCTCTTCGGAAAGCTGCTCCTTCAGACTATTGCTCACGCGGGTCCATTCAGCCTTGGAGAAGAACTTGGCCCCTGCCGCGCCGATAAGCCCGCCAAGGATGGCAGACCCACCAACGGCCAAGGCGCTTTCTGCACCCGTTCTGACCTCTTGCGTTGCCTGAAGGCCTGCTTCCTGAACAGCCGCGCCAGCAGCGGCAGCCGTGGCAACGGAAGCGGCGGTTCTGAGGCTGCGATAGCCAACCTTCCCCGCCTGCACGAAGGCCCCACCCGGGAGCAACACTGTCGGGTCCGTCACCGCCGCCGTCATACCGAGGCCAACGCCGACCCAACCACCGGCCTGAAGTGTCTCCCGGTCCTTCACTTCCTTATCGATGTCCGCCTTTACAGCAGCCGCAGCCTTCGGGTTATAGACAGTCTCAAACCGGTCTGCGAAGCGCTCATAGCCCTGAATGTCGTTGAACACGTCATATTCAGGATCAACCGCGTTGAAGTCCTCTACGCCCCATCGTGCCGAGGTGAGAGTTGAGCCGATAAGGTTCTCCTGACGATATGCAGCCCCCAATACCTCGACAAAAGACGGGTCCGGCGAATCGTTATCACCAATCCCGACATATCCGCCCGGAAGTGGGTTCTGGCTGTCAAATGGCATTACATTTCACCTGTGAGCGGATTACCTTCAAGGAAGCGGTCAAGATTGCCCTCGCGGTCGCGGCCAGTCACCAGATCATCGCGGTTCTGGTCTCGCCTTGCGCGGTTTTCGGATAGGTCAACCTCTTCTGGTGGGACGGCATAGAAAGGCAGGTTATACATCTCCAACTGCCCATCCTTCTCATACCAAACCTGATAGTGAGCAGGCTTGCCCGCCTCAAAATCGCGCTCGGTCTGATCGTAGTATTTCAGGACAACCCGGTCAGCCGCGATGCCCTCATTCGCAAGCGCTTCCTGTGCCTGCTGACCAATGTAGTTGTGTGTGCCATCTGGGCCGGGAGGATAGGTCTTTTCAGGCGGCAGACGTGTCACCACGCCATCACCAGCCAATGTCAGTGAAGAAGGACCATACAGGCGCTGGAAACGCTGTGTCGCCAGTTCCTTGGCAAGCTCTTCATCTCCGGCTGCTTCCACGATGCTTTCTTCAAACATGGAGCGATAGTCTCCCACCATCACGGCAGAGGCTTGCGGGGTTTCTCCCAATTGAGGATCAAAGCCGAATAGACCGGGATCGAAAATATCCCGCACTTCGCTCTCATCGATGTTCTTGATGCGCTTCTTGACCGGCTCGGACTGCAACAGCGCATCTCGCGCCCGCTGCTTTTCCGGGTCGGTCATATCGATCATTCGTTTGCCAGCCTCTTCGTTGGTGAGGCCGAGGCGTTGCGTCATGTGGTTGTAGGTCGTGGCAGCCTTCAGGAGAGCTTCGCCGTTCTCAGCGGCCATAAGCCCGCCACGATCCATGCTTTCCAACTGAGAGGCCACGGAAGCGGCTGCTGCTACCTGCTTCGGATCCGAGGACAGGAGGCCCGCCCTGATCTCGTTCATCGCTGTTTTCGGAACAATGCCGGAGCGCGAATACATATAGCCAAGCACGGCCTGTGCATTGGATTGATCGGCAAACAGACTTGCCCCGCCCGTCGCGCTATCATACGCAAGCGAAACGCCCTTCTTGTCATCGCCGTCATATGGATTGAGCGATTGCCCGCTATCCATCTTTGAAATGGCATCAGCGGCGAGACGATTGTCCGCGTTCTTGCTGTTCAGCGAATTGATAAGCTGTGCTTTGTCACTGTCAGGCAACGGGCTTGTCAGAATGGAATGCTGCGTAACCGATGTGTCACCAGTGGCAATGCCAAGCTGGAAAGCCCCCTTGATGGTCGCAAGCTGTGATGTCAGTTCCGCCTTTTGCTCACGAGCCAATGCGGCGGCTGCGGATTCTGCCTGCTGCTGTAGTCCCAGGAGCTGACCGGTATCGAGCGAGGAAAAACGGGGATCACTTGCCACCTGTGGCGTGGCTGCACCGCCCATCTTTTTGGCAGACCAATTCTTGATCCACCCCACATCCTTGCCGGCAAGAAAGCCATTGGCCTTGATGACACCGGCAGGGAGGACCGAAGAAAGCGCAGTATCATCAGCGGTGCGCAAAACCTGTCTCGCACCCGCAGGCCCGAGAAAATGCGCCAGATAGATATTCCCAGCCGTTGCCGGGATGCCAGCGCTGGTAAGCATGTTGGCATTGGTTTCGGCATAGCGCTTGGTCATCTCGCGGCTTAGTGCCGGATTTGTCTTGAGCGCCAGAATTTCCGAATTGCTCTTTCCCGCTGCAATGTCAGGGCGGAAGGACTTGACCATGTTGAGCCAGGTGGAGTCGATGAACTGCCCAAGGCCCTCAGCAGAGGATTTGGGGTTCTTCGCCGTAGCGCGGCCACCGCTTTCCACGCCGATGATCTTTTCGACCACGGTATCAATCGCGCTGCCGCCAGTAGCTGACGGGTCATTGACACCAATGCTTTGAAGGAAGGATGCCGGGTCGCGCTGGATTTCGGCCTGTGCGCGGGCAAGCTGCAATTCACTCTCGACCGTCTTGCGGGCCTTAAGCTCCTGCTCCGGTGTCATCCACTGCTTTGCGCCTTCGAGGTCATCCATGGCGCGGCGATATACAGCGTCATATTGGCTCGGATCGGCAAGCACAGTCTGGCTATGCGCAAGCATGGTCTGGGCAAAATCGGCATCACGCTTGGCGAGGGCAGAACCGGCCTGAAATTTCGCGGCATCCCCTACCACAGTGGCGGTATATGATCCGGCCCATTCTTCATACATCTGCTTGGCGCGGGGGCTCGGAGCAGCATCGAGAAAACTCTTCGTGATTTCGCCATACTTGGCACGGGTCGTGTCTGTGAAATTGTCTGCGCTATCCGTGGCTTGCTGCCGCATTTCTGTCTGCGATTGCTGGACCTGAAGCGCGGTTTCAGCGCGGGCCTTGGAAAACCAGGTGTCGTCCTGACTGTTGCGGAATTTCTCTGCCTTGGCTTCGAAGGTTTGACCTATATCGGATAGAGCGCCGCCCAAATTCGCCACAGCATTTGCAGGAGCGGTGAATGCGGACGTGGAGGCATAGGAAGCCGTAGAGCCCGAAGAAAGGCCCTGCTGGCGCTCATAGGTCGGGAAACGCGGCATCAAGCACTCCCAAGGGGTTGATAGCGACGAGAGGCCATACTTCCAAAGCTGGACAGGAGCGACGTTCCCGCGTTGATAAATCCGGCTGATTTTTGCGCCTTGCCTTCAGCGCGAAAGCGCTGTGCATCGTTCTGATATGCCGTAGCCTGCGCCTCACCCGAATACAGGCGGGCAAGGACGTCCATCTCACCTGCCCTAGCTGTGTCACCAAGAACGGTAATCGGCGTACCGCTGGAGGTATCCAGCCCGCTCGATGCCGCTGCTGCCCGTTGCGCTCCGACGACTTGCCGCAGCCGTCCGCGCTGGAGGTTTGCATCGTAGGCTGCCGCCTCACGGGCAGATGTTGCATTGTTCTCCGCAACCTTCGCATTGTAGTTGGCGACATTGTTTGCAGAGATGCCACCTGCTACGGCAGCACCTGCCGATGCCACCGCACCAATGCCCTGCAATACGGTGCCGAGGCCCCCGAGGGCCGGAAGAGCAAAAAAGCACATCAGCCGCTTACCCTGATTTCTGTGATGAGACCGAGAAGATGGAACGGAGTAGGCTCACTGTGTTCCACGCGAATGCGCTTCTGCCGGTTCCATTCCATAGTGATCGGAACCCGCACATCGCCCGTATACATTTCGTCCGGGTCGCCCCGATTGCCCGCTTCATCGAAGGAGTCGGGATAGTTCAGACTGATCAGATCGCCGTCCGAAGACCCGCACTTGCCGTTCATCGAACGGTTAAGCCGGAGGAATACTTCGCTGATGCGGCCAAGCCGCGTCTGCGCCGTCCCGCCTCTTGCCGCTGCTTCTGGCGACAGTGTTTCGATTGCAGACGTATAAGCAAGGCCGACACAGGCCTTGGTGACAGCGCTGCCAAGCGTGATGCCGCCAGACGACACAGTATATGGCCCCTGCTTGCCGCCTGTTCCCCAGACATAGACCTCTTCACCTTCAAGATGGCTGAGGCCGCTCAGTGTGGTGGTGCTGGAGCCAGAATAGTTGAGGTGGCTGTCAAGGAACGTGGCGCTTTCTTTTTCGTCGTTATCCGACAGGCCAGATGTAAGGCGCTCTATGTATCGCGTTGTACTGCCATTGATTGTACGTCGGACAACCATCCATGTTTCATCTCCACCAGTGCCTGGAATGGTCGCAACGCTATCGACACGTGCGCTGATCAAGCCGGCTGACGGACTATTGTAGGTGCCCGCGATGGTTTGACGATGAAACGCTACAACCTCCTGATCGCGCTCGTAGGTCATGCCAGCAAGCAGATTGCTATCCCTCGTGAACCAGACAACGGAATCGGGGTCTTGGGCATAGGCCATCTGTTTGATGCCCTCACCAGTGATGTGTTCCGAAAGGATGCTGCGGTTCTGGCTCACATACCCATTGAAATCGAACGAATAGGCGATCTCCCGAATGTCTTTCCGATAGTATCCGGAATAGAGCGCCGTGGTCCCCACCCGCACCGGTTGGACATTGCTCGCGCCGTAATTTGTCTCTCTGCGCTGACGCAGGTTTGTCGGAGAGAATGCCGCGCTGCCGCTGGTCGGGCCAATGGTGCGAATTGCAGCAGATGTCCCAACGAACAGGTCTGTGCCTTCAGCCAGCCAATTGATCTCGTTCAAGCTCTCCGAAGCGATGGTAACGGTAATGGCGTCATCATCCTGACCTGGCGTTGAGACACCAAGATTGTTCTGGTCGTCCACCACACTCATCCAGACTGTTTGTGGTTGGTTCTCGGTACGGGCAAAACAGAGGCGCGAATTGTAGAATCCTACAGCAGCCGGCCACCCTGTTTGATCCGACCACGCCCCCATGCGCCAGTTTGTAATGGGTGATGTATCGGGAAGTGCCTGGCCATAAAGTCGGACCTTAACCACCGTGGAAGATGTGCGAGAGGTAATCTTAGCCCAGCGCCATTGGCCATCAGAGCCCATCAGACGGATATTGCGCCCTACGTCCGTAGCGAGGAACCCGGCGCCATCGTTGATTCCCGCCGTCGAAGAGGCCGTCAGATTGAACGGCGTCTGTTCCGCAGCCTTCTGATGGATGCCAAGCTCAGCAAGGTTACTGTCCGTTCCGCCATCAGTTCCGGACCAGTTGATGCGATAGGCCTGATAGGCAGTATCATTGTTGAACGTGAAAAAGCGGCGCTCACCCCGAAGCCATCCAGTCTCACCCTGCCTCGTGTCGAGGACAATCCAGCTTGACCCATTGTAGCCTTCGAAAGTCCACGTTGACAGCATGTTCCCTTCACGAGAAATGCTGACCACATAATAGGCGTCAGCCGTCACGCTGGAAGTCGGAGTGTAGGACACATCGCCGAAGGTCGACCCGGACTTGCTGTAGAATGTCGAGTCACTACCATCAAATACCCTGTAGGCATTCGGAGAAGAGTCACCGGACGCAGCAGTACCGCTCGGCGTCGTGTTGCTCGTCATGGTTGGCACAACACTGCCGCGTGCAGAGGGTGTGAGAGAGGTTCCGGTGGCGTTGATCTCTAGGTAGGGACCGTCCTCAAACTCGACCTCCTCAAGCGTGAAGGTCGTGACGCTGGTGCGGGAAAACTTTCGTGGCGCATGGTTCGGATGAACCAGATAGAGCACATCGGCAGATTGCGCGAACTGGATGTCGAACAAATCGCCTTCGCTGTATGGCGTATTGACCTCGATAGGGGAGCCACCGCTCTCGACAATGCCGCCGCTGGTGTAAATCCTGATCTTGCCGCTAGTGAATTCAAGGATATACGACTGAGTGACCGAGAACACGAATGGGATCAGGCGGGACAAGTTGTTGTTGCGGGTGCTGTTGATGAACTGCGTTCCACCGCGCTTCCGAGCCCCGCCAAATCGCTGAACAATCATATTCTCCAGTGTGTGGCAGCCGTTCATGTATTTGGCTACGTCCACCCGGCCATAAAGGCGCGGGGATAGTTCACCGGCTGAGAAATTCGTCTGGAACGCTGTAACGCTAGGCATCAGATCCTCGCGTTAAGCCAAGTGTCAGCCTCGATGCCGCGTGGCCTCCCCTGCCGGGAATCCATCGTGCGGGCAATCGTGAGCTTCTGGTTGTAGATATTCCAAGCCTGTTCGGTCAGGGTGGAATTGTCGGTGATGTAGAAAGACACCTCAGCAGACAGGCGAGCGGCGAACAGATCGATGAATTGCGCGTCAAAGGCGCTCTCGTCGGTGACATCGAAGATGTATTCGATATTGACCGTGCCCTCGTTGGTGCAGATGAAGCCACCCTCAACACGGTAATCGTCCGTTTCAGCGCCATTGATGCGAAGAATGCGAAGGCAATCGGAGGGAAGCGCAAACCGATAGGCGTATTCCGTCGCCACATACTCAGTGAGCGCGCCACCGGATGAATAAGCCGTATTGCCCGAACCATCCTCACCAGATAGCTCAAGCGTCGTCGCCGTGACATTCGCTGCCGTGAAAGTGCGGTTGTTGAGGTTGGTCGGCCCCACAATACCGGCGATGAACACCTCAGAGCCGTTGGAAATTCCATGAGCCGCCGCAGTGGTCACCACCACGGGGTTAGCCGCCGTAACGCCTGTAATTGTGTGGATCGTGTCCATGGCCAGGACAGCGCGACGGGTAGCAAAGCGCCACTGGTGCTCGCGAAGCATCGACTTCTTGAGCATCTCGTAGTTGTTGGCGAACCATTTCTGCGCCTTGTCACCGGACACATCGAAGGACGCAATTCCCTCATGCCCGATACGCGTCAGTGCGAGACTGGCGATTTCAACATCAGTGGCCATCAGCTACTCCGCAAAGAAAAAGGGGCCAGCGCGAAGCCAGCCCCTCTTGTTTGATGTTGCAGCCCTTAGGTGGCCGAGAAGTACATATCGACAACCAGAGTGCCGCTAGCCGGAAGGGCAGCAACAGCCACAGTCATGATGATGTCTTCATTGGTTCCCGTGCCGAGAGGCGAAGAACCCACCTCGGACGTGGTGTGCGTGGTCGCAGCAACAGCGTCCGTGTCACCGAAGAGCGTAGGCGTATCGGTGGCAGTGAAAGTTCCAGCCGCCTTGTATTTCGCGGCAGCTCCGGAAATACCAAGGGCGATGGTCGAAGAACCAAGCGACGTGTCGCTGGTCAGAACACCGAAGGCGAAGACCTGACCCGGAGGAATGCGAAGGCTAAGGTCAACCGCGCCAGTGCCCTGGGAGTTGAGGTCCACAACAGCACGATAGCGGCGGATGCGCCCGCCAACCACCGAGCCGTCAGGGTAGTTGCTTGTCAGAGTCGTCATGATCTACTCTCCTGATTAAGCGTCAGTGATCGGGGATGCACCCGGATCGCACTCGATGTAGCCGACGCGCTTCTCTTCCATGCGGGTCGCACCAATGGACATGGATGCATAAACCTGCGTGGAATAGTTCTTGTCGTCACGTTCCGAGATACGGCCCGTCATGTCCTGACCGGTTGCCATCAGTAGGCCACTGCGCGTCCAGTAAGGAACTTTGTCGTCACCGTTGCCATCAGCGCCGATGCGGTTGCACGGGATAAGCGTACAGCCGCCAACCTTGCTGATCTGGCCGGAGACGAGCGGGAGAGCGCTGTTGTAGTCGCCGGAAACCACACGCTCATCCTTGAGCAGCGAGGAAATCTGACGGCCATTGACAGCGACGAAAACCTCTTCATCGGGGTCAACGTCATTCTCTGCCAGCTTTTTGCGGCATTCAATCAGCTTGGCCAGATTGAGGCCAGTGTCAGCGGCGGTGACGCCCGGCCAGACCGTCTGGACATCAACAGTCATGTTGCTGTCGTAGGAGGTCTGGGTGGAGCCATCCACGCCAGTATAGGCAACGCCGTCCACCGCTGCGAGGATGACATCATCCATCGAACGGCCAAGCGCCCACATGGCAGCCTGCGCATATTCCGAGGTCGGATCGATAAGCATACGAACCTTGTCCTGCTTGTCGATAAGATCGGACCATACGTAGTCCGCAAGGGAGACACGACGCCTCGAATGCGGGGTGTCCATGCGGGGGGTGTCAGAATGGCGCGAGGTGCGGAGCTGTGCCGCAACCGAACCGATCTGGTCGAAGAACGCATTTTCACCAGTGATGGATTCAATGCGGACAGCCCCACGCAGCTTCGAACCCTTCTGCTGCACGAGGTGATAGACGTTTGCCTTGTACTGCTCGACAAACGCCGTTGTGATCTGGAAAGACATGGTCTTCCATCCTCTTAACGGTTGAATTTTGGGGTGTGTTTGTCGGTCAGTTGTCCGGTGAAACCGGGCTGGTCCTGGGCTTTAACGTCTGCCTTATGACGGCCTACTCTCAGGCGGTCTTGCAGGGCCTAGCGGCTTGTCTGCTGATTACGCGCTTTCGCCATAGCGGCGTTCAAAGAGGCGCGTGTATTCCTTCGTACGCTGTGCGTGATCCGGATGGCTTCTGTCGAAGAGAGCCGAACTGTGCTTGGCGCGGAAGTCTGCGATCTGGCTTTCAAGATCGGCAGGGCTATCGAGCTGACCATCTGCGTTGATCAGTTCTTTCTCCCCCGCGAGTTTGACGCCGAGGTTATACATGTCCTTCACAATGGCCGGGTTGTTGGCAATGCCAGCCGCGTCCATTGCTGCGATGGTTTCAGGGCTCAGGAACTTGTTGATTGCAGCACCGGCGATCTTGCCGCGAGACTCGAAGGCTGGACCCCATTCTTGTCTCAGGGTTTCTTCTGCCTTCTGGATAGCCGCCTCGTATTCCGCCTGCTGCTGCTTCTGTGCCTCGATGCCATCGATTGCACCCTTGCCAACCAGACCCATAAGCTCTTCTCGAACCTTCATGGCCTGATTGCGGTTCAGATGCGCACCATGCAGGATGGTGGCAATCTGCTTGTCCAGATCCTCATTGTAGGTGAGGCCTTCTGGAATTTCTTCTGGCTTTGAGAAGCCGTAATCCTCTGGCCGCTCTGGATGACCAGCCGCCTTGTAAAAGCGTTGCCAGCCTTCCTCGTCGCCTTCTCTCGGGATCGGAACTTTTTCAGACCCGAGCATTTTCACCAGACTTAGGTGGGATTTTAGAAACCCTTCCTTTGTGTCGTATTTGGTGAAATTCGGGTCATCCAGCAAATCTTCTGGCAAGAACCCTTCTCGCCAATCAGTTGCTTCACCTGTGGGCTTGTCCGGCACTGCCGGGGCTTGCGGTTCTGCTGATGCAGTGGCCGCGTTATCCGGCTGTACGCCGGGCGCTGCTGCTTCTGTCAAAGGGTTTTTCCTCCTGTTGTGTCTGCCGCCTTCTTGACGGCGCGGAATGATTGCGGCTCGTTGTAGAGAAGAGACACAATCTCATTGCCCACCGAACGCTGCCCTTCATTGAAAAGCAGTGCCTCTGTCCCGTATTTGGGATGGTAGGAATCTCGGTGAATGTGCGTGAAGGAAAGCAGGTAGCCGATGACGCGCCTGCCCTCGTCCGTCCCCTCGACAATCTTCATGTCGCGGGCGATTTGCTCTTTGTCCCACTTTTCGGAACTGGACATTTGCCCTCCTTGATCAGGGTCAGCGTATGAACAACGCTCTGGTCGAACATTGCTTTCGCTTCGTCCTCTGTGGCATCTGACAGGTTCATTGGGGTGGCCCAGACATGCGACACGCCATTGATCCGGAATGATCCGTACCAAGCCCACCGACCGGGAAAGGCCGGGCTTTCCTGCCATCCGTGAAATGTCTTGTCTGTGACGCTAAGCGGTGCCAACCGCGCCAGCCTCAGCGAAGCTCTTTGCACCCTGACCAGCCTTGGCAAACGCGTCTGCCGCCTCGGCTGCCGGTGCAGCCATGGATGCTATCTGCATAGCCTGCTGCTTCTGCGCGAATTCCTCGTCATCAAGGATGATGTCCGGATCAACACCGATCTCGTTGGCTATCCATGGGAGGAAGTTTTCACTGTCAAAGCGAGCCATGATGTTCGGATCGAAAGCCGCCATCTGACCGGCAATCGTCAGCATCTGCACCGCCCGCTCGACCTTCTGGCCACGCTGTGCAATGGCAATCGGGCTCACATACTCAACACGCCATTCAACACCGTCCAATGCCTCTGGCTGCTCTGGAAGCTCGCCGGAGCGAGCCAGAATTCCGAACACGCGGCTGATGATCGGGCCAAGCAGTTCCGCTTCCATGCGCCCCAAGATCGGGCCAAGAAGGCGCATACGCTCTTCCGTGCGCTGCATGACCTCGGTTGCCGTCATATCGGCATCGCCGGTCATCTGGAGCTGATCAACGAAGAACGTGGACAGGATGCGATTGCGCAAATCCTGCATCATCTCAAGGCTGATCGGGATATTCGCACCGGTCTGGAGCGGGAAGATAAGACGGTTCTCGTCACGGTAAAAATTAAGCCCGCCTGGAACTGTCCGGACGGGCCCTAACTCACCTTCATCTGGAACCATCAAAGGCGGATCGACAATCTTCTGCGCCGCCTTCAGCGTGGTCTTCACCATCTCCTGAAGCATCTTCACATCGGGAAGCGCTGTCATCGCAGGAGAGCGGCCATACTTCTCGCCAGCGACCTTGTACCAACGCGGGACGGCATATGGGAATTCCTCGAACCCGCCTTCCTGAAGGACATGCTTTTCCTTCTTCTCCAGATAGACGGAGGCGAAGGGCATATTGTCCGGTGTTTCCTTGTCCTTGTCCCGGTCCTCACGGGGGAAGACGGCGTGGAGGATTTCAATCTTCTCATCCAGCTTGCCGTCATTAAACTTCTTCTTGACGTCCGAAGAAACCTTATCGCCCCACTGCTGGTAGACCTGACGCACCGTCATCTTGAAGCAGCGAATGACCGTATCAACGCGGCCCTCGCTGTTTTCATCAATCACACACTCGCCAAGGAAGCGGGTCTGGAATAGGAGGTTGTCATCCTTCGATGTGCCAATGAACATCACAGCCGTGCCAAAGGCGGCGTAGTCCAGATAAAGCTCATGAAGATGTGTGGTGATCGATGACGAGGGAGAGTGAAGCTTGGAGAAGATAATATCCTCAACCTGACTCATCCACTCCCTGATGCTGTCATCCTCATTCAGACGATCATCATCCGTCTTGAGAGCGAACCAGCGAGAGGCGGGGTTGGTCGCCATGCCATGCAATCCGGCTGCAAGCAGCTCCAACCCTTGAATGCCGGTGGAGTCGTAGACTTTCGCCATACGCTTATCGCCCGCCGTGCGCTCCACATTGAAGTCAGCACGACGCGGGAAGATATACTCTGCAACCTCCTGCCAATGGCTCATCCAGGTTCCGCGATCACCATGCAAATGGTCAAATCGCTTGCAGAGCTTTTCAGCGTTCATGTGCTACTCGCCTAGCTTCTTCTTGCGCGCCGAAGATGCAACGTCTTCATCGCTCAAGCGTGTGAGAATGTTGCTCTGCTGCGTGGTGCGGCCTGAACCCGCCCTGCGCTGCTCTTCTGCCGCAGCGAGATCGGCGTTTTTAGGGTTCGGCGGAGGCGGCGCGGGTTTAGGGTCTGGCGGCTTGCTGATGCACATAGTCTTTGCTCCATGAAAACATGATGTAGTCCGAGCCATCGCGGCCATATGCTTGAAGAAGACCGTCCGGACGTGCGCCCATTGCCTGCAACCAGCGATGCGCCTCGTGATGATCAATCCTGCTCTCGCATTGAAGCCGGTGCGCTCCTCGTGATCGAATGAAAGGCTCTAGAACGCGCTTGCCGTAGCGGGTCATCGACAACACGCCTTTGGTCCAGTCATCCGTGCCAAACGACCAGATAGACCAGACGCCGGGCCAGAGAGGCGATACACCTACAATCCCGACCGGCTTTCCCTTGTGCTCCGCTATCCCTGCCTTGCCATAACAAGCAGCGTGGACAACCTCACGAGCCAGAACGTACGGGTTGTCATGACCGCGCATGTTGTATATCTCAAGCGCGTCTATCTCCCGCATGTTGGTTGTCAGATACTCAACAGCGGTCAGACTGATCGGCTTCAAAACGGCTCGTATTCCATTCCTGCGACCGCCTGACGGTTAAGGCGGCGTCCTGCTTCTTCGGCATTGAAGATGTCGTAATCGCCCTGAGCAACCGCCTGCGCCTCGAATGAGCGGCGTCCACGATCTGCAATCAGGTTTGGGAATAGCTCAGTCATGCACCACACAAGGGCGTCCATGCGGTCCGGTGAGTAGCCTTCCTGCTTGCGATCAAAGTCAGACGTGAACACGCACATCTGATCTTCGAGCTCCTGAAACTCCCCCACGTGACGAATGCGGCCACGGGCATAAAGAGCGGCGACAGGTTCAGCCCTGATGTATTTGCCTCGACTGGCCTTCACCAGCTTCACCGGGATATTCGGGTTTTGGGCGTGAATGACTTCCTGAACCATCTCACCACCCTGGTTGGCTTCTGCGACGATCCTGTCAGCCTTGTAGTAGTGATAGAGGTGGATGGCGGCGCGGGCCCACTCATCGGGCTTGTACACACCGGAACCATCAGCAAGCACATACCCCTGCCCCGGGCCATCGATTGCGCCAGCTATCACACCAGTCTCATTCGAGCCCGTTTCGCTCGATATGGCCGGATCGATTGCTATAACCACGCGTTTGAAATCAGGAAGCTCCCCTTCATCACGGATGAACAGGCGAGCGTTATCAATGACAGCCCGCGTCCAGAGGGCATCAGAGCTGTCACCGGAGAATGTGCCTTCAAAGAAGCGGGCGCGCTTGGCCTTGGGCATCAGCTTCAGGCCAGCGATATAAGCCGGGTCAAGGTTCTCCGCGTTGTCCTGCGGATTAGCTACACCGTAGACATAATCTTCTCTGGGAAGCGGTCGCTTCTCAATCGGCTCAATGCCCTGGACAAACATCTTGTAGGTCCAGTGGCTTTGTGTCGTCGGGTTGAGGTCGATATAGTTCTTCTGCTTTAGAAACTCGCCCTCGCCCGCCGTGACCGGCACCTTTTGCGCAAGGCGCGATGAAAGCGTACCGTGAGCGTCATAGCTGATCTCGGAAGCTTCGTTCTCGTAGATCGTGACAAATTCCTTGCCGAGAACCTTGTCTACGCGCTCCTTGTCATCAAGGCCGGACAGCCAGACTTCCGACCCATTATCGAATACGAAAACACCGTCCTGCTCTTTCCAGCGATACCGCGCCTCTGGGTAGGCGAGCTGCATCACCTTCGGGAAGGTATCCGCTCCAATGGATTGCTTTACTGCAACGTTGGTCTTGCGGAAGATGCCATGTCTTGAGCCGGCAGCGCGCAAAGCGCGTGTGGCAATCGCATAGCAGCAAAGAAACGTCTTTCCCGAACGAGAGCCGCCATAGAACAGGACATGCCTCGATGGAGAACTGAGAAGCGGTTTCAACTCCTGCTGCTTCTCAGTGAGTTTGAAGCTCAAAGGTCTGCCGCATCCTGTGAGATAACGACAACTTGGCCCCTGTTCTCGACTTCCTTGCGCTCGGTGTAATCGTCGCGGAAGCGAGCCATCATTGTGGTTTTCCAGACTGCCGCATTGAAGTTCTTGTCAGCAAGCCCGGTGAAGCCCATTTCTTCAAGCTTTGCCTGCATATGCGCCTTCGCACGTGAAAGCGCTTCCGAAAATTCAGGGTTATCTTCGGCCCATTGATCTATTGTGGAGCGGGCAATATCGAAGTGAGAGCACATCTGAGCGAGAGACTTACCCTCTTTCCCAAGCTCTACGACTTCCTCGCAATAGCTTGGATCGTATTTACTTGGTCTACCTGCTGGCATGTTTCGCGGTCCTCTCGGATTGTCGCTATTCGTACTGTTTGAGATTGTCGATCTGCGCTTGAAGGAGCTCAACCACACGAGAAACGCACATGTGCGTCATCATCAGGTGAATTGCACATTCGAGGAACGTGATAGAGGCGCGCTCCAGGTATTGCTCTGTTGCCTTTGCTGCGAGAGCGTCTAGGTCAGGCATTGAAAGACGTTGTGTTGTTGATCGGCAGGCTCTCCCAATATGGGGTTGGGAAAACACGAGGCTGAGTAAGCGGGAGATAATATCTGTCACCGACTGGTGCAGGCGCGCTATCCGCGATCTTCTCAACCCGCTCTTTGATGCGCTCGAACTGCTCTTTGCTCGGAGCGCCGTCAATGCCTTCGCAGAAGCCTTCGAACCATGCTTTGAATTCAGATGGCGTCATATGCCTGGGCTCCTGTGGGGAGTTTTGTGCATTTTTTGCATTAAAATCTGCGGTTGCACTGAATGAGGCGGGTGGTTGATCCCCGTCAAACTGGGCACAACCAGTAAATCATATCAATACCGAGCAGACCTGCGCGTGATGGGTGCGGATCATGCAGGCAGCGTTCGGCTACCCGGTCCCACACAACCATGTGACTCGGCGTCCCGTCTTCTCCGGTGCGTACGGTCTTGCCGCCTGCGGCGATGATACGCGGAAGGAAGGTCAGGTCTTTACCTGGACGCAGGGGCTGGCAATTCAGCAAAAGCCCGTAGCGTCCTTCCAGCACCTCGAAGAAGTCGAAATTCCATTTTCCATCCGCGCCGATGGGGTGCGGAAGGTCAGCCATCTCATCCTGCGCCAAAGTGCGAATGCATGCTCTGGTACAGTCTCCGTGCGTCCCCGCAGACTTGTCCGACATGACAGTTTGGTCGAAGACGATCAATTCGCTTCCCCCGCATTTAGCCTCTCTGCGCTTTGGAGAGGCACCGCTGTGAAAGATGCCGCCAGCGATTTAGGCTACCAACCTTGGGTGCTGACGGCTCAGGACGTGCGCGTATTGCCCCACGCATCAGCCCTGATTGAGATGACCCCACGCCCGCTAGCCTCACGGATCGCCATGTGCTCATGGCTGGTGATGCGGTCAGCTATGTGCTGATCCCGTTCGGGGTCTTGTTGAGGTAGCCCGCTCACCCCGCTAGGCTTAGATAGCTTCTGTGATGTTCGAGGGGCGGGCTAACTGTGAAAGAGATGAGCCGTCACCATCGCGGATCGTTCAGAACACGTCTGCCGTATACTCACCGCATAAGCATGAGATTGGCTGATGGCCTTGGCTACTGTTTGCAGGTGGGGTGATCACATTACCGCGACCGGATACCAGTCCCACGGAACCACCTGCTAAGTTGGCTTGCGAGGGCCGGACGCTATCCCGGCTCATGGCTTGCGGGAGCTACCCGGTCAGTCCGCCTCTGCCTCAATGGTGGGGAGCGACCCCAACGCGGGCAGATGCAGGCAAATCGCCAACGTCCACGCCATCTTGACCTACGCGCTTCTGCTTTCAGCGCCGCCTCGCAATCTCTTGGCGCAAAAGCACCAAACTAACATTACTGACACCTTGCACTTTTCGCGCAAAAAGTCAAACATGTTATAATGCCCGTGATAACGCATTCCCCAACACGCGCAGATCAGCAATCATGTGCGGCAGATACTGCTCCTGAAACACGCACAGATCGAGCGCGGCCCATAGGTTCCGGGTGCGCTCTTCTTCCTGTGTCCGATAGATGGCGCGCTGCATGGATTGCCAACGTTTCTTAGCGGTTATAGCCCATTTCTCAGCCGATTCCTCATCTCCCCCGCTACCAAGATGCGGCTCGTATTCAGCCCCAGGTGCGCCGATAGCAATGAGATAGTCATTATGGGCTTCCTTGGCACTCAGGAGGGCATAGTATTGCGCTGTGGAGAGCGATTGTTCCGGCTGGTTCTTTGTGCTGCCCTTGCACTTTTCGTGCTTCTCCCACCGCGTATAAGCCATGTGAAGGCGACCGAGGAACGTCCCGGCCTTCTGGTCCTTGGCTTCCTCGATACTGATCTGTAGCATTCGTGCCCTCGCTTCCAATGCCAGCTTGCTTGCAGGCTCCTTGGATCTGCTGATGCGGCCATTCGGTTCACGCGCAACACCTTCGATACGCCGCCTTCCTCGTTTTGCGTTGATCTTCGCCGCCTTGGTGCGCGCTTTTACCTTCATTGTGTCCTCGTAGTGTTGCCGCTAGGTTTCGGAGAGTGCCGCGTCGATCATGCGCTTCCAGATGGACTCCGGGTCCGCCCCCAAGCCAAGACCCGTTGCCGTGGTGCCGTTGCCAAGATCGATCTCGCGCGTTGGTATCCTGCCCGCCTCTATCATCGCTTTACTTGGCTCTCGGATGGCCTTGAGGGCTGCGTGGGCTTTGCGGGTATGGTGCTCTCGAACGAAATGCATATGAGCTTCCATATCGACCGCACGCTGAAGTTCTTCGTCCAACGCCTCGAATGCCGTTGCCCGCGCCATGCGCTCTACCGGGGTCATGCTGCCTCCTTTCGGGCGTCGATCTTGCGAAGAGCGTGGAGAATGGTCGTGTGGTCGCGATCGCCGAAAATCTTGCCCATTTGTGTTGAAGATAAATCCGGGCGAAGGCGTCGAACCTCTGCAATCGCCTCAAACCGCGCCTTGACGACATGCCTCTGACGCGATGAACCAACGATAGCCCCAGAGTCCAAGCCATGCTTGCGCGCGATCACCGCAATGATCTCACGGGCGGAGGGACCGACAGAGGGCCGTTCGTCAGTTTGAAGTCTTCGGATCAATTCGGAAAAGCGGGCTTCCGCTTTAAGCTCCTGCATCTGCCGGGCGATCCGCTCATTGTGAGCTATCCGCTCTTCGCGCAGTCGTCGCTGCTCTGCCAGAGCGTTTTCCTTGCGTCTTATCTCAGCCTCACGCCTGCGTTTCTCCTGCACACGCCTTACGAACGCAGGATTCAAACCGGGGCGAAATTCGCTCATGTCTTCCATTACGCTGTACCCTTCTTGATTTCGCCGCTCTCCCACTTGTTCAGGAAATGGTTCTTGGGGCGAACTGTGCGGGGCATGGAGACAACATTCTCACTCGACTGGACGTGCTTCTCCTGAAGGCGCTCCTGAAAAGCGCGCTCCTTCTCGCAGAGGTCCAGGTATGCCTCGCGGTTAATCCAGGTTGATGAAAGCGGCACGAAATCGCGGTCACGATCCGACATGCTGCGGACAAACCAACGCGCACCGTCTACAATGTCTTGCGGGTCTGCACCGTTCAGGACGTGCTTGCGGAAGGTCTCACGGGCCAAGCCGCGACCGTCTGTGTGGCGCGATACTGGTTGCCAGATAGCCCAAAATTCAGTGAACCCTTCCGGCTCTGGTGTTCTGACCTTTTTCATCAAAGCCTCCGCCTGATTTGAATGAAAGCAACCCACAGAAGACCGGACACGGAGAAGAGGTAAGCGAGGCCGCGAATGCCTCCGGCGAACCATGCAGTGAAGCAAAAAATGGCCAGCATCATCAGTATGAGGACGGATGCAAAAAGGATCATTATTGCATCGTCAGTTTTGCTGTCCTCGTGGTACCTCTCCATAAGCTGTTCGTGTTTGCTGAGGGCTTCTTGGTAAGCCTCGTCGCTTTTGTAAAAGCCCCTAAATGGCGGTTGTGGTGGCGGGATATATGGCCTGACGATCATTCCTCTCCCTCCGGGAACATGGAGAGGAAGGCGTCTATGGTTTCGTACAAATGTTCTGTGTCCCCGCCCGCATCCGCATCCCGCTGCGCATCTAAGACTGGCACAAGAGCCTTATCCACCTCTCCCCGCGTTGGCCCCTTGGCCTTCATGCGGTCGAGGATTTGGTGGCGTATTTCTTCACGCCGGTCTGCTTGTTCCGCAGGACTACCGTTGGGCTCCCCGGTGAAACAAACGTACCGGAACAGCAATTCTTCATCGCTCAAGCGCTTGGGCTTTGGTAGGGCGACGGGGTGCATATCCCCCACCACTCTCATTTCATCTGCATGCGCGATCACAACGCTTGTGCCGGACGCGTTCACGGAAATCTCTGAGACGGCAAGGCCGTTGCGGTCGACATATCCGAGCAATTCCGATAACGGTTTCCCTGCCGCGATCCACTCGCGGATGCTCTTGTATTCGGTCATTGGCTTGTTTCCTCTTTCCGGTCCCGCTCCGCTGCCTGCTTGGCTCTACGCCATGCGCTTTGCAGGGCTTCCAAATTCTCGCGTTCGTATTCGACAAGGTGCTCTGGACGCTTCGAGGCGTGGTCCTTGAGCCATGTGCGCTTTGACAGCCCCATGCGCTCTAGGCGCTCTGCTTCGATATGGGCGGGGAGAAGGGGTCATGCTGCCGCCCTCGCTTCCAGAATGGCGCGCCCGATCATTTCTGGGATTTGAGGGACGACTGCGTTTCCGTAGGCGGTAAGCTCGCCCATTGCATCGGAAACCCCATCATGGCTCCCACACACGAAGGGCAAGGAGCCTTCTTGAAAAGCGCAGATAAGCCCACCTGCTTCCCTATACGCATCCGGCGCTGGATCGATGGATTTGAGACATTGCCCCTGTTGCGATTGTCCGAAGCCAGCGGGGTAGGCAATAATCCAGATGCGGTCGCGTCGGTGAGGCGCGCCAACGGCGGAAGCGGGAATGCAGTGCCATTCCGCATCAAACCCGACCTCGGCCAAGTCCCCAAGAACTCGTCCCATCCAGCGCCCATCGCCTCCAGCAGCAAGGTTGGAGGAATTTTCCACGATGACGAACTGCGGTCGTATCTCGCCAATAAGCCTGGCAAACTCTCGCCACAGGCCGGAGCGCTCTCCATCAATCCCATTGCCGCTTCCACTTGTTGAAATGTCTTGGCAGGGGAACCCGCCGCAGATTACGTCTACAGGAAGATGCTCCCAGAGGTCGTACACCCCACCCTTCGCAGAGTTAGAGTAATAGCGGTGCAGCACTGCGCCTTTGCGACCACGTATTTCCCTCACATCATCGAAAATCGGCACCTCCGGCCAATGCTTCGACAACACGCGGCGGGGGAAAGCCTCGATCTCGCAGAACGCAACAGTCTCGAAGCCGCCCGTGCGCTCCAGACCCAACGAGAAGCCACCTATGCCGCTAAACAGATCAAGAACCTTGAGCTTGGTCATGCTGCCGCCCTCGTCGGAATGCCCCACGATTCAAGCGTCTCTTGAACATCTTCGATGCTGCGAACCACCGCGTAAGGAACCCGATGCTCTGCGCACCAATCACGCCAATTGCGCTGTTCCTGTCGCAGGTATTGCCCCTCGCGCTTGACCTCCAAGAGGCCATGGAAAGCTCCCGTCAGAAGAATATCCGGGAAGCCCTTGCGCATTCCCCTCGCCTTTTCCATCGCGCCCGTGATCTTCGAGCGCGGATTGTTGGAAACGCCCACTGCCTTGATGCTTGGCGGGAGAACAGTGTCCAGATAGGCGATGATCGATACCTGGATCTGGTGCTCTAGGTTCTTCCGAGGCGCCATCACGCCCACCCCGCCAGCCACGCGATGAAATAAACAGCACCAGCAGCAACAGAAATCGTGCAGAACGCGAGCAATAGCGTTTCTGTGGTGGTGGGATGGGGACGGGAGAAGTAGCTCATGATGGTCTCCGGGAAAACCATTCCGTTTCATCCGGTCCAACAATGCTGTATGAGTGCTGGTGAAGCTGGAACATTAGGTCTGATGCCAAGTCACGGGCCACCGTTCCAAGTTCTTCCTTACTCGAAGGGAAGCGGGGATAGTTGATCAGACCGACACGAACCCCCTCCTCTTGGCCACCAGTGTAAATGTATGTGGTTGGCTCTACTGTTACGCACAGCCCTTCAGAAAAGCAGAATTCGCGGCAAACCTGCTTGGCTTGATCCAAGTCTCCAGCAATGAAGATATCAAAGCGTATTGTGGGGGCTGTGGCGTTCATGCCGCCCTCCCAACGCAGTCTTTGCACATAGGCTGGAACATCTCGATTTGACGGGGGTCGCGAAATTTCGGAAACGGGTCGCCCCATCCAAACCCATGAAGTCGCCTTGCTTCCTCTTCCAAAGACGAAAGCCACCGCCCCCATTTCGGATAAAGCGCAGCTGCCTCTGCACGCTCGGCCTTTGTCTGCATCGTGCCGCACATGCATTCGCCGGACCGGCAAAGCTGTGTCGCTACTGGATTGATAGGGGTGTTTCGACTGGTGAGGTAGGAATCACGATCATCTTGAGACCAATCATGAATCAGATTTACCCAGACGTTCCCCTTCTGCGCAGGGTCCGCTCGCCAAACCCTCAGATGCTTCTGGCGATTTTCGCTCTCATCTTTGCGAGCGCCGTTCAAAAGAAGAACGCGCACATTCCTCTTGCGCTGACGAATGTGTTTTGAAACCACTTTCCGGAACGGTGTGGCTTTAAGAATCCGATAAGCGAAGCCGTGAGCGTCGATGCCTTTGCCGAAGAACCCTTTGCGAAGCACATAATCTTCATAGGCGGTACCGGCGTCCGCTTCTGCATAATCACCGAGAGCGCCATAGGTTTCGCGCACGAACTCGGTTGTTTCCGGTATGCCGCAACGGGTGTTGCCGTGAATGACGAGGTCAATCTTTACGCCCAGTTCGCGAGCGACCTGATCTGATGCCGCGCTATCCTTGCCACCCGACACCATCGAGACAATGTGAGTGGGGCTGAATTGGTCGATTGCTTCACGAAGAATTTTGCGACTGCTATCGAGGTTCATCACTCATTCTCCTCAGCTTCCGGCATGATCCATGCGGCGAATTCGGCCCATTCCTGAGCCCGGTCCTTGTGCTTATGCGCCCTGCCCCGCGCCCATAACGCGAGCTTGGCGCGCATCGAGAGCGGCAAGTGTTTCATCCAGCGCAGAAAGCTCATCGCGCAGTCTCTTTTGCTCACGGCGAATTTCCTCAATCGTGTGTTGGCGTTTCTGGGCCTTGGCCCGGCGCAATGCGTCTTTCTCGAAACCATCGATGCGGCGGGCCTCGCCGTACCAGATGTTTTTCGTACGGTTGTAGGACCAGCCAAGGCTCCGGGCCGTGGCCGTAATCCATTCTTTGACTGAGCGGTGATCACGCGGAACGATCTGGCGGACCATTTCCTGCGCGACGGCGACGTCATGCATTTCTGAGTCCTCTGAACGGATTTCTGACATCTCTGAATGCCCCTGTGGTTTGTTGCTTCTGCAACTCAGGAGCATCGGAAGGAGCAGACAGGTGGAAACGTTCGCGGAAGCAGCTCAAAGATTGCTTGGTAGGCTCGACGAGCGCTGTGCGAATAAGGTTACGGGCGACCTCAAGAGGCCCGCTCAATTCAGGCTGAATAGCCAACTGAATGCGCACCGCCGCGCGCATGGGGTGTCCGGAATATGTGTCCTCGTTCGGACACCCCAACTCAGGTCGCCGCTGGTATTGAAGGCGGATAATGACAACTGCCGGCTGCATCTTATCCCCTCCCCGTTTGAAGGATCGGAGCGATGAAGGCACTGAATAGAAGAAACGGCAGGGCAATAGGCCAGAACAGGACGCAAAGGACCACGCAGCCAGCCGAAGGCCGTGTTCCATGGATATAGCGCAGAAGCAGCGGAAAGCCGAACAAGGCGAACTGCATCGGAACGAAGTAGAAGATGATTGCCAGGTGCCAGATCATGACCACGCCCCGCGCTGTACGGTCCACGTTGAATAGGTGGCGACGGGGGCCGGGAGGAGGTTAGCCCCCGTCGCATACGCGGCTTGGGAGGATGGGCCGCGATTGGAATTGGAGTTGGCGGCGCGCAGCGATTTGCGGTTATGAAAACCCGTGCTGACACGGCCCTGGCCTATGGTTGGCGCACCAACGCCACCATATTTTTGCGCCCGCAGAACATCGCTGCTTGGTTTGCTCGGTATGCCGCCGGATACCGCCGAAAGGAGCGGGCCGGGGGAAACAAATGCCGGGTTTCTATCGCAGCCGTACCCGGTGACGGCTTGAGAACGGGCGGAGTATCGGCATGAAATACCCGTTGGCGATTTGGTGATAAGGAGGGAGGTCATGAGAAAAGCACCCCCAGCCCGAAAGCCGCAGAAAGGGCAAGGACTGACACAACAATCGCGAACCACTTGAATGCGCGCAGGTCTTCATCTGAGGGACCCCACATGGCTCTACTCCATCATCGACATTCCACACTGGCCTTCGCAGGACATGTGGATGTGGTTTCGGGGACCGGCGATGCGCGCCCATATGAACGATCCGCAGCGCGGGCATTCGCACCGAGCGCGTTTCAGACCCCTCTTGAGCATCACTTTCTTGAGCTTGGATGCGGTTCGGATCACGTCATCAAAATGGGCGAAGAATGCCTCGCGTTCTTCCAATGTCTTTTTGGCCTGCACGCTCATCACATCGCCCCCATTGCCCGAAGCGTGACGACAAGAGCAGCGACCGTGATGAGGAAGGCCAGGAATAAGGCTGTGTCGATTGGATTGGTCATGACATCCAAGCTCCCAAAGCAAACGCAATCGCAAGGAGCGTGGCCGTGACAATGATCGCCACCCACTTGAACACCTTGAAGTCTTCTTCGGTCGGCCCCCACATGTCACTCGCCTCCTGTGGCTTTGGAGAGAGCGGCGCGAGCGTTCTCGCACTCTTGCGGGAACTGGTCAGAAAAGGTGGTCATCTCGGCGACCGTCAGCAGAATCTGCAGCGCTTCCAGCAGATCGGGGGCGGCGGCTATGAGGCGGGCGTTGGCTTCGAAGTTGGCGTCCCCATCGTCAAGGTTCATCAGTCGGAGCCCGTGATACCGATAATCCCTTCTCGAATAGAGGGCGTGCGTCTTCCCATGTGGCTCGACCAACCACGGCCCTTCCGTATGCGCTTTCTTGCTCATGCTGCCGTCTCCTTGGAGGGGGATTTGGAAGCGGCTCCGAAAATGTCAGGGCGAAGAAGCTCACGCGGTATTCCGGTGACATCCGCCACAGACGAAACGCGCTTTGCCGGGACCACCCGCCACTGCGAAATGGCTTGCGGGGAAATCCCCCCAATCCTGGCAGCCAATGCAGCTGGGCCACCCGCTTTCTCGATAGCTTTTGTGCAAATCTCTTCCATGGCTCGTATTGTAAGCACAGCTTTCAAAATAATGCAAGCATTTCTTTCGATGACGAGCAAGCGGCCATGACGATAATGAAAGCATGAGCCCAGAACGTAGAATCGACAAAGCCCGAGGCGACCGCATCAAACGCGTCCGCAAAGAAATCCTGAACATCAGATCTCAGGAGGAATTTGCCGACCGCTTAAGCGACGACACCCACAAACTTACCAGAGGTGCTGTGGGAAATTGGGAGACCGGCAAGGAGATTAGTCTCGACAACTTGCGCCGAATAGCGCAGGTGGCATCGGTCAGCCTCGATTGGCTAGCGTATGGCAAAGGCTCTCCCTCTGCTGCCCCTAGCAACGGCTCCGTGGTATCCAGCTTCGATCCTGACAGCCTTCAGGACGATGACAACGGCCAAGAGCGCGTTCCGCTGCTAGGCTACGTCCGCGCCGGAGCCGAAACCTATTACTATGCCAAATCAGACGATCCGCTTGATTGGGTGCCGCATGGACCAAATGACAATGAGCACACGGTTGCTGTTCAGGTTCAGGGAACAAGCCTAGGGCAAGCTTTCGATGGATGGATCATCTACTATGACGAGGTGCGGTCACCAGTGACGCCGGACATGTTCGGTCGCCTTTGCGTTGCCGGGCTTATGGATGACCGCGTTGTGGTCAAGATCATCAAGCCGTCGAAAACGCCAGGCTTATACAATCTGATATCCAACAATGACAAAGACGACATTGAGGATGCAGAGGTGATCTGGGCCGCTCGCGTGAAGCATATGGCGCAGAGGTAGGGGTTTTAGGGGAACCGAACGCCGGTGAATTAATTGACAATTAATACCGGTAATGGCCATATACAGCCATACAAGTGCCATACCTAAGTGGGTAAATGGCTTGAAAAGTGGTCGCAGATCACGCACAGGGCTTCAAGATGAACGAGAAAACTCTCCATTGCTACCTTTTCGGGCATGATGGCGCGTGGCAGGCCATCTGCGTGGACTTGGACATCGCGGTTCAGGGGACCTCTCGCATGGAGGTTCAGGAGCAGTTGAAGGATATGATCGGGGTATACATTGAGGAAGCTCTGAAGGAAGAACCTGTAATCGCTCAGAGGCTCCTGTCACGTCGCGCCCCCGCCTTGGTACGCGCCCGTCTTTTTGCCAATCTTATTTGGTATCGTATTAAGTCGGCCCTTAATGGGTCAAATGGTGACTCCGCTTCTGATTTCACCATCCCGTGCCACGCGTAAAATGCACCTTCGCCGAATTCCTGGCCATCATCGATAAACACGGTTTTGAGTTGGTCCGCCAGAAGGGTAGCCATCGCCACTATCGAGGGATAGTCGGCGGGCGGGTTAGATTTGTCGACATTGCCGCCCATCGCTGGACCGATGAAGTCCATCCCGACACCCTCAGCTCTATGATCCGGCAATCTGGCCTCCCCAAGAAACTGTTTCGCAAATAGTCCTATCTCCAAGTCCTGCCGAATGGTGAGTGTCTAGGAAACAAGACGCAGTAATCCCTTGGGCCCGAATGCACGAGCCAAGGGACACTGCATGGTCCTGCCGAACGGAGCCGGTCTGAGGTTTCCAAAGCATCCACGGTGTCCCAATATGACGGGACAGAGCACCACCGCTTCATGACCGGATTTCTATTGGCTGGTGAGCCTCACGCGCCGGGCTCCGATTCCCGTTGTCGTTGCGCGTCCCTCTGGTTTTTCATCGGCTGACCAGCCAGCCTAGTGATCCCTGCCCTACGACTTCGTTATGGCTCGGACAACCATCACACCCTACTCACCTGTTTCGCAGAAGGCGGGTAACCCGAGGCTTCCGCTAGACCGTGAGGCCATCCCTTCCGGGGTAGGCGGTCCATAACGACGACGCCGTTCCCGACATCGCCCATAAACCATGCCATCTTACATTTTTGAAAGCAAGGCTTTCTTTTTCGCTTGTGTTGAATTGAAAGATGTGCTTACATTCCTCCCATAGACACACCCCACCGGCACGAAACGCTGATCTGCCGGGAACGAGAGGACGAGACGATGCAGCAGGTCACGCGAGACGAGTTCTTCAAGACGCTAACCGATCAGAAGTTGGACGTGATCCCGCGCATCGTGACGGACAAGTACCCCTACACCTCGCTCTGGGAGTTCAGGAGCAACCGCGCTCCATACGGGAAGACAGTGGGCCGCATAGAGGGCGGGCGTGAGGTCACAGACTACTTCGTCGCCGCCTAATCCCCTCCAAGGCATAACCACCCCCTATGCCCTCTAGGGCGTAACGAGAGGACCAGACTATGAAGTCTCTTGCAGAACAATACCCGGATGCTTGGGCCGCAATCGAACAGGCAGGGTTTACCAACCTGGCCGAGATGGCCCGCCGCATGGACGCCCCCGGCGCTATGGATGCTGCGCTTGGTTATACATCCGCTGCGCAGAAGTGGAACAGGGGTCGCCTCCCCGGCGCATCTGCTGAGCGGAGAGCGGCAGAATGGCTATCCAAAACTAGTGCACCATCAGAATCCGAAATGCTCATTGTGGTGTGCCCCGATGGGGCATCCTCCAAAGCTCGGCGTCTTCTCACAGTCCTCGGCTGTGAAGTCGAAGCGCTTTAACCCCACACGAGAGGACAGAGAGATGCAGACCGACTACAGCGCAGACCTTCGCCTTCCGAACGGCAAATGCTGGCTTTCTGTTGAGTGCATCATTGAAGCCGAAGCCGAGCGTGACCGCTTCAACGGCGAATGGCTCCTGAACGTCACTGACGTGCTTATCGACGTATCAGACCACCGCGAGCCATCGAATTACATCTCGATGTTTTCCGAAGCTGCTTCCCCTCTCATGGCTCAGACAGGGCGCGAAATTATCCAGCTTGCAGAGGCCGACGACCGGCTTCTCGCTGAGGTTCTAGAAGACCAGAAGGAGGCCGCGTGATGGAATGGCAACCGATTGAGACGGCACCGAAGGATGGGACGACCATCCTCATTTGCAAACCGGGCATGAAAACCCCGTGGATGGCAAAATGGGAAGAGATGCGCCGCGCCCCTGATCGTTGGTCAGCTATAGGGCTTGGGAGGTGCCCTTTCGACCCGACCCACTGGATGCCGCTTCCTTCGCCACCGGAGGACAAGCCATGATCTTCCACAGCCTCTCCCAAGCCCATCGCTATTACGCCGCCTGCATCATGGCTGGTGAATACGCGGTGGCAGAGGAAATCCGCCAGATCATCAACGCCTATGAGAGCCGGAGGGCAGCATGAAAGCCACCCGCGAACGGAAGATCGAGTTCATGCGCTCATTTGGTTACGGCGCATTTGAACGGGCGATCATGGAAGCGGTCTACCGCAACGGAGCGGAACATTTCCTGACCGACGAACAGCTTGACGAGATCGTTGAAGAGCAGGTTTCCGCTACTCGCCTCTCTAACTGGCTCCTTATCCAGAACCGGAGGAACACGTCATGACGACGCTAGCCCAACTCCACACCGACCAGCTCCGCCGCTTTGACAGAAACGCCTTCACATATCGCCGCCTACTCAAGAAGGGCAAGGGCTGGATAGCAAAGAGCTTTCTAATTCGAGCAGAGCGCAATCAGGAAGCCGCTGAGGACGCCTTGGCGATGATCAAGGGAGAGCGCAATGCGTGACCTTCTCCAAGACACCCTATCCCTCATTGCCGTATCGGGCCTTGTGCTTGTGATCGGCGCTTACCTGGGAGCGATGACATGAACGCCCATATCGAACCATCAGCCCTAGAGGCCCCGAAGCGCAAGCCAGACGGCATGCGGGAATACGAGGCCCGCTGCGCCATCCGTGAGCTTATCGAGAGCTACGGCATCGGCGGCGCAAGCCAACTGGTCAACGAATACCTCAAGGACGAAGCCCGGAGGGTAAGACAACATGCTTGACGCACGAATTGAAGCCGTCCGCAAGGAATACGGCCTGAGTAAAGATGATTTCTGGCAGTTGCCACAGGCGCGCAATGTCTGGTGCGTGAAACACGCAGCGCTTGAGGTTGTCGCGGCCAAGGCTGGAATTGAGTTCGGAGACCCGCAGATTATCGAGGCTGACACAGCCAACGGTATCGCCGTGGTTGCCGTTCGAGGCTCCTTTAAGGATCGCTCGATCTTCTCGATTGGCGAGGCCAGCCAGAAAAACTGCAAGAACGCCTATCCTTGGGCAATGGCTGAGAAACGCGCCGTTGACCGCGTGATCCTCAAGCTTATCGGCATTCATGGCCTCGTCTACAGCGAAGAAGAAGCCGACGACTTCAAGGCGAATCAACCTGTCACCAAATCCTCAGCCGCCCTCAAGCGTGAAAACTCCTGGGAGACAGTTCTAGCTGAGTTCCACAAGGACTTGCAGGACTGCCACACCCTCATGGCCCTCGAAAGCCTCAAGGCCACCTATCGCGCCAAGATCAAGGCTGAGGGTTGGACTGCCGCTTGGGCAAACGCGCTCAAAGACGAGTTCGACAAGGCCGAAGAGCAAATCATGAACCAGATGGAAAAAGAGGAAGCGGCCTGATGGCAGATCCGTTCATGCTAGCGCGATTTTTCTCATACGTGGACGGCCTGAATACGGACGGCTGTTGGGAGTGGACGGGGGTAGAAAACAGTAATGGGTATGGCAGGTTTTCCTACAAAAACCGTCACCGCCTCGCACACCGGTTTGCATATTCGATCTTCTTTGGCGAAGTCCCAATCGGGATGAAGGTCTGCCACTCCTGCGACAACAGAAAATGTGTGAACCCTAAGCATCTTTGGCTCGGCACGCAGTCTGAGAATTTAGCAGACGCCGTTGCCAAGGGGAGAATGCGTTCGCCAGACACGAGAGCGGACAGGAACGGGAACACCAGTCTGACCTGGGAGAAGGTTCGAGCCATCCGAGAGATGCACGATAAGGGGGCAAGGAAGTTTCACCTCGCCTCACTATTCGGGGTGTCACCGTCCACGATTGGAAACATCACTAACCACGAGACCTGGAAGGAAGAAGGTCATGCTTAATCGGTGTGAATTCATTGGGAACCTCGGGGCTGATCCTGAAGTAAGACGCCTCACCTCTGGTGATCCTGTAGTGAATATTCGCGTCGCTGTTACCGAGATATGGCGAGACAAACAGAGCGGGCAGAAGAAAGAGCGGACAGAGTGGATTCCGATTGTAGTTTTCAATGACCACATCGGAAAAGTCATAGAGCAATACGCTCGCAAGGGCTCGAAAGTGTACGTGTCTGGGGCTCTACAAACAAGACGTTGGACCGACCAGTCAGGCAACGAGCGCTATACCACGGAATGCGTGTTGCAGAAATTCCGTGGCGAGTTCCAGCTACTCGACAGCAAGCCGTCCACGGACAGCGGACAGCGCTCCACGTCCTACGATGACCAGAGCGGGGGATATGGAGCGCAGGACGACGACACGGAGATCCCGTTCTGATGGCTAGGTTACTCCCTCTTTTGTGGACGGCATTCGGTGCGAGTGTGGCCTACGCGACAATACTACCGAAGCCCGGGGCCGGTGGCTTCTCGGCCTTCTGCGCGTTCTGCTTTCTCTTTGCAGCTTGCGTGTTCGAGATCATCGAAGGGAACCGATAGCCATGCCGACGCGCATCATCGAAAACCCGTCTGACCTGAGAATGCTCTTCCGGTACCTGGAGGGGCAGAAGCTCCCGATCACCGTCAGCATCAAGGCCGGTGGTGCGCGCACGGTCAAACAGAACAAGCTTAATCGCAAATGGGTGGCCGAAATTGCCGAGCAGCTTGGCGATGTGACCGCAGAGGAAATTCGCGGCTACTGCAAGCTTCATCTGGCGGTGCCGATCCTGCGCGAAGAGGATGACGAGTTCCGGGCGAAGTATGACGAGTTCGTCAAGCCCCTGCCCTACGGCCACAAGCTGGCGATGATGCAGGAACCGCTGAACTTCCCCGTAACGCGCCTCATGACGACGAAACAACAGACCGCCTATCTCAATGCCGTCTGGCAGCATTTCACTGAGAAGGGCGTGATCTTATCCGACCCCGGCGATTTGCTGGCGGTTGGGGAAAGGGCAGCAGCATGACCGTCATAGCCTTAGACCGTCAGTTTCTCACTGAATACCTGAACAGCTTGAAGCCTCATAGCCGGTATCGCGCTGGCGTGGTGGATCTGTTGAAGCGCGTGAACCGGATGGAGCTTGAAGAACAGAAGGTGAATCGCGAGCTTGTGAAGGCGCTGGAAGAGGCGTTGAGCAATGGCTAAGAAAACGACCCTCAGAAGAACATTGCGCAAAAAGCAGAAAGGCAAATGCTGCTACTGCGGTGTCCTCATGACGCCCGCAACAAATCCCAAAGCGGCCATAGCGACGACTGAGACGGTCGAGCACTTGCGTCGAAGGTCCGATGGCGGGACAGACCGAAAGGATAATCTGGCTCTCGCCTGCTACGACTGCAACACCAATCGCGGCGGCATGGATTGGCTCACATATACGTCATATCGGCGCGGCGAATTGTGGAGTGCTGTGTGATGGGCATTATCTCCACCAAGCTGAGAAACAGCGCACAAGGTCAGCAGTGCCAGTTCGGCATTCCCGGCGTCTGCAATCACAACCCCGAAACCGTGGTGCTGTGCCACGCCCCGTCCGAGATCAAAGGGCTTGGGAATAAGGGGCACGATTATCACGCCTCGTTTGGATGCAGCGCATGTCATGAAGCGCTCGACCACCACAAGCTAGACCGGTGGGAAGAACTCTACTTCTGGTATCGCGGCGTCATGCGCACCCAGAACATTTGGGTTGAGAAGGGCTTGCTGGTTATCCCGGTTGACCCGGCGACAGCCAAGCGCAGGCCGAAGCGAAAGGCGAAGATGCCTTCCCGGCCTATCCCAAGCAGACCATTTCAGAAGCCGAGCGACACGGCCAAGGACACCGCCCGCCGCTTCCCGAAGATCATGAGCAAGCTCAAGGCTAGCGAGAATGCGTGACGCGCTTCCAGAGCTTCCTAGACCACAACTGTATGCGAGGACGACATGAGCGAAGATCTGATTGAACGGCTATCGGTAAAGGCTAGAGACATAGCTTTTGAGCTTGGTAGCTACAACTCGGTCGCAAGGATGCTCAGGGATGCCGTGGCCGAGCTCAAGCGCCTGCGCGCCAAGCTGGCAGACGTGAAAGCCATTGAAAGCAGCGCGGATTATTGGGCCAAGCGCGCCGAAGCAGCAGAGAAGCGTCTGGCTGAGGCTGAGAAAGTGATTGAGCCGTTTGCAAGAATAGCGCGCATTTGGGCCTTCGACCCTTCCGAAGGTGACGCGATTTCTGTTCGTGGCACCCACCTCCGCGCCGCTGCCGAATGGATGGAGAAGGGCGATGAATAGAGTGCAGGAATTGAAGCCGTGCCCGTTCTGTGGAAGCGCGAACCTTAAATCGGGCGGCGATGACAAACACGTTGGATACTGGTGTTCGGAGTGCGGAGCGGCTGGACCAAACCACTACGATAGCCGGTTTGACTGGAACACCCGCGCCGCCCTCTCTGCCCCCAAGGCAGAGGCGGTGTCTTGGGACGGTATGCAAACAGCGCCGAAGGACGGAACGATTGTCCGTCTGCTTGTCGTGCCGGACCCGGAGGCGTGGACGCCATTCGACGACAGTCATAACCCCTATGAAACAATCGGATTCAACAATCTCGCTGACACCGATGAGGATCGATGGGAATTTGTTGGGTGGGATTGGAATCACGATTGCTTTGTAAGCGGGCTAGGCGAGGTAATTGGTTGGCTTCCGTTTCATACCTCCCCCGTCCCCGCCCTCACCGACGAGGCGGTGGAACGGGCGGCGAAGGCGATCCATGACGGACCGCTTGGCGCAAATGACGAGGAAGATTTCGGAGACAATAAAGCCTCTGAGTGGTGCAGGGAGGTTGCCCGCGCCGCCCTCCTCGCCGCCTTCCCCAGCAAGGGAGAGGGCGAATGAAGAAGATGCTGCCACACCACAAAACCGTATTGGAAGCCCTTGATCGGATCACCCATCCATGTGGCGAGCACTGCGTTGGCTTCGACCCCATGGTGCGCGAAACGGGAATGCATCGGGCGGAAGTTCGTCGGATCGTGCGCCACCTGTCTAGGCGCGGTTATGCAGAATTTTGGCGCGGGCTGTGCACTGATGAAGGGGAATTGGCCGGGTCCGGCTACTGCATCACCGAAGCCGGTCGCCGCGCACTGGAGGATCAGCTATGAGCGCGAGAGACATCATCCGAAACGCCATCGCGGCTTTCAGACCTTTGTCGACCTACGTGGACTTTGACACCGCCGCAGTCCGAGCGGTGGACGCTCTCACCAGTGCCGGGTACTGCATTGTCTCGGCTACTTCAAAGCACCTGGAGGATTTTTCTGCAATCCGTATGCTTATGGACTTGGACGAACTCGGCTACCGCATCCTTGCGCCCGGAGAGATGGACAGGGAGACGCTGGAAGCTGCGAAAAAGGCTAAGTGCGACGGTTGCGCGCAGGAAATCCCGCTCAATGAGTGCGGTTTTCATCAAAACGGAACGGTTACAACCCCCTGTCATTCCGCCGCCATCCGAGCATTAGGAGGCGGGGAATGATCAGACAAGATCCAATCGCATATCCGCCGCGCGGATTAAGCCGCGATGAAGCAGCTAGGTATATTGGCGTCGGCGTAACGCTCTTTGAAGAGATGGTGCGTGACGGGAGGATGCCAAAACCTAAGCGAGCCAATTCCAGAGCCCTTTGGGATAGGATCGCGCTTGATATGGCGTTCAGTGACCTACCCGGCGAAGACGGAAATAAGATCGATGCCGTATTGCGAAGAGCAGGCCGTGCGGCTTAATAGGTCGCATGGAAGGCTACCCGTACGTTTCATCCTTCAAGGATAAATATAAGGTCACGCGCTATCGGTTCAGGCGCGGCAATAAATCGTTCTACCTGACAGGCGAGCCCGGAGACCCGCAATTCGAGGCTGAATACCTAGCAGCCATTGCAGGACAGGATAAACCGAAGAAGACTACGGGCCCGGTGCCCGGCTCATTTGCAGACGCATGGAGGCTTGTGCGAAAGAGCGCGGAATGGAAGCGATTAGACCCCGCGACCAAGAACAAGAATGAGCGGCTTTCTGAGATGTTCCTGAGAATGCCGATTCGCCCGGATGAGGCTGAAATCTGGGGCGATATGCCGGTGAAGGATTTGAAGCGCCGCCATGTGCGCTTGATCCTATCGGAGCACAGCGAAACCCCGCACAAGGCCAAGCATCTCTTGACCGCCATTCGCCGCATGATAGGCGAGGCCTTGGATCAAGACTGGATCGAATACGACCCGTCCCAGAAAATCGGGTGGAGGCCGGAATATACCGGCTGGCGAGCGTGGACCATGGAAGAGCGCGCCAAGTTTGAAAAGCGGTGGGAGAATGGCACCACGCCGAGAGCGGCCTATGCTCTTGCTCTATGGCTTGGGAACCGTCGCAGTGACGTTGCGACACAGAGGTGGGAAGATGTGGACTTCAAGTCCAAGCGCGTCACGGTTCGGCAGATCAAGGGAGGGAAGACGTTGCGCCTTCTGATGCTGCCGATGCTGGAAGAGGCATTGAAGCCCCTCCCGCGAAAGACCGAAACCGTTTTGTGCACGGTCTACGGTAAGCCCTTTTCCGAGAAGTCGCTCACCGGTAAAATGTCGGATTGGACAAAGGCGGCTGGTCTAGGGCCGGGATGCACGTTCCACGGGCTGCGTAAGACGCTTGGAAAGTATCTGGCCGAGGAAGGCGCTACCTCGAAACAGGCGGCAGGTATTCTTGGTCACGATGACCTAGACCATGTGGAGCTTTACAGCCGGGAAGCGGACCAGGAACGACTCGCCGTAGACGGCATGTCGAAGCTCCTGAAATACCGCGTCTAGACAGAGTGTCTAACCGGGTTGTCTAACGAATGTCTACTTGCCACACAAACCATTGTAATATAAGGTGTTTGGTGGGCCCGGAGGGACTCGAACCCCCAACCAAGCGGTTATGAGCCGCCGGCTCTAACCAATTGAGCTACAGGCCCGGTGGGCGATGGATTAATTGCTTTTTCCCTGCCGCACAAGCCATCTTGCCGCAATCGATACACAATCCATCGCTAGGTGCCCTTTCGGGACATCGCAAAAGGAGATTTCCATGACCAAATCCATCTTCCCCGCCGCATTCGCTGCTCCCATGCTTGCTGCTTCGCTGTTTGCCGCAGCCCCGGCTCACGCCGATGACAAAGACATGCGAATCATCGTGACCGGAGAGGGAGAAGCCGCCATCAGCCCCGACATGGCGATCCTGACCATCGCCGTGGTGCGCGAAGCCGAAACGGCGCGCGCCGCGCTCGACGCGAACAATGAAGCGATGACCTCCGTGATCGATGCGATGAAGGGAGACGGCATCGAGGCGCGCGACCTGCAGACGGGCGGCCTGTCCATCAATCCGCGCTATGTCTATCCGAACGACAATAATGACGAGAAAACGCCGCGCATCGTCGGGTACGAGGTCGGCAACACGCTGACCGTGCGCATCCGCGACCTCGAGAAAGTCGGTGCCATCCTTGATCGGTCGGTCACTCTGGGTGTGAATCAGGGCGGTGGCCTGAGCTTTACCAATGACGATCCGTCTGCGACCATCACCGAAGCCCGCAAGCGCGCCGTAAAAGACGCGCTGGACAAGGCGAAGACACTCGCTGAGGCTGCTGGCGTTGAACTGGGCGACATCGTCGAGATTTCCGAGCAGATGCAGCACCGCCCGCCGATGCCCTATGCCGGCAAGGCCGTTCGGATGCAGGCTTCGGCAGATGCCGTTCCAGTGGAAGCCGGCGAAAACACCTATCAGGTACAGGTCAACGTGACCTTTGAGCTCGACAGATAAGCCGGGCATCACACGATAGAACATAAAAGCCGCCGGCGAATGCCGGCGGCTTTTATGTGTCTGGATGGAGAATTCCAGGAAATGCGGAACCGCTCCGATCAGCGAATCACCGGGCAGCGCGGCGCGCGGGCAAACACCACGTGCTGACGTCCCCAGTGGGTGCGTCCGGCCACGCGGATGATGTTGCGGTTGGCCCTCACGACGCGGGCACGGCGCAACCCCATGCGTTCCGCCTTGCGAACCGCCTGACGCGGCGTGCAGGCACGATAATGGCGGCGAGGACGTTCGGCCCGATAGCTGCGTCCGCTATTGCCATAGACATAACCGCCCGATGGACCGCCAATACCAAAGCCGAAATAGAGACTGTCCGCCTGAGCCGTGGCGGGCGCTGCCGCCAGAGTGCCCAGCCCGATCATTGCGGAAAGAGTGGCGATCTTCAGTTTCTGAAACATGGTGCTCTCCTTGCTGGTTCGGGACCGTCACGCCCCTTCATGGAGATCACGATGTCAAACCGCGCCTGAACGGTTCGCGAATGTGCCGTTCATACCGTGTTCAGCGGCCCGCCGACAAAGCCGCAAGCCATTGCGTCCTGTTACGCTGCTCGGTGATGCGCGTGATTTCGCCGCCGTCAATTTCGAAAAACATGCCACCCGGCAGCGCATAGGTCTGTCCCGTAGCCTCTGGCAGACCTTCCGCACTTGCCCGATAGCTGCCGCGGACGGTGAATTCCGCTGCCACACGCACGCCGCCCGGCGCGCTCATGACGGCAATGTCGGCAAGGCGTTCATCGAAATGTCGTGCCGCAAGCCCCAGATGCCAGCGCAGTTTCTCGCGGCCAATCTCCCTCTCGCCTTCAAAGGGATCATGCGCGACATCCTCGCTTACCAGCGCCAGCGCCGCATCGTGATCACTGGCATTCAACGCATCCAGATAGGATCGCACCAGGCCGGACGCCTCTTCGCTGGACATGCTCATCGCTCCTCGTTCATCGCTCGTTCCGGAAGACAATCCCGCATCCCGTCTATGGTTCCTCATCCAGAATGAATGCGAAATAATCCTCCACCTCGGCCAGTTCGTCCTCGCTCGCCTTCACGCGGCCACGCATGGAGATGCCGGCCTCGTGCACCGTGTTGGGATCGCCGGAAACAAGCGGATGCCACCACGGCAATTCCTTCCCCTCCGCCACCAGGCGATAGCCGCACGTGCTGGGCAGCCAGGGAATGGTTCCCACATTGTCGGGTGTGAGCCGCACGCAGTCCGGAACGCGCTTCAGCCTGTTCTGATAGTCGCTGCACCGGCATGTGCTGCCATCGAAAAGGCGGCATCCCACACTCGTCCAGTAAATCTCGCCGGTCTCCTCATCCTCGAGCTTGGCGAGACAGCATTTGCCGCAGCCGTCGCATAGAGCCTCCCACTCCCGGTCGGTCAATTCCGCGAGCGTCTTGGTCTTCCAGAATTCTTTCGTCGTCATGATCGAGCTTTGGACCGCCACGCATCGCGCGTCAAGCGCCGTTTCAGGCCGCATTTCCGCCACGCCCCCGCCACCATCACGCCATGGTTTCACACGCTCCGGTATCAATCGCGCGGAAAAGGGAACCGAACGTCATCGAAGCGGTTAAGCCGGCGATGGGACGCCTGCACACAGGAGAAAATCTATGTCGACGCGAAAGCGGATCATGACGACAACCGCCCTTGGCCTGCTGATTGCCGCCACGCCGTTGGCGATGCAGCGGAGCCTCGCAGCCGAGCGTTCACCCGGCACGGTGCTTGCACAGGCCGAAAAGCCCGAAGGCATGACGGAAGAGGCCTGGCGCGCGCTCTTGAAGAAGCGCGGCGGCGAAGCTCAGGAAGAAGAGGCGCCGGCTGAAGAAGAAGCTGCTCCGGCAGCCGAGCCGGAGGAAGCACCGGAGGCAGAAGCCGCCCCGCCAGCGCCCGAACCGGAGCCCGCCCAGCCTGCCGCCGGGGAGGAAGTGCCCGCAGAGCCCCCGGTCGAAGCCCCTGAAGACACGGAAAGCGCTCCAGCGATGGAAGAGCCGACCGAGCCGGAGAGCGAGTCTGCGCCAGAGGAAGTCCCTGCCGAAGCCGAAGCACCGGAAGAGCAGGCTCCCGTCCCGGTTGAACCAGAGGCCGAAGAAGAAGCGCCCCCGGCGGAGGATGCTCCTGCCGTGGAAGAGCCTGCTGAATCCGAACCCGAAACGGCGCCGAAAGAAGTCCCAGCCGAGACGGAAGCATCGGAAGAGCCCGCACCTTCACCTGCTGAGAATGAAGGCACCGAAGAACCGGCGCCCGCTGCCGAGCCGCCTGCCACAGAAACGGAGAAGACCGCGCCGGCCGCCGGCGAGCAGCCCGAGGCAGAGGGCGAAGCTGCCCCGCAGGCACCCGAAACCACGGAACCGGTTGATGAAGAAAGGCCGGCAACCGATACGGAAGAGCCGCAGGAAGAACCGGAAGCAGATGCCCGGCCTGAACAGCAGGACTCCGAGCCTCAGCCTGAAAACGCCGCTCCGGTTCTCGACAGTGAAAAGGAGCCGGAGGCAGGTGGCGAAGCACAGCCCCGCTCCGAAACCGAAGCACCTGAGGCAGACGGCGCCGAGGCTCCCGCAGAAGCACGCAGGGCACCTCCCCCCGAAAGCGATGCCGAGGCGCAGGCAGATGCTGTCGACCCGGAAACGCTTCGCACCGAGATCCGCAATATCCTTGAAGAGCAGGGTCAGCGCATCGAAATGGGTGCCACCCGGGAGGAACGCAGCGAGCGCCGGCGTGAACTTCGCCAGCGGCGCGAGGATGCCGAGGTGGTGCGTGAATTCAACGACAACCGCACCATCATCCAGATCAACAATCAGGTGTTCGTTGAAAGCCAGGACAGCGACCGTCTCATCCGTGACGATGACGAGGTCTTCTACGAAGAGCTGCCGCGCGGTCGCGTGCGCGAGGTTGTCACGCGGCCCAATGGCGTCCGCCTGATCACCGTCCGCAACCGCTATGGCGATGTCATCCGCCGGGTGCGCATCGCGCCGGACGGGCGTGAGCAGGTTCTCGTTTTCGTGCCGGACGAGCGGCTGGACACGGTCGACCGCTGGCGCGATCCGGCCCGCGACCTGCCCCCGCTCCGGCTGACGATCCCGGTCAGCGACTACATTCTTGAGGCCGAGCAGGTTGAGGATCCCGACCGTTATTACACCTTCCTGGAGAAGCCGCCGGTCGAACGGGTTCAGCGCATGTATTCACTTGAAGAGGTGAAGCGTTCGGCGCGTGTGCGCGACATGGTGCGCCGTGTCGATCTCGACACGATCGAATTCGCTTTCGGCTCGGCCGATATCGAAGAAAGCGAGATAGACGAACTCGAGGCAATCGCCACGGCGATCGAGCGCATGCTGGACGAAAACCCGGCCGAAACCTTCCTGATCGAAGGCCACACGGATGCGGTCGGTTCGGACCTGGCCAATCTGGCACTGTCAGACCGTCGAGCCGAATCCGTTGCCCGCGCTCTGACGGATGTGTTTGGCATCCCGCCTGAAAACCTTGTCACACAGGGCTATGGAGAGCGCTATCTGAAGATCGATACCCAGGAGCGCGAGCGCGAAAACCGGCGCGTGGCCCTGCGGCGGATCACCCCGCTTGTCGCCCCCGTCGCCAGTGCCAACTAACCCGTGAGCGCTTTGCGCCTGGTGCCTTGAGAAAGAGCAGGCGAAAGGAGCCCGGCCGGACGTTCCCTCCTCCGGCCGGGTTTTCGTTCTGGCATTGCGTACAATCGCTTCTGGAGTTTCCAGCCAGAACCGGAATGCTTTAGACAACAGTGCATATATTCAAAGGAGTTCTCCCGTGACCTCGACGCGCCTGGGCGGCGTTATCGCCGCCGTTCCCACCCCCGTGACAGAAAACGGCGAGCCCGACACGGCACGTTTTCTGCGCCATGCGGAGTGGGCCCTCGACAATGGATGCCACGCCTTGAATGTCCTTGGCACCACGGGCGAAGCCAATTCGTTCTCACCCAGACAACGCATGGCGCTCATGGAAGCCGCAGCCAGCGCTCTCGATCGCACCCGGTTGATGGTTGGCACGGGAACCCCTGATCTGGAGACAACCATCGCACTCACCCGCCGTGCGCACGAACTGGGCTTTGCCGCCGCGCTCGTTCTCCCCCCCTACTACTACAAGGGCGTCAGCGACGATGGCCTGTTCGCCTGGTTCAAGCGCCTTGTCGCAGCCATATCCGGCAGCGCCATTCCCATCTATCTCTACAATTTCCCGCAGATGACAGGCCTCACGTTCTCGCCGGCTCTCGCCCGGCGTCTGAAAGAGGCCTTTCCCGACCGGATTGCCGGAGCCAAGGATAGCTCGGGCGATCTCGACTACGCATCGGAACTCGCCAGGATCGACAGTTTCGATGTCTTCCCAAGCAACGAGGCCGCACTTTCCAGGGCAGAAGCGGAAGGCTATGCCGGCTGCATCTCGGCCACCGCCAGCGTGACCGCGCCGCTCGTCGCCAAATTATGGGCCGAGCCCACCAACGACGACGCGCTTGAAGCCGCGTCGAGCGCCCGCACCGCGATTTCCGCGCAGCCGCTCATTCCCGCCGTAAAATACCTGACGGCTAGGCTGCACGATGATACCGGCTTCGCTCTGCCGCTCCCGCCGCATATGCCGCTTACCGACGCGCAGAAAGCGGCCCTGGACGAAATCCCTCTCTAAAACAGCGAAACGGCAGCTCCGCATTGCGGAACTGCCGTTTTTTTTACTGGCACCGTGCGAAGCGAATGGCTGCGCGTCAGCCCGCCTTCTCACCCAGTTCCGAGATGCCGCCATTGGCCGCAGACCATTCGAGTGGCTGGTTCAGGAACTTCTCCACCTCATCGAGCGTCTTCTCGTCGAACAGTTTCTCCGTACGCGCCACCTGCAGCACGTCCCACCAGGTGGTGAGATAGTGAAGCCGCATGCCCGCATCCTCCAGCCGCTTGGGCGTATCCGGAAAAATCCCGTAGTAGAACACGGCAAATGTGTCGGTCACTTCAGCGCCCGCCTTGCGCACCGCCTCGGCGAATTTCAGCTTGCTGCCGCCATCCGTGGTCAGATCCTCCACCAGGAGCAGCCGCGCACCCTCGTTCAGATTGCCTTCGATCTGCGCATCCCGGCCAAAACCCTTGGGCTTTTTGCGCACATAGAGCATGGGCAGGCCGAGCTTGTCGGAGAGCCAGGCGGCAAACGGGATACCCGCCGTCTCACCACCGGCCACCGCATCGAACTTCTCGAAGCCGGCATCACGCAACACGACTGAGGCCGCGAAGTCCATGATTGCCGAGCGAATACGCGGATAGGAAATGAGTTTCCGGCAATCGATATAGACCGGGCTCTTGAGCCCCGACGTGAAGGTGTAGGGCTCATCGGCCCGGAAATGAACCGCCTTGATCTCGATCAGCATCTTGGCCACGGTCTCGGCAATCAGGGCGCGGTCGGGGAATGTGTTGGCGAACATGGCTGGCTCTCGTTTGGTGACGCGGCTTTCAGCTATCAGGATTGAACGCCGGGCGGAAGTTTTTCCGACAATATTCCGGTGGATGGCTTTGCACCATCCGCCCCACAATTTTCTCGACGCATCGTGTCGGAATGCGGCAAGGTTCGCCGTCTTCCAATCGAGAAAGGAACCGGAATGCTCTACGCGATTCTCTGCTATCACAATGAAGACGTCGTCATGTCCTGGTCCCAGGAAGAGGACGATGCAGTGCTTGCCAAGCGCCGGCGGGTTCAGAAGGAGCTTGTCGATACGGACCGTATGGGGCCGGCAATCCGGCTGATGCCCACCTCCGCGGCAACGACGCTCCGCGCTTCCGGTAACGAGCAACTGGTGCTCGATGGCCCCTTTGCAGAGACCAAGGAACAGTTACTCGGCTTCTACGTCGTCGATTGCGAGAACCTGGAAGAGGTTGTCGATTTCGCCAAACGCATGAAGGAAGGCGAGAGCGTGACCTTCGAAATCCGTCCGGTGCAGATTTTTGAGAAAGGCAACCTGCCTGAAAGGGAACCGTCCGCCAAATGACCGAACTGGCCTGGATCGAGAATGCACTGACCAGCGCGCGCCCGCAGGCAATGGGCGCACTCCTGCGCTATTTCCGCGACCTCGACCGGGCCGAAGAGGCTTTCCAGGAGGCGTGTCTCCGGGCCTTGAAGAACTGGCCGGTCAAGGGGCCGCCGCGCGACCCGACAGCCTGGCTGATTTTCGTCGGCCGCAACGCGGCACTCGACGGTGTGCGGCGCGACAGCCGCAACACCGCATTGCCGCCCGAAGACAGGATATCGGACCTCGAAGATGCCGAGGCCGATATGGCCGAGCGGCTGGACGATGCGCATTACCGGGACGACATCCTGCGGCTGATGTTCGTGTGCTGCCATCCCGACCTGCCCGCGACCCAGCAGGTGGCGCTTGCATTGCGCATCGTCTCAGGTCTGAGCGTGCGAGAGATTGCGAGTGCCTTTCTGGTTGGCGAAAAGGCGATGGAACAGCGCATCACCCGCGCCAAACGCCGGGTCGCCGAGGCGAATGTTCCCTTTGCCGCACCCGACGCCGTCGAGCGCTCGAAGCGGCTCGGCTCGGTCGCCGCGATGATCTATCTGGTCTTCAACGAAGGTTATTCGGCGACCAGCGGCGCGGACGTCGTGCGCGCCTCGCTATGCGATGAAGCGATCCGGCTTGCCCGCCTGCTGTTGCGGCTCTTCCCCTCCGAACCCGAGATCATGGGGCTCCTCGCCCTGATGCTTCTCCAGCACGCCCGCAGCGCCGCACGCACGGATGCGGACGGCAATGCCGTCCTGCTTGATGACCAGGACCGCACGCTCTGGAACCGCACCGGCATTGAGGAGGGTCTGGCCCTGGTGGAGAAGGCTCTACGCCACGGACGGCCCGGCCCCTATCAGGTGCAGGCGGCGATTGCAGCACTTCACGCGCGCGCCCGCACGCCGGAGGAAACCGACTGGGAGGAGATAGATCTCCTCTACCAGATGCTCGAAAGCCAGACCCCCTCACCCGTCATCACGCTCAACCGTTCCGTTGCCATATCGAAAATCCGGGGGCCTGAGGCCGCGTTGCAGCTGATCGCCCCTCTTGCCGAGCGCTTGTCCGGCTATTTTTATTTCCACGGCGTGCGCGGCGCCTATCTGAGCGAGATGGGGCGCACGGAAGAAGCACGCGAAGCGTTCGACCGTGCCATCGCGCTCGCCCGCACGCCGGCCGAAGCCGCGCATATCCGCCAGCACCTCGACCGGCTGGCAGTGAAAACCCGGGCCATCTGAACACCGCTGAAAAAAATCCGACAGATTGTCGGGTCAGCCGGTCGCCATTCGTCCTGATGACAAGTCCCGATATCCGGGTCTTGCCATCAGGAGAAAATCATGTCCGAAACACATGTCGTTGCAGATGAACAGGAAATGCCGAAGACACTCGGCGGCGTCGTCCCCTATCTCATGGTTGATGGCGCCTCGAAGGCCGCCGAATTCTACAGGCAGGCCTTCGCTGCCGAAGAAGTCTTCCGCCAGCCGGAAGACGAGAACGGCCGCACCATGCACATTCATCTCTACATTCACGGCGGTTCGCTCATGCTGAGCGACGCCTATCCGGAATATGGACAGGAATTACGCGACCATGCCGGATACACGCTGACCCTCGCAGTCGAGGATGTCGACGGCTGGTGGGCGCGTGCAGTCGGTGCCGGCATGGAGGTCGTCATGCCTCTGGAACGCATGTTCTGGGGAGATCGCTACGGCCAGCTCCGCGACCCGTTCGGCGTGACCTGGGCCATCGTCGGGAAGTAACCCCGCGTCCCGGGAGCGCTGGCTGACCTTCTCTCGCGGCGCATGGCCCTTCCCCAGGTGCTCCCCAGGCCCCGGGGCCTTTCCGTGCCGCGATGGGCGGCCGGGGACCAAAACATCCCCGGCCGTTTTCCCCCTGTCGCTTTACAGGAACGCCTGCCACGCACTAGGCTGTGTCGGCAAGGGATCGAGAGGCGTTGCCACATCCCTCTTCGCCGACGCAGAGCGCTATGCCGCGTCAACATCTTCTCACACAAAAGCGATTGAGAGACAGACATGAGCCAGGTCAAAAGCGGCGATGTCGTGCGCATTCATTACACGGGCAAGCTGGCCGACGGCACGCAGTTTGATTCCTCGGCCGGACGCGAACCGCTCGAGTTCAAGGTCGGCAGCGGCCAGATCATTCCCGGTCTCGACCGGCAGATTCAGGGCATGAAGCAGGGCGAGAGCGGTACCCTGAACATCCCCGCAGCGGAAGCCTATGGCGCACGCGACGAAAACCAGGTGCAGGTCGTGCCCCGCTCGGCGCTGCCGCCGGAGCTCGACGTGCAGGTCGGTTCCAACCTTCAGGCTACCACCCAGGACGGAAATCAGATTTCCCTCACGGTGGTCGGCGTGGGTGATGATGAAATCACCGTCGACGCCAATCATCCCCTGGCTGGACACGATCTCATCTTCGACATCGAAGTCGTCGAGATCGTCGCAGCCTGAATAGAACAAGACGGAAGCCGCCGGTGCGCCGGCACCGCGGCTCCCGGGTTCGCCATGCGGTCTTACTGCGGGATCGCGTCCGACGAATACTGATCCGCGAATTCCGCGGATGGCGGGATCGGTTTGATGACGTCGATCAGCACGCCGTTTGGATCGGCGGTGATGAAGTGACGCTGGCCGAACGCCTCGTCACGCAGTTCCAGCAGGACCGGAAGCCCCGCCCCTTTCAGCCGACCATATTCGGCATCCACATCTTCTACCTCAAAGTTCAGGATCAGACCTGAAACCTGACCCCGTCCGCTCTCCGGCACCGTCGCATGCGTTCCGTCCAGAATGGCAAGATTGACGCCGGGGTCGTTCCTCGACTGGAGATGGACATACCAGTCCGCCTCAAAGGCGGGCTGAAAGCCGAAATGCGCGCAGTAAAACGCTGCTGTTTCGGCGACTTTGCCTGTCATGATGACCGGGTAGTAGCTGGTGACTTTCATCGGCGTGGTTCCTGTTGGCGTTGCGCGCAACTGCATGTCCTGCTTCTCGCGACTGGTAAAACGCTTGCAATCGCCAGTCGCCGCTATAAACATACAGACTGCATGTATCATCGATTAACATACAGGCTGCATGTATGCAACAGGAAACAACCCGCCGCACCAACCGCGAACGCAGTGAAGAAACCCGTGACAGGCTCATTCAGGCCGCCAGACGCCTTTTCGTGGAAAAATCCTACGCGGAAACGGGAACGCCGGAGATTGTCCGTGAAGCCGGCGTCACGCGGGGCGCGCTCTACCACCACTTTGCCGACAAGCAGGCCCTGTTCGCCGCCGTCGCCGAACGCGAAGCAAGGGCTGTGGCCGACGAGATCGAGCGAAACACGGTCGGCTCTCCGTCAGCCACCGCTTCCCTTATCGAAGGCGGGAAAGCCTATCTCAAGGCGATGGCCGAACCCGGGCGGACACGCCTTCTGCTGCTTGATGGGCCTGCCGTTCTTGGCAGAAGCGGAATGGATGACATCGACAACCGCCACGGCAACAGGACCCTGCGCGAGGGACTGCAGGCGGCCATCGAGGCCGGGCAGATCCGCAGATTGCCTCTCGACGCATTGACGGGCCTGCTGGGCGCGGCATTCGACCGGGCGGCACTGGCGATCGATGCCGGTGCGGACGCCGCTGACTATCAGGCGGGCCTCGCCGGCCTGATCGAGGGGCTGGCTCCGGCCTCGTAGGCGCTCATTTCTTCTCCTTGCCCGCCCTGCCCCCGGCATCCCGCGCCGGGTTGGGAACCTCGACCTTGAGACCGGCAACGAGTTCGCGCGCCGCTGAAAAGAACTCCCGGTAGAGGATCGAGACAAAGAGCAGAACACTGACGCCGATGGCCGCCCAACCGGAGACGAACCAGGCAATCATGCCCAGTGAGAAGTAATAGGCCCGGATGCCCTGGTTGAAATTGCGCGCCGCAATCGTGTTGAGCGCGGCCATGACGTAGATTTCCTCAGGGTCGCATTCATCCGCCTCGTCCGCCGCCCCGAGCATGATGCAGAAATGGTTGAACTGCCGCAGCGACAGCGTGAAGGACAGGAACGCCATCACGAACATCACGAGAAACAGCACCAGGTGCCGCTCAACGGCCGCTTTCGAAATGTCCTGCGCAGGCTGCATGACCGAGACAGCTTCCACCACGGCGCTGATCTGGCCGAACACCGCGATCAAGGCCAGAATGATGAGCACGGTGGTTGAAGCAAAGAAGGAGACCGCCCCCATGAGATTGCCCGAAAGGATTGCATCCATCGGCGTCTCGCGCCGCACCGCATTGCGCACCCAGCGATGGCGCTGCGCCCCCATGATGATGGAAAGCGAGGGCCGCCGCTTTTCCAGCCAGCTTGCAAAGACGGTGTAGAACCCCCAGCAGAAAATGGGAAAAAGCGATGCAGCGAGTGTCAATATGAAAGCCTTTGAGCCCTGTTGACCACGAACGGCAAGTCTGACCGAACCGGTGCCGATGGTCCAGTCACCCAGCGCTTTTTGAGCATCGGACCGAAAAGTGGAACCCGGGTTTTCGGGTTATTCCGATGCTCCACCAATAGTTTGGATCGTCCTTTGCACGTCCTGATGGACGCACGACGATCTAAAGACGGTGGGAGTCTGAAAAGCTCCTCGCCCGGTCAGCCGAAAATCTGGTCGCCCTGTTCGTCGATGACCTGACGGCCCTTGCGGATAGCCTGTTCCGCGGCGAGATCAGCACTTGGAAAGCGGTCCGCGCGCACCAGACGGTGCTCCCGGCGAACGCCGTCCACCTCTTTCCAGATCACCGCACATGTCTGAAACTGCCCGCCCTCGGAGAAGGGCGTCGGCTGGATCATGAATCCCTTGTGCTCCACCGCGTCCCCCATGGGCTTGCCTTCACCCGCCTCGGATGTGCCTGCTCCACCTCCAAATAGGCGCTTTAGAAATGACATGCGCTTACTCCCGTTGTTGTCGTAGCTTATCGCGTTTTACCCTCACCCGCACGCCGGTGAAACAGGAAGAACACAGCTTGTTCAGGCGAGATGCAGAACCACGTCGCGCCTGTGCGGATGGACCCGGTGCTCGAACAGATAAATTCCCTGCCACGTGCCCAGCGTCATCCGGCCGTTCATGACCGGTATGCCGATGGAGGTTTGTGTCAGAGCCGCCTTGATATGGGCCGGCATGTCGTCGGCCCCTTCAATACGGTGAACCACCCACGACATGGAGGTATCGGTGGATGGCGGCACGAGCCTGCTGAAAAAGGCCTGCAGATCCGGCTTCACATCCGGGTCGGCGTTTTCCTGAATGATCAGCGAACAGGATGTATGCCGAACGAACAGCGTCAGGAGACCGGCATCGACGCCCGCCTCCCTCACGAAACGGTCGACCCTGTCGGTGAACTCATAGAGCCCCGTCCCTGCAGTCGAAACGGAGAGGATCGTCTGTTGCATAATGCCGTCGTGCCCCCGGGGAGCAAACCTGTCAAGCTCAACCGGGAAAGCTAGGTTGAGGACTCATCCTAGCCAAGCGAACTGATGATCTCGATATAGGCCGCTTCCGGAAACGCCTTCATCACCTGTGTACGAACGTTGCCACCCATGCCGATGGTGAGCGCAAAGCGCGCGGCAACCGCGTCGTCTGGAGCCTCCGCGACGGCGACCATGTCATGGGCACCCATGGTGAGATAGAACGCTCTGAGGGTTCCGCCCATCTGTGAAAGCACGGCCTTTGCGGCCTCAAGCCGCTTGGGCGATTCCTTCACGCTCTTTATGCCCTGGTCGGTCCAGTTGAGCAGAATGATGTAGGTGGTCATATCGCACCTCCCTCCGGCAGGGAGTCCGCAAGGGGCATCCGCGCCGGTCAAAGCGCCCGCACCGCCATCTTCAAGTCTGCTCCCCTGTCCTTCAGGCCGCAAGCCTGGAATTCGGGGTAAGCCAAAACCATCCGGACAGGAAAAAGCCGGGCACGAGGCCCGGCTTTCATCATTTAGAATGTGCTGGCGATCAGCTGTCGAGGAACGACCGCAGCTTGCGCGAGCGGCTCGGATGCTTGAGCTTGCGCAGCGCCTTGGCCTCGATCTGGCGAATACGCTCACGCGTCACCGAGAACTGCTGGCCGACTTCTTCCAGCGTGTGGTCGGTGTTCATGCCGATGCCGAAACGCATGCGTAGCACGCGCTCTTCGCGCGGGGTCAGCGAGGCGAGAACACGGGTGGTGGTCTCACGCAGGTTCGCCTGAATGGCCGCATCGATGGGCAGAACCGCGCCCTTGTCCTCGATGAAGTCGCCGAGATGCGAATCTTCCTCATCACCCACCGGGGTTTCGAGCGAGATCGGCTCCTTGGCGATCTTGAGCACCTTGCGCACCTTCTCGAGCGGCATGGCCAGCTTTTCGGCCAGCTCTTCCGGGGTCGGCTCGCGGCCGATCTCGTGCAGCATCTGGCGCGAGGTGCGGACGATCTTGTTGATCGTCTCGATCATGTGGACCGGAATGCGGATCGTGCGGGCCTGGTCGGCAATCGAACGGGTGATTGCCTGCCGGATCCACCACGTCGCATAGGTGGAGAACTTGTAGCCGCGACGATACTCGAACTTGTCCACCGCCTTCATCAGGCCGATATTGCCCTCCTGGATCAGATCCAGGAACTGAAGGCCGCGGTTCGTGTACTTCTTGGCGATGGAGATCACGAGGCGCAGATTGGCCTCGACCATCTCTTTCTTGGCGATTGCAGCTTCGCGCTCGCCCTTCTGCACCTGGTTCACGATGCGCCGGAATTCGCCGATGGAGATCGCGGTTTCCTGTGCGAGATTCTGGATCTCCGCACGCAGATCCTCGATCGCCTTCGCCTCGTTCTTCGAGAACTCCTTCCAGCCCTTGCCGGAAAGCGTTGCTACGCGCTCGGTCCAGTTCGTGTCGAGCTCCGAGCCCTGATATTCCTTCAGGAAAGACTCGCGCTTCACGCCATAGCTCTCGGCAAGCCGCAGCAGGCGGCCTTCGTTCTGCACGAGACGCTTGTTGATGTCGTAGAGCTGCTCGACCAGGGTCTCGATACGCGCATTGTTGAGCGAAAGCGACTTCACCGAGGTGATGAGTTCGCCCTTCAGCTGCTTGTAGCGGCGCTCCTGGCTGCTCGACAGGGTGTCGGCGTCCGCCAGGCTCGATTCCACTTTCTGATCCTGCAGCTTGCGCAGCTTCTTGTAGGTGTCGGCGATGAAGTCCAGCGTTTCCATCACGCCGGGCTTGAGTTCGGCTTCCATCGCGGCCAGCGACAGATTGGCCTCATCCTCTTCGTCGTCCTCTTCCTCGGGCTGCCCCTCGCCGCCGACATCGGTGACATCGTCGCCGCGTGTGCGCTTGTGCTTTTCCTCGGCCGCCGGCTTGTTCTCCTCGTCGGGCCGCTGCACGACCGGCGCCTGCTTGGCCTCAGGCCCCGCATAGGTCGCCTCGAGATCGATGATCTCGCGCAGGAGAATCTTGCCTTCGTTCAGTTCGTCACGCCAGATGATCAGCGCCTGAAAGGTCAACGGGCTTTCGCAGAGCCCGGCGATCATCGTCTCGCGGCCGGCCTCGATACGCTTTGCGATGGCGATTTCGCCCTCGCGCGAAAGAAGCTCCACCGAGCCCATCTCGCGCAGATACATGCGCACGGGATCGTCGGTGCGATCCGTCGGCTCTTTTTTCGTCGTGGTCGCAACCGCGGTTCCCGACTGCGTGGTCAGCTCGCCGCCTTCCTCGCTGTCATTGGAATCGTTGTCTTCCGCAACTTCGTCTTCCTCGACCACATTGATGCCCATATCCGAGAGCATCGCCATTGTGTCTTCGATCTGTTCGGAACTGACTTCGCCGGAAGGAAGGACGGCGTTGAGCTCGTCCATCGTCACATAGCCGCGCTTCTTGGCGGCCTTGATCATCTTCTTGACTGCGTCGTCGGAAAGGTCGAGCAAGGGGCCGTCTGAGCCCTCGCGTTCGGTTTCGACCTCTTCCTTCTCTTTTGTCGCCATGCTTTGCCTTCTCCAACCGAGCGGGGGTCCATGCCACCCCGTCGCCGCCGCTGCAACGGCTGTCCGTCGCGGCATCTCGCAACCTGATTCTTGGTCTAGCGCTGGCCGCGTTAATGCCGGATTAACCCTGATACTTAGGTGGACTCCCTGTCACGTCCAATTTCGGTATCTTGCTCTTGCGTGCTGCCCGCTTTTCCGCGGCAGCACGGCATATTCTCGAATCGATCCTGATTCCTGCATTCCGGCGCAAGGTCAAGCCGAAGCGCCGTGATTCGTGTCAAAAAAGCGAATCAAACAGCGATTCTGATGCTTTTTTATGTTTTGGCGGGTCTTGGACACGCCACGATGCCACTTGGTCATCAAGATCGATTCGCACGCCCCGATAGAATGCCGAAGCCTTCTATGAGCGCTTCGGTTGCCTGCAGGTTGCTCAGCTCTGCCTGGATCTCCACCAGATGCCGGGCGTCCTCTTCATTCCAGTCGTTGGCCAGCGCCAGTTCAGCCGCTTTAAGCTCCTTATGTAGAGAGCCTGCGCGCCGGTGCAAGTGGAGGGTCTGCGCAAAGGCTTCCCGAGCGTCATCCAGCGCCGCATTTTCAAGCGCCGGCCACATATAGGCAGATTTCACCCGCGCCTCCGCCTGCTTCCAGATGGAAAGGAGCCCGTCCGCCTCGATCTTCTTCAGAAGAAGCTCGCGATCATGCGTTGGGTTGTGCGCCACCGCATCGAGGATCGCCATGCGCAACCGGCCGAGATCGGCGCTCGCCAGCAGCATCTGGTCGAGCGCATCGAAATACTCGTCGATCAAAGCCGGGTGGTTCACCAGCGAAACCAGAAGCGCGGCCTCCCGGAGTGGCATGGTCGGCGTCGAGCTGCGCACCAATGCGGACCGGGCAAGGCTCTCGGAGACCGCCAGCCGTCCCGAAGCCCCGCCGGGGCGCCCGCCAAAGCCCCGGTTTCGTCCCCCACCGCCACCATCGCGAAAACCGCGCTGTCCGCCGCGCTGAGACTGATTGCCGCCGAAAAAGGCCCGCGCACGTTCGCGCATGTCCTGGCTGTAGTGGCGCTTCAGGTTTTCGTCGCCGATCCGCGCCGTCAGCGCCTGCAGATTGCGCTCCAGTTCAGCACGCCGCTCAGGCGTATCGAACACCTTGCCCGAAGTTTCGCGCATCCAAAGCATGTCGGCCAGCGGCCGCGCACCGGAGAGAACCGCAGCAAAGGCGTCCGGCCCCTCCTCCCGCACCAGGTCGTCAGGGTCCTTGCCCTGCGGCAGGAGCGCGAACCGCAGGCTGCGTCCCGGCTGGACCAGCGGCAGCGCAAGGTCTGCCGCACGCCATGCAGCCCGCAGACCCGCCTCATCGCCATCGAAACACAGAACCGGTTCCCCCGACATGCGCCACAAAAGATCGAGCTGATTCTCGGTCAGGGCGGTGCCGAGCGGCGCCACGGCGTTCTCGAAGCCGGCCTGCGCGAGCCCGATCACGTCCATATAGCCTTCCACCGCGATCACCGCCGCGCCCTTGGCGGTCGAGCGGCGCGCCCGCGCGAGGTTGTAAAGAACGGTTCCCTTGTGAAAGAGCTCGGTGTCGGGCGAGTTGAGATATTTGGCGGGTACATCCTTCGACATGGCACGCCCGCCGAACGCGATCACCCGTCCCCGGGCATCCTCGATGGGAAACATGATGCGGTCACGGAAGCGATCATAAGAAACCGGAATATCCGGACCGAACACCACGAGACCACAGGCCTCGATCTGGTCTTTCGTCACCCCCCTGCCGGCCAGGAACTCCTTGAGTGCATTGCGGCTCGATGGCGCGTAGCCGATCCGGAAGGCCTGCTGTGTTGCACTGGAAAGTCCGCGTCCGCGCAGATAGGCCCGTGCCTCCGCGCCCTGCTGTGCCTGCAGCATGCTCTGGAAGAAACCTGCCGCCATGTCCATGACGTCCGAAAGGGAATCGCGCTGTTGCTCCCGGCGCTCTGCCTGCGGATCGCGCTGCGGCATGGGCACGCCCGCCATATCGGCCACCCGCTCCACGGCCTCCGGGAAGCTGATGCCATCCAGCTCGGACAAAAACCGAAAATGGTCCCCCGAAACCCCGCAGCCAAAACAGTGGTAGCGGCCCTTCCTGTCTTCGCAGTGAAAGCTCGGCGTGTTCTCTCCATGAAACGGGCAGCAGCCCCAGTAATCGCCGCGCGACGCATTCGTCTTCTTGCGGTCGAACGTCACGCGCGTCCCCACCACCTGCGATATCGGCACACGATCACGGAGTTCGTCGAGAAAAGAATTTGGAAAACGCATTTTGGCCCTGCCTACGCAATCATATAATCATGATCGCCAGCCACCGCGACCCCTGGAGACGCTTCTTCCCGGTATTCACAGCCTGATATGGCAAGCGGCGCAACAGCCCCGCATACAACTTAACCGATTGTTCAAACGCAGGTGCTAAACCTTCCGCCATCGACAGGAAACAGGCCGGAAAACAAGGCCGGTATTGCAAGCAATTAGGGTGGCGGAACAAGTGCTTACGGTATACAACTGCATCGTCAATGAACATGACCTCCGGCTGGTTCTCCTGGCTGGCGTTCTTGGAGCGGTCGCCTCATTTGCTGCGGTGACGCTGTTACGGCATCTGCGCAAGTCGGCGGGTCAGACCCGCCTGTTGTGGACGACCGTCGCTGCGATCTGCTTCGGTTTCGGGGTCTGGGCCACCCACTTCGTGGCCATGCTGGCCTTCTCCCCGGGCATGCCGACCGCCTACGACGTTCCGCTCACCGCATTGTCGCTGATACTTGCAATCCTCTGTAGCGGCCTGGGCATGTCCGTCGCCACGGCCCGTCCGACACTGGACCACCATCTTGTCGGCGGCTCGATCATCGGAGCAGGCATCGCCGTAATGCATTTCACCGGCATGATTGCGTTCGAAGTGGAGGGCCGGCTGGAATGGGACATGACGCTTGCTATTGCCTCCCTCGTGGCTGGCATTGTCTTTGGCGCTCTCGCGATCCAGATTGCACTGGCGCGCACCTCGCAGGCACGCAACGTCGCCGCAAGCCTGACACTTACGCTTGCAATCTGCACCATGCATTTCACGGCAATGGGTGCCGCTTCCATCATTCCCGATCCAAACATCACCATTTCCGAGTTCTCCGTTCCCTCCACCGTGCTGGCGGCCGCTGTTACACTTGCAGCAGTGATGATCTTTGCACTGACAGCCCTCGCACTTTGGGTCGATATTCGCGACAAACGCCGCGCCGTCGCGGAGGAAAGCCGTCTGCGGGGTCTCGCCAACGCCGCCTTTGAAGGCCTGCTTGTATGCGACGACACCATCATCGTCACCGCCAACCAGAGTCTGGCGAGACTGTGCGGTCGCGACATCGAACAACTGGTCGGCATGGATTTCACCACGATCTTCGGCACCATTGACCGCAATGGCGCCATCGCGGAGGAACCGGTCTGGGAGACCACTCTCGAACACGCCAACGGATCGAGCCGTCCGGTGGAACTCCTCTCCCGCACCATCGACTACAGCGGCAAACCGCATACGGTCATCGCCGTACGCGACCTCTTCGAACGCAAGAAGGCGGAGGCCGACATCCGTCGCCTCGCCATGCACGACACGCTGACCAACCTGCCCAACCGGCGCAGCTTCACGGCGCAGTTGGAAAAGGAAATGGCAACGCTCGCCGATGGAAAATCGATAGCGCTGCTGTGCCTGGATCTCGATCGCTTCAAGGAGGTCAACGACCTGTTCGGCCACGCCGCCGGCGACGCGATGCTGCGCAGGGTCGCGGAAAACGCTGGCAGCGTTCTGGGCGAGGGGCAGATGCTGGCGCGCCTTGGTGGTGATGAGTTCGCCATCATCGTTCCCGGTATCTCCAGTCACAGGGAGGCAGCGAGCCTGGCCGAAAAGATTCTTGAGGCGTTTCGGGCCGAGAATGCGCGTGCAAGCAGCGACGGCCTCATGTCGACCAGCATCGGCATCGCCCTGTACCCCCGCGATGCAAAAGACCAGGAAACCTTGATCAGCCATGCCGACACGGCGCTCTACAGGGCCAAGTCGGAAGGGCGCGACACCTACCGCTTCTACGAGCACGCCATGGGTCTCGAGGCGCGCTCCCGCAGGATCATGGAGCATGAGCTGCGTCACGCGGTGACCCGCAACGAATTTCACCTCGTCTATCAGCCACAGAAGAAGCTCGATACTGGCGAACTGATCGGCTACGAGGCACTTCTGCGCTGGCAGCATCCCGAACGTGGAAATGTGTCACCCGGCATCTTTATCCCGGTTGCTGAAGACAGCGGCACCATCGTTCCGATCGGCGAATGGGTGCTCAGGACCGCCTGCCAGGCGGCCGCCGGCTGGAAAAGCAATCTGATGATTGCAGTCAACGTCTCTGCGGTCCAGCTCCACAGCATGAATTTCGCACAGACCGTTCACCGCATTCTTCTGGAAACCGGCCTGTCCCCGCATCGCCTGGAGATCGAGATTACGGAGACAGCTCTGGTCCGCGACATGCACCGTGCGCTTACCACACTGCGTCAGTTGAAAGCGCTCGGAATCCGGGTCGCGATGGACGATTTCGGCACCGGGTATTCATCGCTTTCCAATCTGCGTGCCTTTCCCTTCGACAAGATCAAGATCGACGGGAGCTTCATCCGCCAGGTGGACACGAACGAACAGGCCGCCACCATCGTCCGCGCGGTTCTGGGCATCGGTCGCGGCCTTGGCCTGCCGGTTCTGGCCGAAGGCGTGGAAACGTCCGGCGAGTTGAGCTTCCTGGCAAAGGAACTCTGCCAGATCGGCCAGGGCTACTACCTCGGACGCCCGAGCCCGCTCGACGATCTGCAGGAAGATGACATCCAGGCAGAAGAGAAAAGCACCGACGCCAACGCGGCTTAAGCCCTTCGCCCTGCGGTAAATGCTATCCGAGCCTCACGGTACGCAACCGCAGCGCATTGGCGATAACCGATACGGACGAAAGGCTCATCGCCGCCGCCGCGATCATCGGTGACAAAAGAGTCCCGAAAACGGGATAGAGAATACCGGCTGCGACGGGAACGCCAAGCGCGTTGTAGACGAAGGCGAAGAATAGATTCTCCTTGATGTTTCGTATCGTTGCCTGCGCCAGCGCACGGGCGCGTACGATCCCGTTGAGGTCGCCCTTCACCAGCGTGATGCCGGCACTTTCCACCGCCACATCGGCGCCCGTTCCCATGGCGATGCCCACATCGGCGGCGGCAAGCGCGGGAGCGTCATTCACCCCGTCGCCGGCCATCGCAACGCTGGCGCCGTTTTCGCGCAGTTCCTCGATCAGCTTCTGTTTGCCCTCGGGCAGCATGTCGGCACGCACTTCATCGATCCCAAGCCGCTCGGCCACGGCTTTCGCGGTGCGCGCGTTGTCACCCGTTGCCATGATGATTTTCAGGCCGAGATCGTGGAGTGCGCGGATAGCGTCGGCGGTGGTTTTCTTGACAGGATCGGCAACTGCCACCAGCCCCGCAATTTCTCCGTCAACGGAAACAAACATGGCCGTCTTGCCCTCGGCACGCAGCGCGTCGGCGCGTTCAGCCAGACCTTCGACTGACACGCCCGCATCTTCCATCATCGCCCTGTTGCCAAGCGTGATCCTGTGTCCCGCCACATCACCGGCAACGCCCTTGCCGGTGACCGCGTCGAAATCGTCAGACTTTTCGAGCGTGATGCCCCGGTCTTCCGCTCCGGCCACAATCGCCTCGGCAAGGGGATGCTCCGACCCGCGCTCGAGGCTTGCGGCGAACATCAGAAGCCGGTCCTCGTCCATTTCCCCCGAAGCGATCACATCCGTCAGCCGGGGGCGCCCTTCGGTCAGTGTCCCGGTCTTGTCGACGATGAGCGTGTCGACCCCGGCAAAACGTTCCAGCGCCTCGGCATCCTTGATCAGGACGCCGGCCTGCGCCCCTCGCCCCGTGGCCGTCATGATCGACATGGGGGTCGCAAGCCCGAGCGCGCACGGGCAGGCGATGATCAGCACCGAAACCGCAGAGACAATGGCGAACACCATCGACGGCTCGGGCCCGAACAGCGCCCAGACGATGAACGCCAATATGGCGACGAGCACCACAGTCGGAACGAAGTAGAAGGAAACGCGGTCTGCAAGCCCCTGGATCGGCGCGCGCGAGCGCTGCGCCTTCGCCACCATGCCGACAATCTGCGACAGGACGGTCTCTGAGCCAACACGTTCAGCACGCACGATCAGCGTGCCGTTCTTGTTGAGCGTTCCTCCGGTCACCGGATCGCCCTCGGCTTTCTCGACCGGAACCGGCTCCCCGGTGATCATGGATTCGTCGACCGATGATCGACCTTCCTCGACCGTCGCATCCACCGGAACGCTGTCACCCGGGCGTACCCGTAGCCTGTCGCCCGCCTTTACGTCTTCAAGCGGCACGTCGGTTTCCGACCCGTCTTCGGCGATGCGCCGCGCCGTTTTCGGCGCGAGGTCGAGCAGCGCGCGGATGGCCGAGCCTGTCCGCTCCCGCGCCCGCAGCTCCAGTACCTGCCCGAGGAAGACCAATGCGACGATCACCGCGGATGCCTCGAAGTAAACCGGTACGGCACCACCTTCCCCCCGAAACTGAGCCGGGAATATTCCCGGCACAAGCGTGGCAACCACGCTATAGGCATAGGCCGCACCGACACCGATGGAGATCAGCGTCCACATATTCGGACTGCGGTTCACGAAAGACTCATAGCCCCGCTCGAAGAATGGCAGCGCCGCCCAGAGAACGACCGGCGTTGCCAGCGCGAATTCCAGCCACACAGCCGCCGGCTCGCCGATCCAGTGCCGAAACGGCATGCCGACCATCGGCCCCATCGCAATCAGCAGAAGCGGCACGGCCAGGAATGCGCTGACCTGGAAACGACGCGTAAAATCCACAAGTTCGGGATTGGGACCCTCATCGCCCGTCGGCACCCCCATCGGTTCAAGTGCCATACCGCAGATCGGGCAGGAGCCCGGCCGATCCCGCACGATCTGCGGATGCATCGGACAGGTGTATCTGGTTCCCTTTGGCGCCGGCTCGGCTTCATCCCGCGCCTTCAGATACCGGTCAGGATCGGTCTCGAACCTGTCTTTGCAGCCTGCCGAGCAGAAGTGGAACCGCTCCCCCTGACGCTCAAGGGTGTGCTCTGTCGCCCCCACATCCACGGCCATTCCGCAGACGGGATCGCGTGCCGTCATCCCGCCGGGTGAGTGTGCTTTTCCGCTATGGTGGTGTCCAAGTGCGTGATGGTGCTTGTCGTCGTGGGTCATTCAACAACTCCTGGAACCAGCTTCGTCCTGCCGTAACGCTTCCAGCAACTGGAAGGTCAAGCATTACAGCCGTTCCACTGCCAACGCAAAAAGGGCGGCTCGGTTGAGCCGCCCTGAAAATTTCTCGAAAGATTTGCCCGTCTGCGTAGCGCATCGGACCGAAAAGTGGAAACCGGTTTTCGAGCTATTCCGATTCTCAATCAATGACTTAGATCGCCCTTTGCGCGTCCTCCGGATGGACGCAGGGCGATCTAGCGCAGCATGCCTTTGACGATGCCGCTGGCCTTGCCGAAATCCATGCGCCCGGGGAACTTCTCCTTCAGCACATTCATGCACCGGCCCATGTCACGAAGTCCGTCTGCGCCAACCTCATGAACCACCTGCGCGCAGGCCTGCTTCAGATCGTCTTCGCCGAGCGGCTTGGGCAGGAACTCGGTAATCACCGAGATTTCCTCGCGCTCCTGCTCGGCAAGCTCCAGACGATTGCCCTCTTCGAAGGCTTTCGCGGATTCCTGCCGCTGCTTGGCCATCTTGCACAGAATCTGCAGAATTTCCTCATCGCTCACGGGATCCTTGCCCGCCCCGCGATTGGCAATATCCCGGTCCTTGATTGCAGTCTGAACCAGACGCAGCGTTGAAATGCGGCGTTTGTCTTTCTGCTTGACGGCGTCGTTCAACGCCCTGGCGAGTTTCTCGCGCATCATAACACCTGTCTCCCGTCGCTAGGGACGAACATAGCTCCGGCCAACTCGCGAAGCAAGCGGCAACGCTCCAATAAGCCATTGGAAACATTGACATAAATAATTATTTGCGAGTGATTGACCGTTTTACAGCCTTTGCCTATTGTCCGCACCCTGCATGGACAATTTCCTTTTCGGCCTGAATCCACCGGCTCTCGCCATATCGCGGGCGCCATGTCGCGGATCCATTTCGCTGGGGCATATGGCCCATGCGAGACCGTCTTTCAAGCCCCCCATGCTTCTGCCCCCTTGCGTTCGACGGCAAAAAGTGAGAACCGGTCTGCTCGCAGATCATGTTAAGGAAACCTGAAGCGCGCGCCGGCCTCCTGCCCGCGACCGCCTTCAGGCACACGAATGATGGAGACCCCAATGGCGACCAAGACCGCCCCCTGGACCACGAGCCGGCCGACAGCCCTGATCGTGTTGGCCGACGGCACAGTGATCGAGGGCAAGGGCATGGGCGCCGGCGGAGAGGCAATCGGCGAGCTGTGCTTCAACACGGCCCTGACCGGTTATCAGGAAGTTCTCACCGATCCGTCCTATGCCGGCCAGATCGTCACCTTCACCTTCCCGCATATCGGCAATGTCGGCGCCAACGACGAAGACATTGAAGACCTCAATCCGGCTGCCCGTGCAGGCGCGGTCGGCGCCGTTTTCCGCGCCGAAATCACGAACCCATCAAATTATCGTTCCAGCGGTCATCTCGATGCCTGGCTGAAACGGCGCGGCATTGTTGCCATCAGCGGCGTCGACACGCGCGCGCTGACCGCCCTCCTGCGCGAAAAGGGTGCAGCCAACGCCGTCATCGCGCACAGTCCCGACGGCACGTTCGATATCGAAGCGCTCAGGGCAAAGGCGCGCGAATGGTCGGGGCTCGTGGGCCTTGATCTCGCAAAGGAAGTCACCTCGGGCCAGTCGCAAGGCTGGACGGAAACGCCCTGGGTCTGGGACGAGGGCTTCGGCGCGCAGGATGCGCCGACCCACCACATCGTCGCGGTCGACTATGGCGCAAAGCGCAACATCCTGCGCCTTCTGGCCGGCCTCGGCGCGAAAGTGACCGTGGTTCCCGCCAGGACCAGCGCCGCCGACATCCTCGCCATGCAGCCCGATGGCGTGTTCCTCTCCAATGGCCCGGGTGATCCGGCAGCCACTGCCGAATACGCCGTACCGATGATCCGCGAGCTGCTTGAAACGGAAATCCCGGTCTTCGGCATCTGCCTCGGTCACCAGATGCTGGCGCTCGCACTCGGCGCCAAGACCGTCAAGATGCATCAGGGCCATCACGGTGCGAACCATCCGGTGAAGGATTTCACCACCGGCAAGGTCGAGATCGTTTCCATGAACCATGGTTTCGCGGTGGATGGCGACACGCTGCCGGAAGGTGTCGAGGAAACCCACGTTTCCCTGTTCGACGGCAGCAATTGCGGCCTGACGATCGTCGGCAGGCCCGTCTTCTCGGTCCAGCATCACCCGGAAGCGTCCCCCGGCCCGCAGGATTCTCACTATCTCTTCCGCCGCTTCGCCAATCTGATCCGTGAACGGCGGGGCGAGCCGGCTCTCGCAGAATAAGCAAAGGGCGGCCTCGGGCCGCCCTCTTCATTTTTTTGCGTCTGCCTGCTTCGGTCAGGAAGAAAGACGCAGCTTCACGATCTGCTCGCCGATCTTGTCGAACACTTCCTTGAGCTGACGGCTCGAAGGTGTGTCAAAATACTGATCGGGCCGGCTCGCACAGGTGCGCATCATGTCATCCGTTCCGGTATCGCGGACCTCGAGCCGGATCGTGTAGATGTCGATGCCGCTCTTCTTGGCAAAATCGCAGGCCTCGATCGTCTTGTCGTTCATCAGCTTGGTGGATTTGCTGGAGCTGGCGTTGACCTCCCCGTCGAGGCGGCCCTCCACCATATAGCCAAAGCTCGTGTAGCGAGACCGAAGACTGTTGCGCAGAACGCCAAACGTGTTCGCACCGTCCGTCAGGACAACCATGACCTTGACCAGGCCATCCTCCGAATTCCCCGCAGGGAATGGCTCGTCCGGCGAGAGGACGCGTGCGCCCCAGGAAACGCCTTCCATGATGTTGGTGTTGCCATCGGCCTCGAACTGCCTCACCTTCGACTTGAGAATGGCATAGTCGTTGGTGAGCGGCGTGAGCGGCTCGGAACTGCACATGTAGTTTGGCCCTGGAGCATCACGCTTTGGCTTAGGCTTCTTGCCACCCAGGACATTCCCCAGAAGATCGAAACCATATTTTCCGACCTTTTGCACTTTGCCGAGAGTAGTGTTGTCGAAAGGATCAACTGACGAGTCCAGATAGTCGTTATAGAAGCGCTCTGAACGATCCGTTTCCGGCTCATCGATCGCAAACGCAGGAACGAAAAGGCTGGCGGGGTCCCGACGGTCCGCAGGTGTTGCCGCCACGTCGTGCCGCGTGGTGCCATCGCGCATGCGTGTCTCGACGCAGCCCTTCCACTCGACGCCGAGACGGTTGTAGGCCTGGAAGCGGCTGATGCCGGTCTGAAGCTCGAGTTGGGGAACCTCGCTTTCCCCGTAAAGATCAAGCCAGGGCGCCCCTGTCCCCTCCTTCATCTTCCCCTTGTCGTCAAACTCCGGGCCATATTGCGGCCCCACATTCACAAAGGTCGAGAATGGCACAAGCGCAAAGCGCAGGCGCTCCTTGTTGTCCACCTGCGCGGAAATATTGTCGATCATTTCCTCGACGGCTTTTTTCATGTCGCGCAGCTTGCGCCCGCCCATGGAGCCGGTGGTGTCAAGCACCAGTGCGATTTCATATGAGACCAGGGCAACATCGGCCTGAGAGGCTGCATTGACCGGCATGGAATCCTTACCGAATATCCCGCCAAAGAGCAGGTCGACATCGACATTGGCCGTAACACGCACGGAGCGGCCATCGCGATCGACCTTTAGCGCATAGTATGTCTTGGGGAGATTGCCGTCGAGAAACGAGCGCGCAATGCTCTCCGCCTCCGCATCGGAAATCTTCTTTCCCCTTTGCGCCACGGCCAGCGCCGCTGTATCGAGCGCATTCTGCAACTGCGAGTGCTCACGGCTCATATTCGAGTAATCCATGGCAAAGCCGGAAGCACCGACCAGCGCCATGGCCGACAGGGCCGTCATCATTGCGAAATTGCCAGACCTGTCGGTCCCAAAACGCCGACACAGAAGCGCGCCGGAGCGCAGTACGCATCCTAACCGAGAAATCATGTTGCCCACCCAAGCATTTTTTGTTGGCGGCAACCTAGTCTGCGGGTTTTAAGAACGCGTTAAACGGGTAGTTGCAATTCTACACGCGAAGATTGCGCGCCGGATAGTGCTTCCTCCGCCTGAAAGGCAGGCCGAGCAGCCACATGATGGAAAAGCCCAGGATCAGGCCCGCGCCGGTCCACACAAATCCGTGCAACGTGATGGGGATGGCCGGCTCAAAGTCCCGAAAGGCTCCCTGCAGGACAGGACCGTCGGGCGCACGCGCTACAACCAGAGGTCTGAGCACGGGCATGGCTTCGTCAAAGGCCTGTGACTGCCGCTCCAGATCGCCCAGGCGGCCGATGGCGGTCCGAACGGAGGCCGCGCGGTTCTGCAGGAAGGTGCTGCCCGTCTTTTCTTAGACCCGAATAGCGTTTTCGCGACTCAGATTGTTGTTGGCCGCATCGGCATCGAAGGCTTCGATGACCTGCCTCAACTCGTCCTGGGCGCCGTTGAGCCGTTGTCTATACTGCTGGGAAAACTCAGGCGCCTGCGACGTGACCGCCCCGCAGACAACAGCCACAACAAGGCCGAGTATTCGTCCTAGTCCAAACATGTTCCGATCCACCTCTTGCGTGGTAGGGGAACGACTGGCCCAGGCCTAGATTGGCTCGTTGAACGTATCGCAATCGGCCAGCCGTCCGCTCTTGAGCCCCCGCGCAAACCATGTCCGCCGCTGCTGCGACGTGCCATGGTTGAAGCTTTCCGGCACCACGTAACCCTGGGTGCGGCGTTGCAGCGTATCGTCGCCAATCTGGTTGGCCGCATTCAGCGCTTCATCGATATCGCCATCTTCGAGCAGCCCTTTCTGGGCCGTGTAATGTGCCCAGATACCGGCGAAGCAGTCGGCCTGCAGCTCGACACGGATCGACATGGCGTTGGCCTCGGCCTGGCTCATACGCTGCCGCATCTGATTGAAGCGCGGCAAAATGCCGGTCACGTTCTGCACGTGGTGCCCCACCTCATGCGCAACCACATAGGCCTGTGCAAAATCGCCCGAAGCATCGAAGCGGCGCGCGAGCTGGTCGAAGAAACCGAGATCGAGATAAACCTTCTGGTCGCCCGGACAATAAAACGGGCCAGTCGCTGCCGAGGCGAAGCCACAGGCAGAGCGCACGGAATCGGTGAAAAGAACCATCGCCGGTTCCTTGTAGTCGAGCCCCTGGGATTCGAAAATGCCATTCCAGGTGTCTTCCGTTTCGGCCAGCACGACGCTCACGAACTGCTTCATCTCATCGCTGGCACCGCTGGTGCCCTGCTGCTGTGTGGTGGTCGTCTGGTTGCTCCCACCGGGCCCGCCGGCCAGCATCTCCAGCGGGTCGATACCGCAGGCGCGCAGGGCGAAGAAGAGCACGACCAGAACGATGATACCGGAGAGGCCGCCGCCGGCACGTCTGCCGCCTCCCATAGGCAGCCTTATACGCCCGCCGGACCGGCCAAATCCGCCAGGAAACGACCCTCCGCCTCCCGAACGACCCCTGCGGTCCTCGACATTGCTGCTTTGGCGACGACCCTTCCAGCGCATACGTGCAATTCCCAGTTGCCTTCAATAGATGATAGTTATCGGCTTATACACCAGAAGGCCAGAGGTTGTTTCCCGGCTCGCGGAAGAGAGGGCAACGTCCTGCCGGCGATTTTTGCATCGCCGGCAGGAACGTCGAGCGTCTCAGGCAGCAGACACCGCGCCGTGCGTCCTGCGCCCGCGTCGAACAAAGGCAAGCGCAAGCAACGGGAAGATGGCCGCGACCAGACCGAGTTCCCAGACCTGCCCGAATTCCAGCACGCGCCCGCCAATGAGCGTACCCAGTCCAATGCCGAAATAGATGGCTGATGCGTTGAGTGCCAGCGTCAGCCCCGCCACGTCCGGTGCATACCCCACCAGCCGGCTCGCCTGGGCGGGCGGAAAGGTCCAGCCGAGAAAACCCCACGGCACCAGAAGCGCGATGAGAAGCGGTGCCGCGACCGTGTCGGGCACAAACAGCATGATGGCGCTGAAAACGACGGCGAAGAGAGAAGCAAATAGCATGGACCCGACCACGACGCGGGTCGCGCCGATCCGGTCAGCCAGCCGCCCGCTCGCATAATTGCCGAGAATGGCACCGCATCCGTAAGCCAAAAGCACTGCGGGCAGATAATCCGGTGTCAGCCCCACCCCGTCGATGGCGATCGGGCCCAGATAGGCGATGATTGTGAACCCTCCGGTCAGATAAAGCAGGGTGACCGCAATCGCCCGCGCGACGCCCGGGCGCCGGATCACCAAAAGTCTCTCTCCCAGCGGCGTGTGCGAACCGTCGAGATCGCGTGGCAACTTCCACCAGAGCGCAAGAAGGCAAAGAAACCCCACACCGGAGAGCCCCAGAAAGGCTCCACGCCAGCCAACGTAATGCGCCAGCAGCGAGCCGGAGGGCGCTCCAAAAGCCAGCGCAAAGGTGGTTCCACCAACAACGACGGCAATCGCCGCAGCGCGGCGTTCCGGGCCGGCAAGCGCGACGGCCGCGGCCTGTGCGGTTGCCGCGAACAGTCCGCCCGCCATGCCAATCACGATCTGCGCAGCGAACAGCGTCCCGAAGCCGCCACTTACGGCAGCCGTCAGATTGCCCGCGACGAACGCCATCATGGCGATGGCAATGACCCGGCGCCGGTTCATTGCGCCGGTCAGCGCCGAGAGAATGGGGGTGCCGATCGCATAGGCGAGCGAGTAGGCAGAAACGAGATAGCCTGCCTCGGCGACCGTTGCCCCCGTATCAGAGGCAATCAACGGCAAAAGGCCGGCGAAGACGAAAGCGACCGTGCTGACGGCAAAGGCACCGAGCGCCAGCAGGAAGAGACGCTTATCCATGGGGAAAATCCTTTAGTTCAAAATCCATTGAACTTTTGAACTAAACCTGCCCGATGTCAACCTCGGATCGCGTCGATCCTGTCGGTTCCTGCCTTTGCGTCAACGCAGCGGATGGCGCCCGGGCCACGGCGAACGGCTTGCATCCTGCCTGCGAAAGCTTAGTGTTCAGGACATGTTACAGCATCCAACCGTAGATCAGATATCACTGCCCCAAGTGCTTGCCGTCCTTGGCGATCAGACGCGACTGGCCATCCTGGGCGACCTCGCCAGACGTGGTGACGAACCACTCGCCTGCGCGGAGTTCAAGCTGTTGGGCTCGAAATCGAATCTGTCCTATCATTTTGCGAAACTGCGCGAGGCTGGCGTCATCCGTGTCGAGCCGTGCGGCACGAAAAGGCTGATCTCGCTGCGCAAGGACGATCTCAATGCGCGTTTTCCGGGGCTTCTCGATTCCATTCTCGCCACCGCGGTCACCCTGCCCCCACCCGAAAAGCGGATCGAACAGGCCGTCTGACCCCGGTGCCGCGCCGGCGCGGTGCTATCCGTCGAGCAACCAGTCGAAAGACCGTTTCAAAGCCGTCGGGCCGTCGCGCTCGAACCACCGCCCGTGAGCGATGATCACGCGTTCAGGCGCCCAGCCAATCATGGTTTCTACCGCCTGTTTCAACGCCGGCCGCTGCTTTGCGAAAGTCAGCCGCATATCGCGCGGCATCGCGCCATGCGGGGCCAGTACACCGCCCAGCCGCGCCATGATGCGCCGCCACCAGTTGAGTTTCTCTGCTTCGAAATTCTCGATGAAATCCGTCAGAACGAGCGTCCGGCTTCCAATATGGAAAAACTCCACCTCGGTCATGAAGCTTCCAGAGATTGGCAGGGTGCGAATCTCGGCATCCCAGGGATAACCGCTGTCTCCCGTGAGTTCGCGGGTCGGGAAGTCGATATGCCCTCCGGCCTGTTCGCGGATGCGCGGCGCCATCCAGATTTCCGCCTCTGGATATGCCGCCCGCCAGAATGGCACCCACCAGTAGTGGATGCGGTTCGGCGCCACGATGTACCGGACGGGTCCGAGCGCATCCATCCCAGCACGCAAATCCTCCGTCATATGCGTCGGGGAGTGCACGAACAGTCCGCCATCGTTAAGCCGGAAAACCGTCATGCGTGTGGGGAACGGCATTTTGAGCCCGGGCGGTCCGAACGGAATCGTAGGTCCGTCGACGATCCAGACACCTTCCGTCACCGGTTTCAGTGTGTTGAGCGGCGGATAGGGTGCCGTCTCCCGGGGCGCTCCCATAACAACTCCCAAGCGATTTCAAACATACTCGAGGTATGGGCTTCGCGCGGAGAATCGCGCCTGCTCAGCCCTATTTTACGTCGCACTACGGTGTCACCCGTCCACAGCGAACGCAAGTTTCCGACCATGATGGGCGCCCGTGTCCATTGGTAGCGTTGAAATCGTCATTTTCGGGGTTCCGTCAGGGCCGCCCATTGCCTATAAGGCGCGCCTAGCCCGACAATTTTTGCCCGGCCTGCGCGCGGCATCCCGCCCGTGCGGCGTCGGCTCACACGCGCGAGTGATCTTTCATGCCAAAACGCACCGACATCAAGTCGATCCTGATCATCGGGGCCGGCCCCATCGTCATCGGCCAGGCCTGCGAGTTCGACTATTCCGGCACCCAGGCCGTCAAAGCGCTGCGAGAAGAGGGCTACCGAGTCATTCTGGTGAACTCCAACCCGGCCACCATCATGACCGACCCGGAGCTTGCCGACGCCACCTATATCGAGCCGATCACGCCGGAAGTGGTTGCCAAGATCATCGCCAAGGAACGGCCCGACGCGCTTCTCCCCACCATGGGCGGCCAGACCGCGCTCAACACCGCGCTCAGCCTGCGCCGCATGGGCGTTCTGGAGCGTTACAATGTCGAGATGATCGGCGCCCAGCCCGAAGCCATCGACAAGGCGGAGGATCGTTCGCTGTTCCGCGAGGCGATGGCCAAGATCGGGCTCGAAACGCCGCGTTCGATGCTTGCCAACGCCTCCGACGTCAAAAATGCCGACCGCCAGAAACATGAGGCAAAGCGCAGGGAACTCAAGGAGAAGTTCTCCGGCGACGCGCTCGACACGGCGCTGGACGACCTCGAAAACGAATGGAACCTCGGCGAGAGTGACCGCAAGCAGCGCTACATGAACCACGCCATGGGCGTGGCTGCCCAGGCGCTCGACTTCGTCGGCCTGCCCGCCATCATCCGCCCCTCCTTCACGCTGGGCGGCACGGGCGGTGGCATTGCCTACAACCGCGAAGAGTTCTTCGAAATCGTCTCGTCGGGCCTCGATGCCTCTCCCACCACCGAAGTTCTGATCGAGGAATCCGTCCTCGGCTGGAAGGAATATGAGATGGAAGTGGTCCGCGACCGCGCGGACAACTGCATCATCATCTGCTCCATCGAGAACGTCGATCCGATGGGCGTGCACACGGGCGATTCCATCACCGTCGCCCCTGCCCTGACGCTGACGGACAAGGAATATCAGATCATGCGCAACGCATCGATTGCGGTGCTGCGCGAGATCGGTGTGGAGACCGGTGGCTCGAACGTTCAGTTCGCCGTCAATCCGGAGAATGGCCGTCTCGTCGTTATCGAGATGAATCCGCGCGTGTCGCGCTCCTCCGCGCTTGCCTCCAAGGCGACCGGGTTCCCCATCGCCAAGGTCGCGGCCAAGCTCGCCGTCGGCTACACGCTGGACGAACTGGAAAACGACATCACCGGCGGAGCGACGCCTGCCTCCTTCGAGCCGTCCATCGACTATGTGGTCACCAAGATCCCGCGCTTCGCCTTTGAGAAGTTCCCGGGCTCCAAGCCTGTTCTCTCCACCGCGATGAAGTCGGTGGGTGAGGTCATGGCCATCGGCCGCACCTTTGCCGAATCCTTCCAGAAGGCGCTGCGCGGTCTTGAGACGGGCTTGACCGGCCTCGATGAGATCGAGATCCCCGGCTACGATCCGGAAGGCGATCCGTCGGAAAACAAGAACGCCATTCGCGCGGCCCTCGGCACGCCCACGCCGGACCGCCTGCGCATGGTGGCCGAGGCCATCCGCCTCGGCACCAGCCTCGAAGACGTCCACGCCATGTGCCGCATCGACCCGTGGTTCCTGGAGCAGATTGCAGCGATTCTCGCCATGGAAGAGCGGGTGCGCGAGCATGGCCTGCCGGAGGATGCGGAAAACCTGCGTCTGCTGAAGTCCATGGGCTTCTCGGATGCGCGCCTCGCGTCGCTCACGAAGAAAGAGACGGAAGAGATTCAAAAGAAACGCCATTCTCTTGGCGTCCACCCGGTCTTCAAACGCATCGACACCTGCGCGGCCGAATTCGCCGCGCCCACCGCCTATATGTACTCGACCTATGAGCTGCCCTTCGCCGGCGCAGTCGCAGACGAAGCCCGCGTCTCCGACCGCAAGAAGGTGGTGATCCTCGGCGGCGGCCCCAACCGTATCGGCCAGGGCATCGAGTTCGACTATTGCTGCTGTCATGCCGCCTTCGCGCTGGCCGACGCCGGCTATGAATCGATCATGGTCAACTGCAACCCGGAGACGGTTTCCACCGACTACGACACCTCCGACCGCCTCTATTTCGAACCGCTGACGCCTGAGGACGTGCTCGAAATCCTGCGCGCCGAACAGGCCGCGGGCACGCTGCATGGCGTGATCGTGCAGTTCGGCGGCCAGACGCCGCTCAAACTTGCCGACGCGCTTGAAAAAGCCGGCATCCCGATTCTCGGCACCGCGCCCGACATGATCGATCTGGCCGAAGACCGCGACCGCTTCCAGAAGCTTCTCATCAAGCTGGGCCTGAAGCAGCCGAAGAACGGCATCGCCTATTCGGTGGAACAGGCGCGCGTCGTGGCGTCCGAACTCGGCTTCCCGCTGGTCGTGCGCCCGTCCTACGTTCTGGGTGGCCGCGCCATGCAGATCATCCACAACGAGACCATGCTGCAGACCTATCTGCTCGATACGGTGCCGGGCCTCGTACCCGAGGAAATCCGCCAGAAGTATCCGGCCGACAAGACCGGCCAGATCAACACGCTTCTGTCCAAGAACCCGCTCCTCTTCGACACCTACCTCACCGAAGCGGTCGAAGTGGATGTGGACTGCCTCTCGGACGGCGGCCAGACCTATGTTTCGGGCATTATGGAGCACATTGAGGAAGCGGGCATTCACTCCGGCGACTCCGCCTGCTCCCTGCCCGTTCACTCTCTCGACGAAGGCCTTGTCGCAGAACTGGAACAGCAGACCGCAGCCCTCGCCCGCGCGCTGAAGGTCGGCGGCCTGATGAACGTACAGTACGCCGTCAAGAACGGCGAGATCTACGTGCTTGAGGTCAACCCCCGCGCCTCGCGCACGGTTCCCTTCGTCGCCAAGACCATCGGCCGCCCCATCGCCAAGATCGCCGCCCGCATCATGGCAGGTGAAACACTGGAAAACGCCTTCGCCCACTACGGTACGATGCCGAACGCGCGCGACCTCGGTCATATCGCGGTCAAGGAAGCCGTCTTCCCCTTCGCCCGTTTCCCCGGCGTCGACACGCTGCTCGGGCCGGAAATGAAATCCACCGGCGAGGTGATGGGTCTCGACACCGATTATGCGCTCGCCTTTGCCAAGGCGCAGCTCGGTGCCGGCGTCGACCTGCCGCGCGAAGGAACCCTGTTCGTGTCGGTGCGAGACGACGACAAGGCCCGCGTCCTGCCGGCCGTCAAGCGTCTTGCCGATGCCGGCTGGCATGTGCTGGCCACCGGTGGCACGGCCCGTTTCCTGCGCGAAAACGGCATCGAAGCCGAGAAGATCAACAAGGTTCTGGAAGGCCGCCCGCACATCGAGGACGCCATCCGCAACCGTCAGGTTCAACTCGTCTTCAACTCCACGGACGGCCAGAAGGCCATGTCGGACTCCAAATCGCTGCGCCGCGCGACGCTGATGCAGAAAGTGCCCTATTACACAACCATGGCAGGTGCGGAAGCTGCCGCCGAAGCCATTGTCGCATTGAAGGCCGGCAGCCTCGAAGTGCGCCCGCTGCAGAGCTATTTCATCTGAAAGGCAGAGCAGCACGAGCGCAGCCGCCCCGCTGAGAGCGATTCCAGGAAAAGTGGAAACCGGCCTTCCATCTGGAGTTACGTGAAAACAAACGGTTAGACCGCTTCATCGATTCCGTGAAACGCTGAAGCGGTCTGGGCCCGGCGGCTGCGCCTTGCCTTGAAATCCCGCACCTCATACCAGGTGCGAACGGCGCCGATGCCGCGCCGTGTACGCCTGACGCGCCTTCCATTCGCGGTTCTCCCATACCCTTCGATAACCTCACGCGCGCCACCACGGCGAGCGCGATGGGGACCCATTGCCGAATTGATACAATTCGACTGGTATGAGCAGATAAACAATAATACCACTTCATCATAAACAACGTGACTGCATGAATCTCAGGATAATATTGTTTTTAATATAAAAAACTCTCTAACGCACACCCATGAGAACAGATGTTTACGTAGTAAACAAAAACATCAAATCCGAACATCCCGGCTAATCGTCAACAGCGTTGGCACGGCATTCACGAAACCAGAGCGCCTGCCAGACTGTCGGAGCACGAGATCGGGGCCGGTATTGCAGCGCCCCGTGCATATTTTGAGCACCAAGGACTTTTGCAATGAAGCCATTTTTGAGAATTGCCCTGCCTCTTTTCGCGTTGTCGGCTGTGGTTGCGGCCTGCTCGGATCTGGCATCGCTCAAGAAGAAGATCGTTTCCTTCACCGCATCGGAACTCGTGTGGATCGAGATCCCGGATTCGGGCGGCATCAGATATGCCAACGTCCGCGGCGACCTGGCGGGCGACGGCCCCTATGAGGCTTTCGTCCTGTTCCCCGCCGGCAAGGACAACCCGTATCACTATCACACCCGGTCCATCCCGACGGTGGTGTTAAAGGGCACTTTTTACGTCGTCATCGACGGTCAGCGGACGGAGTATCCGGCAGGTTCGTTCTACGATCTGCCGGGGCACCTGAAGCACTTCAGCGGTTGCGCTGATGGCGTCGACTGCCTCCTTTTCCAGTATCAGGACAGGGGGTTTGACCTTGTCCCGCAGCGGGAAGAGAAAGAGGCTCATTTAATGAAGTCCGAGCGCGCCCCCGCGGGGGCGCGCTCAATTTCCACTCTCGAAAACGCGACAGCTAACTGCGCCGGTAAAGCCACAAAACGAGTGGCGACAGCACGATTGTCAAAAGTGCCGGCGCAACAAGCGCAAGCACCACATCGCCCCCTGTGGCCGTTCCGCTCATCAGCCCCCGCAGGGCCGTCGTCATGTGCGACACGGGGTTCCGCACCACAAACGCCTCCAGCCAGTCCGGCATGGTTTCCGGACGCACCATGATGTTGGAGGCGAACACCAGCGGAAAGATGAATGTGAAACCGATGGTCATCACGGTCATCGGTGTGCGGATCAGCAATCCGAGCACGATGAAAATCCAGCCGACACCAAACCCGATGGCGATCAGAAGCACAAAGGACGCGACAACCCCCGCGATCCCCGCTTCCGGGCGATAGCCCAGCACAAGTCCCACGGTGAGAATGATCAGCCCCGCAATGGTGTGACGCAGAACATCGCCCACCATAAGCCCCGCAAAGGGCGAAAGGGACCAGATGGGCAGTGAGCGAAAACGTTCAAACAGGCCCTTGGAGAGGTCCGTCGACAGACCCATGCCGGAATAGACCGAGTTGAAGACCACGGTCTGCACCAGAATGCCGGGCAGGAAGAATTGCAGATAGTCGCTCGTGGACCCGGCCAGCGCGCCACCGAAAACGAATGTGAACAGCAGCGTGAACATGAGGGGCGTCATGATCAGGTCGAAAAGTTGTTCAGGCACGTGCTTGAATTTCAGCACCGCCCGCCAGCCAAAGGTCAGTGCATTGGAAATTGCGGACGGCCGGGGTGGCCGCGCAAGGTTGGACAGCATTGCCGGGCCGTTTTCCATGGAATTCATGATGCCTCTCCCCCGGTCTCTTCCTCCATGGGCTGGCCGGTGAGTGCGAAAAACACTTCGTCCAGGCTCGGTGAGCCCATAGAAAAGTCGGAAAGCTCTATCCCCGCTGAAATCAGCGACGCAAGCGCTTCGTTGGCGGCTCTGGTCGAGCCGGCGACTACGGAAAGCTGGGCGCCTTCGGCGCTGCGCTGCACGGTCGCGCTCAATGTCCGCTCCAGAATGGCCTCCGCCTCGTCCAGCCGTCCGTTGTCGGCAAGCGCAACATGGAGGAAGCCGGAGCCGATGGCCGATTTGAGCTCCCGGCTCGTGCCTTCAGCGATTTTGCGGCCACGATCAATAACGGCGATACGCGCGGCCAGCTGATCGGCCTCCTCAAGATACTGCGTCGTCAGAAGGATCGTTACGCCCGACTGAGCGAGCGCGCGGATCATTTTCCAGACGCCCTGCCGCGCTTTCGGATCGAGCCCCGTCGTGGGTTCGTCGAGGAACAGGACGCCCGGTGTGACGATCAGCGAAGCGGCAATATCGAGCCGCCTCCGCATCCCGCCGGAATAGGCTTTGACCTGCTTCCTGGCCGCATCCGAGAGCTCGAAAGCTGCAAGCAGCTCATCCGCTCTCGCCTTGGCAAGACTGCCTGAAAAGCCCCAGAGCCGGGCGAGCATGACAAGGTTTTCACGACCCGTCAGGTCTTCGTCGAGCGAGGCAAACTGCCCCGTCAGCGCAATAACGCCTCTCACCGCCTGCGGGTCTGAAACAACATCGTGCCCCATGACAGTTGCGGAACCGCTATCCGGACGCGCGAGTGTGGCGAGCAGGCGGATCAGCGTGGTCTTGCCCGCACCATTTGGCCCCAGAATGCCGAAGATCATGCCCCGCGGGACATCCAGATCGATGCCGTCCAGCGCCGTGACGTCTCCATAGCGCTTGGCCAATCCGCGCACGGAAATCGCAAGAGGCAATGTGTCGTGGGCGACCGGCATGGTGCCCACCGGGTTCAAATCGTACATGCGTAATCCTCCGGGCAGCCGTTTCCCATCACTGCAAGACAGATCACTGCAAGACGGATCCGCCAGGCAGTATCCGACAGCGCGGAGACATACACCAATCCAGAGTTCGTCAGAACCGGATTATCGAGCGCGCTCGAACGCTGCTGACAACTACCGCCGAGGCAACATTTCAGTTGCGCAGCCCGGTTTCCCGGAGCAGTCCCTTGCGCTTGGCATCGTAGTAATAGCCGCTGGCATAAAAACGCACCGCGCGATCTTCGTTTCCACCGGCGGTGATATACGCGCCACGGAGGTATTTGACCGCATATTTCAGATTGGTCTCGGCATCCAGCAAACCGGAAGCAGGGCCGCGATAGCCCATGGTCTGCGCCGTATCATGACGAATCTGCATCAGCCCCCAATAGATGCGGTTGCGGGCCGTCGGATTAAAATTGCTCTCCCGCTTCACGACCCTGCGCACCAGCCGCTCAGGCACTTCATAGATGCCGGCATACTGAGCGATCAGCGCATCGAGCTCGGCGCTGCGCGGAGCAACGGGGTCCACACTTGCGCCGGCTTCCAGTGCCGTCAGCGCGGCGGAAGGCGGACGCTGGCCGGCAAACGCTTCAGGGCTTACGTCTTCATCGGAGATCGCGGCATCCTGCTCTGCGACCAGGCTGTTCGCAACAACCGCCGCATCGGCGCTGCTTTCGGTGGCATCGGCTTTGGCCTGACCATCGCTCCCGGTCGTTGTGCAACCGGCCATGGATGGCAGGACGATCACGAGACCGATAACGAACATTCGGGAAAACAATGGCAAGGCGCATTCCTTCGATAAGATCATCCCCACCCGCGCGCCTTCTATCGTGCTACGCAAAGCGTGGCAATCTCATGTCAGGACAATGCCCGTTCACTCTTTGTACCATAGTGTTTCCATGCTAGAAGCAGCATTGAAAACAGTGTGGTTGGGTGCGCCATGACCTCCAGTGCTTATCACGTGTTCGAAACGGCCTTTGGCTTTTGCGGTGCAGGCTGGAGCGAAGCGGGGCTTGCGCGCTTCATTCTTCCCACGCCCGAGGCAGAACCTGTCGAACGATTGCTGAAACAGCGCCTGCCGGATTCCAGAGCCACTCAGCCGGCCGGCGCAATGGCCGATCTTGTGGCAGCCGCACGGCGCTATTTCGACGGCGGTCAGGAAGACTTTTCCAGCGTGCCTCTCGATCTTTCAGGCGTCAGCCCGTTTCACCGTGCGCTCTACACCGCCATGCGGCGCCTCGCCTATGGCGAAACAACAACCTATGGCGCGCTTTGCGAAAGCGTCGGATTTCCGAAAGCCACCCGGGAAACGGGCGCAGCCATGGGCCAGAATCCCATCCCCCTCATTATCCCCTGCCACCGCGTGCTTGCCGCCGGCGGCAGGATCGGCGGATTTTCCGCCCATGGCGGCATCACGACAAAGCAGAAAATGCTCGCACTGGAAAACGCTCGCTCGCCGAACGCGGTTCCTGCGCAGGGGGTCTTTTCATTCTAGCTGGGGTTGAATCCCGCACCTTGCACGCGAGCGCGGAGCGCGCATAATAAATGCGATTCGGGTGGCCCCGGTGATTAATGGGGACAGCCACAATCTTGCCGCCAATCGGTCGATTTGTCGGCGGTATTTCTGTCCAGCGTTGGGTTCGTTGCGTCCGTGATTTTCAATCGGCGAGAATACCATGCTCCAATCTACCGACAATGGAATCAAAAATCGCCTGACTGAACCGTCGGCGATGATCGCAGAGGTCAAGCGCCTGCTCACGAAAGGCGTTGCGATGGACCAGATCGCTCCAGAACTGTCGAAGCAGTTCTATATCGACATCGACCTTCTCAATGCGGTGTTGCGCGCGATGCGCAAGAAGATGGCTGCCGGAAAGATGGACGAAAACGGCAAAGCTCAACCCCCGACCGGCATCAGCGACAAAGCCGCGGCCTGAACAAATCCGACATAATATTCGTGCAATTTGTGTCGAATTTTCCCGACACCGAACACCGTTTCAAAATCCCTCTCTGGTAGCAACGGAAGTACAGACACAACCCGTTGCAAAAATTTGCACCAGAACCAGGAGAGGACGCTTCGTGTTGCTCGGAAATATATTGAACCTTCCACAGATCGACAGGTATACGCCACCGGTCAGACAGCCGGACACCCAGGACCCTGCTTCTCCGTCGAATGGGACGACGCAGCCCCAACCGGCCGATGGGGAAACCACGGGCTCCAGCGGTTCTTCGGGTCAGGCGCAGCCCCCCGCGAACACATCCGGCGGGGGCCAGTCCCACACATCTTCAGGCGGCTCTGCCGCCGTGGAAAGCAGATACCGTGTCTCCTCGATGAACAGGTTGCCCGAAGAGCCCGAAGACGGCGTCAGGATCGAAGCCTGGGCGAGACGCGCAGCGCTTGAGGTTCAGAAAAACGAACAATTCGCGTCCATGCTGCAGCGCATTTCCAGCCCGGAATCCGCCGCCCGGATCGCCCTTCTCCACAATGATCCCGAGAATGGTACAGATCTTTCCTCCGTGGCCGCCGCCTATCGCGAAAACCAGGATCACCCGTCGGCTACACCCGGCAGCTCCGAAAACTGACGACAGGACAGAAGCCCGGCCTTGTCGGGCTTCTGCTTTTTCAGGGCTTCGTCCGCGAGAGAGAAGCAGGCCAGCCTCACCGCCATCCCTGCCTCAACGAGACAACGACCTTCCGGGGATCGCGGAGCACCCGCGCAGCATTTAGCGGGCGCAGATCCATAACAGAGCCTGCCTCCTTTGGCCTGGCAAGCAGTGTACCCTGCACGAGATCGGCACCGACCGACATCGCCGCCAGAAGATGGACCGGGTCCTCGAGCCCCTTGATCGAAACCCTGATGCCAGCGCGCTGGAGGTTTTCCGCCATCTGGCGCATCAATCGCACCGCGGACGTAGTTTTTGCCACACGGCGAAACCATGAACCGTCGACGTTCACGATGTCGGGCTGAACCCGGTCGACAGTTTCAAGAACGTCAGGCTGCCCCCCAAAACCGTCCACCGCTATGCGAACGCCCGCCGACCGTATCGTCTCGAGAAACCGGCTGGAAATCCCCTGGTCATCCGGCCCCGTGCCCGACACGCGGAACACCAGTGACCGCGGAGAAAGGGCCGTCTCCGCAAGCCGGGCGAATGCAAGTGCCAGATGATCCAGCGCTTTGGGCCCGCGAAGCAGAGCCGGCCCGAACGGAAGATGAAGCGAGAGGCTCTCCTGCCCGGTATGAAGATGATTTCCGATATGCATCAGATTGCAAAGGGACTGTAGTTCTCCCTCTGCGACGCTGTCGGCGGAGGAGAAAAGCACTTCCGGTTTCACTGGTCTGAAGTCGACCAGCGGCAATACCGACGCCTCAAGGCCCTCCGGTATCAGCCTGCCGGACGATATCCGGAAAACAGGCTGATAGAGGGAACGAAGCCGGTAGACCCCGTACACACCCGTCTCCAGACCGATTTCATCGGCGATAAGCGCACCGCAGGCCGGGGATGCTGATCGTCCAGGCATCTTTCTAGGTTCCACGGCGACCGAAGGTGCGTCCGCTTCTGTTCGGCGAAACATCGCGCATGGTCGTTTCGGCCTTGCCCTGCTCCAGGCGTTCCGCCGTGCCGGCGAGTGCCCGTCGACGCTCGCTCTCGCGCGCAGCCTCGAACTCTTCGAACGCGCCGGGCGCCAGTTGCGGTCGGGCAAGCGCGAACCCCTGAACCATGGAGACACCGCAGCTTTCAGCGAGCTCAAGCTGCTGGCCGGTTTCAATTCCCTCGAAAACGGTGCGAATGCCCTTCTCGGAGAAGGCGCGGACCATTTCGGTCAACATGGCAACGCCGGGGGCGGATGCCAGAAGATGGCCCGTCCACGCGCCATCGAACTTGACGATGTCAGGTCCCAGAGCCTCGATGCGCTTGAGGTCGGAACTGTCTGCTCCGTAGTCATCAACTGCGACCCGGTGCCCATATCCCTTAAGCGCCTGCACAAAGCCGAGAAGTGTCTCGTCCGATCCCGTTTCCTGTTCGGTGATTTCACACACAACGCGCTCGGCCGTGATGCCGGAATCTTTCAGAACAACCTGAACATCGCGCAGCGCACTTGCCGCAGACGCGGCATCGACGAAATGCGATGGGTCGAAATTGACGAAAAGCGATGCCGTTTCACTGACACTGACACCGGCGTTGAGAAGATGCAGCGTTCTTGCAAGCGCTTCGACCTGAAAGCGGTCGACCTCGGGAATGCTGGAAAAAAACGTTCCAGGGCCTACCGGCCGCTCATCCCGAAAGGGGCGGATCAACCCCTCATAGGCGGTCACGAGAAGACGGCCTTCACGAAAGGAGAAAATCGGCTGAAAGGCGGATTTTAGTGTGTAACCGCCCCAGATGCCCACAGCCGTCCCGTCATCCTGTCGGGCGATGTGGGCGAGGCCGATGCTGCGCGGCATACTGCGCTTCCTCAAGTCTCGTCATTCATGGGCTTAAAATGCCAGCAAACGCCTTTATTCGCCGTTAACGACTGGTTTAACGCCACAAAACGGCTGGCCGCTTGCGATTCTTTCCGCGATCGGACATGAAGGACCACGCTGAAGCTCAGTGTAAATCTCACAGGAACCGGAGTCCTCCAATATGGCTTTCCTTGCCGATGCCCTTTCACGCGTAAAACCATCCGCAACCATTGCGGTTTCCCAGAAAGCGCGCGAGCTGAAATCTCAGGGCCGCGACGTGATCGGCCTTGGCGCAGGAGAGCCGGATTTCGACACGCCGGACAATGTGAAGAAAGCGGCAATCGAAGCGATCAATCGCGGCGAGACGAAATACACGCCCGTCTCCGGCATCCAGCCCCTGCGCGAGGCGATCGCAGCCAAATTCAAGCGCGAGAACAATCTCGACTATGACTGGAAACAGACCATTGTCGCCACCGGCGGCAAGCAGGTTCTGTTCAACGCCATGATGGCAACGCTCAATGCCGGCGATGAGGTGGTCATCCCCAGCCCCTACTGGGTCAGCTACCCGGAGATGGTTTCCATTTGCGGCGGTACGCCGGTCGCGGCTGAGACCAGCATCGAGAACGGCTTCAAGCTCACCGCCGCGGCGCTCGAGAAGGCGATCACGCCGAAGACCAAATGGCTGATCATGAATTCGCCATCCAATCCTTCGGGAGCGGCCTATACGGCAGAAGAGCTCAAAGCTCTTGCCGACGTGCTGCTCGCCCACCCGAATGTATGGGTGCTGACCGATGACATGTACGAGCACCTGACCTACGGCGATTTCAGGTTTCACACCATCGCCGAGGTGGAGCCGAAGCTCTACGAGCGCACACTGACCATGAACGGCGTCTCCAAGGCCTACGCAATGACAGGCTGGCGTATCGGCTATGCCGCAGGTCCCGTCGAGCTCATCAAGGCCATGGACATGATCCAGGGGCAGCAGACCTCCGGCGCATGCAGCATCGCCCAGTGGGCGGCTGTCGAAGCACTCAACGGCCCGCAGGATTTCGTCGCCAGGAACAAGGCAATCTTCCAGGGGCGCCGTGACCTGGTGGTGTCCATGCTCAATCAGGCAAGGGGCATTAAATGCCCGGTTCCCGAAGGCGCGTTCTACGTCTACCCGTCCTGCGCTGAACTGATCGGCAAATCGGCACCGTCCGGCAGGACGATCGAGACCGACGAAGATTTCGTATCTGAACTGCTCGAAGCGGAAGGCGTGGCCGTCGTGCACGGCTCTGCCTTTGGTCTCGGCCCCAATTTCCGCATCTCCTACGCCACTTCCGAGGCCCTTCTCGAAGAGGCGTGCAACAGAATCCAGCGCTTCACGGCTTCACTGAAGTAGAAGCAGCTTCGATATCCGGCTATTGCGCCGCAAAATTTTCTTTCTGCGGCGCAATAGTATTAACGCCCTCTTTAAGTTTCGTATTGTTCTCTCCTTTCCAAGGGTTTTGGGGAGACATCGGGGGTCATGAGCATCCTCTCCACCGTGCGCCGCAACGGCAAGCGTGTTTATATCGGCGTTCAGACGCTGCTGATCACTGCGACCGCGCTCGCCGCCGCCGCTTATTTTCTCGCGCCTGGCGAAAGCAGTGTTTCGGACTGGTTGCTTTTCACCTGCCTCGCGCTCAGCATCGCCGGCCTGGGTCTGCTTGAGTACCTCAAACGCACCGTCACCGATCAGCTGAGGGATGCCGTGCGCATCGAGGCCGAGCGCACACGGCTCACCGAAAACGATCTTCTCACCGGCGCCCTCACCCGCGGGCGGTTTCTCGACGAGCTCAACACCAGCATCGGCACGCTTTCGAAGCCGCGCCGCATCATGCTCCTGCTTGTCGACCTCGACCATTTCAAACAGCTCAACGACGGGTTCGGCCACCAGTTCGGAGACGAAGCGCTGGCACATCTGGTCGCCTGCGCGAAACACTGTTTCCCCGATTGCACCATCGGCCGGCTCGGCGGCGACGAATTCGCCATTCTGATGTATGGCAACGATCTCGCGCGCTGCCGCTCCCGTGCCGAGAAACTGCTCGCCATGCTGCAGAGAGGCCGGGTCTGCGAGGGGCATCAGATACCACTCGGCGCATCGATCGGTATCGCCGTGGCGCCCCAGCATGCGAGCAGCCACAAGGAGCTTCCCCTGCTCGCCGATCTTGCACTCTATGAGAGCAAGGGCGCCGGTCGCGGCCGTATCACCGTCTTCGATCCCGACATGCTGTCGGAAAAACGCCAGCGCCGCTTCATGGAGCGCGAATTGCGTGCCGCGATCTATCTCAACGAGCTGGAGCTTCACTACCAGCCCCTGACCGACTCCGAGCGCAACTGCATCGAGCTGGAAGGTCTGGTGCGCTGGCGGCATCCCGTGCGCGGCATGGTCTCGCCAGCCGAGTTCATCCCCGTTGCCGAGAGGTCGAACCTGATTGACATGGTCGGCGAATGGGTGTTCCGCCGCGCCTGTCTCGACCTCGACCGTTTCGCCTGCAACCGCATTAGCATCAACGTCTCGGGCGAACAGCTCAAGCGCGACGGCCTCGTGCACATGCTCGATCGCGTGCTGCGTGAGACAGGAGCTGCAGCAAACCGCTTCGTGCTCGAAATCACCGAGACCGTCGCCACCGCGGCGACGCCTGAAATCATCGCCCGCATCGAACGGCTGCGCGAGATGGGTTTCCACATCGCGCTGGACGATTTCGGCACCGGCCATTGCGGTTTCAACTACATCAAGACGCTGCCCATTGATGCGATCAAGATCGACCGCAGCTACATCCGTAACCTTGGCCATGACCGCATCGCCCAGGTGTTCGTCTCAGCCCTCACCCAGATCGCGCGCATTCAGGGCCTCACAATCGTCGCCGAAGGGATCGAGACTGAAGAAGAGTTCGATCTTGCACGCGCCGCCGGCTGCAACCGCTTCCAGGGCTATTTCCTCGGGCGGCCTGAGGCCGCGCCCGCGATCCGTCGCAAGAGCGACAATGTCGAGCGTCTGGCATTGACCGCCTGAGAGCCCTTGCCCAAATCCCAAAGCCGTGTGACGATATTTGACGGGGAACGTCGGCGCACCGGCATGTGAGTGCCGCAAACGGGTCTCTCAAGGGCGGAGAATGCTCCTGATCATCCGTCTACGCGCCACGACCGCGCGACGGCCGCACAGGCCGGCCGCCGCTCATGAAACGTGTGCAGGTAAACGCGTGAGAGGAGGCCGCCAGCCATGGGAAAACGCTCGGGAGAGAGAAGCCGCGGACCGAAATGCATCGCCATTGTCGGTCCGTTTGCAAGTGGCAAGACAACCCTGCTCGAAGCCATTCTGGAGCGCACCGGCGCCATAATGAAGCAGGCCAGCACTGGCTCCGGCACGGTCGGCGATCATTCGGCCGAAGCCAGGGCGCATCAGATGAGCGTCGAGGCGAACATCGCCACCACCGGCTTTCTCGATGAAAGCATCACCTTCGTGGATTGCCCGGGCTCAATCGAATTCGCCCATGAGGCGGATCCGGTTCTGGCAGCAGCCGACATGGCCATCGTCGTCACCGAACCCGACGAGAAAAAGATCGCCGCCCTGCAGCTCACTTTGCACAGGCTCGACGAACTTGGCATCCCACGCATGATCTTTCTCAACAAGATCGAGCACGCCACCATGGGTGTGCGCGACATGCTGAAGATGCTGCAGCCCACCAGCGACACGCCGCTGCTTCTACGCCAGATCCCCCTGCGCAAGGACGGCATTGTGATCGGCTCCATCGATCTCGCGCTCGAACGGGCCTATATCTACCGCGAGCATGCGAGCAGCGAGATTGCGCCCATTTCCGACGACGACAGGGCGCGCGAGGTCGAGGCCCGGTTTTCCATGCTGGAGACGCTTGCCGACCATGATGACAGGCTGATGGAGCAACTGCTCGAGGAGATCGAACCGCCACGCGACGCGATATTCGACGATCTGGCAGCGGATCTGCGCGAAGGCACGGTAACACCGGTGCTGATCGGATCGGCGGAGAAAGGCAACGGCATACTGAGGCTTTTGAAGGCGATCCGGCACGATTCGCCGGATGTTGAAGCCACGCGCGACCGGCTCGGCCTGAAAGATGCCGGGGAAGCCGTTCTCCAGGTCATGAAGACGATCCACACACCACACGGTGGCAAGCTGTCCGTCTCCCGGGTTCTTTGCAGCTCGGTCGGGGACGGCACGGAACTGCGCAGCGGCAACACAGTCGACAAGGTCTCCGGTCTCTACACTCTTCTCGGGCGCGAACAAACCAAGGTGGCGAAGGCGGAGGCCGGCGAGACCGTCGCTCTCGGCAAGCTCGAAGGTGTCCGGACAGGTGATACGCTGACAACCGCCAAAGCGCCGCTTGCGCCCCTCATCGCACTGGAGAGCCCGCAGGCAGTCTATTCGGTCGCGGTACACCCGAGCGAACGCAAGGACGAGGCAAAGCTCTCGCTCGCCCTGCAGAAACTCATCGAGGAAGACCCCTCGCTCGGTCTCGAGCAGAGGCAGGAGACCGGCGAGACCGTCTTGTGCGGTCAGGGCGAGATGCATCTGCGCGTCACCCGCGAACGCCTCGAAGGCAAATACCAGATCCCCGTGGACACGGCCGTGCCAAGCGTTGCCTACCGCGAAACGATCCGTAAGGGCACCACCAGACGCGGCCGGCACAAGAAGCAATCGGGCGGTCACGGCCAGTTCGGCGATGTCGTTCTCGACATACGCCCCCTGCCCCGCGGGTCCGGCTTCGAGTTCACCGACACAATCACTGGCGGCGTTGTGCCCAAACAGTACATTCCGTCTGTGGAAACCGGCGTTCGGGACTTTCTGAAATCCGGGCCGCTCGGATTCCCGGTCATCGATCTTGCCGTCAATCTCGCAGACGGTTCCTACCACTCCGTCGACTCCTCCGACATGGCCTTCCAGCTTGCCGGGCGTCTCGCAATGAAGGAGGGGCTCGGCGAATGTTCGCCCGTCCTGCTGGAGCCCGTCCTCAGGATCGAGGTCTACACACCATCTGATGCCACGGCCCGTATCACCGCCATCCTGTCGCAGCGGCGCGGCCAGATTCTCGGCTTCGACGCGCGCCCGGGGTGGAGTGGCTGGGATGTGGTGCAGGCGACAATCCCCGCATCCGAAACGGGCGACCTGATCATCGAACTGCGCTCCGCCACCGCCGGCGTCGCCAGCTATCGCGCCACTTTTGATCACATGGCGGAGTTGACCGGGCGTTTGGCGGACGCCGCAATGAACGCGCAGGGCAAGGCCGCGTGAAGGAAACGTCAAGCTGGGAGGCTTCCACGCAATCGTGAAGCACCGTGATTTTGAAACGCGGGCGGGCAGTTCTACCACTGGCCTTGGGGTCAGGTCCTGACCTGAAATCAGAAACCAGTCGGAGAACGCCATGCCCGCCATTCACCGCCGCCCGCGCTGGGCCGTCGCCGAAAGCATGGCGACGCCCGAAAACGTTTTTGCCAGTCGCCGCGCAGTGCTTGCCGGGTTTGGCCTGGGTGCGATTGCCGGCGCGGGCTTCCTGCCGGGGACGGCAAGAGCTGAGACAGAGGACGCCGCCGCACGCACGGCATCCCTTTATCCCGCGGAACGCAATGAAGCCTACAGGATCGAACGTCCGCTCACGCCTGAAGACGTGAGCAGCACCTACAACAATTTCTATGAGTTCGGCTCCCACAAGCAGATCGCCCGTGCCGCTCAGGCGCTCGTCACCCACCCCTGGGACATCGAGATCGATGGTCTGGTGGAGGAGCCCACCACTATCGCGTTTGAGGATTTGGCAAAGCGCATGCCGCTCGAAGAGCGCCTCTACCGGCATCGCTGTGTCGAGGCCTGGTCGATGACGGTGCCGTGGACCGGCTTTCCGCTTTCAGCACTCGTTGCCATGGCGAAACCGCTTTCGTCCGCCCGTTACATCCGCTTCGAAACCTTCAACGATCCCGGCATTGCCGGCGGGCAGAAGCAGGTCTGGTATCCCTGGCCCTATGTGGAGGGTGTGACAATGGAAGAGGCCGCAAACGACCTCGCCTTCATGGTCACGGGCGCCTACGGCAAACCGCTGGCCAGACAGTTCGGCGCACCGCTGCGGCTCGCCCTGCCCTGGAAATACGGCTTCAAATCCATCAAGTCGATCCGCCGCATTTCCTTCACCGAAAAGCGGCCGGTCAGCTTCTGGGAAGAGATCGCCGCCAGCGAATATGGCTTCTGGGCGAATGTGAACCCGGATGTGCCGCATCCCCGCTGGAGCCAGGCGGAAGAACGTGTTCTGCACACGGGCGAGCGCGTGCCGACACAGCTCTTCAACGGCTACGCCGAAGAGGTCGCCGGTCTGTACAGCGGGCTCGAAGGCGAACCGCTTTATCGCTGAGTTCAGCTGAAACGATGAGACAGGGCACCGGCGGTAATCCTGCTCTCACAGGAAAGGGCATGGCAGATAAAAAAAGAGCCGGATCACGGAGATCCGGCTTTAGTCATTGGAAGTGCCATATAGGCGAAACCTCCAGAGGGGAACACTCGCGGGGGCAAATGGGAGGAGAACGCCCCCGGGAGTGCTTCTCATATGGGCAATCGCCGCCTAAATAACAACCACATGTTTTTGCAATTCACCCATGCAATTTTGCATAACGCCCGGTATTTCTTGAGAAATACTGCGTCAAAATGCCCAATGCCGTGATTTGGAAATAAGGAAATCGCGGAACGCGTGAAGCTTTGCCTGGTTTTTCATCACGTTCGGGTAGCAAAAATAGGTATCGAAGGACGGCACGGCGGTTTCCGGCAGGAGCTGAACCAGATCGTTGCTCTTGCCCACCACATAATCGGGCAGCATGGCGATGCCCGCACCGCGCTGAACCGCCAGCTTGATCGACAGGATGTTGTTGATCTGCAGGGCTGTCTGACGCTTCTGCCCCTCCGGTCGCCCAGCCGTTTCCAGCCAGTTCATGTCGCTCAGATGTGGCGGCACCGCCTCGCCGAAAGTCACGATCCGGTGGTTGTCCAGATCGGCGATCGACGAAGGCTTTCCATGCTTGTTCACGTAGGAGGGCGACGCGAAGAGATGGAAATGCACCGTGAAGAGCTTGCGCTGGATAAGGTCGGGCTGCTGCGGCTGGCGCATGCGGATCGCGCAGTCGGCCTGCCGCATGGTCAGGTCCAGTTCCTCATTGTCCAGAATGAGCTGCAGCTCGATGTCCGGATAGAGTTCGATGAATTCGGGCAGCCGCTCCGTCAGCCAGCCCGTGCCGAGCCCCACCGTGGTGGAAACCTTCAACAGACCGGACGGCCTATCCTTCGCCTCGGTCAGGCGCACGCGCACGCTCTCAAGCTGCATCAGCACATCGTGGGCCGTACGATAGAGCATCTCGCCCTGCTCGGTCAGCACCAGCCCGCGCGCATGCCGATGGAAGAGAGGCACCCCCACTTCCAGTTCCAGCGCGCTCACCTGGCGCGAGATCGCCGACTGCGAGAGATGCAGCGTTTCAGCGGCGTGCGTAAACGAGCCGGCCTCTGCGGCGGCGTGAAAAACCCTGAGCTTGTCCCAGTCCAACGCCTCGTTCTCCTCTGTCAGGCGCTTTTACCGTCATGGGCGTTTCCGCCCATTCCTGTCGCTGCATCGTTCCCGGTTTATTCGGCAGCTTCTTTTTTCGTTTCCATGGCTGCCAGATATTTCTCCGCTTCCAGCGCCGCCATGCAGCCAAGCCCCGCCGCCGTCACGGCCTGGCGATAAATGTCATCGGCCACATCGCCCGCGGCAAAGACGCCCGGCACATCCGTCTGCGTCGTACCAGGCTGCGTCCAAAGATAGCCATTGGGCTTCTGCTTGAGCTTTCCTTCAAATAACTCGACAGCGGGCGCATGGCCGATCGCCACGAAGACACCGTCGACCGCAAGGTCGGAAACCGCGCCCGAATGCACATTTTTCAGGCGCACGCCCGATGCCGATGCCGGCATGGGCGGCTTGGCCGGCGTGCCGGTGATCTCCTCGACCACCGTGTCCCATAGGATCGTTACATTCTCCTTCGCCATCAGGCGCTCCTGCAGGATGCGCTCGGACCGCAACTCGTCGCGGCGGTGGATCAGCGTCACCGATTTGGCGAGGTTCGAGAGATAGAGCGCTTCCTCGACAGCCGTGTTGCCGCCGCCGACAACGGCAACATCCTTGCCGCGATAGAAGAACCCGTCGCAGGTGGCGCAGGCCGATACGCCAAAGCCCATGAAGGTCTGCTCGGAGGGCAGGCCGAGCCACTTCGCCTTGGCTCCGGTGGCGATGATCAGTGCATCGCAGGTGTATTCCGCGCCCGAATCCCCCCTAAGCACGAAGGGGCGTGACGACAGGTCCACATCGACAATCAGGTCATTGGCGATCTCCGCGCCGACATTCTCCGCCTGGCCACGCATCTGTTCCATCAGCCACGGCCCCTGGATCGGGTCGGCAAAGCCCGGATAGTTCTCCACCTCGGTGGTGATCATGAGCTGCCCGCCCTGCTCCAGTCCGGCGACGAGAAGCGGCTTCAGCATGGCGCGCGCCGCATAGATCGCTGCCGTGTATCCGGCAGGCCCCGAACCGACAATGAGAACGGGCGCGTGACGACGTGACATGGATGAATTCCTTTCTTCCTCGCTGGACCGCAGGGGTGGTCTCTCGCCTTCCTGCCGCCACTATCAACCTCAAGGCGCGTCTGCGCCCTCCGGCGGAAACGCAAAACCGGACAGCGGCCTCCAGGGGCTCATCCCTAGGCTGCCATCCAGAACAATACGGTGACATGATCTAAGTATTCACAGACCCAAAGTGCAAGGCGAGGAACAGGTTTCCAACAGCTACCGAATGCCGCTCCCCTCCATTTCCGCGCATGAGACGCGCCCAAACGCGGTGGATAGTCCACCTTACCGGTGAATGGATTGCTTGGCTTGGCACAGCCCTTGCCCTAATTTCGGACAGCGCGCGTGAAAGATTCTCGCGCGTTTGCAACAGAATTGGGAAACATCATGCCGCTACAGGCCGATCTTGACGCAATCGACTGGAAAATTCTGCGCGAGCTTCAGGCCGACGGCAAAATGACCAATGTGGAACTTTCCCGCCGGGTCGGCATCTCCGCTCCGCCCTGCCTTCGGCGCGTCAAACGGCTGGAGGAAGGCGGCATCATCAAGGGCTATCGCGCCCTTCTGAATTCGCCCGCCCTTGGCTATGATGTGGTCGCCTTCTGCCTGATCGGCCTGCATTACCAGTCCGAGACCGAGCTCAAGACCTTCGCCCAGCGGACTCTGCAATGGCCCATCGTGCGGCGAGCATGGATGGTCTCCGGCGATTCCGATTTCATGCTGCACTGCGTGGCAACCGACCTCACCACCTTCCAGACCTTCGTGATCGAGCAGTTAACCTCCGCGCCCAATGTAGACACCGTCCGCACCGCACTCACCATCCGCCAGGTCAAGGACGAAGGACTGGTGGCGATCGAATAGGCGCACATAAGTCTCATTAATGTTGTGGTAGATTGCGTGGTACACAGGGATGCTCCGATGAAAATCGCCGCTCTTTCATTCCAGTATCCTACTGGGATTCTTGCCAATATCGGAGACTGGATCCAAACTCTGGCAGTCGAACAACATTTGCCGAGAGTCGATTTTTATCTGGATCGAGATTCCTTGAACACCTATGAGGGGGACGAATGCCTCTTGGTTATGAATGGGTGGTTCAGCCACCGCCCCGAGGCGTGGCCGCCGAGTGACAGGATCGTTCCGATATTTCACGGCTTCCACATTACACCGGGGGCAGTCGAGCACTACCAGAGACACATAGACTACTTCAAGAGGCACGCCCCCATCGGCTGCCGCGACCAGAGCACGTTGGACATTGTAAAAAGCTGGGGCGTGGAAGCCTACCTGTCTTACTGTACGACGCTTACTTTTCCGACACGCACAAAAGCTCCCGAAGAAGAGCTCGTTTTCCTCGTGGATGCACCCAAGCTGGCGCATCGGATAAAGCGATGGAAAGAGAAACTTTCCGTGCAACATGAGGTCGCTCCGGTCTCTTCAGCGGTTCAAAGGGAGTTCGCCAAAGATCTACTTGCCATGTACAGGGACAAGGCCAGTCTGGTCGTGACCTCGCGTATACACGCCGCTATGCCCTGCATGGCGATGGGTATCCCTACGCTTTACATGCCAAAAAATCCGGATGGGCGAACAAATATCATCAATGAGTTCGGGGATCCGTCGTCGGAAGTCATTGAGAATGGGCTTGGGGAATTACTTGGAATAAGGCGGAAAAGAATATTTATTAAAAACAAAATAAACGAATCTTTCAAAACTCAGATTTCAAAAAAATTGAGATCAAGAGTAGAAGAAACCCTATCATGAATATAAATACACTTTGGATAGGGGGAAATTTAGGTGCAATAGAAATCCTATCTGCTCAGAGTTTCTTGGAAGCCGGGCATGACGTTGTCCTTTATTCATTTGAAGAGATTAAAAACGCTCCGACCGGAGTCAAAAATGTAGATGCTGAGCAAATAATCCGACGTGAAGACGCAGATAAACTCAGGCACAGGAAAACCGGTTCCTATGCTCTCGCATCCGATTACTTCCGTTTCCTTCTGCAAAGAAAGGGGCGTGGTGCCTGGGCAGATTTGGACATGGTCTGCCTTAAGCCAGTCAGCTTCGAGAAAGATATAGTTTTCGGGCGGGAAAGTGCTGTCTATATCAATGGAGCCCTGCTCTACGCAAAACCGGATCACCCGGTGATTGAGGGGGCCCTGTCATTCTTCGCAAAGGACATCATCCCTCCATGGACACGTCGGCGTGACGCCAATCGCCTTCGTCTGAAGTCGTGGCTTCTCGGCAAGACGATTGAACCCGCGACTCTTCCCTGGGGAACATTCGGTCCGAAAGCAATTACCTATCTGGCAAGAAAGCACGACGCTTTCGACATGGCTGAACCCGAGGATGTCTTCTATCCAATACACTTCAAAGACGCTCCATATCTTTACGACCCCAGCAGAAGCTTCGAAGAGTTCTGCACAGAGCGAACCAGAACCGTTCACCTCTGGAATGAAGTCCTTAGAAGTGCCGGCTTGAAGGAGGCAAGACCACCGATTGGCTCACCGCTTGCAAAACTTATGAACCGCTTTGGCGTGTAGTGAAAATTTCTAAGGCCACAGGAAACGGTAACCTGGCCAGATAAAACTTAGAGCACGCACCGAGTTTACGATATCGCTCCAAACGCGCCCTATTTGAAAGCCACACGAACCCAGGCATTCTCCGTCGTCAAAAACACCCAGAGATTTGCTGAGAAACCGGCCGCTTTACTTCCAACGTGACCGATTTTCCGCAGAATTTTTCTACCTATGCTTTTCGGCTTCTTAACAGGCTGAAGGGAATACCGCTCCTCCAGCAGTGAGCTGCCCAAAGCCTTCTTTTTGCGAAGAAATACCTCTTGTATGGCTGGCGCAGGTACCAGCTGATATTTGACCAACAAATCCACCGAAGGTTCATCGGAACTGTAAAGAAACTGATCAAGCGGATCGCAGAATACCGTGGCTTTGGCAAGTAATGTCGCAGCACATGCACGGGAGATAATGTAAGCACCTGATCCCGCACGCGCAACGCGCAGCGGATGCACCTTTCGACCGGCAACCGTAGAGACCGCAGCCTTTCCAATCAGCGTCTTGGGCTTGCACGCCTCCAGCCTCACAACGCCGGCGCCCTCGGGAATCCACCCATCGTCGCCGAAAATCGCCGCTGCATTCTCGCCGAGAAAAATATCGTCCTCACAGACGATCGTATAAGCGTCCTCGCTCTGCGCCGCGATTTCCCAGCATTTGCGGTGCGAAAGAAAACAGGCGATCTCACCCGCTCCCAATTCGTAAAAACGCGGTTTCCCCGTACGTCCCGCCTTGAGTTGCTCTGGCGAAAGCAGTCTTGCATCCACCGCCTTCACCACCTCGAAGTCGAGCCCCTGCTCGCCGAAGACCCGGCGCATATGCGCCAGGCGCGCCGTCTCCCGTTCCAGATTGATGACAAGCGTCTTCATCGCCGCTCCACCTCTGTCTCGAACCAGCCTCGCGAGTATTTCTGCACCCGGCGCCGATAAACGAAACGGCTCCACTCTCGCCAAAGGCGCTCGCCAGGGCTGCGTCGCGCCTTCCCTGACGCGCTGACCGTACTGCCGCCGATCTCGGCCGACTGGTCGCCAATGCCTGATGGCACGACGCAGAAAGGCGCGATGCCCGTCACCCAGCGCATTTGCAGAAACGTATCGACCGGCCGGTCGAAGCGCTCCGTCAGGGCGAGAAGATGCTGTGCCGCTTCGCGCGTCACAAGCTGCGCCACGGTGCCAAGCTGCGAAACCTGCGGAGCCACAAGCCGAACCTCTCCGTCCCGCGCCACTTCCCGCATCCTGCCGCGAACCGGGCTTATGCGAAACTGCACATACGCTTTCCCCACACAGGCCTGCTTTGCCACCTCCATACAGCGCCCGAAAAGCGGCATGTCGAGCGCCACATCGTCCTCGACGATCAGCCCCCCATCAAGCCCCCGTTCCACGATCATCCGCCACACCTTCCGGTGTGAGAGAAAACAGGCGACTTCAGATGGCCGCAACGCAAATGGATAGGCCGGCTGGTGCAGCCCCTTCACATAGTGCCGGCCGATCTCGTCATCGCCAAGCGCCTGACCGTCCACAGCGTCCACAACATGGGTTTCGACAGGCAGGGTCGCGAGCAGATGCTCCACCTGCGGGCGACGCGCCGTCGCACGCCTCAAATGAACGATGAAACCTTCGATCTTCATCTGGAGGCCTCTCGCCACAATTCCTCATAAAGCGCATTCAGCGCCTGCGCTTCCCCCTCAAGGGGAAAATGCCCGCGCGCATGCGCAAGTGCTGCGCGCGCCGCGGTGCTCCGCAGCGCCTCGTCATCCATATAGCGCCGTGCGGCAGCAATCATCGCATCCGGGTCGTCAACCGGCACAAGCGTCCCCGCACCACTGCCCTCAAGCTGCTCGGAAAAAGCCCCCACATCCGTTGCGACAACGGGAACGCCCGTCGCCATCGCCTCAAGTGGCGTCAGTCCGAACCCCTCCCAGCGCTGCGGCGCGATAAAAAGCGAAAGCGCTCGATACCAGTCTGGAATATCCGAACGCGTACCGACGAATAGAATGCGCTCGGCGAGCCCCGCTGCCCGCACGCGCTCTTTCAGTTCCGCCTCGAAATCGGCGTGCGGTCCGGTCGCCTGGCCGGCAATGATCGCCGACCAGCCGGGGCGTTCCGGCAGGAGTGCAATCATCGCATCGACGAAAAGATCCGTGCCCTTCTGGCGCCGCACGCGGCCAAAACAGCCGACATAGCGCTGATCGCTCGCCATCCCCACCGCTGCGGCCCCCTCGCCGGGGTTCGAAGGCGGCGAAAAACGGCCGGTGTCGATGCCATGCATCACCACGCGGCTGGAAACCTGAAGATAACCCGCCGTCTTGCGGCTTGTGGCCACCACCCGGTCCATGCGGCGGATCAAAAACCGGGTCCAGCCCGTGTGTTCGCGCTGCGAGGCGGATGTGAAAACAAGTTTCACCGGCGCACGAAAGATATCCCGCAAAACCACACCGGCCAGCATTTCCGGATTGCGCCGCGCATGCCAGATGCGAAACGGCCTGTTCGCGGGCCTGCGCAACAGGCCCGGCACCTGCCACCAGCGCAGTCTGGGCAGCGTATCGGGAAGCCCCGGCCCCAGAGTGGCAATCGAGAGTGATTTTGCCTGCTCCGGCACAAGCTGCACGATCGTGCTGGTCACGCCCGAAAGCCGCTTCTTGAAATTGGGGGCCACCACATCCACGTCACGGACGCGGACCCGATGGCCGCTTGCGGGCATCTTGCCGGACATGGTCAGCCGTAGCGGACTTCCACCACCTCATAGCCCCGCGCACCGCCCGGAGCATTCACCTCGATGGAATCGCCCACCGCCTTGCCGATCAGCGCCCGCGCGATGGGCGAGGAGATAGAAATGCGGCCCGACTTCACATCGGCTTCCTGGTCGCCGACGATCTGATAGGTCTTTTCCTCTTCAGTGTCCTCGTCGACGAGCATCACCGTGGCGCCGAACTTGATCGTGTCGCCGGAAAGCTTTGTCACGTCGATGACTTCGGCACGTGCGATAAAGTCTTCCAGTTCTCCGATGCGGCCCTCGTTGAGGCTCTGTGCCTCCTTGGCGGCGTGGTATTCCGCATTCTCCGAAAGGTCGCCATGGGCGCGCGCCTCGGCGATCGCCTCAATGATGCGTGGCCGCTCTTCCTGCTGGCGCCAGCGCAGCTCTTCCTTCAACGCCGCAGCTCCGGCAAGCGTCATTGGGACCTTGTTCATTTCATTCACCTTCCAGACATGAAGGCAGGAAGACCCCACACGCATCACGCGAAGTGCCGTCCTGCCGCCGGTGCAGACATAAAAAGAAACGGTCCGAAAGCGTCTGCCTACGGAACCGTTTCGTATGACCTTTCCCAATATAACAAGCTCAAGACGATTTTCACGCAAATTTTTGCGTAACCGCCTTCCAGCAGCCGATTGCGCACATGTGCGTTGCCTTGTCCGGCGGCGCTCAAAACCTATCTCTTGATAAAACCGAAAACGGGAGACACCTTGATGCAGGATCAGTTCCTCCGCACCGCCCTCGCTGCCGGCCTCCTGGCGTTACCAGGAGCGGCCGCTGCCAAAACCTTCGTCACACAGGCGGTCACCGTGGAGGCAGAAACACTTGCCCGCGGTCTCTCAAATCCCTGGGGTCTTGACTTCCTGCCCGACGGAAGCGCGCTCGTTACCGAACGTTCGGGCCAGTTGCGCCTCTTCGCCAATGGCACCCTCTCGGAGCCGATCCCCGGCGTACCCGAGGTGGCCGTGGTCGGACAGGGTGGATTGCTGGACGTCGCCGTCTCGCCCGACTTCGCCGAGACGGGAGTGATCTTCCTTTCCTTCTCGGAACCCGGCGAGGGCGGCGCAGGCACGGCAATCGCCCGCGCCAGACTGGTAAGAAACGAAGGGGCAGCCCGCCTTGAGGACGTCACCACCATTTTCTCCATGAACCGCAAGAGCCCGGCGGGCCAGCATTTCGGTTCCCGCATCGTGCTGCACCCCGACGGCACGCTCTTCTTCACCATCGGCGACCGGGGCGAAGGCGACAGGGCGCAGGATCCCGCCGACCACGCCGGCTCGGTGCTCAGGATCAATCGCGACGGCACGGTACCCGAAGACAATCCCTTCGCCGACAGCAAGGACACCGCACCGGAAATCTGGTCCATGGGCCATCGCAATCCGCAGGGTGCCGTCTTCGACCCCGTGACCCGCTCGGTCTGGACGGTCGAGCACGGTGCGCGCGGCGGCGACGAGGTCAATCGCCCCGAAGCCGGCAGGAACTACGGCTGGCCGGTCATCTCCTACGGCGTCAACTACAGCGGCACGAAGATCGGCGTGGGCAGCGAGGCACCCGGTTACGAGCAGCCCGAATATTACTGGGACCCGTCCATCGCGCCATCGGGCACAGCGGTCTATCAGGGTGAAATGTTTCCCGAATGGCAGGGAGACTTCCTCGTCGCAGCGTTGAAGTACCATCTCGTCGCGCGCCTGGATCGGGACGAAAATGGCGGCATCACCGGCGAGGAGCGCCTCTTCAAGGGGGCTTTCGGGCGCATACGCGATGTCAATGTCGCACCCGATGGCTCGCTCTGGCTTTTGACCGACGAGCGCCGGGGCGAGATCATTCGCATATTCCGCGCCGGGGAATAGCCTGCACGGATCTGGCCCATAGGAGGCAGGGGCCGCGGCCCTTGCGCGCTGCGCACGCGCTCCGTAAGACAAACGCGTTTCCTCCTGTCCGGATATACGCATGACACGGGTTCAGGCCAATCTTCTGTTGCTTCTTGCTGGCGCCATGTGGGGCATGGGCTTCGTCGCCCAGTCGACCGCGATGGATGCCATTGGTCCGTTCCTGTTCATCGGCCTGCGCTTTGCCATCGCCTGTCTTTCCATGCTGCCCTTCGCCATGTGGGAAGCCCGGCGCAGCACGGGAACGCTAACCTTCATCGACAAGCGGAACTTCCTGGTCATCGGCCTGCTTCTGTTCGCAGGCATGGCGGCGCAGCAGGTTGGTCTTTTGACCACGAGTGTCACCAATTCCGGCTTCCTGACCGGTCTTTACGTAGTCATGGTGCCGTTTCTCACGGTTCTTCTCTTCCGCCAATGGCCGCACCGCGTGGTTTGGCCGGCGGCCCTTTCCGCGCTTGCCGGCATCTGGCTGCTTTCGGGCGCAGGCAGCGTCGCGCTGACAACCGGCGACTGGTTGACCATCATGTGTGCCCTCTTCTGGGCGCTGCAGGTCATCATGATCGGCAGAAGCGCCAGCCACACCGGCCGCCCGGTCACACTGTCGGTCACCCAGTTCGGCATCACCGCGGTCATCGCACTCGCCATTGCCGGCCTTGTCGAGCCCATCGATCTGTCCGCGGTGCGCACCGCCCTGCCGGAAATCCTCTATGCAGGCATCTTTTCCGGCGGCATCGCCTTCACGCTTCAGGTCATCGGCCAGCGCTACACGACAGCCCCGCAGGCCGCGATCTTCCTGTCCACAGAAGCCGTCTTCGCCGCACTCTTCGGCGCAGTCTTCCTCGGCGAACGCCTGCCCGCGCTCGGTCTGGCGGGCTGCGGTCTGATTTTCGCTGCGATCCTCGCAGTCGAGATCGTGCCGGCCATGCGCAACAGGCAGCGCAGCATCGCCTGAGCGGCATCATCAACAAAACGTCGCGCATTCAACGCGTTCTGCGCTATCATGCCTCTGATTGCCCGGAGGATAGGCCCGTGCAGAGACCGGTTGAACGCGAATGGGAGCTGTCGATAGACCCGGAAACCGTGCGCTTGCTGGCAGGCAAGGCACGGGCCATCAGTGCCGCGCTCAACACCGACTACGATGGCGGGCATGAGCATGAAGTCGAAATCGATGGCGATGCACGCGACCGGCACCAGCATGACGGGCTCATAGAGGAAGAGGAAGAAGACCTCACAGAAGAGGAATTCCGCGAGCTCGTGGCAGACCTTAACGTGGACGAACTTGCCGACCTGATCGCGCTGGCATGGATCGGCCGCGGTGACTACGACGTGAGTGAATGGGCAAATGCCGTCGCCGACGCAAGACAGCATGGTGCAAAGCACGTCGCCACCTATCTTCTGGGAATGCCGATGCTGTGCGACTGGCTGATCGACGGCCTGGATGCGCTCGGCGTGTCGTAAACGCTGCGATTCACACCGTTATTTCCCGATCAGCCATACGTGGGGCAAACATCCGGTATGATCGCTCTCTCAGCCGTTCGAAGTGCGCTGACGGCCATGCTCCTGTGCGCACTGTTTCCCGTCCTGTCCTCAAGCAGCGCAGATGGCGCTGAGATGGCCGCATCTGTGCCCCTGCCGGCAGAAGGCCCCATTCCGCAGGCTCGCGGAGAGGTGCGACGATCAGAGATGTCGGTGGTCGTTCCCATTCCCTCTCCCCGCCCTCAGGAGAAAGCGCCCCCTCGAAAACCACCAGCACCTCACAAACCCGGTCCCATGCCCGCAGAAGAAAGCGCCTGCCGCCGCGCCCTGACGAAGCTTGGCGTCTCGTTTTCCGACCGGCCATCAATCTCCGAGGCAGCCGGCTGCGCCATTCCTCATCCGCTTGTCATCACGCGTCTTTCCAGAAAGATCGCGCTGCAACCGGAGGCCACGCTCAACTGTGCGACGGCCCTGGCACTCGCGCGCTTCTTCACGGAGGAGGTTCCACCGCTCGCCCGAAGTCATCTGAAGCAGCCGGTCACGACCGTTCGCCATGCCTCGGCCTATGTCTGCCGGTCGCGGCGCGGATTGCAGAAGCTTTCCGAGCATGCCTTCGGCAACGCCTTCGACATCGCCGCCTTCACCCTGGCAGACGGCACGCAACTCGACGTCGCCCGACAGCCCAGCCCGAAAAGCGGAAGAGCGCGGTTTCTCAAGGCCTTCCGCACCGCCGCCTGCGGTCCCTTCAAGACCGTTCTCGGCCCGGGTTCCAACGCCGACCACGCCAATCATTTTCATCTGGATCTGCAAAAGCGCCGGAACGACTATCTGTACTGCAAGTAGCTGGTGACCCACACGCCACAATCGGGTCACAGGTCTGAACACCCCCGCTGACCTTTCCTTTACCTTGTCTGGCTAGGCTTGCTTCCGTGAAAGAGCGTATGAGGCTGGCGGGGCGTGTTCATGGTGGGTATTCGTATTGGCAAGTCGATTGGAGGGCCGCTGCGCGCGCGTATGCTGCTCGCGGCGGCCGGTGCGACGCTTGTTGCCCTCTCCGCCTGCTCGGTCAGCGATGTCATGTCGCCGCGTCCCTCCGTGGATATCGGCGTGCAGACCGCTGCAGTGCCTGTCGCCCGTCTCGCCCCGGCTCCCGCTGCGCCGGTGCCCGAAGCGGCGACACCATCCGTCTCCACCTCCACACCCACGCCCGACAGTACGAAAGGCCTGCAGGCGCTCGTTCCCTCAAACCCGATGATGGTTTCCTACCCGCGCTTCACCCTGCCGCGCAGCGAAAGTTCGGCCCGCGTCATGCCGCCGGAAGAGGTCGCCTGTCGCCGCCGCCTCAAGCGGCTTGGAGTCAAATATCAGGACCTCGAGCCCATCAACGATGGCGGCGCCTGCCGCATCGACTGGCCCGTCAAGGTCAGCGGCCTGTCCGGCAACATCGAAATGGCGCCCGCCGCCACGCTCAACTGTCAGATGGCCGAGACCTTTGCCCGCTGGACCAAAAGCGAGCTCGCACCGGCCGCACGCAAGCGCTACCTCACCGGTATCGGCAAAATCCGTCAGGGCTCAAGTTATTCCTGCCGGCGCATCGCCGGTACCAGTGTTGCCTCAGAGCACTCCAAGGGCAACGCACTCGACGTGATGAGCATCCAATTGAAGAATGGCCGCGAGATCGATGTGCGCAAGCCCGGCTTCTTCGCCTTCCGCCAGCGCGGTCTGCTCAACACCGTGCGCGCCGAGGGCTGCGACTATTTCACGACGGTTCTCGGTCCCGGCTACAACTACGACCACCGCGATCACTTCCACTTCGACCTGAAAGGCCGCCGCAACGGCTATCGCGCCTGTAAATAGCGCCCTTTCTGGACACAATGCAGTCTCGCGCCGTTCACCCCGGAGTGCTAAAGAGCAGCCATGCTCATCGTCGAAATCGTCATTCTCTTCGTCCTTATCCTCTTCAACGGCTTCATGGCCATGTCGGAGCTGGCCGTTGTGTCGGCCAGACCCGCCCGGTTGAAGTCCCGGGCCGAACAGGGCCAGCGCGGCGCCGCCCGCGCCCTTGCACTGTCGGCTGATCCCGGCCGCTTCCTTTCCACGGTCCAGATCGGCATCACCCTGGTCGGCGTGCTCTCCGGCGCCTTCTCCGGCGCAACGCTCGGCACACGCCTGTCCGACTGGCTCGTCATGCAGGGCGTTTCGGAAGGCGTGGCAAACCCGCTCGGCGTCGGCCTGGTCGTGGCTCTCATCACCTATGTATCGCTGATCGTCGGCGAGCTCGTTCCAAAGCAGATCGCGCTGAAGAATGCCGAAGGCATCGCCGTCAAGGTAGCGCCGATCATGGGCCTCCTGTCGCGCATCACCCTGCCGCTCGTGTGGCTGCTCGATGTGTCGGGCCGGCTGGTCCTGGCACTGCTCGGCCAGAGCGCGGAATCGAGCCAGCGCGTGACCGACGAAGAAATCCGCACACTGATCGCCGAGGCCGAAACCAGCGGCACCATCGCATCCGACGAGCGCCGCATGATTGCCGGCGTCATGCGCCTTGCCGACCGCAAGGCCCGTGCCATCATGACACCGCGCGGCGAGATCGACTGGCTCGACCTGACGGCGGATGAAACGGCACTGGCGGATGATGTCAGGGAGTCCGGTCACTCCCTCCTCCCCGCCGGCGAAGGGTCAATCGATGAGATCGCCGGTGTGGTCAAGCTGCGCGACCTGCTTGCCGTCCAGCTATCGGGCGAAGCACTGGACATCCGGACGCATGTTCTTCCGGCACCGATCGTTCACGATATGGCCGACGCGCTCGATGTGCTTTCCGTCCTGCGCGAAGCGGCAGTGCCGATGGCGCTGGTGCACGACGAGCACGGCCATTTCGAAGGCATCGTGACGCCCTCCGACATTCTGGAGGCCATTGCCGGCCTCTTTCGTGCCGATGCCGAGGAAGGCGAGATGGATATCGTCGAGCGCGCCGACGGCTCCTGGCTCCTGCCCGGCTCCATGCCCGCCGACGAGATGGCCGACCATCTGGGCTTTTCCCTTCCCGCAGAGCGCACCTACACCACGCTTGCCGGCTTCCTGCTCAACGAGTTCACGCATCTGCCGAAGACAGGTGAAAGCACCGATGCGATGGGCTGGCGTTTCGAGATCATGGATCTGGACAATCGCCGGATCGACCGCGTGCTTGCAACGAAACTCGACGAGGTGCCCGAGGCGTAGACCTCAGTCCTCGGGTGGCACCGGGGTGGGCCTGCCATTGGCGTCGAGCGCCACCATCACAAAATCTGCATGGGTGACCATTTCCATGGTCGGCGACAGGTAGCGCTGTGCCCACGCTTCGACCTTGAGCCGGATCGACGTGCGCCCCACCCCCTCGATATGGGTGTAGATGCACAGCGTGTCGCCCACCTTCATCGGCTTGGCAAAGGCCATTTCCTTCACACCGGCCGTCACCACGCGGCCATGGGCGCGTTCGGCGGCACGGATGCCGCTCGCAAGGTCCATCTGCGCCATGACCCAGCCGCCGAAAATATCGCCAGCGGCATTGGCATCACCCGGCATCGCCTGCGTGCGAAGCGTCAGATCGCCTGTGGGCGTTTCCGGTGCATTCATGACCTGTCATTCCCCTTTTTTTGAACGTCATCCGGCGTAGCTCCGACAGGTCTCCGGGTCAACAAACGCGGGCGCATGGCACCTCTTCCATTGACGCATGGTTGCACTTCGGTGTCGTATCTGCGTTGCACCCATGACAAACTTGCGGCTTTAATCCGGGTTGCACGCATCCAAGCGAGGTTTCCATGCAGATCAAGGCCGCCGTATGCCGGGCGTTCGGCAGCCCGCTCTCGATCGAAACGCTCGAGCTTGCTCCGCCACGGCGGGGTGAAGTTCTCGTCGACCTCAAAGCCTGTGCCATCTGCCACTCCGACATCTCTTATGCCGAAGGCGCGTGGGGCGGCGATCTCCCCGCTGTCTACGGCCACGAGGCGGCCGGCGTGGTTTCCGCAGTCGGCCCCGGCGTCACCGGCGTTGTACCTGGCGATCATGTCGTCGTCACGCTCATCCGCTCCTGCGGCCATTGCCACTACTGCGCGCGCCAGAGCCTGGTCATGTGCGAGGAGGTTTTCCCGCTCGATCAGCGAGGCCCCCTCGCCTTTGCCGATGGCGGCGCCTGCGAGCAGGGGCTGCGCACCGGCGCTTTTGCCGAAAAAGTGGTCGTTCATGAAAGCCAGCTCGCCCATGTGCCGGCCGACATGCCGTTCGACGTCGCCTCGCTCCTAGCCTGTGGTGTCATCACCGGCTTCGGCGCGGTCACCAACACGGCCCGTGTGTCTGCAGGCCATGCGGTGGCTGTTATTGGCTGCGGGGGCGTCGGACTCAATGCCATTCAGGGTGCGGCACTCGCCGGCGCGAGCCCGGTCATCGCGCTTGATCTCAGCGACGACAAGCTGGCAGCAGCCCGCGAGTTCGGCGCCACCCACGCGTTCAGCCCCGCCGATCCCGATCACGCGAAGGCGATCAAAACGCTCACACAGGGGCGTGGCGTGGATTTCGTCTTCGTCACCGTGGGCGTCGAGGCAGCGCTTGCCAGCGCCCCGCGCTATATAACCCGCAACGGTTCTGTCATCGTTGTCGGCATGCCCGCCAATGGCGTGCGCATCCCCTATGATCCGGGCAAGCTTGCTGCCCACAACCAGAAGATCATCGGTTCCAAGATGGGCGAAACGCGGATCCGCCACGACATACCCATCCTAGTCGAGCATTATCAGAAGGGCCGGCTGAAACTCGATGAACTCATCACCGCCCGTTACAGGCTCGAGGAGATCAACGAGGCGATTGCCGCCGTGAAGAACGGACAGGCCCTGCGCAATGTGGTGATCTTCGAATGAAGATTGCCGAAGCCAGAACCTTCGTCACCGCAAACCCGCCACCGCATGTGGGCGGGCGCTATTTCATCTTCGTAAAGCTCGTCACCGATGGCGGTGTGACTGGATATGGCGAGACCTACTCCGCCGCCTTCGGCCCACACCTCACCGCACGCATGATCGAAGACGTGGCCGAACGCTACCTGATCGGTCACGACCCGCACGACATCGAAACCTTCTTTCGCCGCGCCTATTCCTCCGGCTTCAGCCAGCGGCCCGATCCAACACTGATGGGGTGCGTGTCAGCCCTCGAAATGGCGTGCTGGGACATCGTCGGCAAGGAGGCCGGCAAACCGGTCTACAAGCTGCTCGGCGGAAAGGTGCATGAGCGGCTGCGCAGCTACACCTATCTCTACCCTGCCACGGGCAGCGCCGTACCGGGCGAGACCGATAGCGAACGCAATGTCTACAACGATCCCGACCTTGCCGCCGAAGCCGCATTGGCCTGCCTTGCGCAGGGTTTTGACGCGGTCAAATTCGATCCGGCGGGCCCATACACCGCCTTCGGCGGCCATCAGCCGCGCCAGAGCGATATCGAGCTTTCCATACGCATGGTCGCTGCGGTTCGCGAGGCGGTCGGCAGGCGCGCCGACATCCTGTTCGGCACCCACGGCCAGTTCACACCGCCGGGTGCAATCCGCATGGCCCGCGCGCTCGAACCCTATGATCCGCTCTGGTTCGAGGAGCCTGTTCCTCCGGACAGTCCCGAAGCCATGGCGCAGGTCGCACGTGGAACCACGATCCCCATCGCCACGGGGGAAAGGCTCACCACGAAGTATGAATTTGCCCAGCTTCTCAGCCTTGGCGCCGCCGGCATCTTCCAGCCCAATCTCGGTCGGTCAGGAGGCCTTCTTGAAACGAAGAAGATCGCGGCCATGGCAGAAGCTCATCATGTTCAGATCGCGCCGCACTGCTATTGCGGCCCCATTGTCGCTGCCGCGAACATCCAGCTCGCCGTCACCCTTCCCAACTTCCTGATCCTGGAAGCGATCCGTACCTTCGACGGTTTTCACGCTCGATTGCTGAAACAGAAAATTCGCTGGGAGGATGGTTTTGTCATTCCATCGAGAGAACCGGGGCTTGGTGTCGAGCTTGACGAAAGCGTCGCCGAAGCTCACCCCTATGAGGGTGGCGAGCTGCACCTCCAGGCGACGCAGGCACCCATCTCGGCAAAATAGCAGGCCGGATTTCCGATTCATTTTCAGAAACTTGTCGCGACAAAATGAATCATCACGCAAGAAACCTGAATCGACACATCAGGTACTTGAATCGATACGTGAAGTTTACGGTTGCTCCCGGGGTTCACAAACCACGCAGCGGTTAACGCCTGCCTAACAATTCGGGCACCGTTCGCCTGAGAAGCGCCATGCCGGCAGGCGTCCATCCGAGGGCGCGCAGGTGATCCGTTTTCATCACATTGACCGCGCTTCTGTCTGCGGCACGCGGCAACGGATTCCTGCATCCAGTTTCCTGTGCCACGAGCGCCAGAAGATCGTGACGATCGAGCAGCAGATCCGACACGTTGAAGACACCGCCCACAAGCTTTGCCGCCGGCAATGTCAGCATCAGGCGCACAGCCGATGCAACATCCTCACCATGCACTTCAGTCGCCACGCGCGGTGCGATCTCACGGCCGGAAAGGTAATCCTCAAAAAGGCCTGCCCATTTGTGCGATCGTCCGCTGCCCGCCGCTCCATAGACCCCCGTCACACGCAGGCTCACACCGGTAAACCTCTCGCCGGAAAGCTGTGAGAGCGCCTCCTCGCCGGCCAGCTTTACCTGGCCGTAAAGTGTGTCGGGCCGGCAGGCATCGGTCTCATCGAGCATCGACCCCGGTGCACGTGGCCCATACACTGCGCGCGTGGAAATAAACACCGTTCGCGCCACACCCGCCGCCCGCGCGGCACGGAACATGGCAATGCTTCCGTCGAGATTGCGTCGGCGAAACCCCGCCGCATCATCGCCTTCCCCGCCCCGGTACCGCCCCGGCAGGTGGTCGAAGGCCGCATGCACGAAGAAATCCGCCCCCTCAAACAAGGCCGTCGAGATGGATGTCGGCTCAAGCGTCATGGGCGCAAATGCGACCGCCCCTGAAAAAAGGCCTTCCGGCGGCGCGTTGCGCCCCAGCACCGTCACGCGGTGCCCCGCTGCCAGCAACCCCTCGACAATGAAGCGCCCGACAAGCCCGGTCCCGCCGGACACGATGCTGTGGGGCGTGCTCATGACACCGGGTTCGCCAGCGCATCGATGTCGGGAATGCCCTCACCCGAGTGATACGCATTCCAGAGGTCGATCAACGGCTGCAATTCGGCTGCTTTGGGGTGATCCCGCTCCCAGGGCTTTTCATACTGATAGTGGACTATTGAAATCGACGTCCAGTCCCAGAGCTCCGGCAGGTTGAACCACACATATTGCAGCATGTTGAAAAACACCGGCAAACCATGCCAGTGCGGAAAATACGCCTGCAGAAAAGTCTGGTCGGTCCGCCGCCAGAACGCTTCGGGCTGATCCAGTCGCGCAAGCATGGAGGCAAATGTCGCTTCCGAAGGCGCTGCTACAAACACGCCTGAATTCAGCCGGCGAAAATCCGCAAGGCTCTCATAGACATTGGGCGCGGCGGAAAACTCCGGATAGCCGAACAGCCGGTCGATGTTGCGCACCACCACCGCGTCGGCGTCGATGAACACGACCCGTTCATACTCGGTCAGCTGCCACAGCCGGAGCTTGGCGAAATTATCGAGCGGGGTGTGAAAACTCGGCTTGTTGCCCTTGGTGAAGGGTGCATTCGCGTGAAGCCGTGCCCGCTGATGCCGCTCGTTGAAGGCATCTGAGGTGGGCAGAAGCTCCGCCGGCACAAGCCGTGCGCCGAGCGCAGCCAGCGGCTTCAGCGCCTGGGCGGGAGCTCCACCGGTGTGCATCACCACAAGATCGGCATCCGTTTCCGTCAGCCGCAGCGAGCGCACCAGAGCCAGCGCGCCCATCGCATAATCTTCATTGGTGACAAGCGTCACATAGGCGTGTTTCGACATGAAAGCCGTCGCTTAGCCCACGCTCTTGAGCCGCTTGCCTTCCGGATCGCGCTCGATGGTCGGCGCAATGTCCTTGGTCCAGGCGGACACGGCCGGAATGCGCGAGCGGTCGACGCGATAATCGAACTTCTTCGCCACATCGACGACCTCGGCCAGAAGCCCTTCTTCCAGCGTGATCGGGTTGAGGCCGAGCGACAGGAACTTGTCGTTTCTCACGACCAGATCGTTTTCCGCCGCTTCCTTGCGCGGGTTCGGCAGGTACGCGACCTTCGCGCCCGTCATGCGCGCGATGAGTTCCGCCAGGTCCCGCACGCGGTGCGTTTCGGTCATCTGGTTGAAGATTTCCACGCGGTCGCCCCGCTTCGGTGGATTGTTCAATGCGATCTCGACGCAGCGCACCGAATCCTGAATGTGGATGAACGCCCGCGTCTGGCCGCCCGTGCCATGAACGGTCAGCGGGTAGCCGATCGCCGCCTGGATCAGGAAGCGGTTGAGCACTGTTCCGTAGTCACCATCATAGTCGAAGCGGTTGATGAGCTGCGCGTGGAGCTTCGTTTCTTCCGTGTGCGTGCCCCACACAATGCCCTGATGAAGGTCGGTGATGCGCACGCCGTCATTTTTGGCATAGAACTGGAACAGAAGCTGATCCAGCGACTTCGTCATGTGGTAGATGGAGCCCGGATTGGTCGGGTAAAGGATTTCCTGCGACGCCGTCTCGCCCGAGAGCGTCTCGACCCCGACCGGGAGATAGCCTTCCGGGATTGCCGCACCGACGGAGGAATATCCATAAACGCCCATCGTGCCCAGATGGACCAGATGCGCGTCGAGACCGATCTCCGTCATCGCATTGAGCAGATTATGCGTGGCGTTGACGTTGTTGTTGACCGTGTAGTTCTTGTGACGGTCGGTCTTCATCGAATAGGGCGCAGCGCGCTGCTCGGCAAAATGCACGATGGCATCGGGCCTGTGCTCGGCAAGCCACGCCTTCAGCACATCATAATCGCGCGCCAGGTCGATCAGGTGGAAATGGATGCGCCGGCCCGTTTCCTGATGCCAGATGCGGGTGCGCTCCTGAATGGAGTCCATGGGCGTCAGCGACTGAACGCCGAGCTCTGTGTCGATCCAGCGCCGGGACAGATTGTCAACGATGTGGACCTCGTGCCCGCGAGCCGACAGGTGAAGCGAGGTCGGCCAGCCGACGAATCCATCGCCGCCAAGAACTGCAATCTTCATGAAATTCCGCCTCCGGTCATCAATGCATCAAGCCAAGGGAAAACAGATTGATTCCCTTCTCGAAAGCCCCCTTAACATTGTTTTATGACAGTTTGTTCCGAAAGGACAAACATACGCGAAGAAGCCGGCCTCCATTGGAGACCGGCTTCCCGTCCCAGGGGAAGGACAGGACGGGCAGGGTTACATTTGCGCTTCGACGGAAGTCACCTCGTTTGTTGTGTCATCTATCGTCAGCGTGACCGAAGCGCCAGCCGATATGCCGGCGAGATCGACGCCCTCGCCGGCTGTGTAAACCGTGCCGTCATCGAGGGCGATGGTTCTGGTGGCAGGATCGACGGACTGCACGGTTCCCTGCACGTCCGCGGCATAGGCCGAGAGCGTGAGGAAGCCGGTGGTGGCAAGGGCTGCGAGGATTTTCTTCATGGAGAGAACTCCCTTTCTGTTTTCATGTCGGCCCAGTCCCCGTCGACAGTTTTGGGGAGCCGGGAACCAGGCCGACGGGAAAAAGGTGACGCCAGACACCGGCAATCTCAAATCAAACAGGATGACCGCCGCAAACACGCCTCCCGCCAAAGCTTTGCCGCAATCTCCCGCTTCGCCGGCGGTTGCGTGCTGAACAACGCGCGATACCGGCTTTGGTTCACGCCGCCCTCGCTGCAAAGCGGACAAAATCCGAACGGCCCGCGTTCACGACCCGCCCGGATTTTCCCGACACGCCGTGGCGGCACGGTCAAATCGGGTAACCGCGCATGGCCTTTGCGTGAACAACTAGATCGAGCATCGGAATAATCCGAAAACCGGATTCCACTTTTCGGTCCGATGCTCTGGATCGCCGTGCGTCCATCCGGACGCACAAAGGACGATCCAAACCATTGATGGAGCATCGGAATAATCCGAAAACCGGATTCCACTTTTCGGTCCGATGCTCTAGAGCCGGCAGCGATGGCGATAGCCGTCATAGCCGAGAAAGGTGTCGCTGTACTCGTCATAGGAGCGGTAGCGCGCGTAGCAGCGGGCCACATGCCGGTCCCAGGCGGAAGCGCGGCCATAAACCGGCGCGGGGCCATAATACCGGGCGCGGGAATCCGCGATCAGGCCGCCTGCAATAAAACCGCCGAGCCCGGCGATGGCCGCAGCCTCACCCGGAGACAGGCTCCCCGCGCGGCTTTCAACACTGGCGGCCGAAAGCGCCGTGGCGGCAAGGGTGACGGCCATCAGGCCGGTTGCGATGGTGCGTTTCAGGGACATTTCATCATCCTCCTTTGCGATCGATGGCCGGCTGGTGCAGCCGTCCGATGCCCGTCTGTCGCAGGAGGAAAAAGAAAGGTTCACGGCCCCCGCGTTTTTTTTCGCCGGGCCCGTCGCATACACGCAACATAGATTCGCCATAATAGACACGGGAAATAAACCTGTTACCGTTTATGGTGGAGTGACAGTGGACGGCGGCACTGGAGGTAACGCGCGCCGACTGCAACTTCGCACGGCTGAGGAGGGCCGGACCATGGCCAAGTCTGGAGTACCGCACAAGAGCGCCGGCATCTACGATGCAGAGGAAATGGCAGCGATGGAAAACGCCATCGAAGCCGTCTGCGCCGAGCTTGGCATAGGACAGAGCGACAGCAAGTCCCGCGAACGGGTTGCCGGACACGTGATGCGTTCCTGGGCAAGCGGACGCCGCCTGCCACTGAACCTGGTTCAGGCCGGGCTGGACAGCGTGGCGCGGCTCGAAGCCTAAGGCACACGAAAATGGCAATAGAGCGCCCCGGGGAGCGCCCCAGGGGAGCACTCGGGGGACCACCCGGGGCAAAACCCTCCAGGGGCACCAAACGCCGCGGGAACACGGCGCTCAGGTTGTCACCCATGCGAGTTTTTTCCTGGTCTCCTCAAGGGCTTTCTTCAGTTCGGGCAAGGTGCATTCCTGCGTTTTGTGCTGCCACATCGCCATGAAATGCTCATACCGCTCGGCATCGTACATCCAGCACAGAACGACACCCAGCCAGGCAGCATGGAGCCGCGAGACATCGCTATCGTTCCAGTTCGAAAAACAGTCCGCGTCCAGCGGCGCATCCGCCCCTGCCTGACACATACCCGCGCGCCGGCACCGCCGGTTTGAACAGTGCTGCGGCCTGTCGGCCTGTCCGGCGAGATACCGAAACGCCACCTGCATTTCCTCACACGGCCATTCGGGCGGGCTAATGGGAAAAGGTGGCTTGATGCCCTTCTCATCCAATAGCGTGTCGCGGATTCTCGCAAGGCCGCCAACGATCTCGAAAAGTTTCGCGTTGGCCTCGGTCTGCGCCTGCGGCTTTCTGGTTTTGCGTGACATGTGGGGTCTCCCTGATTTTTTGCGTTGATGACTTCAGCGAGCGGGCACTGCGGGTTCCTGCCGACCGGCCGCGTTCCTGCGCGTTTTCCAATGGATCGCGGTTTTCGGGATGACGGCCCCCTTCTCCCCGCAGGCGGGGAGAAGGGGGCGTTTGGTGCTGGCGGGCATTCTGCAGAGGGGGTGGGGCTGGTTTCGACCGTTTGCGCAGTTACCCCCTCTGTCCTGCCGGACATCTCCCCCTCAAGGAGGGAGATCAGGCGGTGGATGGGTTTCTGCCAATCGCCACCGGAATGAGGAGTGTGCAGCCTGCCCGCCAGCCATTCTCCCCCCCTTGAGGGGGAGATGTCCGGCAGGACAGAGGGGTGTGGCGCGGACATTTCAAGACAGGCTCCTTCGTTCCCGCACGGGGGTTGCCGCCGGGGTTTGCGTGGCTCGGGAAACGGGGCGCGTTTTTCGTGCCTCTCTGTTGGGTATTGAAGTGGCGCGAAAAGCGCGCCCCGCCGGCCGCTGTCCCGACTGCCGACCGGTCACTCGGGCGATCTGTGCCCTAGCGGCTTTTCCGCAACCGACATGATGCCGGCCGCCGGCCTTTCGCGGGCCCTCACAGGCCTCGGGTTACCGAACCCGAGGGGGAGGCTGCCGTCGCCCCTCCTGATCCCCGGCTCCGGACCCGGTTCCCGACAGGGGCGATGGCTGGGAGTGTAGCGGAGGTTTTGGGGGTGGGGAGAAAAGAGCGAATAGGGAGTAGCGAATAGCGAGTAGGGAACGTATTTCGCCAACGTCGTCATCCTATGGCTTGGCCATGGGATCCATGCCGTTGCGCTGGTGATGGGGTAGGAGTGAGAAAAATTGCGTGTCGCCTTGAAGGGCTGCGGTTTATCCCCGGTGTTGCGGCATGGATCCTCGGATCAGGTCCGAGGATGACGAAGCAGTGGGTATTGACGGCCTCCTTCTCCGCGTTTGCGTGGAGAAGAAGCGACGGATGTTCTCAGAACGCTTTCAAGCCGCCCCCCTTGCGCCTGTCCCTTGCGGCTGCATCTTTCCGGCGGCAGAGTGCGCCAAAGCAAAGACGGGAAAGGAAACAGGCAATGAAGCGGTTGAGCGGCGGATGCCTGTGCGGCGCGGTGCGGATCGAGGTTTCGGGAGAGCCCGACCGCGTGGGCATCTGTCATTGCCTCGATTGCCGCAAGCACCATGGCGCGCTGTTTTATGCGGCAGCCGTTTTTGCGGCGGAGGCGGTGCGTATCACCGGCGAGACTCACGCCTTTGAGGGTCGCCACTTCTGCCCACGCTGCGGCTCTTCGGTGTTTGCCCGCACCGGCGACGAGATAGAAGTGCATCTCGGCACGCTGGACGCGCCGGACCAGCTTGTGCCGGATTATGAGCTGTGGGTGTCACGCCGCGAGAAGTGGCTGCCCGCGTTTCCGGTGACAGCGCGGTTTGAGCGGGATCGGGAGTGAGAGAATCCCGCCGCAACGGCGAGGAAGCTTAAGGGCGTGCCTGCGAAAACCGGGCCGTGCCCCACGGCGTTCTGCCAATGGGTCCCGGATAGCCTCGCGGCTTCCGGGATGACGTATTTCCGGAAGCCACCGCGCATCCGTCATCCCGGCCGAGCGAAGCGAGAGCCGGGACCCATTGGGCCAGCGCGGCCGGTATCCGCAGAAAGAAATCTCCGTATTGAAAAGCGCGCACCCAGGACCGGACAGTGCTCTATGAGAGCCTACCAATGGGTCCCGGATAGCCTGCGGCTTCCGGGATGACGGAGGTTAACGGTTCAGAGCGCTGGAGAGATCGTCCCAGTCGGGATTGATTCTTTCGATCAGTTCCAGCTTCCATTTCCGGCGCCAACGCTTGATGCGCTTCTCGTCTTCTATGGCATCGCGGATATCGGAATAGTCACGATACCAGACGAGCATATGAACACCGTATTTCTTGGTGAAGCCGCCGGTAATGCCTTCCCTGTGCTCCCAAATACGCTGCTCAAGATCGCTAGTGACGCTGGTGTAAAGCGTCCCGTTCTTTCGCGATGCCAGGATGTAAACATATCCGCCCATAACGGGATTTAGCGCGCAAAAGTTGCAAACCACAACAGAAAAACACCCGCCATCCCGGCCGAGCGGAGCGAGAGCCGGGCCCCGTTGAGAGACACGGCCGGGTACCGCAGTGGGCGCTGCTGATGGTGTGCGGACGAGGACCGGGTCGTGTTCCTGCGCATTCTGCCAATGGGTCCCGGATAGCCTCGCGGCTTTCGGGATGACGGAGGGAGGATTACCGCCCCGGCCTGCCCGTTTTCCCCGGGCGGCGCTTGGCGCGGCGTTCCTCGGCGGGGTCTTCGTAGGAGCCGATCCCGGGCCGGTGGCGCTTGACCGGTCTGGTATCGTCTTCCGGCTTCTGCGGAACCGGTTTGCGCACCGGCTTTTCGGTGCGGCCGACTGTCATCTCGTCCAGATCGTTCTTGCGGAAGAGCGTTTTGCCTGCCGGGACCGAATGACCGCCGGAGGTGCCCATTTCGTCCAGATCGGGCTTGTGGAAGAGTGATGAGGCCGGAGCTTTGCTGCCCGCCCCCCGTGGTTCGACGGGCTCACCATGAGGGGCTTTGTGTCCACCGCCACCCTCATCCTGAGCCTGTCGAAGGGGCGCCTTGCGGCCCCGTGCCTTGTCGCGGCGGGATTTCTGGGTGTTTTCCACGCCGGCGTCGCGGGCGAGCGGGTCGTCCATGATGGCGAGCTCGGTTTCCTTCAGACGCTTGATCTCGTCGCGCAGGCGCGCGGCTTCCTCGAAGTCGAGATCGGCGGCGGCGTCGCGCATCGCCTTCTCGAGATGTTCGAGATGGGCGGCGAGATTGTTGCCGACGAGATTGTTGAGGTCGTCGCCCCTGCCGCCGGCACCGCCAATGTCGGCGCGGACATGATCGCGCTCATAAACGGAATCGAGAATGTCGGCGATGTTCTTCTTGATGGAAGCCGGCGTGATGCCGTGTTCCTCATTGTAGGCAAGCTGCTTCTCGCGGCGGCGGTTGGTCTCTTCCATCGCCCGCTCCATGGAGCCGGTGATGCGGTCGGCATAGAGCATGACGCGGCCATCGACATTGCGCGCGGCGCGACCGATGGTCTGGATAAGCGAGGTTTCGGAGCGCAGAAAGCCTTCCTTGTCGGCATCGAGAATGGCGACAAGGCCGCATTCGGGAATGTCGAGGCCCTCGCGCAGAAGGTTGATGCCGACGAGCACGTCGAAGGCGCCGAGGCGCAGGTCGCGGATGATCTCGATGCGCTCCAGCGTGTCGATGTCGGAGTGCATGTAGCGCACGCGCACGCCCTGCTCGTGCAGGTACTCGGTGAGGTCCTCCGCCATGCGCTTGGTGAGCACGGTGACGAGCGTGCGATAGCCCTTGGCGGCGGTCTCGCGGATTTCGCCCAGCACGTCGTCGACCTGGGTCTTTGCCGGGCGCACCTCGACGGGTGGGTCGATCAGGCCGGTGGGGCGAATGACCTGCTCGGCGAAAACGCCGCCGGCAGCCTCCATCTCCCAGTTGCCGGGCGTGGCGGAGACGGCGATTGTGGACGGGCGCATGGCGTCCCACTCCTCGAAGCGGAGCGGCCGGTTGTCCATGCAGGACGGCAGGCGGAATCCGTATTCGGCGAGCGTCGCCTTGCGGCGGAAGTCGCCGCGATACATGCCGCCGATCTGCGGAATGGTGACGTGGCTCTCATCGACAAAGACGAGTGCATTGTCGGGAATATATTCGAACAGGGTGGGCGGCGGCTCGCCGGGCGCGCGGCCGGTCAAATAGCGCGAGTAGTTCTCGATGCCGGCGCACGAGCCGGTGGCCTCCAGCATTTCGAGATCGAAGCGGGTACGCTGTTCGAGGCGCTGGGCCTCCAGCAGACGGCCGGCGCGCTCAAGTTCGGCAAGGCGCTGTTTCAGCTCGGCATTGATGCCCTTGATGGCCTGGTTGAGCGTGGGGCGCGGGGTGACATAGTGCGAATTGGCGTAGATCTTGACCGATTGCAGATCGCCCGTCTTCTTGCCGGTGAGCGGGTCGAACTCGGTGATGGTCTCGATCTCGTCGCCGAAGAGCGAGATGCGCCAGGCGCGGTCTTCCAGGTGGGCGGGGAAGATTTCGATCGTGTCGCCGCGCACGCGGAAGGAGCCGCGGACGAAATTGATGTCCTGGCGCTTGTATTGCTGGGCGACGAGATCGGCCAGAAGCTGGCGCTGGTCGAGCCGGTCGCCGATCTGCATCTGGAAGGTCATGGCCGTGTAGGTCTCGACGGAGCCGATACCGTAGATGCAGGAGACCGACGCGACGATGATCACGTCATCGCGTTCGAGCAGGGCGCGCGTGGCCGAGTGGCGCATGCGGTCGATCTGCTCGTTGATGGAGGATTCCTTCTCGATATAGGTGTCGGAACGCGGGACATAGGCCTCCGGCTGGTAGTAGTCGTAATAGGAGACGAAATACTCGACCGCATTGTCCGGGAAGAAAGACCTGAACTCACCATAGAGCTGGGCGGCCAGCGTCTTGTTTGGCGCGAGGATGATGGCCGGGCGCTGCGTTTCCTCGATCACCTTGGCCATGGTGAAGGTCTTGCCGGAACCTGTGACGCCCAAAAGAACCTGTGTTCTTTCGGGTTGTATCTCCTGTTCCGCACCGCCATCCGGCGCTGCGTCCGTTCGCGGGCTGGCGCTCGCAAGGCTCGCTTGCCCTGCCACGGAGGGGGAACCCCTGAGGCCGGCGACGAGATCGGCAATGGCCGTGGGCTGGTCGCCCGACGGTTTGAACTCCGTCGCCATCCTGAGCGGAATGCCGCCCTCGGACTTTTCGGGTCGCGCCGGGCGGTGCGGCGTCCAGCTGGACTGGAGGTTCGGATCGCCGCCTTCGATCAGCTTCGAGAGCGCTGCAACCGTGGCGGTGACACCCGAAGAGGAGAGCCCCTCGGCCTCTTCCAGCGTGACGTCGAGCCCGGCGACCGGCATGAGACCGGCAGCGGCGCGATCCCTGGCCGAGGCCGCGCCGCCCATGGAGGTTCCGCGCGCGGTCTTCGAAGCGGAGGCAGAACGTTCGGCAGGCTTTTTGGGCTTTTTCGGTTTTGCAGCTTTCTCGGCTTCCTGCGCGATTTCATCCGCCCAGTCCGCGATAGAACCGGAGGGGGAACCGGAAAGCGGTGTGCCCGAAAGCGCGGGCTGGGGGGCTTCGGCGAAGCCGCCATTCTTCTTGTCGGGTGATCTGGCCATGGGGCGAATATGGAACCGCAGGAACAAAATGGAAAGGGGTGGCGCACAGGGAATGCACCACCCCGCTCGGCTCCTGACAGAAGGCTGTCAGGAACCATCATGCGCGATTGTGTCAGGCCCGGTAGCGAAGATGCAGAAGCGGCTCGCCCGTGGGCTCGTCGCTGCGCTCGTCCACCACGGTGAAGCCGTAGCGTTCATAGAAGCGGCGGCCGATATCGTTCTTGACGAACACATCGAGCTCGAGCGTGCCCATGCGGGCCACGGCATCGTCCATCAGCGCCCGCCCCAGACCGCGGCCATGAAATTGCGGATCGAGAAACAGGCCGCCGACCTGATTGCCGAGCAGGGACAGGAAGCCGACAAGCCGGCCATCCGCCCAGACGGTGCGGGTATCGGCCATGGGCAGATAGACATTGCGGATATTCTCGGCCTCGCCGGCGATGAAATCTTCGCCGAGAAAGGCGTGGGCGAGCCGGCTGGCGGCGAGCCAGATGGCAACGATGGCGTCATCATCGACGCCCGGTTCATAGGTCTTGATCATTTGGTCATGTCCAGTTGCGCAGCATCACACGCGCCGGCAAAGGCACGCCGCTGCGAAAAATCGGTTCAGGATGCGAAACGGATGCGCGGGCCGCGTAGGCCACCAGCCATCATCCATTTCAGGGGCGCAGCCGCCCCCGCTTCACCGGGACATAAAACCTCCAGACAGTTGACCGGGTGCTAGCGCGGGACAGCGGAAAAAGCAAGTTTCGAAGAGTCGTGTGCGAACGCGTCACCACTGATATGTAGTGCTCCCCACAAACAACCGGACAAGCCACCCCATGAAACTGATCCTCGCTGGAGAGACCGACAAAGCACTGATCAGGCGAATGCTTCGAGACTACCTCGAAGAACTCTCAGCCTATGGCAGCATCGATAACGACTATCCCTATTTCGACCTCTATTGGCAGGAAACGAACCAGCGCTGGCCCTACATCTTCTCCGATGGCGAAACGGTCGGCGGCTTTGCAATGGTGCGGATGCTTGGGCAGAACGGCGTCATATTTTCCATGGCGGAGTTCGCGGTTTTACCGGCAGTCCGACGCAACGGGCTTGGGCGGGCGATGGCCGTGAGCGCCATGCACCGTCACCCCGGCACATGGGAGATCAGCGCAATGGCCGGCAACGGCGGAGCGCTCGCCTTCTGGCCCAAGGCGATCAGCGCCGCCGGCGCAGCGCGCTTCGAGGTAAGCTCCGGCCCGGAAGAAACGACCTATCGGTTCTCGATCGCACCTTCCATCAGTTGAAATCCCTCGGCTTCAGAAAGTCGAGCAGCCGGGCCTGGCCGAAGGAGAGCGCATCCCAGCGCCCGTCAAACGCGAAGCGGGCGACCGCGGCGGTGGGGAATTTTTCGCGCATGCGCTCCAGCGCGTCCTCCTCGGACCCATCGCCGGCCAGACGGCTGGCGAAGTCCTCCATGCCCGGATTGTGGCCGACAAGGAGGACACGCGCGGCCTTCTCCGGAATCTTCCGCAAGGCGGCAAGCAATTGCTCAGGCGCGGCCATGTAGAGCCCCTCCCCGCTGCCGGGCGCAAGCTCCATCCGACCGATTTCGACGGCGACAAGCCGCCAGGTCTGCTGCGCGCGCCGGGCCGGAGAAACCAGAACCCGATCGGGCAGCCAGCCACGGCGCGCAAGCTCGCGCCCCATGCGCGGAGCGGCCCGACGACCGCGCGGCGCGAGCGGACGCTCGACATCGGCCAGAGACGGATCATCCCAGCTCGATTTCGCGTGGCGCAAAAGCAGAAGCTCTTTCATCATCCCCCCTCTTATTTTGTCGTGCCTGCCCGGAAAAGCCGGCACGCGACGACATTCGGTATTTTATCCGGGTATATTGACAGAATTATTATACCCGGGTAAAAGGCGCGAAAATTGAATGGAGACTTATCATGCCCGGTTACACGGCCTTTCATGGCAGGAAACGCCTCGCCAGCGGTACGAACATTGACGTCGCGCTGGCCGTGAAGGCGCTGCTGACGGAACATCCCGGCGCAGACGTGCTGATCTTCGACGATGAAACCGGGCGGCAGGTCGATTTCAACCTGAGCGGCAGCGATGCCGAGGTGGCCGCGAGACTGTCCGGCAGGGAGCCTGCCAAAGTGTCCGCGAAGCGCGCGCCCGGCCGACCGAAACTCGGCGTCGTGGCGCGCGAGGTAACGCTGCTACCGCGTCATTGGGACTGGCTCAACGAGCAGCCCGGCGGTGCTTCGGCCACACTCCGCAAGCTGGTCGATGCCGCAAGAACCGCCGACGCGCCGCGTGAGCGCCTGCGCAGAGCGCAGGCAGCCACAGATCGCTTCATGATGGCCATGCTGGGCGACCAGCCGGGCTATGAAGAAGCGGCCCGCGCGCTCTATGCCGGTGATGCGAAGCGCTTTCAAAGCCGGATCGGCGGATGGCCGGCTGATCTGAAAACGCATGTCGAGCGGCTGGCAGCGGCGGCCTTTGAAAGCTGAACTCTCGAGACAGATCGCGTGTCCCGCAAAATGACCGGCGCCCGGACAGAAGATTGATGCCCGGCCCGATACGCATTGACAAACGTCACGCTTTCAAGCAATCAATCAATAAAACAATTGAATATTAATTTGGATGTCCGACGATGCGTTGGTGCATCGGACCGAAAAGTGGAAGCCGGCTTTCGGGTTATTCCGATGCTCCAGCAATAGTTTAGATCGTCCTTTGTGCGTCCGGATGGATGCAGGGCGATCTAATGGCGCTCGGTGCATTGGCCTTGAGCAGCCGGTGCAAAAACGAAGCCCCGGCATCCGGGCAGGCAGGAAACAGGGTGAGTCATGACGGCCGAAACAATCGAATTCTGCGTACGCGCCTTTCTGATCGGAGTGGGCGCAACGGCGGTGATGGACCTTTGGGCGCTGTTTCAGAAACGGGCCTTTGGCGTGGTCGGCCTCAACTACGCGATGGTCGGGCGCTGGATCGGCCATCTGGGCAGGGGAACATTCCGCCATGCGGCCATCGGCGCCGCCCAGCCGATTGCCGGTGAACGCGGGATCGGCTGGGTCGCGCACTATGCCATCGGCGTGGTCTTTGCCGGAGCGCTGATCGCCATTGCAGGACTGGACTGGGCACGCCAGCCCAGCTTCCTGCCCGCACTCGCAACGGGCCTCGTAACGGTGCTCGCCCCCTTCCTTATACTTCAGCCCGGAATGGGCGCCGGGATTGCAGCATCCAGAACACCGGCTCCGAACACGGCCCGGCTGCGCAGCCTGATCGCGCACACCTCCTTCGGGGTCGGGCTCTATCTGGCCGCGCTGGCAAGCACCTGGCTGATTGGTGGATAGGCCGCTTCACGAACCGCGGCCCAGCGCACTCCGGTTGGGGAAATACTGATAGAGCCAGGTTTCCGTGAGGGCGCGGTCGTCCTTTCCCTTCACATACATGCGCATATCGACGGGGTCGGTGCCATCGATCCGTGCATCGAAGAAGGCGCGGTACAGACCCGGCTGACCGACCACCGGATGCGAGTCGGCGAGCGTCACGGCACCGCGCGAAAGACCAATGACTGGCGCGGCATCACCGCGCTCGAGCGCGCCCACCTCCCCGCCACGATAATCGACGACGAAACGTGTCGTGTTTTTCGGCCTCGGCTGACCGGGAATACCGCCCGTACCAGTCCGGGTGGCCATGACGCGTCCGAGATCGGCAGGAAAGGGCTCGCTCGCGGTCCAGTGAAGGCGGTAATCGAACTGAAGCGCCCTGCCCGGCTCCACCGGCTCATCGGGCACCCAGTACATGACGATATTGTCGTGAATCTCGTCGTCGGTCGGAATCTCAACGAGCTGCACCTGCCCCGAGGCCCACTCATTGACCGGCTCGACCCAGGCAGAGGGGCGGCGGTCATAGAAGACGCCATCATCCTGGTAATGGGTGAATTCCCGATCGCGCTGAAGCAGGCCGAAGCCACGCGGGCGCGCGTCCACAAAGGCGTTGGTGACGGTTGCGGGCGGGTTGTTGAGAGGACGCCAGAGGCGCTCGCCATTGCCCATCCAGATGGCGAGCCCGTCTGAATCATGGATTTCCGGCCGCCAGTCGACCGCCTGTCCGCGATTGGTTTCGGAGTACCAGTACATGGAGGTGAGCGGTGCGACACCCAACCGCTCAATGGCTTTGCGCGGGTACAGACTGGAGGAAACGTCCATCACCGGGCCGTCGGCCCTTGCGCAGTCGAAGCGATAGGCGCCCGTGATGCTCGGACTGTCGAGCAGGGCATAGACAAGAACCCGATCCGGCTCGCCCTCCACACGCTCAAGCCAGATGCGGCTGAAGCGGGGAAACTCCTCCGGCTTCGGCAGAGCGGTGTCGATGGCAAGACCGCGCGCCGAGAGGCCATACTGGTTGAGCGCACCGGAAGACCGGAAATAGGACGCACCGAGAAAGGCGAGCCAGTCGGTCTTCTGCGAGGGTTCATGCAGGCGAAAGCCGGAAAACCCGATACTGTCGGGCAGGCCTCGGGCGGGATGATCTGCGGGAAGGTCGAAATACGCCTGCCTGTAGAGCACCTCGCGGGCCTCGCCGTTTTCCACCACGTGTATAAGGACGGGCTCCTGAAAATACCGGCCGAGATGGAAAAACTGCACCGGCGCACCGCCCTTTCCATCAGCCCAGAGCGCATGATCGCTGCGAAACCGGATCTTCTGGAAAGCATCGTAGTCGATCTTCTCCAGTGTATCGCCATGGGGCGAGCGCGCATTCTGCCATGGCCTTTCCGAGAGCGCCTTCGCCTCTTCTTTCAACCAGTCGAAACCGAAGGGTTTTGCCGGCCCGAAGGTCAGGCCGGGGGCGCCGGCGGCGGCAAGCGCCCTGCCCGGCAACGGCGCGACGACAGAAAACGCCGCCGCGAGAGAGAGAAAATCCCGTCGGTTGAAATCGATCATGGATGTACAGTGTCCCTTGCTCATTCATGAAATGCCGGCCTGAACGGGAACGCGGGACCTCACGCCTGCGGAACGAACCTGTGCGCCGCAGCAGCCCATGACCACCGCGATGCGCAGACATCCGCGCGCGATGCAGTTTTCTGAGATGCCGCATGATTCCATTCGCCGAACTGAAGCCACCCCGACAGACAAGTGCCGTTACCACGCGCGCGTTCCGCAGGCTGCATCACGATCTGTTCGCAACGGTATCGGACGCGTGAGACAGCACCCGGAGTTACAGCCGCTTGTACATGACCGTGGTGGCGTCGAGATGGTCGTGAAAGGGATCGCGGCAGTAACCGGGAATGATACCTGCGACGGAAAAGCCAAGAGCTGCATAAAGCGGTTCGGCCCTGTCGCCCGTTCGCGTGTCGAGCGTGATGAGGCTGCGACCAAGGCTGCGCGCCTCGCCTTCCAGCGCCCCCATCAGCGCACGGCCGATGCCCCGCCGGCGAAAGGCGGGATCGACCAGAAGCTTGGACGCTTCGACCCGATGCGGCTGATTGGGCGGGGTGTCGACAACGAGTTGAACGGAGCCTGCGAGCGCGCCGCCCTGCCGGGCGATGAAGAGAATGCGCCCGCCTGACACAAGCGCGGGAAGGATGGTTCCGCGCCAGAAGCCCGCTGCGTCCTCGATGCCAAAGGGCAGTATGAACCCGATGCTCGCTCCGTCATGGACACAGGCATGAAGCAGCGCCGCCAGTTCGGGCAGGATGCGCTCCGCCGCACCGGCATCCACGCGTTCTATGGAGAGGGTAGAAGAAACCTGCATGATTCAGACCGTGAAAAGGAGATAGCGGGCGCCCGCCTCACCAGCCTCAAACCGGCTCGGCCCGCGAAGCTGATATCGAAGACAATCGCCCGGATGAAGCGCGTGGGCCACACCATCCACCGTGACGCGAAGCACACCTTCCAGCAGGACAAGATGATGCTCCAGCCCTGCGCGCGGCGGCCCCTCATAGGTGATGCGGGCGCCGGGACGCAGCACACCCTCCATCGCCTCACCGGCAAGCGCACGGGCGGGCGGCGAGACGATGCGGCGCGCAAAGCCCGAGCGGGCATCCTCCCAGACCGTCTGCCCGGCGCGCTGCACCAAAGGCGGAAAATCGTCCTCGACCAGATGGATCAGGCGCGAGAGCGTCATGCCGTAGGCCTGGCAAAGCCTGCCCAGCGCACTGGCGGTGGCGCTGACCTCGGCGTTCTCAAGCCGCGAAAGCGTCGCGCGGCTGACCCCGCAGCGCGTGGCGAGATCCTCAAGCGACCAGCCGCGCTCCTGACGAAGCGCGCGCAGACGCTCGGCAATACGCTGGTCTATGGTGTGGTCATCAAACGAGAGAGAATCCATATTTGAGAAATTATCCCAAATATGGAAATCGTCAAGCGGCTTCGTTATCGCCTCATCTTTCTCACGATCAGGACACGTGCCCACTCGACAAAGCCGCGTCGACCAAATTATCTATAATTATGACCAAGCACAGAGAGACCAAAGCCGCCCAGATCGCACGCGCGCTGGCCGACCGCATCATCTCCGGCACGCTGGAGCCTGGCGCCCGGCTGCGGCAGGACCATGTCGCCGAGGAGTTCGGTGCCAGCCATGTGCCGGTGCGCGAGGCGTTTCGGCTGCTCGAAGCACAGGGACTGGCAAAGAACGAACCACGCCGCGGGGTGCGGGTGGCGGCATTCGACCTGAACCAGGTGCGCGAAGTGGCGGAGATGCGGGCGGCTCTGGAAGTGCTGGCCCTGCGCAACGCCGCGCAGCACCTGACGCCGGCGATCCTCGCTTCTGCCGAAGAGGCAACGCTGGAAGGCGACCGGGCGCGGGATGTGATGGCGTGGGAAGCCGCAAACCGGCGATTTCACAGGCTTCTGGTCGCCCCATGCGGCATGCCGCGCCTGCTGGCGGCCATCGACGATCTGCATGCAGCGAGCGCCCGCTTTCTCTTCTCGGCCTGGCGCTCGAACTGGGAAACGCGCACCGACCGCGACCATCGCGCGATCCTTGAACATCTGCGCCGCGGTGAACTGGACGCGGCCTGCACGGTGCTCGCGCGGCACGTGCAATGGATCGGGCACAAACCCGTCGAGACCGCGTCTGGAAAGCAGCGCAAGGCCTTCGTGATCGAGGGCTGACCGGGGCACACCCTCCCCGGCGCTTCCTGCCGGCGCCCAGGCTCCGGAACCGGCAGCGCCAGAACGGAGCGCAATCACCCGCAAGCGGACGAAAGAAGAGGGATTGTCCACATCCCTCTTGCCAAGAGCGCGCGAATGTGGACTCAATAATAGATCAAGACTTTAAATTATCTATAATTCGAAAGGTGCCCCATGTCTGAGAGTTTCGCCACATCGCAAACCACAAGGCTGATCGGCAGCGCCGGTGCGCTGCAGCTCGACCAGAGATCGCTCGCCTTCAGGGCCGGTGCGGTCGTGCTCGGCACGCTGTTCCTGGCCCTGGCTTCGCGCATCGAGGTGCCGATGGTGCCGGTGCCGGTTACCATGCAGACCTTTGCGGTTGCCATGATCGGAGCGCTTTATGGCGCGCGTCTCGGCACGCTGACCGTTCTCGCCTGGCTCGGTGAGGCGATGATCGGCCTGCCGGTTCTGGCCGGCGGCGCCGGCGGCCTCGCGCATTTCGCCGGACCGACGGGCGGCTACCTGGCCGCATTCCCGGTCATGGCATTGCTTGTCGGCCTTCTGGCAGAGCGCGGCTGGAACGCCGAGCGCCCGTTCCTCGCCTTCACCTCCATGCTGGCAGCCAATGCACTCTGCCTCGCCATGGGCGGTGTCTGGCTCGCCGGCCTGATTGGCATGGAGAAGGCCTTCATGCTTGGCGTTGCGCCATTCGTGATCGGCGGCATCCTGAAGTCGGCGCTCGGCGCTGCGTCTCTGGTCGCGCTCGCGCGCGCGGCAAAGCGCGGCGATGCGCAATGACGGTGCGGCTGCGTGCACATCATCTTCTGTGCATGCTGACTTATGTCGGGCGGGGCTACAGCCCCGCCTTCACCACCAATTACGACGGCATCATTTCGCGCCTTAACGCGGGCGAGGAGGTGCTTCTGGTCGAAGGACCGGATGACATCTGCCGGCCACTGCTGGATGAAGAGCCGCAACCGCATTGCCTGAACGCGCGGGTGCGGGAGCGGGATGCCCGGGCGGCAGGCGCCCTCTCGCGCTGGCTCGGCGATGAGATTGCCACAGGGCAAATTCTTCACCCCGACCGGGAACTGATCGAGCGGATGCGCACTGCCTTTGCCGGGGGCAAAACCCGGCAGGCCTGCCTTGGCTGCGAATGGCTTGGCCTGTGCTCTACGATTGCCAGACAGGGCTATGAAGGCGCGCGGCTTGGTACCGCGCCACAAGACTGAGCGCTCCCGCAGGATGGACGCGCCATGCGCGCCGTGCCAGAAAAAGAGCAATGGCAAAACGCATCTTCATTCCCATCGACCGTGCGCATAACCAGCCGTTTCAGGGCCATTTCTGGACCGCAACACTGCCGGACATGGAGATCCTGCACCACTGGATGCCCATTGCTGCAAAAATCTGAGACAGGTGTCGGAAGCGGGGTGCGCCGTGCGTCCTATGTGGCAAGACCCATCAGAATGAAAGGGCAATGCCATGAAGGTCACACAGCATCTCTGGTTCGAAAAAGACATGGAGAGCGCACTCCGGCTCTACACGTCGCTGATCCCCGGCTCCAGCATAGAGAGCGTGAAGGCGCTGCCCGCAGAAACACCGGGCGGGCCTGCAGGAAGCCTGAAGATTGCAAGCTTCACGCTTGGTGACCAGCGCTACCAGGGGCTTGAAGCAGGACCGCTCGACGCGTTCAATCACAGTTTTTCGATCATGCTCGAATGCGAAACCCAGGCCGAGATCGACCGGCTCTGGAGCGCGCTTGGCGAGTGCGGAACGACGGAACAGTGCGGGTGGCTCAGGGACCGCTGGGGCCTGAGCTGGCAGATCCTGCCGCAGCGGCTTGGCGAACTGATAAACGATCCGGATACTGCAAGGGCGCAGCGTGTGATGGGGGCAATGCTGCAAATGGTCAAGCTCGACATTGCAGGACTTGAAGCCGCCGCAAGGGGCTGACTGGCATTATACCTTGGTCGAAGATCGGCCGGGATCTGCCTTGGGAGCCGGTTGGAAATGGCATTTTGCCGGCCTCCCGTTACCCGGGTGTTTCCGCAGAACATGCGAGCGGCATGACCAAAAGAGGATGAGAGCCGGCTTTGAAGGCAGTCTTGTAGCCATTTCCCTTTCGTGCCATAGATTCCCCGCGCTCGGGTGATTGCAGACCCGGAGACTGGAAGCTTTATGATTTGGACGGCCCCTTTCCCCGATTTTCTTCAAACTCTCGAACCACCGCTAAGCTGTGCACGTTGCGCAGACGCGACTTCTCAAAGGGAAAAGGAGTTTCCCAATGGCCCAGACAGGCACCGTTAAATTTTTCAACGCGAGCAAAGGCTTCGGCTTCATCACCCCCGATGATGGCGCGAAAGACGTGTTCGTACACATCTCGGCAGTCGAGCGCTCCGGCATGACCACGCTCACCGACGGCCAGAAGGTTTCCTTTGAGGTTGAGCCCGACCGCATGGGCAAGGGCCCGAAGGCTGTCAATCTGTCGGCAGTCTGATTTCCAGACTCTCCCGGATGCACATATCGAGCGCGGCGTTCACTCGCCGCGCTTTTTATTTGCCCGCACAGATTGCAGGCGCATTGTTCTTCGCAATTCGTATTATTCACAAAACTTTCGCTTGCTCCCTTTAAAAAAATCGAACAAGCTCCCTGCCATTCGGGCATTTGCCGGCCCGGAGACTGGAATGGCATGCCCTGGCGGCGGATATAATCACGCCCTCAGGAAGTCGCGTCGAAGCAACGAGGACAAACAACTTGTCCGGGCAAGTAGCCCGCACCACTGGTCCCGATGAGAGGCGTGAAGCTGACTGTTTCTTCTCCCCCAGTAAACGACCGATGACGCCATGGGCGAGAACCCATCAAGAGGTTTGCCCGCCGAAACCAGCATAAAGGGAGAAAGGACTCCTTCCTATGTCGCAGAGTGGTACCGTCAAGTTCTTCAATCAGGCCAAGGGATACGGGTTCATCACCCCGGATAATGGCGAGAAGGACGTGTTTGTTCATATTTCAGCCGTTCAGGCATCCGGCCTGCAGGGCCTCGAGGACGGGCAGAAGGTCACGTTCGAGACCGAGCCGGACAAGCGTGGCAAAGGCCCGAAAGCCGTCAACCTAGAGGTTGCGCCCTGACCGGGTGACGGGTGCCGGCCAGACCGCTTCATCGTTTTCGTAAACTGGCGAAGCGGCTCAGGTCATGGTTTTCAGGCAGTTCCGAACGGAGAACCGGCTTGCGCGCTTTTCCGGGGACCGCTTCGAAGGCGCCAGGCTTCGGCCTGCCCTCCGGGCAGGCCCTTCTGCTGCAGGCAGAACAGGGAACGCGCGTCAGTCGAGCCGCCGCGCGCTCTTTCTCCTTTTTCACCAAATTTCAGGCACCGGCGCAGCAGACCGCAGGCAAAAATGGCGGCCAGCGACCTGCGTTTCCGTTCCCGCCGGCCCGATGCAATCGCGCAGGAAAGCGCCCCAATGCGCTTATCCATGGAAGCGAACAGCGCCATTGTTCAAGAAACAGTGTTTGTTGAACAATGACAGATCCAGCGGATTGGGCAGACGGACATCGCCAATATCGGGCAGCGACCTGCCCGACAGATCGAAGGAGCGGTCTATCTGGGAGATGAAAACAAAGATCACCCCTTTTCTGCCGCCGAACCTCCGCAAAGACCGCACCTGTTCCATAAGATCGGGATTGACCCGCTTCTGATCGAGAAGCTGGAGATAGTCGACAACGGCAAGTGTGCCGCGCGGCACTGCCGAAAGCGCGCGCACGATATGGTCGGCGCAGATCTCGTCAGAACTGTCGAAGATGAAGCGGTCGGCATGGCGAGCCGCCTCCGCCCCGAGATCACCAAACCGCTCCACGATGTCGCGTTCGGTATATTCAAGAGTGAAGAACGCACCGCCATGTGCGTTCTTCATGGCTTCGACGACCAGTTCCAGCGCCAATCGCGTTTTTCCCTGACCGGGGCGCGCGCCAAGCAGAAGGCAATCGCCGGGCGCGAGCCTGGACAACAGCATGGCTGCCGGCGCACGCGATGCGGCCTTTGCCGCCAGCAGGCTCCATCCGCCGTATCCCTGCTCGCAGGCAACGCGATCGAGCGCTGCGTGGAGCGGGACGCCATCGCGGCGGGACAGCAACTTCGCCCTGCGCTTCAGGGCGTAGAGAGGGGCAGTCAGTTTCATCGGAAACCTCCCATTGCGAGCTGGTTTCGCAACCCCTCCTTATGCAGCCGCCCGAACAGTCGGTTTCAAAAGGCAGATAGCCCTGCATGACGTTTGCTTTCCCGATGGAGGGAGGCGGCGCGGGCAGCACCGGAATCAGAGATTAGCGCAACCGGCGTTCGTGCGAAACGATGGATCGCCGTCCGGACATCGGTCACACCCGCAACACGGAGGATAAGGAGCGTTCATAATGGTTGAACGCAGGCTGCCTGCCTCATTCAGGTGCCATTCAGGTGCGAATGGATAAACCCAGTGCGAAAGCTGCGGCTCCCCCTGAAAAAACCGCAGCTCGTGTTTGAAGAGGTAAAGTCATGAAACGCTTCCTGAAGACGGGCATTCTCTCGCTGGCCGTCGCAGCCACAACGCTCGGAGCGATCTCCACCGCCGATGCCGGCCACCGCCATCGTCACCGCAACAACAACAGTGACGCCATTGCAGCCGGCGTCATCGGCCTGGCCGCAGGCGCCATCGTCGGCGGGCTCATCTCGGAGTCGCGCCGCGGCGACGATCGTGTCTACATCGACCCGCCCTATCGTCCCGACTACCAGCCTGTCTACCAATACCGAGAGCGCCCAGCATACCGCTACCGGGAACGCCCGGTATATCGCGAACATCCGGTTCGCTATCGCCCCGCGATGGAGCCATGGTCGCGCGAATGGTTCCGGTACTGCGCCAACCGCTATCGCAGCTTTGACGGCCGCACCGGCACCTTCATGGGTTATGATGGCCAGCGGCATTTCTGCCAGCCGCGCTAATCTCGGAGTTCCCTGCCCCGAGACGAAATGAGGCCGGGCTCAGCCCGGCCTTTCTTTATGAAAAGCTGGATGTGGAGTTTGCGAACGCATCCAATGGACACTCGGGGAAAAACGAAAACCGGCCCTCGGACACAGGCAACGTACACTGGACCCGGATCGCGGCTACCCGCAGATGCTCACGATCATTCCGCACGGAAGACAACCATTAGTTGATTTTCTGGCTTTTTGTCAATCAGTGAATGAAGAATCGCACAGGCTTTTGAAAGCAGTCATGGCGGTGAAAACCCTCGCTTCGACGAAATCGGCCTCCGGCTCCGGCAAAACACCGATAACGCGTCTGATCTGAAGGTCGCCAATCAGCAGGCCGAGAAACTGTTCTGCAGCGGTCGACGGTGACAATGCTGTGAGACTGCCTGCCTCACATGCCCGACGAAGCAGTTCTTCGACAAGCGGCGCCACGGCATTGCGCCCGCCGGCGGCAATCGCCGCGCCCAGTTCTCCACTTTCATCGGCGGCAGCGGCACGGTTCAGAGCAATAGCCCTCTCGCCAAGAAGCATGGAGAGGAGAACCGGGGCAACGTTCTCCAGACATTCCAGCGGATCGTCCCCCGCCTCGATTGCCCGCTGCAATGCTTCGCGGGTTTCACGCGCATTCGCCTCGACCATTGTTTTGAAGAGACCGTTCTTGTCGCCATACCAGCGATAGAGCGTTTCGTTCGACGCCCTCGCCTCCCTGGCAATGGCCAGCATCGACGTTCCGCCATAGCCCCTTTCGCGCAAGAGCCGATAGGCGGCACGCTCTATCTGAGCCTGGCGTTCTGTTCTCGCTTCCTCGCGCATGCGCATCTCCCGATGTCTTGACAGCTACCGTACACAAATGTACGAGATTAGAAAGTGTACACATGTGTACGATTTTTGGGAGACGTGGCGATGCGCAGCCTGATCACGGGACTTTCGGTAACCGCTGTTATTTTCTCCGGGGCGATTTTCGGGTTCTTCTATGCCTGGGTGTGCTCGACCATGTGGGGCCTCGACCAGGCGGACCCGCGTGTGGCGATCGCGGCCATGCAGGCGATGAACGCCTCGGTGCGCAATGCGGTTTTCTTTCCCGTCTTCTTTCTGACGCCCGCGGTCCTTGCGCTGGCAGCGCTGGTGATCTGGCGCGACGGGCAAAGGGGCCCCGCCTTCTGGATCGCTGCGGGCGCCGCGACCTACCTGGTCTTCGGTCTCTTTCTGACGATGACGGTCAACGTACCGATGAACGAGGCGCTGGCGCTGATTGCGGTGCCGGACGAGATTGAAGCGGCAGAAGCGATCTGGTCCGACTATTCTTCACGCTGGCAGTTCTGGAACCAGATGCGGACGATCGCATCCGGCATCGCGCTGGCGCTTGCCGGCTATGGGGTTACCCGGCTCCGCACAGACTGAACGCCAAACTATACGAGAAAGGGATTCGAGCGCCGCTCGTCGCCGAAGCGCCCACCGGGGCCATGACCGCACAGGAAGCCGATATCGTCACCGAGCGGCAGCAACTTCTCCCTGATCGAGCGGATCAGTGCTTCATGATCGCCGCCCGGCAGGTCGGTACGGCCGACCGAACCGTTGAAGAGCACGTCACCCACATGCGCGAAGCGGGCTTTCCGGTTGAAGAAGACAACGTGGCCCGGCGCATGCCCCGGGCAATGCAGAACCTCGAACTCATGTTCACCGAACGACACCGTCTCGCCTTCGCTCAGATAGCGGTCGGGCGTGACGTTGCGCACGGACTGATCAAGGCCGAACATGCGCGCCTGATTTTCCAGATTGGCCAGAAGCTCCCGGTCGTCCTCATGCGGTCCGATCAGCGGCACGCCAAGCGCCTCCTTGAGGTCCATCGCGCCACCGGCATGATCGATATGACCATGGGTCAGCCAGATCGATTCAACGGAAATGCCGTTGTCATCAATGGCTGCGCGAATGCGATCCACCTCGCCGCCCGGGTCAACCACAACGCCATTCTTGATATCTTCGTCGAAGAGAATGGTGCAGTTCTGCTGGAATGGCGTCACGGGAATGACACCGGCACGGAGATTGCCCATGAAGCCCTCTTGCTGGTGGCCCGGAGATGCGGGGCCGGAAACAGGAAACGGGCAACCGCCCCCGGCTGCCCGTTTCAGAGAATTGATGAAAATCAGCTCTTGTTCATCGCGCCCATGACGGCGCCGACAATGCCAGTCAGAACACCGCCACCGACAGCACCGCCGATAGCATCGCCCAACAGGCCGCTTAGCGCACCGGCATCGCCGCCCATGCCGGAAAGCAGAGCACCACCGCCAACGCCGCCGATGATGCCACTCAGTATCTTGGCGCCGTGACCCATCGCAGCCTTCTTGACGACTGAGCCGATTGCCTCACCGCCAAGAATGCCAGTCACAGCCTGCACGATAATGGGAAGTAGAGCTTCCATGTCCGGTCCCTCTCAAAGAGCCGACCTCCAGGGGCCGGCCCGCCCATGAAAGCGCGATTCCGGCCCATGTCAAATAAGAGGCTGTGAATATTTGATGAAGTAACCTGCGGTTGCGACGGTTTACTGGGCCGCCACAGACAGTTTCGGGCGCACTTCGTTGGCGTAGTCATTCATCAGCAAACGCGTGATTTCGCCCACTTCGAAGCGGTAAGGGCCGATCTCGGAGACAGGTGTGACCTCGGCAGCGGTACCGCACAGGAAACACTGTTCAAAACCTTCCAGCTCTTCCGGCATGATCGCGCGCTCGACCACTTCTATGCCGCGACGGCGGGCAAGATCGATCACCGTGCGGCGCGTGATTCCATCGAGGAAGCAGTCAGGTGTCGGCGTGTGCAGAACACCGTCCCTGACGAAGAAGATGTTGGCACCCGTCGCCTCGGCGACCTGACCGCGCCAGTCGAGCATCATGGCGTCGGCATAGCCCTTTGCCTCGGCGGCATGCTTGGAGAGGGTGCAGATCATGTATAGACCGGCAGCCTTGGACCGGGACGGCGCGGTGCGCGGGTCGGGCCGGCGATACTCGGCCATGTCGAGGCGGATGCCCTTCAGGCGCTGCTCCGGGTCGAAATAGCTCGGCCACTGCCAGATGGCGATGGCAAGGTTGATGCGGTTGTTCTGCGCCGAAACACCCATCATCTCGCTGCCGCGCCAGGCGATCGGCCGCACATAGGCATCGGCAAAGCCCTGGCGCGCCAGAAGCTCACGGCATGCATCGTCGATTTCCTGCACCGACCACGGGATGGTGAAGCCCAGAATGCGGGCGGATTCATGCAGACGTTCGGTATGTTCGGTAAGCTTGAAGATCTCGCCGCCATAAGCACGCTCGCCCTCGAACACGGCGCTGGCATAGTGCAGGCCATGGGACAATACGTGGATCTTCGCATCTGCCCATTTGACGAATTCACCATTGAGCCAGATAAAGCCCTCGAGCTGATCAAAAGGAACCGCTGCCATGTAACCTCTCCCGCCGGTCCGTTTCCGTAGGACCGGGCAAACCGAAAATACCGCCCGTGGGCGACGCCTTCAATCGTCACAGCCTATGCGTTACCAAAAGGAATTTGAAGGATGTTCCGAAAAATGGCCTTCAGAGTACCTTTTCGTTCGTGCTGGGACGAAAACATTATCAAAAATTACCACGCCTTGAAATTATGTCAATAAGGCTGACATAATTTCTTTGTCAATCGACCGAAACGACCGGAAGCAGCCCAAGAGCATGACCGACGCCGACCCGATCAAGACCCCGCTGACACTCGACGACGGCGTAGATTTCGCCATCATCGAGCACCTGTTCTTCGCCTATAGGGATTTCACCGCCGACCCGGACGCCATCCTTGACGAATATGGTTTTGGACGGGCGCATCATCGGGTCCTGCATTTCGTCAACCGCCTGCCGGGGCTGACAGTGGCGGAGCTGCTGGAGGTCCTGAGGATCACCAAGCAGAGCCTGGCGCGCGTCTTGAAACAGCTCATCGACGATGGGTATATCGTGCAGGTCCCAGGGCCACGCGACCGCCGCCAGCGCGAACTCTACCCGACACAGAAAGGCCGCGACCTGGCGCTGGCGCTGGCGCTGCCACAGTCCCGCCGCATCCGTGCGGCACTTGAAGAGGCGGAACCGGGCGACAGTGCCGCGGTGGAGCGTTTTCTGCGCGCCATGGTGAACCCGGAACTGCGCGCCCAGATGGACAAACTGCCCAACGGACGCTCTAAGTAGCAGACGCATGGCACATCGGTTGAGGAGATCGTCACAATGAGCGAAACCGGCAATCTCGAGAAGGACCGCGCTGTCCTGAGCGATGATGCGCCGCATTTGCTGGTGGTGGACGACGATACGCGCATTCGCAGCCTGCTCAACCGCTTCCTGCGTGAAAACGGCTTCCGCGTGACCATTGCCGGCAACGCTGCCGAGGCGCGCCGCAAGCTGGTGGGCCTCGATTTCGATCTCGTCGTGCTCGATGTGATGATGCCGGGAGAAGACGGCGTATCGCTGACCAGATCTCTGCGCGAGGAAAAGGACACGCCGATCCTGATGCTGACGGCGCTGTCGGAAACCGACAGCCGCGTCACCGGGCTGGAAGCCGGCGCCGACGATTATCTCCCAAAACCGTTCGATCCACGCGAACTGGTGCTGCGCATCAACAGCATTCTGCGCCGCAGCACGCCACAGTCCACTCCAAAGGTGGAGCAGGTGGTGTTCGGCCCCTACGCCTTCCAGATCGCCAAGCGCGAACTGAAGCACAGCGGCAAGCTGGTGAAGCTGACCGACCGGGAACGCGACATCATGGTCATCTTCGCCGAACGGGCCGGCGAGACCGTGCCGCGGCACGAACTGGTGGGCGAGGACTCGGAAGTGGGCGAGCGCACGATCGACGTGCAGATCAATCGCCTGCGCCGCAAGATCGAGCGCGACCCGTCCAACCCGGTCTACCTGCAGACCGTGCGCGGCATCGGCTACCGGCTGAGCGTCGAGTAACCCCGGCGTCAGACCGCAAGAGGCTGGTAGTTCGCAATATCGGCTCTTATGCCGAGGCGGTCCATCATCTCATGGCGGTCAAAACCGGTTTCTGAATGCATGCGCGCGACGGCCTCGCCCGCGCGCGCGATCGCTTCAGGCCCTTCCCACTCGACCATGGTGACGAAATTGAACTCGCCCGGCCCCGACGCCTGTTCGAGAATGATGTCCCCCAGAAAGCCCGCCTGCTGGCGCAGGAGGGTGTGCGTGGCGGAAACGCGCTCGAGAAACTCTTCGCGGGCCGGCGCCGGTACGGCAAATTTATCGACCCGGTAGATTGCATTGGCGGAAGGCGCGGTTTGCGGGCGTGCGGACATGGTGTCTCCTTGAAGGACGGATGGAACGGTGATGCGGCGCACTCTCGAAGTTCAAGTTGACTTTAAGTCAAGGGGCTTTCGCTGCGGCGGTGCTTTTTGCGACCTGCAAGCGGCGTCGAGCTGACCGCATGTGTGCAGCGCACGGAAAAGCTGTTTCCTCCTGCGCCTCCAATGCATAGGATCAGACCGGATTGCAGTTCGGGAATGGATGCCCGCAAGGGCGAATGGCGGAATTGAACATCAGCTCAGATCAGAAGACGCCGGCCGGGAAGATCACGCCATTGACGCGCATCAGACAGGCATTCGGCGCGATGCGCAGACCGTGGCGGCGGTTCTGGCGCATCGTTTCGCGCTACATGCCCAAACAGCTCTATGCGCGCTCGCTCATCATCGTGATCGCGCCGATGCTGCTTCTGCAGTCGGTCATTGCCTTCGTTTTCATGGAACGCCACTGGCAGACGGTCACGCAGCGGCTGAGCCAGGCGGTCACGCGCGACATCTCCGCCATCATCGACATGATCGAGACCTATCCGGGCAATGACGGCTATGCGCAGGTGATCCGCATCGCCCAGGAGCGGCTGGCGCTGAAGATCGACCTTCTGCCGCCCGACCCCCTGCCCGCGCCCGGCCCGAAACCGTTTTTCTCCATCCTCGACCAGACGCTCGGCGAGGAGATCACCCGGCAGATCAACCGGCCCTTCTGGCTCGACACGGTGGGCAATTCGAACATCATCGAAATCCGCATCCAGCTTGAAAACCAGGTGCTGCGTGTCTTTGCCAGACGCAGCCAGGCCTACGCTTCGAACACGCACATCTTCCTTCTGTGGATGGTCGGCACGTCGCTGGTGCTCATCGCCATCGCGGTCGCGTTTCTGCGCAACCAGATCCGCCCCATCCTGCAACTGGCCGCCGCCGCCGACAGTTTCGGCAAGGGGCGGCCGACACCGAGCGACTTCCGGCCGCGCGGCGCGGAGGAAATCCGCCGCGCCGGCAGCGCCTTCCTCTTGATGCGCGAAAGGATCGAGCGCCAGATCGAGCAGAGAACGGCCATGCTGACCGGCGTGAGCCACGATCTGCGGACCATCCTGACGCGCTTCAAGCTGCAGCTTGCCGTGGCCGGCAGCAAGGAAGACATCGAAGCGCTCAACCAGGATATCGAGGACATGCGCTCGATGCTGGAAGGGTATCTGGCTTTCGCCCGCGGCGAGGCGGCGGAAGACCCCGGCGCGTTCGATCTGGCCGCCTTCTTCGACCGCGCCGTGGAGGAAGCGGGCCTGCGCGACTGCACGCTGAAGGTCGAGACCGTGGGCAGCACGCACCTGCACGCACGGCCCAATGCTTTCAGCCGGCTTCTGAACAATGTGATCGGCAATGCATTCCGCTACGCTTCCAATGTGGAAATCACCGCGCGCAACACCAATGGAACGCTGACCATCACCGTGGACGATGACGGGCCCGGCATTCCCGCCGACATGCGTGAAGACGTGTTCAAGCCCTTCGTGCGGCTCGATGAAGCGCGCAACCAGGACGAAAGCGGTACGGGGCTCGGCCTTTCCATCGCCCGCGACATCGCCCGCAGCCACGGCGGCGACGTGACGCTGGAAGACAGCCCGCTTGGCGGACTTCGGGCAGTGATCAGGGTGCCGTCGTAGGACGGTTCAAATGCGTCAGCGCACGGTCGGGCGTGGTGGATGATCGAGTTCAAAGACCAGCGTCTGCACATCATTGACGTCGACACGGATGCGTCGGGCGCGGATCATGAACACAATGGTCTCGCCGCGCCCCGCCAGTTCAACGAAATCGCCCTTGCGGGCCCATTCACCAAGGCTGAGACGGTCGAGCTGCGTCTCGAGTCCGGCAAGCCCGGCCTTGCGGCGCGCGGCACTGGTCAATTCGATGATCGTCTTCAAGCGCACGTCTCCTGCTGTCGATAACCCTGCGGAAGGAAGGCCATGCTCTTGACCTTTCGCCCGCGAAAGATTGCACGTTATCCTTTCGTCTAACACACTGAGTCGCGACCGGGCCACAGACGCACGATTTTCCCGGCCGCTCATTGCAAGGAGGGGGCTCATGACCTCACGCTGCGCAAAAATCGCCATGACGCTGGCACTCGCTGCCTTCGCCTTCATGGTGACCTTCAACAACATCACCGATTACGGCTCGAATTTCGCCTTTGTGCAGCATGTGTTCAGCATGGACACGACATTCCCCGGCAATTCAGCCATGTATCGTGCCATCACCACGCCGGCGCTGTGGCACGCCGGATACTGGCTGATCATCGCCGGCGAAGGCCTCACTTTCGTGCTCCTGCTGCTCGGCGGCCTCAGGATGCTCGGTGCGCGCAGCGCTTCGGCTGCAGAGTTCCATACATCCAAGAAGCTGATGGTCGCCGGTGCGACAATCGGTTTTCTTGTCTGGTTCTTCGGCTTCATGGTCGTCGGCGGCGAATGGTTCCTGATGTGGCAGTCCGACACATGGAACGGCCAGGACGCGGCCTTCAAGTTCTACATGGCAATCATCGGCGTCCTGATCTTCGTCAACCAGCGCGACGACGAAGTCGCCTGACGGACAGCGATGCTCACGGCAACATGCCATTGCGGGGCCGTGCGGATGGAGACGTCCGCGCGGCCCTTGTGGTTGACCGACTGCAACTGCTCGCTCTGCCGCAGGCTCGGTGCGCTCTGGCTTCACTGCGATCCTGCCGAGGTGAGCTTCCTGTGCGGCGAAGGCGACACTGTCGCCTATGTGCAGGGCGACAGGACGCTTGCAATGCACCACTGCCCCACCTGCGGGTGCACAACGCACTGGCGCCCGACCGGTGAAGGCAACCGCATGGCCATCAATGCGCGGCTGATGGAGCCAGGTGCGATCGCCGGCCTGCGCATTCGCCGTTTCGATGGTGCGGACAGATTTGATTATCTGGATTGAGGCACGGACGGCCGATTTTATACAACCCGGATCAGGTCTGCTGAGCTTGTTTAGTGAAGGCGGCTGCCGTTTGGCACTTTCCCGTCGCATCCGGCCAGAACGATGGCGCCATTTTCGTCTGAGAACCCCATAACGAGAATCTCGGACATGAACTTGCCGATCTGGCGCGGCGGGAAATTGACCACCGCCACCACCTGCCGTCCGACGAGAGTCTCCGGCGTGTAATGGACGGTGATCTGCGCTGACGATTTCTTGATTCCGATCTCCGGACCGAAATCGACCTTGAGCTTGATGGCAGGCTTGCGGGCTTCCGGATAAGGCTCTGCCTCGATGACGGTGCCGATACGGATATCCACCTTCAGGAAATCGTCAAAGGTGACTTCCGGGGCCATTTCCGATGACATGCCCGCTCCCCTGCTTGCGACCTAAGCGTTGCCGTAGGTCTCAAACAGCACGCTGTTCAGCGCTTCCTGCGCCGTGCTGCCCGACCAGATGACATACTGGAAAGCCTGATAATAGCATTCGCAGGCTTCCAGAGCGCTGTTCAGCATGGTCTCGACCTGCTGGCCCGTTGGCTCGACGCCACCGGCAAGAACGAGCGCCTGGCGGAACATCACCACATTCTCGCGCTCCCAGAGATCGAAATGGCCGAACAGCATCTGTTCGTTGATGAGCGAAAGGAGCCGCATGACTTCCAGAGTACGCTTCGCGGGCACCTTCAGGTCAAAGGCGCAGGCCACGTGCAGCGCCTCGAATTCCTCCATCCAGGAGAAGGACACGTTGTAATCGGTCCATGTGCCGGCCACGGCGATGGCGATCTCGTCGTCGCCATTGCGCTCGAAGCTCCAATCATTGGTGTGCGCGACATGCTCGATCACATCCACGGGATGCGCATCACGGGTCATGTCGAGTTCAAGAAGGCTCATTAATCTGCTTTCCCGTATCTGGAGGCGCCGCAACACCCCGCAAGAATCCACAGCGGAAATGCTCTTCCGCAAGACGTTTCAAACCTGAAACACAGTGTGGAGCGACAACGACAACGCATGGAACTAACGCGGGCCCGCCCCTGCCCGACTGCATGACCAGTTACGAATCACGCTGTAAATTCAGTGTATTGATGCAGAGTCGCGTGACCAGACCTTTTTTGCCGAAAGGCCAAGGGGTGTGTGGATAGAAACACCGCGCGGCATAGGGCGGCGCGGCGTAAGCGACTCTCGAACAAGGATTTTTCGACGCCATACACAGGCGCCGGTAATAAAAAATTATTTTTTCGTCCGGGTGGATGACGCCGGTTTCGAATCAGATTTCGCAGCTTTTGCGGCACCGCCTTCTGAAAGTTTTGCTTCCAGTGCTTCGATGCGGGCGGTGAGCGCCGCATTTTCCTCGCGTGCCTTGAGCGCCATCTCGCGCACCATCTCGAACTCTTCGCGCTGGACGACGTCCATCGAGTTGAGGATGCGTTCGGCCTGTGCCTGAAAGGCCGTCTCCACCTCACGGCGCACGCCCTGGGCCGCGCCTGCGGCATCGGTCATCAGCTTGGCGAACTCGTCGAGGATTCGGTTGCTTCCGTTGGTCATGGCGCGCCTTTCACGTTGATCCATTTGAGGTAGTGGGCTCGCGCGCCGAATGCAAGGTCATTTGCTGTTGCAGCACCATCAGGAACCACGCCTACAGCGCACCACCGGCAAGCACCCAGATGCCGAGCGCAATCAGAACGCCGCCGGCCACGCGCGACACCGGCCAGCGCGGCGGCAGCAGCTTTTCGGCTAGCACGAAGATCGCGATGGCGGCGATCCAGAGAACGTTCATCACACCGCCAACGAAGAGAAGCGCCATCAGTGCCCAGCAACAGCCGATGCAATAAAGCCCGTGGCGGAAGCCAAGCGCCAGCGCGCCTGCCGGCTCGCGCCGGAAGCCGCCATGGGCATGGACAAAGGCGAGCGGCGCCTGGCAATGGCTGAGACAGGCATCTTTCTGCGGGGTCCACTGGAACAGACCGGCCGCAATGAGCACCAGCCCGCTGAAAAGTACGCTCGCGCTCGCCATAATGGGTGTGAGCAGAAGCGCTCGCTCCAGCGCCCACTGGCCCAGCGTGGCGATGAAGGAGAATGCGGTCCAGGCAAGAAGATAGCCACCGGCAAAGAAGCCGGTCGCCGCAAGCGGCCTGCCCTTTTCTTCGGCGGCACGACCAACACGCGCATAGATGAGGATCATGGGCGCTGCGGATGGCGTCATCATCCCGACCATCATCACCGCCCACATGACGAACATAAAGGCGAAATAGGTGAGGTTCCACGGATGCAGCCCCATCACCATCCCCTCGCCCACCGGCGCAGCAGCCTGCATGGACGTCGTCATCCCGTCGCCAGCGGGCATGGCCATGTCCATGGAATCGACCAGCCACAGGATATAGAGCCAGGAAACAACCGTCAGCGCGGCAAGGGCCGCGCCGACAATCAGGCGGTCGCGCCGCAGAGTGTTTTCCAGTGCGGTGGCAGCCATGCCTTGCCCTCCTGGAACGATCGGCTCAGTGCACGACGCCCTCGCCGGTCATGTGAACCTTCGAGAAATGAGCGTGCGAGTCCGGTATCGACAGGGCAATCGGCCCCTGCGTATCCGCCCAGCCACGTCCCACCTCGCAGATATCATATTCAAACCCACTCGGCAGATTGATGCGCGCATGATGCGGCTGGCCGCTGACAGGATTGATGATCGGCTCGCCACGTGCCTTGATCCAGCCGGGCACATTCAACGTCGCCGATCGGCCGGTCACATCGACCTCGGAATCGATCTTTGCGAAAACCGGGTCATGCACTTTCTCATAGGTGGTAGAAAAAACCTGGAAGAAGGTTGCGCCGGGTTCCGTGTCCTCACCGCTCATGATCCGCAGCATTGCTGCACGCTGCTTTTCATCGGCACGTTCATCGATGATGGGAACGACGCTGCCATGGCCTTCGTGAATGGCGCCCGGCCATGACACGATCATGGCCATGCTCAGGCCGTCGAGTTTGACGCCGCCATGCTGGCCTTCATCGATATGCACCACCCCGACAGCGTGACAGCCTCCATGCGTGGGCCGGGCATTGAACTGGCATGGACATCCATACGCGCAGTTGCAGTGAATAAATTCACGTCCCCTGATCATCCACTTGGTATCGGTCATCACTACCTCCCGGGTTGATACTGCTCCTTTTCGAGAAATCATGTTGCCGAGACTGAAGACCACAATTCTACGCTTCCGCTGGCGAAGTAGCGACTAGACTGAAAGCCGTAGGGTCTTCTCCAGATTGAAGATGGGAAACCGCGGCACAGCGCGCCTTGACCTTGCCCCGATGCTCCGCAATACCTGCCGCGTCTGAGTTCCATGCGCCCGGAGGCCCGATTGACCGACTATCTGATGACGCCCCTGGCCGCCCTGCCCTTTCCCAACATAGACCCGGTGGCGCTGCAGGTCGGACCGCTTGCCATCCACTGGTACGGGCTTGGCTATGTGGTCGGCATACTCCTTGGCTGGTGGTATGCGCGCCGGCTGGTCTCGAACGAGCGGCTGTGGGCAGGCGGCAAGCCGGCGATGACGGTCACGGATCTCGACGATTTCGTTCTCTGGGCAGCGATCGGCATCGTCGCCGGCGGACGCATCGGCTATATTCTCTTCTACGACCTCCCCCGCTACATCGCGAACCCGCTCGACATTCTCGCCGTGTGGGAGGGGGGCATGTCGTTCCATGGCGGGCTGCTCGGCGTCACGCTCGCCATGCTTCTCTTCGCCCGAAAGCGCGGCATCAATGCCTGGAGCCTGTTCGACACGATTTCGGCGGTGGTGCCGATCGGTCTCGGTCTGGTGCGTGTGGCCAACTTCGTGAACTCGGAACTCTGGGGCCGGGTGACGGACGTGCCCTGGGCCTTTGTCTTTCCCAATGGCGGGCCGGAGCCGCGCCATCCAAGCCAGCTTTATGAAGCAGCGCTCGAAGGGCTGGTGCTTTTCGTGGTGCTGCGCCTTCTCACCCATAAGGGGCTGAAGCTGAAAATGCCTGGCTTCGTGGCCGGCGCGTTCGTGTGTGGCTATGGCCTGTCGCGCATCGTGGTCGAGTTCTTCCGCGAGCCTGACGCGCATATCGGCTATCTGGCCGGCGGGTGGCTGACCATGGGCATGGTGCTTTCGCTTCCCATGGTGCTTGTGGGTGTGTGGGCGATGCTGAGGGCGCGGGCCGCAGCCCGATGAAAACACTGAAGGATCGCATCAGGGCGCAGATCGAAACGGCGGGGCCAATGAGCATCGCCGACTATATGGCGCTTTGCCTTTTCGATCCCGACGAGGGCTATTACACGACGCGCCAGCCCTTCGGTGCCGAGGGTGATTTCACCACTGCACCCGAAATCAGCCAGATGTTCGGCGAACTGTGCGCCGTCTGGCTCTATACGGCGTGGCAGGCGAGCGGCGCACCGAAAACGCCTGTTGTCGCGGAGATCGGCCCCGGACGCGGGACGCTGATGAAGGACATGCTCCGGACCTGGGCGAAAATCGACCCCGCGTTCGGAAAGCAGATGCGGCTTTTCATGATCGAAGCGAGCCCCCGGCTGAGCGACGTGCAGCGTAAGACGCTTGGGCTTCCGGAAGGTGAAGTGGCATGGATCGCCGATCTGGACGCTTTGCCGGAAGGGCCGCTTTTCATTGTTGGCAATGAGCTGTTCGACGCCATCCCCATCCGGCAATATGTGAGGGTTGGAAATGCCTGGCGCGAACGCGTGGTGGGCCTCGATGCGGAAGAACGGCTTGCGTTCATGGCAGGCGCCGGCTCTGCGGACTCCGCTCTTTTACCGCCGGGTGCAAATAACGCGCCCGAGGGGGCGATCGTGGAACTCGCGCCCGCTCGCAATGCCCTGATGGCCCGCATCGCCGAACGCATCGGCAGAGAGGGCGGCGCCGGGCTTTTCATCGATTATGGCTATGCGACACCGGCCACCGGCGACACGCTGCAGGCGATGCGCGGCCACGCCTATCAGGACGTGCTGAAGGAGCCGGGCAAGGCCGACCTGACGGCGCATGTGGATTTCTCCGCTTTGGCGGGTGCCGCAATGGAGCAGGGCCTGACCGCCGAACTGATGAGCCAGGGTGACTTCCTCATCGGGCTCGGCCTTCTGGAGCGCGCCGGACGGCTGGGCGCCGGCAGGAACGCCACGGAGCAGCAAGCCATTCGCAACGATGTGGAACGGCTCGCCGGCCCCGACCAGATGGGAACATTGTTCAAGGTGCTGGCCGTGACGCCATCCACAGTGGCGGTTCCCCCTTTCCTCTCAGCGCATTGACTTGATTTCGCCCCTGCCCCACCATCCCGCCGCTTGAGAACATCTGAAAAGGCGGCGCATGCTGGACACGACGAGGCCGGAACCCCTGCGGTCCCCGCTACTGGACCGTGAGCGGGAAAATGGTGTGAAGCATGGCTTCTTCACCCGGGCGGGCGGCGTTTCGACAGGGCTCTATGAAGGGCTCAATGTGGGTTATGGCTCGGGCGACGACCGCGAGACGGTGACGGAGAACAGAAGGCGCGTGGCCGAATGGCTGGGCGTCGACGCAGAACATCTTCTGACCGTTCATCAGGTGCATTCGCCCCATGCCGTTATTGTCGATGAACCTTTTGCAGGAGAGCGACCCGAGGCCGACGCGCTGGTGACCAACCGGCCGGGACTGGCGATTGGCGCGCTTGCTGCCGATTGCGGGCCCATTCTGCTCGCCGATGGCAAGGCGCGGGTGATCGCGGCTGCCCATGCCGGCTGGAAAGGGGCGCTGACCGGCATTCTGGAAAACACCATTGCGGCGATGGAACTGCTGGGCGCCGAGCGGGAAAACATCGCCGCCGTGCTGGGTCCCTCCATAAGCCAGGAGAACTATGAGGTCGGGCCGGAGTTCGTGGAGCGTTTCGTCAACCACAACCCCGCCAACCGGGACTGGTTCCGCCCGTCGCCCAAGGCCGGGCATGCGCTTTTCGATCTCAATGGATACACGGTGGCTCGGCTGACGGCGGCCGGCGTCCATGCCGTGCAGATCGGGCGTTGCACCTATAAAGAAGAAGAGCATTTCTATTCCTATCGCCGCGCCACGCATCGTGGTGAAAGGGATTACGGACGCCAGATTTCAGCGATCATCCTGGAGGACATTTGATGGCGCTTCATTTTGACCAGGCAGAATTCGATTCCCGGCGCGATCGCCTCGTCATCGAAATGGCCGAGCGCAAGCTCGACGCCATGCTGCTTTTCGCACAGGAGAGCATGTACTGGCTGACGGGTTACGACACGTTCGGCTTCTGCTTCTTCCAGTGCCTTGTCGTGAAAGCCGATGGCTCGATGGTGCTTTTGACACGCTCGGCCGATCTGCGTCAGGCGCGGCACACCTCCACGATAGAGAACATCGTCCTTTGGACAGACCGACACGACGCCAACCCGGCGGTCGACCTGCGCAATCTGCTTAACGATCTCGATCTTCTCGGCGCGCGGATCGGTGTCGAATACGACACGCATGGCCTGACGGGCCGCAGCACCCGCCTGCTCGACGAACAGTTGCAGACATTTGGCAAGATCGAGGACGCGTCAGACCTCGTCAGCCGCCTGCGTCTCTTCAAGAGCGAGGCCGAGATCAAGAAGGTGAAGCGCGCCGCGAAGCTCGGCGACGAGGCACTGGATGCAGCTCTGCCGCTGATCAAACAGGGCGGCGATGAGGCCGCGATCCTGGCCGCCATGCAGGGCGCGGTGTTTGCCGGCGGCGGTGACTATCCGGCCAATGAATTCATCATCGGTTCGGGCGAGGATGCGCTTCTGTGCCGCTACAAGGCGGGCCGGCGCAAGCTCAACAAGAACGACCAGATCACGCTCGAATGGGCCGGCGTCTATCACCACTACCACGCTGCGATGATGCAGACGGTGCTGACGGGCAAGGTCTCCAAGCGCCATCAGGAGCTTTTCGACGCGGCACGCGATGCGTTGACCGCGGTGCAGAAGACGATGACACCGGGCAACACGTTCGGCGACGTGTTCGACGCGCATGCGCGGGTGATGGAGACGCATGGCCTGACCAAGCACCGGCTGAACGCCTGCGGCTATTCGCTGGGCGCGCGGTTCTCGCCGTCCTGGATGGATCCACAGATGTTTTATGCCGGCAATGAAGAGCCCATCGCGCCAGGCATGACGCTGTTCGCACACATGATCATCATGGATTCAGACACGGGCAGCGCCATGTGTCTCGGCCGCACCTATCTGACCACCGAAGACGACCCCGAGCCGCTTTCGCGCTACGGGCTGGACCTTATAACGAGGTGAAGGCAATATGCCGCGCAGGATCGAAGCCATTGAGGGGGGCTGCGGTATTTTTACGAAGCGCGCCATAACGGGCATCGCCATGTTGAGCTTTGCCGGCCTTGCCGGCTGCAACGCGGGTTCCACGCTCGATCTGAATTCCGGACCGACACCGGCGGGCACCGTGCCCGGTGGGCAGACCGGGCTTCAGCAGCAACCGACCGAAACCGCCCTCGCCTTACAGACGGACGCGGCGAACGAGACTGCGGCAGCCCCCCTGCAGGCCGTGACCACCAGCGAGCGCATCCAGTTCGCCCCGGTGATCGGCGCGACCGCAGAGGCCGTGCCGGCACTCTCGCGGCGTCTGGAGGCCCGTGCCAGACAAAGCGGCATCGCCATTGTGCCCCAGGGCGGCAGCGCCTCCATGGTGATGAAAGGCTATTTCTCGGCCATCGCCGATGGCGGCAAGACGACCGTGATTTATGTATGGGATGTGCTCGACCCGTCGGGCAACCGGCTGCACCGCATCCAGGGCCAGCAGGCTGCCCCCGGCGGTCAGGGCGACGGCTGGTCGTCCGTCACCAATGCCACGATGGAAGCCGTGGCAGACTCGACCATCAGTCAACTGTCCGCATGGCTGGCGCAGCGGCAGGGCTGATTTTTTCGGGATTTCATCGTGATTCTTTCCTCAGGCGCTTGCAATACAGCCTCACCCCGTTAAAAGCGCGGTCAAGCGTCAAGGCGTTCTCCGAGGACATTCCATGAAGCTCTTTGCGGGCAATTCCAACCGGGTTTTGGCAGAGGCCGTTTCCCGCTATCTCAACATTTCTCTTGGCAAAGCCACCGTGCGACGGTTCGCCGATCAGGAGATTTTCGTCGAAATCCAGGAAAATGTGCGCGGCGAGGACGTTTTCGTCCTTCAGTCGACCGCTTACCCGGCCAACGATCACCTGATGGAACTTCTCATCATGATCGATGCCTTCCGGCGCTCTTCGGCCCGGCGCATCACTGCGGTGCTGCCCTATTTCGGCTATGCCCGGCAGGACCGGCGCACATCGGGCCGCACGCCGATCTCGGCCAAGCTGGTGGCCAACCTGATCACCCAGGCAGGCGCCGACCGCGTGCTGACGCTCGACCTTCATGCAGGGCAGATCCAGGGCTTCTTCGACATCCCCACCGACAACCTTTTCGCCGTGCCCGTGATGGCGCGCGACGTGAAGGCCAACTATACGCTCTCCAATGTGATGGTGGTTTCGCCCGATGTCGGCGGCGTGGTGCGTGCCCGCTCGCTGGCAAAGCGCATTGATGCGCCGCTTGCCATCGTCGACAAGCGCCGCGACCGGCCGGGCGAATCCGAGGTGATGAACGTGATCGGCGACGTTCGCGGCAAAGACTGCCTGCTGATCGACGACATCGTCGATTCCGGCGGCACGCTTTGCAATGCGGCCGACGCCCTGCTGAACAACGGCGCAACCAGTGTGACCGCCTATATCACGCATGGCGTTCTTTCGGGCGGCGCGGCAGCACGCATCAGCGGATCGCGGCTGAAGGAACTGGTCATCACCGACTCCATCCAGCCGAGCTCGGCAGTGGAAGCGGCGGAAAACATCCGCACCATCACCATTTCCGACCTCATCGGCGAAGCAATTTCGCGCACGGCGACAGAAGAATCGGTCTCGAGCCTTTTCGACTGATCGCCTTCCCGCAAGCATGAAAAAGCCGGCCACGCGTGCCGGCTTTTTTTGTTGGCGGAGCCGTGCACTCAGGCAGCGGCGCGCTCCTGCGCGACACCGACCCAGGCAGAGAGCCTGTCAACAAAACCGGACAGGAAAGCCCTTGTGTCTTCATTGGCGATGTCATTGTTTTCATCAACCAGGCCCGGCTTCATCTGCAGATAGACCTCCGGGCTCGTCAACAGCGTGGCACCGAGGCTGACCATGATCGAGCGCAGGTGAATCTGCGCGGCGATCGCCCCCATCGCGCCCGGGCTGGAACCGACGATCGCGGTCGCTTTTCCGGTCCAGCTGTTCAGGCCCCAGGGCCTTGACGCCCAGTCAATCGCGTTCTTGAGAATGGCAGGAATGGAGCGGTTGTGCTCCGGTGTAACAAAGAGAATGCCGTCAGCCGCTGCAACGCTGTCCTTGAGCTGCTGAGCGGATGCCGGGTATTCCGCAACGTCATCGTCGTTGTACATCGGCAAAACGGCGAGATCGAAATATTCGAACTCCAGGCGTCCATCGGCGAGCTTTTCCAGCGCCTCGGCGAATTTGCGATTGATCGACCCCTTCCGGTTGGAGCCAACGAGAACCAAGATTTTCTTCATTTTTCATTCCTCTGTCCGCCCGGGGTCAAATTCCCGGTGGTATCCTTTGGTAACCGGGCCTATATCTGGCAGCAGGAAGCAGGTTGCAAGAAGGCACCTTTATGAAACCACGTCACGGCCACATCTCGGAGAACTGCCGCCCCATCAGCGAAATCCTGTCGCTGATCGGCGACAAGTGGACCTCGCTGATCATAGAGCGGCTCAATGAGGAGCCGTTGCGCTTCAACGAATTGAAGCGTCGCGTGGACGGCATTTCGCAAAAGGTTCTGACGAGCTCGCTGCGGGCACTCGAGCGCGATGGCTTTCTCGAGCGCATCGAACATCCCACCGTGCCCCCGAGCGTCGAATACCGGCTGACGGGTTTTGGCCACGAGCTTGCAGAACCGCTCTCGAAACTGAAGCAGTTCGCCCTGAAAAACGCCAACAGGATGGAGGCCGCACGAGCTGCCTATGACACGCGTAGCGGCTCCGGCGAAAGCAGGGGCAGACAACCGCAGCCGATACAGCCGGCGACCATGGTCTGAAAGGCCTTGCGCCCTTGCGCACGCCCCCTGCATCGGCTATAGACCCGCCGTCCGCGTAGACACCCTTGGAGGCAACGCGGACGGAAGTCCGTCCGATCGATTTCGGTATTCAGGCAGTGCTTCATGCGCCGCCTGTTTCTCATTCGGAAGGCTTTCACGTTCTCGGGTTTTCCCGAGAGCGCTCCAAAACATGAAAGGATAGGCCATGAGCCATCAGAGCTACGAGCTGAAGGCCGAGGCGCGCGAACGGGTCGGTAAGGGGTCCGCCCGGGCTATTCGGCGCAACGGTAAAGTTCCTGCCGTGATCTACGGCGAGAAGGATGCCCCGCTTTCCATCACGCTTCCCTACAAGGAAGTGTCCATGAAGATTTTCGGCGGCGGCTTCCTCACCACGATTGCCACCATCGATGTCGACGGCAAGAAGATTCAGGTCCTTCCGAAGGACTATCAGCTTGATCCCGTCCGCGATTTCGTCATGCATGTGGACTTCCTGCGCATTGGCAAGGGCACGGTCGTTACCGTGAACGTGCCGGTTCACTTCATCAACGAAGAGACCGCTCCGGGCATCAAGCGCGGCGGTGTTCTCAACATTGTGCGCCACGAGGTCGAGTTCACCTGCCCTGCCACGGCCATCCCCGAATACATCGAGGTTGATCTGGACGGCATGGATATCGGTGATTCCGCTCATATCTCCGCCGTCAAGCTGCCCGAGGGCGTTGAGCCGACCATCACAGACCGTGACTTCACCATCGCAACCATCGCAGCCCCGGCCGGCCTGAAGTCGGAAGAGTCCGAGGCTGAAGAAGGTGCGGAAGAGGAAGCAGAGGTCGAAGAAAAGGAGGGCGAGGGCGAGGAGTAATCCTCCCCTTTCCTGCAAAACCTCATGCTGCTTATTGCAGGGCTCGGCAATCCCGGCCAGCAATACGAACGGCACCGGCACAATGTCGGTTTTATGGCGGCGGACGCGATTGCGCGCCGCCATAGTTTTTCGTCATGGTCAAAAAAGTTCAACGCGCTGGTGGCCGAAGGCCGCCTTGGCGGCGAGAAGGTTCTGCTCATCAAGCCGCAGACCTTCATGAACCTTTCGGGCCAGGCGATCGGCGAAGCCATGCGCTTCTATAAGATCGATCTCGACGATCTGATCGTGTTTTATGACGAACTCGACCTCGCGCCCGGCAAACTGCGCATCAAGACGGGCGGCAGCTCGGGCGGCCACAACGGCATCAAGTCGATCGACGCCCATTGCGGAAAGGACTACCGCCGCGTGCGCATCGGCATTGGGCACCCCGGCGACAAGGCGCGTGTGAACGCGCATGTGCTGGGCGACTTCGCCAAGGCGGATCAGGCATGGCTTGAACCGATGCTGGACGCCGTTGCAGACAATATCGCAATGCTTGCCGAAGGCAACGAATCGGGCTTCATGAACCGTGTCAGCCTTGCGGTGAAGGGTGCCGGCGCAGAGCCGGCCGAAAAACGGGACAGCAAGCCCGCCAAAAAACAGAGCCACATCCGCCAGGCGCGGCAGAAGGGGCCTTCCGCCCCCCTCCCCGAAAGCGGCCCGATGGCGGCCATGCTCAAAAAACTCCTCGGCCAGAAGGAATAGGAAATGGGTTTCAAATGCGGCATCGTCGGTCTGCCCAATGTGGGCAAGTCGACGCTCTTCAACGCGCTCACCAAGACGGCCGCCGCGCAGGCCGCCAACTACCCGTTCTGCACGATCGAGCCCAACACGGGCGAAGTGGCCGTGCCCGACCCGCGCCTGAAGAAGATTGCCGGCGTGACCGGTTCCAAGGAGGTCATCCCGACCCGCATTTCCTTCGTGGACATTGCCGGCCTCGTGCGCGGCGCCTCCAAGGGCGAAGGGCTGGGCAACCAGTTCCTGGCCAATATCCGCGAAGTGGATGCCATCGTGCATGTGCTGCGCTGCTTCGAGGATGACGACATCACCCATGTGGAAGGCCGCATCGACCCGGTGGCGGATGCCGAGACCGTCGAGACGGAGCTGATGCTCGCCGACCTCGAAAGCCTGGAACGGCGCACCCTGCAGATGCAGAAGCGCGCAACCGGCAAAGACAAGGAAGCCCAGACGCTTCTGCCCATGATGGAGCAGGCACTGGCGCTGCTGCAGGACGGCAAGCCGGTGCGCGTGCTTCTCGACGGCATCGCAGCCGAAGACCTGAAGATCCTGCGCGGCCTGAACCTGCTGACCTCCAAGCCCGTGCTCTATGTGTGCAATGTGGCTGAGGGCGACGCTGCCGAAGGCAATACCGAGAGCAGGCGTGTGGAACAAATGGCAAAGGCCCAGGGCGCGATGACGGTGGTGATTTCCGCCGCCATCGAGGCCGAGGTGGCACAGCTTTCCGACGAGGAGGCCGCCGAGTATCTGGAGGCGATGGGACTGGAAGAGCCGGGCCTCGACCGGCTGATCCGCGCCGGCTACGAATTGCTCGACCTGATCACCTTCTTCACCTCCGGCCCCAAGGAAACACGCGCCTGGACCGTGCAGAAGGGCGCCAAGGCGCCGCAGGCGGCCGGCGTGATCCACACCGATTTCGAACGCGGCTTCATCCGCGCGCAGACCATCGGCTACAATGATTTCGTGACGCTCGGCGGTGAAGTGGCCGCACGCGACGCCGGAAAGGCCCGCGACGAGGGCAAGGAATATGTGGTGACGGACGGCGACGTGATGCTGTTCAAGTTCAACACCTGATCGCCGGGACAGCCGGCAGGAAAAACATGGTCTTGACGGCGTGGCGATAGCCGGAAATCTTCGTTCCCGGTTTCAGGGAACGACATCATGATCAAGGTTTACATTGCCGAGAACGGGCGCCTAAAACCCGTCGAGCTGTCGTCAGCCGGACGAGACGCAGCCGTCTGGGTCGACATGCTCTCGCCCACGGAGGACGAGGAAAGGGCCATCGAAGCATGGCTAGGCATAGCAGTGCCGACACGTGCCGACATGGAAGAGATCGAAATCTCGAGCCGCCTCTACAGCGAGGACGGGGCGCACTACATGACGGCAACCCTGACCGCGCGGGCCGATGGCGACCAGCCGCAGATGGGGCCGGTAACCTTCATTCTCAGCCCGGGCGGCACGCTCGTCACGCTTCGCTTTCACGAACCCAGCGCCTTCCAGATCTTTCCGCAGCGCGCCGCGAAGGCCGCACTTGGCTGCGGCAGTGGCGAGGCGGTGCTCATCAACCTTCTGGAAGTCATCACCGACCGGCTGGCCGACATTCTCGAAAGAGCCGGGCGCGAGATTCTGGAACTCTCGAGGGGCATATTCCATCCCTCCGAGAAAAAGGCTTCCAAACGCGACCGCGATTTTCAGATCATCCTGCGCCGGATCGGCCGCAAGGAAGACCTGATCTCCAATCTGCAGGACAGCCTTCTGACCATGCAGCGTCTTTCCGGCTTCCTGAGTGCGGTTTCGACCCGCAGCAGCAGGGATGGACGGGCGCGGATCAAAACGCTTTCGCGCGACATAGCCTCGCTCGCCGACCATGCGACGGGGCTTTCCCAGAAAATCGGCTTCCTGCTCGATGCGACGCTCGGCATGATCAGCATCGAGCAGAGCGCCATCATCAAGATATTCTCCGTGGTCGCAGTGATCTTCCTTCCGCCGACGCTTGTCGCCTCGGTCTATGGCATGAATTTCAGCATCATGCCGGAACTGCAATGGCCGCTCGGCTATCCCTTCGCCATTGGTCTCATGGTGCTCTCCGCGCTCCTGCCCTTCTGGTATTTCAAACGGCGCGGCTGGCTCTAGAGCATCGGACCGAAAAGTGGAATCCGGTTTTCGGATTATTCCGATGCTCCATCAATCGTTTAGATCGTCCTTTGTGCGTCCGAATGGACGCACGGCGATCTAATGCATGTCGCTTTCAAATGAATTCATTTGAAAGTGTTACAGCGTCCTTTGCGCGTCTTATAAGACGCGCGGCGCTGTAACGTCCAGGTCCAGCAATCTTCTCCATCCGGTGCTTGAAGAATGCACTGCTTGCAGCCATAAGGTTCAAGCCTGAACAGGATTGAACCATGACTGACAAAAAGTGGGCGTTTGAAGACCTTGAGCCCGGAGTGACCATTCCCTTCGGCGAAAAAACCGTTGGTGCCGAAGAGATCAAGGATTTCGCACGCCAGTTCGACGCGCAGCCCATGCATCTCGATGAAGAAGCCGGCAAGGCAAGCATTCTGGGCGGGTTATCCGCCTCCGGCTGGCATAGCTGCGCCATCTTCATGCGCATGCTCTATGACGCGTTTTTGGTGGACTCTACCTCGCAGGGCTCTCCAGGCATCACCGAGGCCCGCTGGAGGCGTCCTGTGATCGCCGGCGACACACTGACCGGCCAGACGACCGTGCTGGAACGCCGGGCGCTGAAATCACGCCCCGGCATCGGCCTGGTGACCTTTCGTCACCTTGTGACCAACCAGCGCGGCGAAACGGTGATGGAAATGGAGAACCCGATCATGTTCAGAATGCGCAATACGGGAGACGCGGCATGAGCCTCGATCGGTTTCTGCGCTTAGGCGAAACAATAACGCTAGGCACTCATACGTTTACAGCCGACGAGATCATAGCGTTCGGTCGCCAATTCGATCCGCAACCGTTTCACACCGATGCAGAGGCAGCGCGCGACAGCGTGTTCGGCCGTCTATGCGCCTCCGGCTGGCATACATGCGCCATGTGGATGCGGTACAATCTGATCGGCATCGAACGCGATGCGTTCGGCCCGTGGGAAGGCCCCGGCGAAAAACCCGAATTCGGCCCTTCGCCCGGCTTTTCCAATCTGAAATGGTTGAAGCCTGTCTATGAGGGAGACACGATCACGTTCACGCGGGCCGTGACCGGCCATCGTCCCCTGGCCTCCCGCCCCGGCTGGCATCTGGTCTCGCTTTCTGCTGCGGCACACGGCGCAGATGGCGAGCCCGTGATGAGCTTTGAAAACGGTGTGCTGATGAAAGCCGGCTGAACCGGTCTCACTCGCCCTCAAAAGCGATCAGTGTGTGAACATCGACGCCAAGCGCTTCGAGCCGGGCGCGGCCGCCGAGATCGGGCAGGTCGATAACGAAGCAGGCAGCAACGATCTCGGCGCCCATCTGGTTCAGAAGCTTGACCGCACCTTCAGCGGTTCCGCCCGTGGCAATCAAGTCATCGACAAGGATGACCTTTTCGCCCGGCGTCACCGCATCCTTGTGCATCTCCATCTCGTCGATGCCGTATTCGAGGCTGTAGGCCACACGCACCGTGTCGTGCGGGAGCTTGCCTTTCTTCCGGATCGGCACGAAGCCCGACGAGAGCTGGTGCGCGATCGCTCCGCCGAGAATGAAGCCGCGTGCCTCGATGCCGGCGACCTTGTCGACCTTGGCGCCCGCATAGGGGTGAACAAGCTCATCCACCGCCCGGCGAAACGCGCGCGCATTGCCGAGAAGCGTGGTGATATCGCGAAACAGGATACCGGGCTTGGGATAGTCCGGAATGGTGCGGATCGCGGAAAGAAGCGTGTCTTGAAGTGTCTGAGAAGCTGCCATTTGCCCTGCCCCGGTTCAGGTAGTTCTTGCCGCGTTGTGAAGCAAAAGAAAAGGGCGCTGTAAGCGCCCTTTCTGTTTTTTCTTGCCTTGCCGGCGCCTTAATGGACGTCCGCCCAGATCTTGCGCTTGGTCAGATACATCAGACCACCGAAGAGCAGCAGGAACACCATGACGACAAAGCCGGTCGACTTGCGGGCTTCCATGTGCGGCTCGGCCGCCCACATGAGGAACGCCGAAACGTCGCGGGCGTACTGGTCCACGGTCTCGGGCGCACCGTCATCATAGGTGACCATGCCCTCCGAAAGCGGCGGCGCCATTGCCAGCGAAGCCGATGAGATGAAGTACGGGTTGTAGTAGGTCCCTTCCGGAACGTCATGCCCGTGGGAATCTTCCTCGTAACCCGTCAGAAGCGCGTGAATGTAGTCCGGACCGGCTTCGGCATACTGGGTAAAGATGTCGAAGACGAAGGTCGGGAACCCGCGCTCCACCGCGCGTGCCTTGGCGATCAGCGAAAAGTCCGGCGGAACCGCGCCATTGTTCGATGCGGCCGCCTGCTGCGGATTGGCGAACGGTGCCGGGAAACGGTCAGACGGCTTTGCAGCACGCATGAACATGTCACCGGAATCGTCCGGGCCGTCCTCGACTTCGTATTCGGCAGCGATCGCACGAACCTGGGCTTCGGAATAGCCCAGATCCTCAAGATTGCGGAACGCGACGAGGTTCATCGAATGACAGGCGGCGCAGACCTCGCGATAGACCTTGAAGCCGCGCTGCAGCTGGCCCTTGTCATAGGTGCCGAAAGGGCCGGCAAACGACCAGTCCTGCTCGACCGGCTTCTTGATCGGGTACTCAGCCGCACTGGAGGCGGTAACAGCCGCCAGACCAAGACCGAGCGCGGCCAATCCGTTGAGGATGCTCTTCATTGCGAAAATCCCTTTGCGCATTCTCTCGCTCAGCCCTTTGCCTGTTCAGTGGCCGGTGCGCCGGCTGAAGACTTCTTCTCCAGCACTGCTTCCGTGATGGAATTGGGCAGGCGGCGCGGCTTTTCCACCAGGCCGAGAACCGGCATGATCACGATAAAGAAGGCGAAGTAGTAAAGCGTCGCCCCCTGAGCCATCGCCACATAGGTGCCTTCCGCCGGGCGAGAGCCGAGCCAGCCCAGGAAGATCGCGTTCACGACGAAGAGCCAGAAGAACAGCTTGAACCACGGACGGTAGACCGCAGAACGAACCTTCGAGGTATCGAGCCAGGGCACGACGAACAGGACCGCAATGGCGCCGAACATGGCCAGAACACCACCGAGCTTCGAATCGATTGGGCCGATGTTGAAGGTGATGGCACGCAGGATCGCGTAGAACGGCAGGAAGTACCATTCGGGCACGATGTGCGCCGGCGTCTTCAGCGCGTCAGCCTCGATATAGTTGTCGGGGTGCCCCAGGAAATTCGGGATGTAGAAGACAAAGTAGGCGAACAGGGCCAGGAACACGACCATGGCGAACGCGTCCTTGACGGTCGCATAGGGCGTGAAGGCCACGGTATCGGTCTTCTGCTTCACCTCGATGCCGGTCGGGTTGGTCTGACCGGTCACGTGCAGCGCCCAGACATGGAGCACGACAACGCCGGCGATCATGAAGGGCAGAAGATAGTGCAGCGAGAAGAAGCGGTTGAGTGTCGGATTATCGACCGCGAAACCGCCAAGCAGAAGCTGCTGGATCCAGTCACCCACCAGAGGAATGGCGGTGAAGAAGCCGGTGATGACCGTCGCACCCCAGAAGCTCATCTGGCCCCAGGGAAGCACGTAGCCCATGAAGGCCGTCGCCATCATCAGGAGATAGATGATGCAGCCGAGAATCCAGAGCATCTCGCGCGGCGCCTTGTAGGAACCGTAATAGAGACCACGGAAGATGTGCACATAGACGGCGATGAAGAACATCGACGCGCCATTGGAGTGCAGGTAACGCAACAGCCAGCCGGAGTTGACGTCGCGCATGATCTTCTCGACCGAGTTGAAGGCCACCTCGGTGTTGGCTGCGTAATGCATGGCCAGCACGATGCCGGTCACGATCTGCGCCACCAGCATCAGCGACAGGATGCCGCCGAACGTGTAGGCGTAGTTGAGGTTGCGTGGCACCGGATAGGCCACGAAAGAATCATAGACCAGACGCGGAAGCGGCAAACGCGCATCCATCCAGCGGCCAATGCCGCTCTTGGGCGTATAGGTCGAATGTCCAGCGCTCATAGAAAATCCCCTCTCGCCGAGCCTTAGCCGACCTGAATGACGGTGTCGGACACGAATTCGAATGTCGGAACCGCAAGGTTTTCCGGAGCCGGGCCTTTGCGGATACGGCCGGCAGTGTCGTAGTGCGAACCGTGGCACGGGCAGAACCAGCCGCCAAAATCGCCGGCCTGGCCAAGCGGCACACAGCCCAGATGCGTGCAGACGCCGATCATCACCAGCCAGTTTTCCTTGCCCTCGCCCGCAGAACGGTCGATGTCGGTGGCAGGTGCGTCAGCCGCGATGTTGGCATTACGCGCCACGGGATCCTTCAGATCCTCCAGTGCGACAGCCCGCGCTTCCTCGATTTCCTTTTCCGTCCGGTTGCGGATGAAGACAGGCCGGCCGCGCCACTTGACGGTCAGGGACATGCCGGGCTCGACGCCGGACACATCGACCTGGATTGACGCCAGCGCGCGGGTGGATGCATCGGGCCGCATCTGGTCGATGAACGGCCATGCAACACCAGCCGCACCGACGGCACCGGCAACGCCTGTTGCGACGTAAAGAAAGTCACGCCTTGTATGTTCGGTCGAATCGGTAGCGCTCACGGGACTGCGATCCTTTCACCTTGAGTCGGCCGGTCGGGACGCCTCATTGCACTTTGAACCCAAGCAAACTCCTGCGCATGACAGGAACTGCCCGGTTCTACCCCCGGCATTTTTCGATGGTTTCTATGCGCCACGCAGGAACTTGTCCAGACGGGGGCGGCCTTACAGGGCAGATTGTCGCGGAGAAAACACAGTGAATAAAGATGACTTAAAAAGTCTTGTTTTTCAACGGTGGTGCTTCAGCGATGATTTCTGCACGATCTTCATCGATCAAAGCGGTGCGACTGCCTCGAAGGTGAAGATGGAAGCGCCCGGCTCCAAAGCGCTGTCGGCCCGATAGTCGGCATAGACACCAACCTCCGTAAAGCCGGCGGAGCGCAACGCCAGCTCAAACTCCAGGAGCCCCCAGAGCCGCAGGTGAAAAAGCTGGATCTCGCTGGCCACGAGACGGCCTTCGCGCCAATGCTCGTAACGCAGTTGCGAAAGCGTGGTCTGACGCTGGAAACAGGTCTCCACCCGGCTTTCGACCAATGTGAGAAGGTCGTCCCCCACCTGCCAGTGCCGTGCCGCGAGCGCGGTGTCGGCAAGGCATGCCAGTGCATCGAGATCGAGGATCAGCCGGCCGCCAGGCTCAAGCGCACCGCGGAAACGCTCAAGCACCGCAAGCGCCTGGCGCGGTTCCGTGATCAGCTGGAAGGAACCCGCGGGAATGATGATGGCATCGAAGCGCGTTTCGTAATCGAAATTCTCAAAGCGTGCGATGTCGACAGGTGACGGCAGGCCACGCGCTTCGCACTCGCTGCGACAGTAGGCCACCATCTCTTCGGAGGCATCGAAACCGCGTATATCGAACCCGGCCTCAAGAAGCGGGATGAGAACACGTCCATTGCCGGCGGCAGGCTCGAGCACCGGACCGGTGCAGCCCGCCAGGCGGTCACGATAGAACTCAATATCCCCGAAAGAGCGGCCTATCGGCTTGTCGAGATGATAAACCCACGAGGCCAGCGTGCCGTAAGCGTTTTCCATGGCGTTGTCTTTCCTGTCTGCCATTGCTGGCAGGCCAGTGCCACGAACCCCTGACGGCAGCAAGCGGGCCAGACCGAAACATCCAGCAGGCCAGCGCTCAGCGTGCACCGAGCCGGGCCAGAACCCTGCCGGGAATGGAAAGATCGGCAATGACATCATCATGCCTGCGCAGGCCGCATAGCTCACGCTGGATAAAATAGCCGTGGACTGCATCGGCAGCGGCATGGAGACGGCGTTCGACCTCCTGACTGTCGGCCGGATCCGCCGCCGCCAGACGCAAGAGCGCCTTCTCGACGCGGCGACCGGCATGACCGAGCGACGAAGCCTGCTCGGCCACGATCTCATGCTGCAGCACCGTGTCGCCGCTGAGAGGATGGGGCACGAGGCCGGTCACGGAACCGGGAAGTCTCAGCATGGCAGAACCCGTTTTCTATCGCTCGACAATCAGAAGCCTGGCCCTGTATTGTGGCGCGCATCGAAGCCATCTTCAACGGCGGGACACCAACGATGACGCTGATCGAGCTTGGAACCTTCACACTGGTTGCCGCACTGCTTGTCATGTCGCCGGGTCCAAACGGCGTGCTGATCGCCAAGACCGTGCCAACCTCGGGCAAGGCGGCGGGCTTCGCCAACATCGCCGGCTTCTTCGCAGCCTTCTACGTCCATGGCGCGCTGTCTATCCTCGGCATTTCGATCATTCTGGTACAATCGGCGCAGCTCTTCTTCGTCGTGAAAATGCTGGGCGCAGCCTATCTCTGCTATATCGGCCTGAAGGCGCTTTGGCAGGCCTGGCGCGGCTTTTCGGCACCGCTTGCCGTCTCGCCGGCGAAGCGCCGGCGCACGCTGGAGCGTGCCGCGCTCGAAGGGTTTCTCACCAATGCGCTCAACCCCAAGGTTTCGATGTTTTATCTTGCGGCGTTTCCGCAGTTCATCCCGGCCAATGCCGATGCCACGTTGTGGGCCTTCGCCCTGGTGGTTATCCACTCGCTCCTGAACATTTTGTGGTTTTCGTCGCTCGTGCTCCTGTTCTCAAGCTTCAAAACGCTCGGCAGCAGCGCCCTCATGCAGCGCTGGCTGAAAGCGCTGACAGGCACGGTGTTCATCGGCTTCGGGCTGAAACTGGCGACCATGCGCCCGTAATATCCCCTCAGGCCGCACCCACCTCGGCAAGTGGTGCGCGCTTCCTGACCAGCGTCAGCATGAGCCCGGCAAGAACGAGCGCTGCGGCCGCCATGCGCAGCGGGCCGAAGGTTTCGCCAAGGAACAGTGCGGACGAGCTCATGCCGAAAATCGGTACGAGCAGGGAGAATGGCGCGATCCTTCCGGCACCGTAGGTTCCGATCAGCATTCCCCAGACAGCGAAGCCGAAGATCGTCGCGCCATAGGCGATATAGAGAACCGCACCGACGCCTGCCCAGGAGACGCTGGTCAGCGCGGCCATATCCGCCTCCCAGCCTTCTATCATGAGAGAAAGGGCAAATAGCGGGATCGGCGGGATGAGGCTCACATGGACCATCAGGCGAAACATGTCGACCTTGCCGGCCTGTTTCATCAGAAGGTTGGAAATCGCCCACATGAACGCGGCAGCGATCGCCAGCGCCAGCCCCGTGATGGTTATGCTTCCATCCACGGTCAGCGCGATCAGGGCGATCCCGCAAAAGGCGACGAAAATACCAAGAAGCTGCATGCGCGTCGGTCGCTCGGCAAGCACGAACGCAGCAAGCATGATGGTGAAAAACGCCTGCGACTGAAGCACGAGCGAAGAAAGGCCGGCGGAAAGACCCACATGCATGCTCCAGAACAGGAGCGTGAACTTGACGATGCCCAGCACGACGGCAATGGCAATCACATAGCGCCAGGCGATCGCCGGCCTGGGCACGAAAAAGGCAAGCGGCAAGGCGGCCGCCGTGAACCGCAAGGCAGAGAAAAGGATCGGCGGAAAGTTGTCGATGCCGACCTTGATCACCACGAAATTGAACCCCCAGACGGCAGTCACGAGAAGCGCCAGCAGAATATGGGGCAATTTCATGCGGATGGTCCTCGGACGGGTAGAAGGGGATACCTCGCTAAAGACCCCACCCGTCCGGGACTTTCAAATCAAAAAGAACGCCGCTTATCCATCAGCGAAATTGATCGCCGTGCCGGCTCATGGCCATTTCACCTCGGGCGGCAGGCTGGAGAGGATGGAATTGACATTGCCGCCGGTCTTGAGGCCGAAGATCGTGCCCCGGTCGTAAAGCAGGTTGAACTCCACATAGCGGCCACGCCGCACCAGTTGCTCCTCGCGGTCGGCCTCGGTCCAGTTTGTGTTGAAGTTCTTGCGCACCAGATGCGGATAGACGACCGCGAAGGCACGGCCCACATCACGCGTGAAATCGAAATCGGCCTGCCAGCCGCCCTTTTCCTCCGGAGAGCGCAGCCAGTCGTAGAAGATGCCGCCGATGCCGCGCGGCTCCTGGCGGTGCGGCAGGTAGAAATACTCGTCGCACCAGGCCTTGTACTTTTCGTAGTCGACAATGGCCGCGTGACGATCGCAGACGAAACGCATGGCCCTGTGAAAGGCCTCCGTATCCGCGTCTTCCTGCGTGCGGCGACGGTCGAGGACCGGAGTCAGATCGGCGCCGCCTCCGAACCACTGACTGGTGGTGACGACCATGCGCGTGTTCATGTGGACGGCCGGCACATGCGGGTTCTGCGGGTGGGCGATCAGCGAAATGCCCGATGCCCAGAAGCTCGGATCGCGATCCGCGCCCGGTATCTGCTTGCGGAACTCCTGCGAAAATTCGCCATGGACGGTGGACACGTGAATGCCGACTTTCTCAAAGACCCGGCCGTGCATGACAGACATGACGCCGCCGCCGCCCTCGCCGCCATCGCGCTTCCAGGGGGTGCGTTCGAAGCGGCCGGGCGTGCGCGTTGAAAGCGGGCCTGTCAGCGCGTCTTCAAGGTCCTCGAAGGCTGCGCAAAGCCTGTCGCGCAGCTCCTCGAACCAGCTGCGCGCAGCCGCTTTCTTGTCTTCAATGTTGTCCGGCAGGCCGGCGGGGAGTTCTGGTCGTTCCATCGTCTTTCCTCTGGCCCGATCCTACGCGACGGTGCGGCAGGCGGACAGTCCTACAAATGACTCGCAATTTTCAACCGCGTTGCCTAAGCTTCTTATCCATCGGGTCAAGGAGTTCTTTCGTGCGTGTGCCCGCAAAACCACCGCTGGAGGGGCTGAAACGCAGCCTCGACAAGCATCGCGCAAGGGCAAGCCGCCTGCCGCGCGATGGGTTTCTGCGGGAGAGTTTTGCCCTGCCCCGCGCACAGGCCCGCGAAAAGGCCCGCGAATGGCTGGAGCGCTGGCCCAAGCAAGCCTACTGGACGGAGATCGAAAGCTGGTGCGAACGCCCCGGCGACGTGATTGAGTTCACCATGCGCCGATTACCGAGCGCCGACTGAGAAGCCTCCCCTCGGACACATCGCCCTTCAGGACCCTTCTCGACGCCACACGGCATAGCTTAACTTAAAGTTCACTTGAACTTTTAGGCATCCCTTTCCCTGACAGAGGAAAGAGACGAGATGCCGCCCCACGACACTGACACCCGCACGCCGGGTCACCGTGCGTCCACCCGGGCGCATAATGAACGATCCACACCATTGGCGGAGCATCGGAGCCGCCGAAAACCGGATTCCACGTTCCCGTTCGATGCGCTAGCGCAACTGCCGCAGCACCTCACCGGCGGCCATGGCCGCACTCATGGCAAGGTTGAGACTGCGCGCGCCTTCCTGCATCGGGATGAGCAGGCGGGCGTCGGCAGCGTCGTGAACGCAGGCCGGCGCACCGACCGATTCCCGTCCGAAAAGAAGGATGTCGCCATCGGCATAGGAAAAATCGGTGTAGCGCGTCTCAGCTCTGGTGGTGAAGAGAAGGAGACGGCGCCCCTCTCCGCGACGCCAGCGCTCGAAGGCCTCCCACGAAGCGTGGCGCACAAGCGCGGCGCGCTCGAGATAGTCCATGCCGGCCCGCTTCAGGTTCCGGTCGGACAGGTCGAAGCCCGCCGGCTCGATCAGGTCGACGGTGAAGCCGAGGCAGGCGGCAAGACGGAGTATGGCCCCGGTATTTCCGGGAATGTCTGGCTGGTAGAGCGCAATACGCATCTGGCTGTGTCTCTCGACATGGCTGGCTGTGGCTTTCCGGTCACACTCCCCAGCGGGAAAACGGAATTGCACGAAAGTGGTTGGCAAGTTGCTGCAACTGTGAGTATAAGCCCATCATTGTCAACGCGAACCGAAGGAGAAAAGCATGGATACGCTTCGACATTGCATGACTTGGCTCCACGCCTTTGGCCCGAAGGCCTGACGGCGGACTCGGTTCGGCACGCTTCTACTGATCTTTCAGACAGCTACGCATCGCAGTCCGTCGGGATTACTCCCCGCTCTTCCAGGACGTTCGCGATGCACAACCGTTTCCCCCGGCGGCCCTTCGGCCGCAACAACGACTTTGTCGTTCCGCAAATAGAACCAACCCGCCCGACCCTGCAGGATCGCAGGCTTGAGGCATGGGCGCTGACGATCGGCGCGACAACAATGCCCGATCAGGAGCCCCATCAACGGCGGCCACATCGCGGTCAGCTTCCAGACGTGGACATGAAATATGCCACGCCGGAGCGCCCCGCACTGTGGACGATGCTGCGGAAGCTGTTCCAATGAGGGAGCTTTCCGCCCACGAACATTCGTTAACCCCCGTCCCGCAGCGCTGCGGGACGGGACAGAATGCGCATGTTTTTCTACAACCCTCAATGGTTGCCGCGCACACAGGCGCTCTGGTCAAATCCGACCGCTGTCGCTATAAGGTGCGTCCCATCAACGAAAACCGCTGGAGGCGGCAATGGACATCAAGATGCTTACCTCCTTCGCCGGCCTGCGCCCGTGGACCACGGCGCCGTACCAGGCCTGACGGCGGGTTTCGTTCTTCAGCTTTTTCACGACAGGCAAAGCAGCAAACGAGCGAATCCGCCGACCGATTCTTCCGGTTGACACAATGGATTTGCATCATGACTGCACGCTTTCCCAACGGGGGCATCACGCCCCGCCCGACAAGTTTCGCCAAAGCCGACCCGGCCGCCTCCGCGCTGCAGCGTGGAAATGACACCGCTCCTGCCACATCGCTTTCAGGAGCCTTCAAGGCCGCTCTCGGCAAGCCCGCGGATCCGCCGCATAATCAAGCCCTGAAAAAGGGCGGTGCCGGGCAACCAACACTGTCGCGCGCCGGCCCCTTGAAGGGACCGGGGAAGACGCGAACGAACAGCCCCGCGGCATCCGTGCCGCGCAAGGGCCATCGATAGCCGAAAGGCACCGCTTTTCCGCCAGCCGCCGCCCGCGGAAAAGCAAATGTAAAACAGACAATTAACCCGCAAACGTGAATCAAGACATCACGTTTGCGGGAACAAGAATGAAAGACGCCTGAGACAATGTTTCAATGGTTCGAACGAAGACTTGAGCCTTTCCCCGCGGAGGAGCCGCAGGAACCGCCCCGCACGTTCTTCGCCTTCTGCCTGCATTTTACGAAGGGCGCGTGGCCCTATGTGCTGCTGGGTACGTTTCTCGTGGCGGCCATCGCGCTCGCCGAGGTCTGGATGTTTGCCTTCCTGGGCGACATTGTCGACTGGCTGTCGGGGCGTGACCCGGCCACATTCCTGGACGAGGAAGGGCTGCGTCTTATCGGCATGGCGGGCTTCATCCTTCTGATCCTGCCGGGGCTGATCCTGCTTACCGGCCTCAACAACCACCAGATTCTGATGGGCAACTACCCCATGCGCGTCCGCTGGCAGGTGCATCGCTACCTGCTCAAGCAGTCGATGAACTTTTATCAGGACGAGTTCGCCGGCCGCATCGCCACCAAGCTGATGCAGACGGCGCTGGCGGTGCGCGAATGCGTGGTCAAGACCTTCGACGTCTTCAACTATGTCGTGATCTATTTCGTCGGAATCCTGTTTCTGACCGCCTCTGCCGACTGGCGCCTGTCACTCCCGATCCTCTTCTGGCTCGGTGGTTACATCGCCCTGATGATCTACTTCATCCCGCGCCTTGGCAAGGTTGCCGAGAAGCAGGCCGATGCGCGCTCGGTCATGACCGGGCGCGTGGTGGACAGCTACACCAACATCCAGACGGTGAAGCTGTTCTCTCACGCGCAGCGCGAGGCCGGCTACGCGCGCGACGGCATGAACGGTTTTCTCCAGACCGTCTACACCCAGTTCCGGTATGTCACGAGCCTTTACGGGCTTCTCTATTTCCTGAACTCGGCGTGCCTTGTGGGCGTGGGCTATCTGTCGATCAGTCTCTGGATCGCCGGGGAAATTTCCGTTGGCGCGGTCGCGGTCGCCATTGGCCTCGTTCTGCGTCTCTGGAACATGTCGCAGTGGATCATGTGGGAACTAACGGGGCTGTTCGAGAATGTCGGCACCGTGCAGGACGGCATCAGTTCGATCTCGCTGCCGAGGCTGGTCGAAGACAGGCCCGGCGCAAAAGCGCTTGCGGTGCCCGAAGGCCGGATCGAGTTCGACGGAATCGGCTTTCACTACGGCAAGAAAGGCGGTGTGATCGAGGATCTGTCACTGACCATCAAACCCGGCGAAAAGGTCGGGCTGGTCGGACGCTCGGGCGCCGGCAAGTCGACGCTGGTCAACCTGCTCTTGCGTTTCTACGACCTGGAGCGTGGCCGCATCGTGATTGACGGGCAGGACATTGCCGGGGTCACGCAGGATTCGCTGCGTGCCGAGATCGGCATGGTGACGCAGGACACCTCCCTGCTTCACCGCTCGGTGCGCGACAACATCCTCTATGGCCGCCCCGATGCAACCGAGGAGATGATGCTGGAAGCAGCCAGGCGCGCGGAGGCGATGGGCTTCATCGGCGGGCTGAGCGACCCGAAGGGCCGCAGGGGCTTCGATGCCCATGTGGGCGAGCGGGGCGTAAAACTCTCCGGTGGCCAGCGCCAGCGCATTGCCATCGCCCGCGTCATGCTGAAGGATGCACCGATCCTCATTCTCGACGAGGCGACCTCGGCGCTCGATTCGGAAGTCGAGGCGGCGATCCAGGAGAATCTCTATCGCCTGATGGAGGGCAAGACGGTGATCGCAATCGCTCACCGGCTCTCCACCATCGCCGCCATGGACCGCCTCGTGGTGATGGACAGAGGCCGGATCGTCGAGGAAGGCACGCATGACGAGCTGGTGGCCGCCGGCGGGCTTTATGCGGGCCTCTGGCAGCGCCAGTCCGGCGGGTTCCTCGATCTGGAAGTGAGTGAGGCAGCAGAATGAACGAAGACGAGAAAAGCAGAGAACCGCCCAGATCGGAAAGTCTCTGGCGCAGTGTCGAAGGGGTCATCGACCCCTTCGGCGACACCGGGCGCTCCGTGCTGCCGGTCAAGGCGCATGAGTTCATCCTGTTCTTCGCCCGACAGGCCAAATGGCCCTTTATCCTGCTTCTGATTGCCGGCGGCCTGATGGGCGCCGTCGACGCAGGACTTTACTGGGCTCTCGGCTGGCTGATCGATCTTCTGGATTCTTCCTCGCCGCAGACACTGATCGCCGAGCACTGGGAAAAACTCGCGGCCTTTCTCGTGCTGCTCCTGGTGATCCGCGCGGTGGTGATCATCGGCAACACGATCCTTGAAGAGCAGGTCATCGCGCCGGCCTTCTATCAGCGTGTGCGCTGGCAGGCGTTCCGCCGCGTGATCGAACAGCCCTACGAATTCTATCAGAACGACTTTGCAGGCCGCATCGCCACCAAGATTCTCCAGGGCGGCGAGGCGACCGGCGATTTCATCATCAACGTTCTGCAGACCATGTGGAGCTTCCTCACCTTCGTGGTGCTGGCAGCCTCCATCCTGACCGTACTCGACCCGTTCATGGGACTGGTGGTCCTGCTGTGGCTGGTGGCCTATGTGGCGATTGCCCGCTATCTGCTGCCTCCGCTGCGGCGGGCAGGCCGCCGCACGGCGGACCAGCGTTCGATCCTCAACGGGCGCATGGTGGACGCTTTTACAAACATTCTGGCGGTCAAGCTGTTCGACAGCGGGCAGCGCGAGCACTCCTATGTGCGCGAGGGCATGGCGCATTTCCTGAGCGCCGTGCAGACACTGACGCGCGCCATCACCCGTGTGCGCGTGACGGTTGCCATCGTCAACGGCTTCATGATGGCGGCGATCTTCGTTCTTGCCGTGTCCCGCTGGCTGGACAGCGCCATCACCACCGGTGAGATCGCGGCCGCGATGGGCCTTGTCTTCCGTCTCAACCAGATGTCGGGCTGGATGATGTTCAACATCAACGGACTGATCCGCAATTACGCGACCGTACAGGATTCCACCACGGTGGTTTCGGTCGAGCCGGCAATCCGCGATGCGGAGGACGCGCTGGAAATGGAGCGTGCGAAAGGCGATATCCGTTTCGACAACGTCACGTTCAATTACGGCAAGGAAAGCGGCATCATCGAGGGGCTTGACCTGCACATCAAGCCGGGCGAGCGGGTCGCGCTGGTCGGACCTTCGGGCGCCGGCAAGACCACGATCGTGAACCTGATGCTGCGGCTTTTCGAGGCCGAGCATGGAAAAATCCTGCTCGACGGGCAGGACATCACGCAGCTGACACAGGCCTCGCTGCGCGCCCAGTTCGGCGTGGTGAGCCAGGAGCCCATGCTGATGCACCGTTCGATCCGCGACAACATCGCCTATGGCCGGGGCAAGGCCACCGACGAGGAGATTGCCGCCGCGGCGAAGCGCGCCTCGGCCCATGAGTTCATCCTCGACGTGTCGGACCCGAAGGGCCGCACCGGCTATGATGCGGTGGTGGGCGAACGGGGCGTCAAGCTCTCCGGCGGCCAGCGCCAGCGCATCGCCATCGCCCGCATGATGCTGAAGAACGCGCCGATCCTCATCCTCGACGAGGCAACCTCGGCGCTCGATTCGGAGATCGAAGCGGTGATCCAGGAAAACCTCGAGCGGCTGATGGAGAACAAGACGGTGATCGCCGTGGCGCACCGTCTTTCCACCATTGCCGCGCTCGACCGGATCATCGTGCTGGACCAGGGTCGCATCGTGGAGGAAGGCTCCCATGAGGCGCTGGTGGAACGGGACGGGCTTTACGCCCAGCTCTGGAAGCGCCAGTCCGGCGGCTTTCTCGGCGGGCGGATGGCGGCGGAGTAGCCACTCCAGCAGGCGCAGGCGGTGGCGCGGAGAGCGTCGGCGCGTCCCGCTTCGCCATTCGGTCGAGATTGCGCATGGGCAGATCGGCCAGCTCCCGCATCGACATCGCTCGAAGCGCCGGATGGGCCAGCGGATCGTCCTGCCATTCAGCTTCCTCCAGCGCTGTTCGAGCCTGCCGGTAACGGATGCTGAAAGCCTGAAATTTTATCCAGAAAAACTGTATCATTGCATTCCCTTTTGCGAGGAATGGAGTTTTCGGAAGGCAAAATCACGCTATTTCCGCAGCTTTTCAATGGAGATTGCCTGCGGGATGTTTTAGAAAAACTATATGAAACATCTGCCGAGGGTTCATCTGAACGGACTGCGCGCCGTGGAAGCGGTCGGGCGATGCGGCTCCCTGAGTGCCGCGGCTGAGGAGCTGGGCGTTTCGGTCGGAGCCGTAAGCCAGCAGGTCATCAAGACCGAGGCGCAGCTTGGCGCGGCGATCTTTGAACGGACGGGCCGCGGCATTCGTCCGACGACGCTCGGTCGGCAGTTTATCGAGCGGCTTGGCATCGGCTTTCACACGCTCGATGCGGCGGTCGCAATGACCCGGCATGACACGGATTCGGTCCTGACGATTTCTGTGGCGCCGGTTTTCGCCTCCAAATGGCTGGTGCCGCGGCTCACGCGCTACACCAGGGCGCATCCGGAGACCAAGCTGCGGCTGGAAGCGGCCATCGGCCTGGCCCACCCCGACAGCACGGACATCGACCTCGCAATCCGCGTCGGAGAGGGAAACTGGCCGGGGGTGAAGGTGGAACACCTGCTGCCGCAGGAAGTGTTTCCCGTCTGCGCGCCCTCGATCGCCAAAGCGCTCGAAACGCCGGAAGACGTGCTCACCGCGCCGATCATCCGCGACGCCAATTCCAACATCGAATGGGATGTGTGGCTGAAACCGCTTGGCCTGGACGAACGGGACCTGGCGGAAGGCGATACGTTCACCGATGCCGCGCTCTGCCTCGATGCGGCGATTGCCGGCCAGGGCGTGATGCTCGCCTGGCACACGCTCGCCCATGATGCGCTCCGCGCAGGACAGCTTGTCGCCCCGTTCCGCGAGCGGGCGACAACACGCTTCAGCTACTGGCTGATCACCTCGCAGAACCGGCCGGAGCCCGCCAGAGTGCGTGACTTCAAGGTCTGGCTGCGAGACGAAATCGCGCAAATGCTGGCGGAATAACGGTTGTCCTTACGGTAACGCCTGCACGACAGGATCACGATTTTTGTCACCGGCAACCTCTCGCCCCATTCCGTGTTATAGTCTATGGCACGCATAAACTGAGAACAGGAGGACAGTCTCATGAAGGAATTTCATTGCGGCTCGCTCGTTCCAGGCTGCGAGTGGCACACACGCCACGAGGAGGAGGCGGAAGTCATCCGTCGGGCAGCCGAGCATATGCGCGAGGCCCACGGTGAAACCGTGATCCGCGAAAGCATGGTAGAGGCCATCCGCTCGCGCATCGCTGAATCCCGCAACGCGGCCTGACCATGCGTATCCCGCCGGCAATCTCAGCCGGCGGACGAGATCATTGCCGCGGCGCGCTCCAGCAGCGCGTCGCGTTTCAACGAGAAATCCGAGGCGATCCACTCCTCTTCCAGCCGGGCGAGCACCTCCCCGACCGCCTTTCCCTTTTCCAGACCGAGCTTTGCCAGATCGTTTCCGTTGACCGGGAATGAGGGCTTTTTCCATGCTTCGGCGAGCTTCATGAGACGGGTGTAGCCGGCAGCCTCCATCAGCGCCCTGTCATCCCCGGATGCACGCGCGCGGGCGCTGACAAGAGCCAGCTTCAGACGCCATGAAAGACCTTTTGCATCAGCCCTGTAGGCAAGTTTCCTGAATCCGCTTTCACTCACGTCCGCCGCCGGAAGCGGCGCGCCCGCCCAGCCCTCGAATGCGGCTCTTTCGGCGTTTGAGAGGCGCAGGCGTCTGCCGAGTTCCGCGATGCGGGGCTCGTGGGGCGGAATGATCGCGGCCAGCCGCAGAAGCGGGTCGGGCTGCCAGCCGAGTGTCTGCTCGGCCTCGATCAGCGGGCCAATCGTGTCGATGCCCCATTTTTCCGATTCCGGCAGGATTGTCGTCAGCACACCGGTCTGGCGCATCCACAGGAGCGCGCGTGAGGGGTCCGGCGCGGACAGGAGCTTCTTCAGTTCGGCCCAGACGCGCTCGGCAGACAGACGCTCCAGCCCGTCACGGTGACGCGCACAGGCCTTCAATCCCGCGGCATCGGGACGGCCCCGGCCATACCAGGCAAAGAAGCGGAAAAACCGCAGGATGCGCAGATAATCCTCGGTGATGCGCGTATCGGCATCGCCTATGAAGCGGAGTGTGCGGTTTTCCAGATCCGGCAAACCGCCAACCAGATCGACAATTTCGCCATCGGCGCGGGCGTAAAGCGCATTGATCGTGAAATCGCGCCGCTCCGCATCGCTGCGCCAGTCGCGTCCGAAGGTGACGCTGGCGTGGCGGCCATCGGTTTCCACATCGGCCCGCAGTGTCGTCACCTCCCATGCGCGACCGTCGGCGATCACCGTGACGGTGCCGTGATCGATGCCGGTGGGCGCGGTGCGGAAGCCGGCGCTGCGTGCGCGGCGCACGGTCTCACCCGGCTCCGTGGTGGTGGCAATGTCGATGTCGGTCACGGTCTGGCCAAGCAGCGTGTTGCGGACCGCGCCGCCGACGATGCGCGCTTCCTCGCCATCGGTGGAAAGAGCGGCAAGCAGCGTCTGGAGCTTTTCGTCGGCCAGCCATTTCGAATCTGAAATCAACCGCTTGTCCATCAAGCATAAAGTCTTTCGTAAAGAGTGCGAATGATGCCCGCCGTGACGCCCCAGATGAAGCGGTCGCCGAATGGCATTGTGTAATAGAACCGCTCCTTCTCCTGCCACAGACGGCTCTCGCGCCGGTGGTTGGCAGGGTCCATCAGGAAGGCGAGCGGCACTTCGAAGGCGGTATCCACCTCATCCGGGTTGATGTGCAAATCGAAACCCGGCTGCACGATGCCCAGCACCGGCGCGATGCGGTATCCGCTGCCGGTGGAATAATCAGGCATGCGGCCGACCACATCGACTGCACCCGGGAGAAGACCGATCTCTTCGTCCGCCTCGCGCAGCGCCGCCGCCTCTGGCGAAGCATCCTCCGGATCGATACGCCCGCCGGGGAAGGCAATCTGGCCGGAGTGACTGCGCAGCGCCTGCGTGCGCTGGGTCAGGATAACCGACGCACCGCCGGCGTGGTCGACAACCGGGATGAGCACCGCCGCATCCCGCAGACCCGGGCGCACGATCATCTCGCGCAGGTCGGGGTTCAGGCTGTGATCGCCGTAGTCCTGCGCGCCCGCAGGCCCCTGCTGGCGCGCCGCGCGGCGGCGAAACTCCTCGGCCGAAAACAGGGTTTTGGGCGGACGGGTCATGGTCATTGCGACAGCCTGTGCAGTTCGGCAACGGGCATCACGGGGAAGACGCAGCCGCGCGAGCGAATGGCGAACATCGCCTGCCCTTCGATCTCGATCTCTTCCCCCGCTTCCACCAGGTCATACATGACGGACCGCGCCACCAGCGCCTCGAGCCGTCCGCGCACATGCAGATAGGGTTTCAGTCCGCCGGTTTCCGGCTGATCCACAAAACGCAGTTCATGGTCCGGCCCGGCTTCGACCACATCACCCACATTGGTGCGGAAAGTCAGCGCCTGCTCGTCGTCCGCCCCGGTCACAACCATCTCGACGGCAATAAATGGAGCATCCTCGACGCGGATGCCGACTTTTTCCACCGGAGTTACGAGATAGGTTTTGCCGTCCTCATCCTTGCGCAGAACAGAGGAGAAAAGCTGCACCAGCGCCGGGCGACCGATCGGCGTTCCCAGATAAAACCAGGTGCCATCCGCCCTGATCTCCATGTCGAGATCGCCGCAAAAGGCGGGGTTCCAGCGCTCCACGGGAGGCACACCCTTGCCGGCGCGGGCAGCACGGGCGATCAACGCCTCGAGACTGACAGCGTCTCCGACCGACGCGAGACTTGATGTGCTCATGCTCTTTTCATTGTCCATGGTCACGAAATAGTCACTGTTGTTTCGCTTGTCAGCCTTGTTCAGTGTTTTAATTTGCCAAAGGGACGTGACGGCACGAATCGCTTCATGCACGTGCCGCGTGATCCGTTACCGGCCCCGGTACGCTCCCCGAACGCTCCCGGGCCACATCGGGGCCACCCTGCGGGGCTTCAACAAGGATCGAGACGGCATGAGCATTGTTTCCAAAAACCAGATGCCGGGCGAGAAGCCCCTGAGCGACAAGGAGATGATCGCTGCGGCGGAGCGCGCGCTGGCCGACATCGCAAAAGTGCGAGAGGGGGTCGGCAGGGTCATTTTCGGTCAGGAAGCAGTGGTGGAACGCACGCTTGTGGCCATCCTCGCCGGAGGCCATGCACTGCTCGTCGGAGTGCCGGGGCTCGCCAAGACCAAACTGGTGGAAACGCTGGGCGTCGTGCTCGGCCTTGATGCCCGCCGCATCCAGTTCACGCCGGATCTGATGCCCTCGGACATTCTGGGCTCGGAAGTGATGGAGCAGGACGAGAAGGGCAAGCGCTCCTTCCGCTTCCTGCCCGGCCCGATCTTCTCGCAGCTTCTGATGGCCGACGAAATCAACCGCGCCAGCCCGCGCACGCAGTCGGCGCTTTTGCAGTCGATGCAGGAATATCACGTGACCGTGGCCGGCCACCGGCACGATCTGCCCTCGCCCTTCCATGTGCTCGCAACGCAAAACCCGCTGGAGCAGGAAGGCACCTACCCGCTGCCGGAAGCCCAGCTCGACCGCTTTTTGATGCAGGTGGACATACTCTATCCCGAGATCGAGGCCGAACGGCGCATCCTTCTGGAGACAACGGGCGTGGATGAGGCCGAGGCGGAAAACACGCTCTCGCCGGAACGGCTGAAGGAAATCCAGATGCTGATCCGCCGCATGCCAGTGCCCGAAAGCGTGGTCGATGCGATTCTTCAACTGGTGCGCACGGCCAGACCCGGCGTCGGCAACCCCGACACCGACCGCCACGTGGCATGGGGCCCCGGCCCGCGCGCCAGCCAGGCACTAACGCTGTGCGCCCGTGCCCGCGCGCTCTATGATGGGCGGCTGGCACCCTCGGTGGACGATGTGCGGGCACTGGCAGAGCCCGTACTCCAGCATCGCATGGCGCTGACATTCGCAGCGCGCGCGGAGGGCATGACGGTGCGCGATGTGATCCGGCGTCTCGTAAAAGCGCTCGACTGATGGGCCTCGTGCTCCAGATAGGATCTTGATGGCAAAGATCGGCGAAGTTTCCACACCGGTCGCATCGAGCGATGCGCTGGTCCGTGCTCGCGCGCGGGCCGCGCTGATGCCCGATCTCCTGGTGGATGCACGGCGTGTGGCCAACAATGTGATTGCCGGCTGGCACGGACGGCGCAAGCGCGGCATCGGCGAGAATTTCTGGCAGTTCCGCCCCTATGTGGAGGGTGAAGCGGTCTCACGCATCGACTGGCGACGTTCGGCGCGTGACGACCATCTCTACGTGCGCGACCGCGAGTGGGAGGCCGCCCACACGGTCTGGCTCTGGGCCGACCCTTCACCGTCCATGCTCTATCAGTCTTCGCTGGCGCCGACAGCCAAGGAAGCGCGGGCACTGGTGTTGACCTTTGCGCTGGCGGAGCTTCTGTCACGCAGCGGTGAACGGATCGCCTGGCCCGGCGTGACCGACCCGTTTTCAGCCCGCAACGGCGCCGAACGGCTGGCCGCACAGCTCCTGCACACGCCCGACCTGCCCGCCCGGCCCGACCTTTTGCAGATCCGCCGTTTCTCCGACGTGGTGCTGGCGAGCGACTTTCTCGATCCGGTGGAAGAAACGATCGCCTGGCTCGACCAACTGGCGAGCCGCGGCGCGCGCGCGCATCTGATCGAGATCGCCGATCCGGCGGAAGAAAGCTTTCCCTATGCCGGGCGCACCGAGTTTGCCGACCCTGAAACCGGCGAGAAGCTGACGGCGGGACGTGCCGAAATGCTGGCCGACGATTACCGCCGGCTTTATCTCGCCCGGCGCGAAGAACTGGCCGGCTGGTGCAAGCGGCTCGGCTGGAGCTATACCGTGCATCACACGGACCGACCTGCTGCACAGGCGCTGGTCGCCGTGCACAATGCCATGAGCGCGGATGCGGGCTTTGGCGCGGAGGGCGGCCTGTGAACTGGTTCTCCCTGAGCTTCGCACAACCGTTCCTGCTGTGGGGCCTGATCGCCCTGCCGGTGATCTGGTGGCTGTTACGTCTCACTCCACCACGCCCGCAGACGGAAACCTTTCCGCCGCTGAAAATTCTGGCGCGTGTGGTCAGGCGCGAAGAGACACCGCACAAGAGCCCGTGGTGGCTCACGCTGCTCAGGCTGCTGCTTGCCGCGCTGGTGATCCTCGCGCTGGCCGATCCGGTGCTGAACCCACGCGAAAAGGCAGCCGGCGAAGGGACGGCACTCGCCATCGTTCTCGACAATGGCTGGGCCGCCGCCCCCGACTGGGAGGAGCGCGTGGCGACCGCAGCGCGCCTGATCGAAGACGCCCGCGCCAATGAACAGCCCGTGGTGCTGGCGCTGACTGCGGAAGAGCAGAACCAGGAGGTCGGGCCCTTCGATGCAGACACCGCTCTGGAGCGGTTGAATGCGGCGCAGCCACGGCCTGTACCGGCCAACAGGCCGGCGATTTTTGGACGCGTGGCAGGAGTGCTTTCCGATTTTCCGGGTGCGGCAATCGCCGTGCTTTCCGACGGGCTGGCAATGAGCGGTGACGAAGCGGCCTTCGCCGAGCTTTTCTCCGGCGGGCCTGCCGAAGTGCTCTGGGCTGAACCGGAACGGCTTTCGCTGCTTGCCGCAACCGATGCGCAGAACATGGCGGAAGCCTTCGAAGTGACGGCGACGCGCGCAGCGGGCGACACCGGTCCCCGCCAGGCGGTCGCCTTTGCCAGCGACGACCGGGGCCGCCGCATCGCCGAAACGACAATCACGTTCGGCGCGGGCGAAACCCGGGCGACGGGCGCCATGCGCCTTCCCTTCGAGCTGCGAAACGACTTCGTGTCCGTGGGGATTGAGGGCCAGAATCAGGCCGCCGGCCTGCGCGTGCTCGATGAAAACAGCAAACGCCGACGCATTGGCCTGATTTCGCAGAGCGAGGCCGATCAGGCGCAACCACTGCTTTCGCCGCTCTACTACATCGAACGGGCGCTCGCGCCCTTCGCGGACCTCATGCAGCCTTCCAGCGCCGAGCTGACGGAAGCGCTGCCGGAGCTTCTGGAGCAAAACCCCGCGGTCATCGTCATGGCCGATGTGGGTACGCTGCCGGCAGCCCCGCGTCAGGCGCTGATCGACTGGGTGAACGGCGGCGGCACGCTGGTGCGCTTTGCCGGACCCCGTCTGGCTGCAGCCGACAATGACGAAGACCTTCTGCCCGTGCGCCTCAGGCTGGGTGAACGTTCGCTGGGCGGTGCGCTCTCCTGGACCGAGCCGCAGCCCGTGGCGGAATTCCCGCCCAATGGTCCCTTCTCCGATCTCGCGCCACCGCGCGACGTGACGGTGAACCGTCAGGTTCTGGCCGAACCCTCACCCGATATCGTGGAACGAAGCTGGGCAAATCTGGCCGATGGCACACCGCTCGTCACCGGCGTTTCGCGCGGCGAAGGCCAGATCGTGCTCTTTCACGTAACCCCCGAAGCCACCTGGTCGAACCTGCCCATTTCCGGCAGTTTCGTGGAAATGCTGCGCCGGATCGTCCAGCTCTCACGCAATCAAGGGGCGCTCAACAATGCGGGAGCAGAAGGCGGGCGAGCGCTTGCACCGTATCGCCTGATTTCGGCGGAAGGGCGCCTGGTGCCGCCTTCCGGCGAGGCCGAGCCTCTTACCGCAGACACAAACGCCGTGACACTGAAACACCCGCCCGGCCTCTATGGCAGTGAGGAAGGCGTGGTGGCGCACAATCTGCTTGCGCCCGACGCGGAGCTGACCCCGATCACGCGACCCAAAACCCCTGCCCCGATGACCGCCATCTCCTATGGCCTGGACGAACAGCAGCCCTTGAAAGGCCCGCTCTTTGCCGCCGCCCTCGCCCTATTGGCGCTCGACACACTCGCCGTACTCTGGCTCGGGGGGCGGCTGCGCCGCAAACCGAAACTGGCGAAGGGTGCGGCCACCCTATTGGCCATGGCCCTGACCCTTGCCATGATGTCACCGGATGCAGCCCGCGCGCAGGACGAGCGCACCGGCGAGGCAGATGCGATCGAGGCGATTTCGCAGACACGCATCGCCTATGTCATCACCGGGCTTTCCTCGCTCGACGCCACGAGCCGCGCCGGTCTTCAGGGCCTGTCGACCTTTCTCGCCGCCAAAACGGCTCTGGAGCCGGGCGCGCCGGCCGGCGTCGACATCGCCACGGATGAACTCTCTTTCTATCCGCTGATCTACTGGCCCATCGACCCTGACGCACCGATGCCGAGCGAAGAGGCCATCGCCCGGATCGACGCCTATATGCAGTCTGGCGGAACGGTTCTTTTCGATACGCGCGACCAGTATTCGAGCGGGTTTGGCTCGGATGCCGTGACACCGGCCACGCAGCGCCTGCGCGATATCCTTTCCGGCCTCAACGTGCCGCCGCTGGAACCGGTGCCGGACGATCATGTGCTGACGAAATCCTTCTTCATCCTGCCGGAGTTCCCGGGCCGCTATCGCGGCAGCCCGCTCTGGGTGGAAGCATCCCTCGGTTCCTCCACCCGCACTGACCGGCCTGTGCGGGTGGGCGACGGGGTGACGCCAATCATGATCACCGGCAACGACCTTGCAGGCGCCTGGGCGCTGGACGCCAGCGGCGAACCGCTTCTGCCGACCGTGCCCAACGACCCGCTGCAGCGCCTTTATGCCTACCGTGCCGGCGTGAACATCATGATGTACATGCTCACGGGCAACTACAAATCGGACCAGGTGCATGTGCCGGTCCTGCTGGAACGGCTGGGGCAATAGCATGAACTGGTCGCTCAGTTTCGAACCATTTTTCCCCTGGCCCGTTCTGGCGGCGCTGCTGATACCGGTGGCGCTTCTCACAGGCGCCGGGCTGTGGACACGGCAGCGCGGCGCGTGGCTCAGACTTGCAGCACTGGCAGCACTTGGCGCTGCGCTGGCCAATCCGGTGCTTCTGGATGAAGAGCGTGAACCGCTCAAAAGCGTGGTGGCCGTGGTGGTCGACGAGAGCCAGAGCCAGACCACCATCGACGGTCGCAGCGCCATGACCGACGAGGCGGCTGCCGAGCTGGAGGCAAGGCTCGCCCGCTTCAGGGAATTCGAAACCCGTGTGGTGCGCACCGGGCGTACCTCCTCGGCAACAGAAAACGCACAGACGCATCTTTTCGAGGCACTCGACAGCGCACTGCGCGACGTGCCGCCCTCCCGCGTTGGCGGCGCGGTTCTGGTCACCGACGGGCAGGTGCATGACATTCCCGATAATGCGGCAGCACTTGGTGCCCCGATCCATGGCCTGATCACCGGCGAGGCCGACGAGATGGACCGCCGCATCCGCTTCGAACGCGCGCCGCGTTTCGGCATTGTCGGCAAGCCGCTGGAAATGACCTATCGGGTCATTGCCACCGGCGACCAGCGTGGGCCGGTGGATGTCCGCGTCATCATCAACGGCGAGGAACTTTTCATCGAGGAGGCGCTGATCGGCCGCGAGACGCTGCTCGAGATCGACGTGCCGAATGCCGGTCGCAACATCATCGAACTGGCCATAGACCCCGTCGACGGGGAACTGACGGATGTGAACAACCGCGCGGTCGCGCTGGTTGACGGCATCCGCGAAAACCTGCGCGTGCTGCTGGTTTCGGGCGAACCGCATTCGGGCGAGCGCACCTGGCGGAACCTGCTGAAATCCGATGCCTCGGTGGATCTCGTTCACTTCACCATTCTGCGCCCGCCGGAAAAGCAGGACGGGACGCCGATCAACGAGCTTTCGCTGATCGCCTTTCCCACGCGCGAACTCTTTGTCGAAAAGATCGACGATTTCGACCTGATCATCTTCGACCGCTACCAGCACCGCGATGTGCTGCCGATCCTCTACTACGACTATATCGCCGAATATGTGGAGAATGGCGGTGCGCTGCTGATCGCGGCGGGGCCGGAATTCGCCGGCAACCAGTCCATCGCCCGCACACCACTGATCGCCGCCCTGCCCGGCCTGCCGACAGGCGATGTGGTGGAACAGGGTTTTTATCCGCGCCTCACCGAGACCGGCGAACGCCACCCGGTGACGCGCGGCCTTGAAGGGGCGGCGTCCGAGCCACCCGCCTGGAGCCGCTGGTTCCGCCTGATCGGCATCGACCGGCCAGACGGGCAGGTGGTGATGCAGGGGGCCAACGAGCAGCCGCTTCTCATTCTGAATCGCAAGGGCGAGGGTCGTGTTGGCATGTTCCTCTCCGATCAGGGCTGGCTGTGGGCCCGCGGCTTCGAGGGTGGCGGCCCGCATGTGGCGCTCTATCGTCGCATCGCCCACTGGCTGATGAAGGAGCCGGAGCTCGAGGAAGAGCGCCTTTCGGCGGCGGGCCGCGGCATGCGGCTCGAGATCACACGCCAGACAATGGAAGAAAGCGCGCCGCAGGCCGAGATCACCACGCCTTCCGGAAACACGCTATCGGCCGAGCTCGGCCCCGCCGGGCCCGGCCGCTTCTCCACAAGCCTGGAGACGAATGAAATAGGCATCTACAGCATCGCCAATGGCGATCTGACAACGCTCGCCCATGTGGGACCGGTGAACGCGCCGGAATTCGGCGACATGATCTCCACGGAGGAAAAGCTTGTACCGGCCGCCGATGCGACAGGCGGCTCGGTGCGCAGAATTGCCGATAACGACCTGCCCAATATCGTACCCGTGCGCCGCACCGGCAGCGCATCGGGCAATGACTGGATCGGGTTCAGAACCACCGATGACAGCATTCTGAAAGCCGTACGCCGGGTGCCTGTCTTCACCGGATTCCTGGCGCTCGCGCTGCTGCTCTTCGCCTTCGGGGCAATGTGGTATCGCGAGGGGCGCTGAACGCCGGCGCCCAAGCCGGATTCAGCAATTGTAGACCACCGGCTCGCCGGCGCTGTTCCGTGTTTCGCAGAGGCGCTCTTTTCCCGGATGGCCGCCCTTCCGATAGGGTGGCGGCGTGGCGCTCCCCGTCAGTGCGCCCGGCCCGCGCTGCTCCACGCTGTAGGGTTCGGGAGAAAGACATCCTGTCAAAAGGAGAGAGGTGCACGAAAATATTATGAAATAACGCATTTATTTTTCTCTGTACAAATTTCTACAATAACAAATATGATCACAAATCACCTATAAATAGGCAATCTGTATTCCACAATTATTTCCCAGAGTCGAGATTATCTTACAAGTGCGGCGTGCGTAACGTCGCCCTTCAGCGTCGCCACCGCCCCTTTTTGCAGTTCGGCGGCCAGAAGGCGCTCTGCATCGACCGGGCGCGGCATGGAAAGCTGACCGTTGGGAATCTTCTGAAAGCCGAGCGGGCCATAGTAAGGGGCATCGCCGACGAGCACGACCGAGCCCGCGCCGGCTTCGCGCGCGGCCTCGACGGCAATAGCCACAAGCTTGCGGCCAATGCCTATGCTCTTGAAGGCGGGCCGCACCGCAAGCGGGCCGAGCAGGAGCGCCCGCCCCTCGCCGGCTGCGATCCATGTCATGCGAACCGAGGCGATGACGTGGTTTTGATGAACGGCCACGAAGGAGAGTGCCCGGTCATGCGGACCGCCCTCACGAATTTTATAGGCAGCGCGCGTGAAACGACCGGGGCCGAAGGCTTCTTCGTTGATGAGTTCGATTTCAGCGTCGTGGGCCGGCTCTTCCGGCAGGTAGTGAATGTCGGCAGAAGACATGATCAGTTGTTCCGGTGGTCTACGAAAGGTGGAGGCGGCCACGGGCGCGCCTGCCCCATGCCAGGGGCCTTCAGTCCTTTCGTCGTCGCTCCACCAGAAACCGGATCATTGCCGTGCGCTTTCCTCGCTGAATGGAATTTCCGCTACCAGCATTTTCCTGGCCCGTCCACTGCAACTTTGCCGCTGAAACGAAATTGTTGACGCAGCGTTTACGGTCCAGACGGTTGGGTTTGCCGGGGCAATGCCCTACATCCGGCACAAACAAAGGAGTTTTTGAATGGGTTTGCTCGTTGAAGGTGTCTGGCACGACAAGTGGTATGACACGTCGAAAACCGGCGGCCGCTTCGAGCGGTCCAGGTCGCAGTTCAGGGATTTCGTCACAATGGACGGCGCGCCGGCAGAAGGCCGCGAGCGCGGCTTCAGGGCCGAACCCGGTCGCTATCATCTCTATGTCTCGCTTGCCTGTCCCTGGGCACACCGCACACTGATCTTCCGCAAGCTGAAGAAGCTGGAGGACGTGATTTCGGTATCGGTCGTCCATCATTTCATGGGCGAGAACGGCTGGACCTTCCTGAAGGAGGACGGCGCGACGGGCGACGACCTCTACGGTTTCGACTTCATGCACCAGATCTACACAAAGGCAGACCCGGGCTATTCCGGTCGCGTCACCGTGCCAGTGCTGTGGGACAGGAAGACGGAAACCATTGTCTCCAACGAGTCGGCTGAAATCATCCGCATGCTGAACGGGGCGTTCGATGAATGGGGTGACGCAAGTGTGGACTTCTATCCCGAGGATCTGCGCAGCGAGATCGACAGCATCAACGCGCTCGTCTACGACAACATCAACAATGGTGTGTACAAGGCAGGCTTTGCGACAACGCAGGAAGCCTATGAAGAGGCGTTCGGAGCGCTCTTTGCAGCACTCGATCAGGTGGAAGAGCGGCTCTCACGCCAGCGCTACCTTGCCGGTGAGAGGCTGAGCGAAGCCGACTGGCGGCTCTTCACCACGCTTGTGCGCTTCGATCCGGTCTATGTCGGCCATTTCAAGTGCAACCTGCGTCGCATCGCCGACTATCCAAATCTGTCGAATTATCTGCGCGAGCTCTACCAGGTGCCGGGCGTGGCCGGGACGGTCGACCTGCTGCACATCAAGGCGCACTACTATGGCAGCCACAAGACGATCAACCCGAGCGGCGTGGTGCCTCTTGGGCCGGAGCTTGACCTGGCGGCCCCGCACAATCGCGACCGGCTGGCGAAGGCAGCCTGAATTTGCCACACGCCAGGGCGCGCGCTACCACTCATCCGAGACGGGCGCGTCCTCAAATATCTCGGCAATGCGGCGACGGGTGCCTTCGCTGGTGCCGGCGGGCAATGCGTCCACCGGGAAGAACCGCGCCTCGGCGATCTCACGGTCAGGCACATGCGGGTGTGTCTGGCGGAAACGCGTGATCAGATAAACCGCCACATGATCGCGGTTGCTGGCCATGCGGTTGAAGTGAAAAGACTTTAGTTCGGGCCGTGCGAGAAGCTCGATATTGCCTTCTTCAACCAGTTCACGCGCAAGGGCCGCTTCGGTGCTCTCGCCGGGCTCCACCCCACCGCCGGGAAAGTGCCAGCCCTTCACATAGGTGTGTCGCACCAGAAACACCGCGTGGTTTTCCTGATCGTAGACGACCCCGCGCATGCCCAGTGTCATGGGGCGGCTCAGGCGCAGCCAGAAATGGAAAAGCCGGGCGCTGAGAGGCGGCCAGGGGCGCTGCGGGGTCGTTACGTTCATATGCTGCATCCTGTGGGGTGGTCAGGGCGTTTTGCGTGTTCTACACACGAAGCATGTTTCGCCTCGCGCATTTTTCCGACATCCATCTGGGCCCTCTCCCCGCCATAAGCTATCGGGAGCTCGCTTCCAAGCGCATCACCGGTTACATCAACTGGCGGCGCAACCGGCGGCTCAATCTTGACCACGGGCTGATCGACCGCATCACCGACGACATGCTGGCGGCCGCGCCCGATCACATTGCGCTTACCGGCGATCTCGTCAACCTCGCCCTCGACAAGGAGATCGAGATGGCGCGGCTTTGGCTGGAAAGCCTCGGCCCGGCGGACAGGGTTTCGGTCGTGCCGGGCAATCACGACGCCTATGTGCCGGGTGCGCTGGCCCGCTGCTGCCGCGCCTGGGCGGCCTATATGACCGGCGATGACGGCAGGCAGCCGAAAGGCAAGGGTGGCTTCCCCTATCTGCGTGTGCGCGACAGGATCGCCATCATCGGCGTTTCCTCGGCACGCGCCACCGCGCCCTTTCTGGCGAGCGGACATTTCTCCAGGGCACAGGCCAAACGGCTGGCAAAGATGCTCGATGCCACGAGGGAGGCCGGGCTTTTCCGGGTCGTCATGATCCACCACCCCCCGGTGCGCGGCGCGACCCACGCAGCGAAACGGCTTTACGGCATCAAACGGTTCCAGAAACTGATCCGCGGGCACGGTGCGGAGCTTGTGCTGCACGGGCACACCCACAAACCGACCGTGCATCGCATCGACGGACCGAATGGAGAAACAGTGCCCGTGGTGGGTGTTGCCGCTGCCGGCCAGGCCCATGGGAGCGCCAAGCCGCCCGCGCATTACAATCTGTTCGAAATCGACGGAACGCCGGGCGGCTGGGAAATTCGCTTCTCCCGACGCGGTGTCACCGATGGCAATGGCACGATCGGAGAGGTTTCAGGAGCCTTGCTCAGCGGCGAAAAGCAGGCTGGCTGACCACGCCCAGGACGCGTGAAGCCGCCCACACGACGGTGCCGGCACACACCATTCCAACAGCCACGCCAAGCGCCCAGAGACACGGCACCAAGCTCCATCAGGGCAAACGGTTCATGCAGAATGCCTTGTGCATCGACGTAGTTGCTGATCCTGACCACAGCAGTCAGACAGGCAATATCGACGGAAGCCAGAAACAGGGCGCAAAAAGCAGAAACTTCCTGACAATCACTCGCAATCGGCCCCTTCAACCCAGGGTAAACCGATAAACGAGGCGAAAATTTGTGGCTTCAGAAACGGGACAGAAGCGTCTCCAATTCGGGAAAACGGTCCCACATGGCGACGGCAACGGTGACGACACCGACCATGCCCCCCAGAAGCACGAGCCCGAGACCACCGAAGAAGCCGCGCCACGCGCTCCTGTAAGGCGCAGCAGGCGCAACCGCTTCTTCCGTCTCGCTGTGGCGCGGCAGCACCTCGACATCACCCTCAATGGCGCGGTGGCGCTCGACCATACGCTCGGCAATGTAGCGGGTGACCTGATCCGCGACCGGCGCGATATCGGTGCTTTCGGCCAGAACCACCCGGCCAAGCCGCGTGTCGCGCAGGAAGCGGTACGTCCGGCGATCCCGTCCCATCGCCACATGGGCGACAGCGTCGATCCATAGTCTCGGCTGCTCTCCCGAGGAAATGGCAAAGTCGAAGGAAGGATCGTCCGCCGGCACATCGGCGAAGACCGGCTGCAGTTCTTGAGCCAGCAGCTCAAGCCGTGTGCGGCTTGCCTCACGCATGTCGACGACCACATCCGCCCTGTCGGCAGCCGCGTTCTTCATCTCGCGCATCGCGTCTGAAAGACTGCGCACATTGGTAACCGAAACGGCGGACTGACCAGCCTCACTCATGGGCGGGACTCCTGACGAAACTTAGCGTTAACCCATCGTTAACATGGCTAAAACAGAAAATCATCACGTTTTGTTCCGCCTGCCGATAGGGCATGCGAAGCAAAATCCGCGAATGACATGGCAGAAGCGGGAAGGCGCCTTCAGGCGTCGGGCAGGCTCTGTGCAATGATATGGGCCACCGCCTGCGGTCTTTCTTCCGGCAGCATGTGACCGGCACCCTCCAGATGATGAACGGTGAAGGCCCTGGGCGCGTTCTCCGCCTGACGGGGTGGCAGTACGGCGTCGAGCGTGCCCCATGCGAGATGGACCGGCATGGAGAGGGCCTCAAGCATATGGGCCGGAAATGCGCCCTGCTCACCGTCACGAACGATCACTCCCGAAATCTCGATGAGTTTTTCGCGTTGCCCGGCCACGGCATTCAGCGCGATGGCTTCGGCCACACTTTCGGGCGAAACGGTGCAATGCGTTCCGAACATGCCCTGCATGGCGGCTGCAATCTCGCTGTCGGTGCCGGCCCGTGCGCGTGTCATCATCAGGTCGCCGGCGATCTCCCGCCCGAAGCCGCCCGGTGCGAACAGCGCCAGGGAAGCCACGGCGCGCGGTGCGAGACGGGCGGCAAGGACCGCGACCGCGCCGCCGAAGGAATGGCCGGCCATGTGACAGCGTGCGATACCGCGCGTCTCAAGATCATCAATGACGGCCTGCGCGGTTGCCTTTGCCCTGCCAGCCCCCGGCAGATCGAGCGAGCGGGCATGACCGGGAAGGTCATAGGCAATGGTGCGAAGACCGGAGGGAAGCGCCCGGCGCACACCCTCCCAGACGCGGTGGCTGCCGGCAAAGCCGTGCAGCAGAACGAGGGCGCGTGCGCCCTCGCCCGTGTCTTCGGCATAAAGTGCGCCCGTCAACCGACGATCCGGTTGGCCGCCGACACCACTGCCTCGAGCGAAGCCGTGACAATGTTGGTGTTGACGCCCGCACCGAAGAGCTTGCCGCCGGGATGCTGGACTTCCATGTAGCAGATGGCTGCCGCATTGGAGCCCTGCTGCATGGAGTGCTCGGAATAATCGACCACCGACATATCCACGCCCAGATGCTTGGAGAGCGCGTCGATAAAACCGTCGACGGGACCCGTCCCCACGCCCTTGATGACGGTTTCCTCACCCCTGTCCATGATCGTCGCCTCGACGATGCGCTGCCCCTTCACGCTGGTGTCGGGAAACGTCTGGTGATCGACGAACTTGATGCGCGCTCCAGGCTGCTCGACATAGAGCTCCATGAAGCGCTCGTAGATCTGCTTCGCAGGCAGCTCCCTGCCCTCGCGGTCGGTGATCTCCTGAATATCCTCGCGGAACTCCACCTGCAGGTTTCGCGGCAGGTTGAGGCCGTAATCGGCCTGCATGACATAGGCGATCCCGCCCTTGCCCGACTGGGAGTTGATGCGGATGATCGCCTCGTAGGAGCGGCCCACATCCTGTGGATCGATGGGCAGATAGGGCACTTCCCAGAGCGGCTTGTTGGCCGTCTTGATGGCCTTCATACCCTTGTTGATCGCGTCCTGGTGGGAGCCGGAGAAGGCGGTGTAGACCAGTTCACCCACATAAGGGTGCCGCTCGGGGATGACGAGCTGGTTGCAGTATTCATAGACATCCTTCATGCGGTTGATGTCCGTGCAGTCCAGCTCCGGATCGAGCCCTTGCGTGTACATGTTGAGCGCCAGGGTCACGACATCGACATTGCCGGTGCGCTCGCCATTGCCGAACAGCGTGCCCTCGACCCGGTCGGCGCCCGCCATCAGGCCAAGCTCGGTGGCGGCGATGCCGGTGCCACGGTCATTGTGCGGGTGCAGCGAGATGATCAGGTTTTCGCGCTGGTCGAGATTGCGGCACATCCATTCGATCTGGTCGGCATAGATGTTGGGTGTCGACATCTCGACGGTGGACGGCAGATTGATGATCAGTTTGTTGTCCGGCGTCGGATTGATGATCTCGATCACTTCATTGCAGATATCGAGCGCAACATCGAGCTCGGTGCCGGTGAAGCTCTCGGGAGAATACTGGAAACGGTAACCGCCGCCGGCCTTCGCGGCCATGTCCATGACCATCTTGGCCGCATCGGTGGCGATCTGCTTGATGCCGGCGACATCCTTGCCGAACACGACGCGGCGCTGCAGCTCGCTGGTGGAATTGTAGAAGTGAACGATTGGCCGGTTCGCGCCCTCCAGCGCCTCGAAGGTGCGGGTGATCAGCTCGGGCCGGCACTGAACCAGAACCTGCAGCGACACATCGTCGGGCACACCGCCCTCTTCGATGCACCAGCGCGCGAAATCGAAATCCGTTTGCGAAGCGGAGGGGAACCCGATCTCGATCTCCTTGAAACCCATATCCAGAAGGAGCCTGAACATGCGCGCCTTGCGCTCATGCCCCATCGGATCGATCAGCGCCTGATTGCCGTCACGCAGGTCGACCGAACACCAGATCGGCGCCTTCTCAATACGTTTCGAGGGCCATGTCCGATCTGCAATATCGATCTGCGGATAGGGCTGATACTTGATCGAAGCGTCCGACATTCCCTTGCGCTTCGGTGAAGCTGCGCCGTCTTTTGCCTGGTTTTGTGCCATGTCAGTCATCGTATTCTGCGCGTCCATTCCATTTTCTCCCGGCACCGGTTGCGTGCGCTTCGCACGGCGGGCCTGTCAACAGTAAAGTGCGGTTTTGGAGAAAGAGCTTCTGCCGTGCGGCGACATCGATCGCCGGGCGCTCCTTCAACGGACCCGGCGATCGCCGATAAGGCCGAGAAGAAGAAGGCTGGAAGCAAGCGCGCGCACGGTCGCGCCGGCAAAGGCGGCACGAGCGGAGAAAGAAACTGTCTGGCGCGTCATCATGGAAGCTTCCTTAAACGACGCCGGCGCGGCTGGCAAGTGGATCGTCGCGCGGCCAGCAGACCCGGTCCTTGACACCGGGTTCGCGATCTGTATTTTACCAAAAAGATAATTAACTAATTGGTGAAATAAATGCAGAGCGACGCGCTGAGCGCCACATTCTCCGCCCTCGCCGACCCGACCCGGCGGGCGATGCTCGCCCGGCTGGCCGAGGGCGAAGCGACCGTCAACGAACTGGCGGAACCCTTCGAGATGACGCTGCCGGCCATCTCCAAGCACCTGAAGGTTCTGGAGAAAGCCGGCCTCGTCTCGCGCGGAAAAAACGCACAGTTTCGCCCATGCCGGCTCGAGGCAGGCCCGTTGAAGGACATTGCCGGCTGGGTGGAGGCTTACCGCCGCTACTGGGACGAAAGCTTTGACCGTCTCGACAGCTACCTGGAAGAATTGCAGAAGGAGCAACCGCGATGAGAGTGGAAACAACGCAGAAAGCCGATGCCGAACTCACCATCCAGCGCGTGTTCAATGCCCCGCGCGACCTCGTCTTCGAGATGTGGACCCGCAAGGAGCATCTGGACCGCTGGGGCTGCCCGGAAGGCATGACCATACCGGTCTCCGAAGGCGACATCCGCACCGGCGGATGGTTTCGCACCTGCATGCGCGGCAGTGACGGCGCGGAACACTGGGTGAGTGGAGCCTATCGTGAAGTCTCGCCGCCCGAACGCATCGTCTTCACCCACGCCTGGGATGACGAAAAGGGCGATCGCGGCCACGAAACCGTCGTGACCATTTCCTTCAGCGAAACCGCAGACGGAAAAACCCGCATGCATTTTCACCAGGCATTCTTTGCCTCGGATGCCTCGCGCGACGGCCATGCGGAGGGGTGGACCTCCTGCTTCAGGCGGCTGGACGCACTGCTGACGCAGGCGGCGTAGCAACAAAACACGACGGAGGAGTGCAACAATGGAACCGCAAACCGTATCACGCGAGGAATGGCGCAGGGCGCGCGAGGCGCTGCTGGCAAAGGAGAAGGCTCACACACGAGCAGGCGATGCACTGGCCGCCGAGCGGCGACTGCTGCCCCGTGTCAGGGTCGAAAAGGACTATCGTTTCGTGGATGGCGAAGGCAGCCACGGGCTTGAGGCGCTTTTCGAAGGCCGCAGGCAACTGATCGTCTATCACCACATGCTGAAACCGGCCGACCCCGCCCCCTGCTCCGGCTGCTCAATGTTTGTCGACAATCTGGGCGATCCCGCGCATCTCAACGCCCGCGATACGAGCCTGGCACTCGTTTCACGCGCACCGGTGGAGGACATCGAGGCGTTCAGAAAGCGGATGGGCTGGACCCTGCCCTGGTACTCCGTGATGAATTCCACCTTCAACGCAGATCACGGGGTGGAAGGCGGCTTCGGCCTGAACGTCTTTTTGCGCGAGGGCGGGTCGATCTACCACACCTACCACACCAGCGGCCGCGGGGTGGAAGCACTCGGCACGAGTTGGACCCTGCTCGACCTGACGCCCTATGGACGGCAGGAGACATGGGAAGCGTCACCCGAAGGCACACCGCAGAGCGCGCCCTATCGCTGGTGGCGGCTCCATGACGAATACGCCTGAGGCGGTCAGTTTCGACCGCCTCCCGCCTGGCGGGCCACCACCGCCTCATAGGCCGCCTGAAGCCGCTCGCGCACATCGGGCCCGCTCCTGTTCGGGTCCGGCGGCGCCCCGAGATGCGTTACCCGCAGATCGTCCATGAACTCTTCCCAGAGCGGCGGCCCGCCCTCTGCAAGAAGCTTCGCCCGGATCGAAAGCTCTTCGGTAACCGGAAGCCATTTGCTGCCCCAGGCTCCGATCATGGCGAAGACAGGAACCAGCTCAATGCCTTTTTCCGTGAGACTGTAAATCGCCTTCTGCTTGTGGCTGGGGTCGTCCGCCTTCGAGATCACCCCCTCTGCCGTCAGGCGCCGCAGGCGATCGGCGAGAATGTTGGAGGCAATGCCCTCCATGGAACCGTTCAGCAGTTCGCGGAAATGGCGCCTGTTGCCGAACATCATGTCGCGCACGACGACGAGGCTCCATTTGTCGCCGACCACCTCGACGGTGAGATTGATCGGGCAGCCCGAACGATGCTGATCCTGCAATATAGCCTCCAGAAAATTCTGATTGCATATTGCCACCAGTTTGCATATGGTGCAACCAGTTTGAAAATGAAACCAGTTTTAAAAGCGAAGCACAACTACACTGCTGAGGAGGACGGAATGAGCAGGGTCATTGTCTGGGTACTCGTAACGCTGGACGGCTATTTCGAGGGGGAAAAGAAATGGGACCTCGACCATCACGGCGAGGCCTGGGGCGAGGAATTGCAGGCGCTAAGCATGAGTTTTGGCCAGAGCGCCGCCGCGCTCGTCTTTGGTCGTGTCACCTATGAAGGCATGAAGGCGCACTGGACCAGCGCCGATGCCGCCGACGAACCCGAAGTTACGGCCTTCATGAACGCTCTTCCCAAACTGGTCGCCTCACGAACCCTCACCAGTTCGGACTGGAACAACACCACTGTGACCGCCAACATCACCGGCGCGATACGGGAACTGAAGGCGAATGCCGAGCCCGGCAAGAACATCTACATCTTCGGCAGCGCCGACCTCAGCGCCTCCCTGCTGAAAGAGGGGCTGATCGACGAGCTCATGCTGGGCGTGGTGCCGGTGCAGCTTGAAAAGGGCACGCCATTCTTCAAGCCGGGCAGCGGGCGGCGCAAGTTCACCCTCATCGAGAGCAGGCCGCTGAGCAATGGCACGCTGATCCTGCGTTATACGCCCGACCAAAATCCCGCGGATACGCCAGAGCAAATAAACGCACACTCATGACCACCTTCCAACCGACCCGCCGCATCATTCTACAGTCGGCAGCCGCGCTGACGATCTGCAACATCGCAGTGCCCCTTCAAGCCGCCGAACTCACGGCAAGAGACGGAGACGAAAGAATGCGCATGATCAAGACCGACACCGGCGTGGAACTCGCCACCGAGAGCTTTGGCGATCCGGCCGATCCGGCCATTCTGCTCATCATGGGAGCGATGGCATCCATGCTCTGGTGGCCGGAGGAGTTTTGCCAGGACCTTGCGGCGCGCGGCCACTATGTGATCCGCTACGACAATCGCGACACCGGGCTTTCCACCAGCTACCAGCCCGGAAGCCCGCCCTATACCATGGACGATATGGCCGAGGACGCGATCCGTATCCTCGACGGCTACGGCATCGAAAAGGCTCATCTGGCGGGCATGTCGCTTGGCGGGATGATCGCCCAGATCGCAGCGCTCACACACCCGCAGCGCGTACGGGCTTTGACCCTGATCTCCACAACGCCCGTCGGGATCGACACATCCGGGCTGCCGCAGACCAGCGCCGCCTATATGGAACATGCTTCCACAGGCGAAAACGTAGACTGGACCGACGACCAACAGGTGATCGACTTCATCGTCAGGGACACCAAGATGATTGCCGGCACCGCACATCCCTATGACGAAGTGCGCGCCCGTAACCTTGTGGAAAGCGACGTAAAACGCGCGAGAAATTTTGTCAGCGCGACCAATCATTTCATGCTGAAGGGTGGCGAGGGGCTTGATGGCCGCCTCCCCGGGCTGGAAGCGCCCCTTCTTGTAATCCACGGCACAGCGGATCCGATCTTCCCCGTGGACCACGGCACCTTGCTGGCCGACACCGTTGCCGGCGCGCGGCTCCTGAAAATCGAGGGCGGCGGCCATGAACTCCACCCCGGCGACTGGCCGGAAATCATCGCGGCGATCGCAGAGCACTCAAACCGTTGAACCGGCTGACAGCGCAGGAACCCTCCATGTCCCTGAAACTCTACATGCACCCCCTCTCCTCGTACTGCCACAAGGCATTGATCGCGCTCTACGAGAATGGCACACCATTCGAGCCCATCACGCCCAACCTGATGGACGCGACCGAGCGCGAAGCATTTCGAAAGATTTCGCCCGCAGTCAAAATCCCGGCCCTGGTGGACGAGTTGCGCGGGCGCACCGTGGTGGAATCGACCGTGGTGATCGAATACCTCGATCACTTCTATCCTGGCCCGGCACGCCTCGTGCCGGCTGACCCGGAGGCGGCGATTGAGGCAAGAATGCTCGATCGCTATTTCGACAACTACGTCCATTACCATGTGCAGAAGATCGTCGGTGACCAGCTAAGGCCCGACGAATGCCGCGACCCGTTCGGCGTCGAGGAGGCGATGAAGGGTCTACAGGCTTCCTATGCCTTTCTCGAAAGCCTGATGACTGGAAAGCGCTGGGCGCTGGGTGATCTGTTTTCGCTGGCCGACTGCTCAGCAGCCCCCGCGTTGTTCTACGCAAACAACATCATCCCAGTCATCGACGGGCACCCGAAACTGGCTGCCTATCTCGTACGCCTGATGGAACGACCGAGCTATATGCGGACACTGTCTGAAGCGGAGCCCTATTTCCACATGGTTCCACTCGACAGAAAACCCACACTGACACTGCCGGGAGCCCCGAACAATGCCACATAGAAAAACGACGGCGCCTGATCGCATCCGCCGCGCGCTCGTCACCGGTACCTCGGCCATTCTTGCCTGTTCCGCTTTCCCCAGGGGGTCCAGCGCCATGCAGACTGCATCATTCAACCAAGCGGCACTCGACGCACTGCGCCGCTCCATCCGCGCCCGTGTGGATGCGGGTGAGCTCGCCGGGGCCACATGGCTCATCCACCATGCCGGAGAGACGCATGTGGACAGTACCGGCACCTTCGGGATGAACGGTGCGGGTGCGCCCATGGCGCGCGATACGATCTATCGCGTGGCATCCATCACCAAGCCGGTGACGGCGGCGCTGGCGATGATGCTTGTGGAGGATGGCGTGCTGACGCTGGACGGCCCCGTCGACGATCTTTTGCCGGAACTTGCAAACCGCCAGGTTCTGAAACGGATCGGCGGGCCGCTTGATGAAACCGTGCCGGCCAATGGACCGGTGACCCTGCGCCATCTGCTGACCATGACCTTCGGTCTCGGCGCCATCATGGTGTTTCCGGAAGCCTATCCGATCCAGGCGGCAATGCGCGAGGCCGGCGTCTCGCCGAGCTGGGTCCTGCCGCAAATGTCGTCCGATGCCTATATGAAGAAGCTCGGCGAATTGCCGCTCGCCGCGAATCCAGGCGAAAGCTTTTTCTACAACAACGGTCTCGACGTTGCCGGCATCCTGATCGAGCGGGCGACGGGCGAACGGCTTGGCGCGGTGTTGAAGACCCGCCTTCTGGAGCCGCTCGGCATGAAGGACACGGATTTCTTCGTGCCGGACGACAAGCAGCACCGCCTGCCCGTCCAGTACGGCCCGGACTTTGCCAATGGCGATATACGGGCGATCCCGTTTGGCCCGGAACAGGGCATCGACTTCTCAACACCGCCGCAGATGGATTCTGGCGCCGGCGGGCTGGTAACCACGGTGGACGACTACGCTGTCTTCTGCCGCATGATGCTCAGTGGCGGCACGCTCGATGGCAGACGCTACCTGAGAACCGAAACCGTGACAGAGATGACGCGGGATCAACTCACACGGGAACAGAAGCAGGCGCCCCATGCCGCCATGTTCATGGACGATGGGGGCGCCGGCTGGGGGCTCGGCATGTCAGTGGGGCTCAAGAACACTCGGCCATGGCTGGCGCAGGGCAGCTTTGGCTGGAACGGCGGCTATGGCACCACGGCCTACACCGACCCGAAGAACGGCCTTGTCGGGATATTTCTCAGCCAGCAGATGATGACATCCCCCGAAGCGCCGAAAACCTATCTGGACTTCTGGAGAGGCGCGCGTGCGGCCATTGGCTGACCCCAGGGTCAGGACCCTAGCCACCCGCCCAGCGCGCCACCATGCGGCTAATGGGCGGGCCGGCCAGAAGCACGAAGAGAAAGCGCGCCATCTGCACAGCCATGATGAAAGAAAGGTTCACGTCCTGCGAGGCGGCGGCCGCAATGATGGCAACGGAATCCATGCCGCCGGGGCTCGTGGCCAGATAGGCGGTGAGCGGATCGATGCCCCATTCCACATGCAGGAACCAGGCGAGCACACCGCAGAATGCCATCAGCGCGAGAATCGAGATCACCACCTGCGGCAATGCCCTGAAAGCGGTGCGTAAGAGAGCGCGGTCGAACTTCAGGCCGATGGTCCAGCCCACCACCATATAGGCTGCGCCCATGAGCCAGGGCGGAAGCTCCAGCGCGATACCGCCGCCCAGATGCACAAGCGCGCCTGCAAGCATGCCTCCAAGAAAGAATGGCGCCGGCAGCCGCACCAGCCTGCCGAACAGGCCACCCGCCAGCGCCGTGACCAGCGTGATTGCGAAGGCTGCAAGATCGATCGGGGGAAACCAGACCGTTTCGGGCGCATCGACACCGGACGTGTCTACCCACAGCCTTGCAATGAGCGCAGCGGCAACGGTGACGAAGATCACCCGCAGATACTGCATGAAAGCCACGAGCCGTGCATCGGCACCGAAAGCACCCGCCATGAGAACCATGGCCGTGGCCGCCCCCGGCGCAGAGCCCCAGACGGCTGTCGTGCCGGGCAGTATCCTCCAGCGGCTGACGAGAAAACCCAGAAAGCTGCTGGCCGCGACCGTCACCAGAACCGAAAGCAGGAGGATGGGCCAGATATCGGCGAAGGAGGCGATGATTGCGGGCTCGAGTGAGCCGCCGATCAGAAGCCCCACCAGCGCCTGCGCCGAGGCAAACCCAAGACCCGGAACGCGAATGCCCGCCCCCAGTGCCCCCGTGGCAACGGCTGCCAACATGGGGCCGATGAGAAGTGCTGCCGGCAGCGCGCCAAAAAGCATCACGCCGGCAAAAACCACAGTGAGAGCGATGAGAAACAGCCACTGGAAAACAGGATCAAGACGCGTGAGAGGGCCCTTGAAGGAAGTCTGCGGCGTGGTGTCCATTAACAAGCGTCCCGACTGTCTGCCATGACGGCATACAGGATCGGGTCGCATATGGGAATGTCCACGTCCCATGGCCGCTGGTGCTGTCGATTGATTTTACATTTCCAATAGGCTATATAACCGATAAGATATTAAGTGAGCGTCATGCAAACCGATCAACTCGATGCGACATTCGCGGCTCTGGCAGACCCGACGCGACGGGCGATTCTCGCACGCCTTGCCGAAGGAGAGGCGACCGTGATGGAGCTGACGGAACCTTTCGATCTGAGCCAGCCGGCCATTTCCAAGCACATCAAGGTGCTGGAGAAGGCTGGGCTCGTCTCACGCAGCCGCGATGCACAGAGGCGTCCCTGCAAGCTGGAAGCCCGCCCGCTGGGCGAGGCCATCGACTTTCTGGAACAGTATCGTCGGTTCCTGGAGGTGCGCTACGCAAAGCTCGACGCCCTTCTTGAGACCCTGAAGACCGTGAATGATCCGCCGGCCGGCACGGGCTGACCCGGCCCCACGCCTTTCCTGGCCAGACACCGAAAGGAACCCCGCATGTCACACTCCAGGACCATCACCGTCACCGCGCGTGGTGACAGGGAGCTCGTGATCACCCGCCGCTTCAATGCTCCGCGGCAGATGGTATTCGACGCTCACACGCGACCCGAGCTGATCAAGCGCTGGATGACCGGCCCGGAAAACTGGACCTTGCCCGTGTGCGAGATCGACCTTCGGGCGGGTGGCAAGGGCCGCTATGTGTGGCACAACACCGAAAATGGCGCCGATATGGGCATGACGGCGACCTATCGGGAGATCGATGCACCCCACCGTATTGTCCATGAAGAGATGTTCGATGAGGACTGGACCGGCGGGGGCACGGAGATCATCACCACCTTCGAAGACGATGGCGAGACCACGCGCATGGAAATGGTGATCCGCTGCACGTCGAAGGAAGCGCGCGACAACATCCTGAAGTCGCCCATGTCCGATGGTATGGAGCAGGGCTACGCCCGTCTCGATCGCCAGCTTGCCGAACGCAGGGCCGCTTAGCTCCTGACCCTGGATCGGCGGAAAGCTTTATCTGGCGCGGAAATCACGCTCGCGGTAGCGTCGCAGGGGGCCGGGCTCACCAAACAAAAATCGATGAGCCTGTCGGATCGTCCCCCTCTCATCCGTCCTGGGTCGGACAAGCACAGACAAAGGAACACTCCATGCGTTACATGATGCTGATGATCCCCAAGGGATATGAGACGGCCGGTCCCGAGCTCGACCTGCCAGCCGATGCGGTGGCCAAGATGATGGCCTACAATGAAGAATTGCGTGCCGCCGGTGTACTGGAAGCGCTGGAGGGTCTGCATCCGCCGTCTGCAGGCGCGCGGGTTTCGTTCGCCAGCGGCGAGCCAGTGGTGATCGACGGACCGTTCATCGAGGCCAAGGAAGTGCTCGGCGGCTTCTGGATCATCAACGTCCCCACACTCGACGATGCCATCGAATGGGCAAAGCGCTGCCCCGGTTCGCCCAATGAGACCATCGAGATCCGCAAAATCCAGCAGATGGAAGACTATAGCGACGAGGTACAGGAGATCGTGAAGACTTATCCCGACGTGCTGGAAAAGGGCATCAACCGCTCCTGATCAGCAGAATTTCGCCTTGTGCTCCGGTTCCACGTGAATGGTGACTTCCGCACCGGGCTGGGCCTTTTCGAGCGCCCCTTCGATGCGGTCGCAGATGCGGTGTGCGGCCTCGACCGTCATGTCGGACGGCACCACGAGATGAAACTCGATGAAGCGGGCCCTGCCCGCTTCACGCGTCTTGAGATCGTGGAATTCGAGGGCACCTTCATCATTGTCGGCGATCACGCGCTCGATCCGGGCCAACTCCTCGGGTTCCACCGATACATCCATGAGCCCCTGCACGGAATCGCCCACCAGATGCCAGCCGTGCCACAGGATGTTCAGCGCAACCACAAGCGCCATCACCGGATCGAGCCAGTACCAACCCGTGGCCACGGCAAGCACGAGACCGAAAATGACACCGGCAGAGGTGACGACATCGGTCCACAAATGCTTCCCGTCCGCGACCATGGCCGGTGAGCGGGCCTTTCGCCCTGTGGAGATGAGAAGCCATGCCCACAGGCCATTGCCGACCGCGGCCAGCCCGTTGATCACGAGGCCGACAACCGGAGCTGCGAGCGGACGGGGCTCGAAAAGAGCCGTCCATGCCTCATGGATGATCAGCAGCGCGGCAACGACAATGAGGACGCCTTCCAGAACGGCGGAAAAGTATTCCGCCTTGTGATGGCCGAACGGGTGATTGTCGTCGGCCGGCGTGTGGGCGATGCGCAGCGCGTACCACGCCACACATGAGGCGACGACATTGACCACCGATTCCATCGCATCTGAAAAGAGCGCCACGGAATCGGTGAGCCACCACGCGGCAAGCTTTAGCGCAAAAATGCCCAGCGCAACAACGATGGACCACATCGCGATGCGTTGAAGCTTGCCATTGGATGGCATGGCGGTTCCTTTCCGTCGCTCCCGCCCAACCCCGGCGGGAACCCAAATGGCCAATGTGTCAGGCCGCTTTCACACGCGCCTTTCGTGGCAGATGCGCCACCACATTCTCGATCATGCGCATGCCGGCATTCTGTCCGAGTGTCATGATCGATTCGGGATGGAATTGCACGGCCGCAACCGGTTCATCCTCATGTTCTATGCCCATGACCACACCATCCTCGGTCTCCGCCGTCACCATGAAGGCGGACGGCATGCGCACCGGGTCGGCAAAGATGGAATGGTAGCGCCCCACCGTCACCTCGGATGGGAGACCTGAGAACACCAGGCTGTTGCCGCTGGCGCGGATGCGCGAGGGCTTTCCATGCATGGGCTCTGCAAGCTGACGCAGCTCACCGCCATAGGCCTCGACAAGCGCCTGCAGGCCAAGACACACGCCGAAGATCGGCAGTTTGCGCTGCCGGCTTTTGGCGATTGTGGACTTGCAGTCGAAATCTTCCGGCCGCCCCGGTCCCGGTGACAGAACAACCAGGTCCGGTGCCACACGGTCGAACACCTCGTCTGCGACCGGCGCACGAACCGTCACCACCTCCGCGCCCGTCTGGCGGAAATAATTGGCGAGCGTGTGCACGAAGGAATCCTCGTGATCCACGAGCAGTATCTTCACCCCCTCGCCGACACGGGCGCCGGCGCGCGTTTCGTTTTCCATGTTTGTCTTCCCGGCATCGCGGATCGCCGACAGCATGGCCGACGCCTTGAGCTCCGTTTCGGCCTCTTCCTCCTGCGGATCGGAATCGAACAGGAGCGTCGCCCCTGCCCGCACCTCCGCCACACCATCCTTGATGCGGATGGTGCGCAGCGTCAGGCCGGTGTTCATGTCGCCATTGAAATGCACCATGCCGATGGCACCGCCATACCAGGCGCGCGGGCTCTTCTCGTTTTCTTCGATGAAGCGCATGGCCCAGAGTTTCGGCGCGCCGGTCACGGTGACGGCCCAGGCGTGGCTCAGAAACGCATCGAATGCATCCATGCCCTCGCGCAGCCGTCCCTCGATGTGATCGACCGTGTGGATGAGACGCGAATACATCTCGATCTGGCGGCGCCCGATCACCCGCACGGAACCCGGCTCGCACACACGGCTCTTGTCGTTACGGTCGACATCCGAACACATGGTCAGTTCGGACTCGTCCTTCTTGGAGTTCAGGAGCTTGATGATCTGCTCGGCATCGGCAATGGCGTCGTCGCCCCGCTTGATGGTACCGGAGATCGGACAGGTCTCGACGCGCCGGCCATTGACCCGCACGAACATCTCCGGCGATGCACCGACGAGATATTCCTGTTCACCGAGATTGATGAAGAAGGAATAGGGCGACGGGTTGATCTCTTTCAGGCGCCGCGAAATCTGCGACGGACGCCGCTCGGCCCGCTCCATGAACATCTGCCCGGGCACCACTTCGAACAGATCTCCGCGATGGAAGCTCTCCTTGGCCTTTTCGACCAGGCGCGCATATTCGCCGGGCTCGTGATCGCCGCGCGGCGGCACATGATCGGCCGTCTTGAAAGGCGTCTTTACGCCATCGCGTGGAAGGCCAGCCGTCGAAGCTTCCTCCGCCGCATAGTCGTAACGGTCGTGCCAGGCTTTTGCAGCGTGGTGGTCGACCACGAGGATCTCATCCGGCAGATAAAGCACCAGGTCGCGCTGGCTTTGGGGGCGCTCGAGGCTCTGTTTGATCGGGTCGAACTGGAAGGCGAGATCGTAGCCGAACGCACCGTAGAGCCCCAGATTGGCATCGTGATCGGTATGAAAGAGATCGGTGATGGCACGCAGCACGGTGAAGACCGTCGGCACGCGGGAGCGCTCTTCCTCGGAAAAGACCCGTTCGGGCTCTGCGACGACCAGCGCGAGCAGTGCGTCGTCTCGCTCCGTCACTGTGACAGCCTCGAGCCCGGCAACCCGGTCGGCAAGGATGCGCAGAAGCGCCCTGCCCCGATCATTCAACGCCTCGATCTTCATGTCACGACCGCGCGCCGAGATCACCAGCGGCGGATCGATGATCGCCGTGTCCCAGCGGGTGTAACGACCGGGATATTCGTAATTGGAAGAAAAGACTGCGCCGCGGCGCTCGTCCAGCGCATCGATATAGGTGTCGATGGCACCTTCATAGACGGTTTCCACACGGGTCCGCGTGATGGTCACGCCGCCGGCCGTTTTAAATTGCTCGGCGCCGTTATCCAGAACTTCCAGGCTCATTTCATGCTCCCTTTTTCAGGCATCGCCGGGAAGCGCAGACAAAAATGGCCGCCCGGTTTTCACCTGCGGCCATGGTCTTTTCTGCGCGCACACTGCACGGTCGGCCGCTGTTAACGGACCCACCACCAGAGTTTTGCGCAAGAAATCGTCGTCATGGTTTCTCCATAGCCTCGACGAAGCTTTCACGCAACCGCTTTCCAGCACCATCGGCCAGCCGTCTGCCGCGATAGAGCGCATGGAGGCTAAGGCACAGCCATGTGAAACTTGCCCACGCCGCGCCCAGCGCCCAGCCGGCGGCAACATCGCTCGGCCAGTGAACACCCAGATAGATGCGGCTGACACCCACGATGAACGATATGAAAACCGCCACGACGAGCACATAGAGCCTGATGCGCCAGTCCGGAAAGAAACGCACGACAAGAGCCGCCAGTGTCAGATAGGCGACTGTGGTGACGGTGGCGTGACCACTTGGAAAACTCGCCGTATGGATCACGTCCAGATGCTCGACGATGTCGGGCCGCGGGCGCTCATAGTGGTTTTTCAGAATGTAGGAGACGAGTGCGCCGGAACCGACGGACAGAACCGCATAGAAGGCCGCGCCATAGCGCCGTATCACGAGGAGCAGGCCGGCCACCACCAGAAGAGACAGAACGATAACCGGATAACCGCCAATGGCGGTTATCTCCAGAGCGGCTTCCTCCAGCCATGGCGGCCCGAGCGGGTCCGAAGCGTCCAGAGGATTGCGCAGGGCGAGAAGCACCTGTTCGTCCAGCGCCTTGATCTCCCCCTCCGCGACTTCATCGGCTATCGCCAGGAATATGAACGAACCAAGCGTCAGAACCAGGAGGAGAAGCACGGGCGCCAGCGCCCTGCGTCGCCGCGCAACCTGTCGAATGAAACCCCTTTTTGCAAATGCCATCCCCGAAGCAACTCCCTCAATCAACCGAATTCGCGATGCGCGGGATGCCAACACCGCGAATGTTGCCTACGGTCAGGACCAATTAATATGGCCGCAATGGTCGGCCTGATTTGTGCGGACACGCGAAGCAAGGCCGCAGGAAGACTTCATGTCTTTCAAGGCCTTACGACAAAGTAGGCCGTGCAAATCAGGCCGATCCGAAGGACGCTCTATAGACCGGCGACCTGCCGCGTCAAACCCCTTGACCGGGGGAAGGACCCCACTCTGCGGGCTTTTCCTTGCATCTCTTGGTCTATCGAACGCCATTGTGGTCATATTAATGGGTCCTGACCCTAAATAAGGTATAGCCGTGTCTTTCCAACAGGAGCGATGTTCATGGGCTGGTCTTTCAACATCGGCAAAATCGGCGGCACGGTGCTGCGGGTTCATGTAACCTTCTTTCTTCTGCTGGTCTGGATCTGGTTCATGCACTACCAGATCGGCGGCAGTGCCGCCGCCTGGGAGGGCGTCGCCTTTATCCTTGCCGTGTTCGCCTGCGTGGTTCTGCACGAATTTGGCCATGCGCTGGCCGCCCGCCGCTACGGGATCAGGACGCCTGACATCACCTTGTTGCCCATCGGCGGGCTGGCGCGGCTGGAGCGAATGCCCGAAGAACCGATGCAGGAACTGGTGATCGCCATCGCCGGACCGCTGGTGAACGTCATCATCGCAGCGCTGATCATTTTCGCGCTCGGCGGCTCGGCCGGCATCGAGCAGATGATCCAGGTGGAGGATCCACGCGCCGACTTTCTGGTTCGCCTCGCCGGCGTGAACATTTTCCTCGTCCTGTTCAATCTCATTCCTGCCTTCCCGATGGATGGCGGGCGCGTGCTGCGCGCGCTCCTGGCAATCCGGCTGAGCTGGGCCAGAGCCACGCAAATCGCCGCCAATATCGGCCAGGGCCTCGCCTTTCTGTTCGGCTTTCTGGGACTGCTTTACAATCCGCTTCTGATCTTCATCGCCATCTTCGTCTATCTGGCAGCTTCGGCAGAAGCGCAGAACGCGCAGATTCGCAGCGTTGCGAACAGCGTTCTGGCGGGGGATGTGATGGTAAGAAAATTTGCCACGCTGGACCGCTCGGCGACCGTCGGCGAGGCAATCGACCTGCTTCTCGCCACAACGCAGAACGAGTTTCCGGTGGTCGACGGAAACGGCCATCTGGAGGGGTTGATCACGCGCAACGACATGATGCGCGTCCTTAAGGATGCCGGGCCGGATGCACCGGCAGCCAGTGCGATGCGCACCGGCCTTCCGACCGTTCACAGGCGGCAGAGCCTGACCGAAGGGGTGCGCCTGATGCAGGAAGCGCAGGCCCCGGCAGTGGCCGTTCTCGACAGTCATGACCGGCTTGTCGGCCTCATCACTCATGAAACGATCGGCGAGATGATCATGGTGCGCGCGGCAATGCCCGAAGGGTTTCGCTTCAAACGACGCACCGGTCGCAGCAGACAGGATCGAAGCTGATCCTGCAACGGTTCCACATTTACGGCTACCGCCTTGACATCGCCGCATCCGCGCACCACGTTTATGAGATGAGCACGAACCGAAAACACATTTCCGTTCTCTTCCGGGTATGTCCCATTGCGGGATATTGACCCCCGGTTCGGTGCTGTGCGCCTCCGAACCGAGGGGCGCTCTTCCGCCGATTGATCGAGGCGATCAAATCGAGCGGCGGAAACGGTTCTAGGGCGCATCACCAAGACTTTCTATGACAATTGAAGCCTCGCGGCATGAACCGAACGCATGCCCGCATGACACGCATGGACAAGCCAATGCAGCAGAAGACAGGGCGCAAGCCGAGCATCACGATTTCCGAGACCGACTATGAACGCCTGACCGGCCTGGCCGAGGCGCTGGAAGACCGCAATCCCGAAGCGTCGGAAACCATGATGGCCGAACTCGACCGGGCACGCGTGGTACGCGACGGTTCGCTTGCCTCGACCATCGTGCGCATGGGTTCGACCGTCGTCTACACGGCAGACGAAGGCCCCGAGAAGACGGTCACGCTCGTCTATCCAGGCGACGCGGACATCGAAAAGGGGCGCATTTCCATCACCACCCCGGTGGGCACGGCCCTGATCGGGCTCAAGGAAGGCCAGTCAATCGACTGGGCCGCACGCACGGGCCAGACCCACAGGCTGACCGTGGTGCGCGTAACCCAGGCAGAAAACGCCGCCTGAGCCTGTCGCCATGTCCAGCCCCCATCTCCGCTTTTTCACGGGACATCTCCTGACGGGAGCCTAGCCCCTGCGTCATTCCCGGGCGCAGGGGCCGGACGACCGATGTTCAAGCTGCGCCGCCGACGCAAGGCTGCGCGGATTTGTCTGTTCGCGGTTTCCCCTCCCAGGACGCTGAAACCGCGCTGGAGATCGTGCAGGAGATTGCCGTGTGGACCGGACAGGGATGCATTCTTACCACCAAGGACTTCACCATCCTCGAATTCCTGCAGGAGCGCAGGCACAGGTTCGGTGAAACCTATGCCGCGCTTTTGCGCGCAAAACTCGACGCGGCTACAGTCATCTTCCGGGAAGACATGCCGGCTCACGTCACCACGCTGAACAGCCGTGTGCGTTTTCGCATCGGCGACGAGCCACCGCAGACGCGCATCATCAGCCATGACGAACTGCAGGGCTTCGTCGGCCTGACATTGCCACTGACGACATTGCGCGGGCTTGCGCTTCTGGGGCTCGCTGCAGGCGAGTCAATCGTCCTGCCGCGAGATGGCACAGCCGCGCCCGAGCGTGTTGTGCTTGAAGCGGTGCTTTACCAGCCCGAAGCCGCACGCAGAAAAATGCGCGCGACGAAACGTCCCGCGCTGCGCCTCGTCCACAGTGCGGACACAGGTACAATCCCTCACCGCGCGGCTGTCATTTCCGGCGGTGACGACGATCCCGGACCGAGTGCTGCTTGACCCTCACGCTACGTGAGGGACTATCTCTCTCGTCCTGCGGAGGCACGAGCAATGAAGGAATGGACGGTCAGCGATGTGGCGAAGCTCGCCGGCATCTCGGTGCGGGCACTTCATCATTATGACGAGATCGGTCTCCTTTCCCCGGCGCGTGTCGGCGAAAACCGCTATCGCTACTACGGCGAGGAGGAACTGCTGCGCCTGCAACAGATCCTTCTTTACCGCGGGCTTGGACTGCCGCTCGAAACGATCGGCGCCATTCTCGACAGCCCGGATTTCGACGGTGTGGCGGCGCTGAAGCAACAGCGTCGCCTACTGGAAGCGGAAGCGAAGCGCCATCGCCAGCTTGTCAGGACGATCGACCGCACGATCGCCCATCTGAACGGAGAACGTGCGATGAAACATGAAGAGCTCTACAGAGGTTTCGTAGCGCCTGAAAAACAGGCTGAGTATGAGACATGGCTCACCGGGAGGTTCGGTGAATCGATCCGCGAGGAAATCGCTCCAGGCGGTTCATCGGCAAAGCAAACCGGCGAACAGGCCATGGCGCGGCACATGCAGGCGTTGGCCGCGATCGAGGCAGACCTCGTCAAGGCGATGCAAAACGGCACTGTTCCCGAAGCGCGAGCGCTCGACCCGCTTGTGGAACGGCATCGCGCCTGGGTCGCGCGGATGTGGGCGAAGCCCTGCCCGCCCAAGGCCTATGCCGGTCTCGCTGACATCTACGAAAACCACCCCGACTTCGTACAGCGCTACGAGACGCTGGGTGCTGGCTTTTCCAGATGGCTGCCGACCGCCATGCGCGCATGGGCAAGACGCATGAGGGAGGAGTAGAGCATTTTGCAGTCAGGTGAATTCACCGGACGTCCGCATGAATTCGGAAAAACAGACTGGTAGAGCAGAGCGGTGTTTCCGTGAAACGGTGAACCGGTCTAGCGCCAGAGCTTCACGCCCTGCCGCCGACCCAGTATCGCGGACCCGGCCCCATTCGCCCTGCCCGGTCGGCCGGGTTCGTCAGCGCGCAGGTTTCGAGCGACAGGCAGCCACAGGATATGCATTCGGTGAGGCCACGCTTCAGCCGTTCCATTTCCGCGATCCGTTCGTCTATGCGCTTCGTCCAGTTTTCCGAAAGGCGCGCCCAGTCATCGCCCCTGGGCACGTGGTCGGTTGGCAGCTTGCCAAGCTCCGCCTTGATCTCGTCGAGCGAAAGCCCCACCCGCTGGGCGAAAACGATGAAGGCCACGCGACGCAGCACGGCGCGCTCGTAGCGGCGATGGCCCGAGCCCGCTCGCTCGGAAGTAATCAACCCCCGCTCCTCGTAGTAACGCAGGGCGGAGGCGGCAACGCCGCTGCGCCGCGAAACCTGGTTGATAGTGAGCATTGGCAGCCTCCCGTGTTGAGGCTGAGAATTTCACGATCGAGGCCAAACTTCAAGTGAACTTGAGTTTGTACCACATACGGGCCTGCGCTCTGTCCCCGTGCCGGCAGTTGGCGGGCCCGCAGCCCGCCCGGCCATCAGACTCAACTTATCAGGAAAGTCCCTCGATCAGGCCGTTTTCATTGAGAAAAATATGCTCTGACGAAGGCACGCGCGGCAGGCCCGGCATGGTCATGATCTCACCGCAGATCGCCACCACGAAACCGGCACCGGCGGAAAGCCGCACCTCGCGGATCGGCACCACATGCCCGGTCGGCGCACCGCGCAAATTGGGATCTGTGGAGAAGGAATACTGCGTCTTGGCCATGCAGACCGGCAGGTGGCCGTATCCCTGCTCTTCCCATTGCTTTAGCTGATTGCGCACGGACTTGTCGGCAATTGCCTCCGAGCCGCGATAGATGCGCTTCACCACCGTGTCGATCTTGTCGAAAAGCGGCATGTCATCGGGATAAAGCGGTGCGAACTGGGAGACTCCGCTTTCGGCCAGCGCCACCACCTTGTGTGCCAGTTCTTCGATACCGGCAGAGCCTTCAGCCCAGTGGCGGCACAAAACGGCCTCCTCCCCCTGCTCGGCCACATACGCCTTTACCGCCTCAATCTCGGCATCCGTGTCCGTATGAAAATGGTTGATGGCGACGATGGCCGGCACGCCGAACTGCTTCACATTTTCGATGTGGCGGCCAAGGTTGGCACAGCCCGCCTTGACGGATGCGACATCCTCGGTGCCCAGGTCTTCCTTCTTGACGCCGCCATTCATCTTGAGCGCCCGTACGGTGGCCACAATCACGGCGGCGGCGGGCTTGAGGCCTGCTTTGCGGCATTTGATGTCGAAGAATTTTTCCGCACCGAGATCGGCACCGAAACCGGCCTCCGTCACCACATAGTCGGCAATTTTCAGCGCCGTGGTGGTCGCCATCACCGAGTTGCAGCCATGGGCGATGTTGGCGAAGGGGCCACCATGCACGAAAGCCGGATTGTTTTCCAGCGTCTGCACCAGATTGGGCTGAAGCGCGTCCTTGAGGAGCACGGTCATGGCGCCATCGGCCTTGATGTCGCGGGCGTGAACGGGGCTTTTGTCCCGGCGATAGCCGATGATGATGTCGCCGAGCCGCTTTTCGAGATCTTTCAGGTCCGTCGCAAGGCACAGAATGGCCATGACCTCCGAGGCGACGGTGATGTCGAAGCCGGCCTCGCGCGGAAAACCGTTGGCCACGCCGCCGAGCGAACAGACGATCTCGCGCAGCGCCCGGTCGTTCATGTCCATCACGCGCCGCCATGCTACGCGCCGAATGTCGATCTCCTGCGCGTTGCCCCAGTAGATATGGTTGTCGATCAGCGCCGAAAGAAGGTTGTGGGCCGATGTGATGGCGTGGAAATCGCCGGTGAAGTGGAGGTTCATGTCCTCCATCGGAACCACCTGGGCATAGCCGCCGCCGGCCGCCCCGCCCTTGACGCCGAAGCACGGGCCAAGCGAGGCCTCGCGGATGCAGATCGCCGCCTTCTTGCCGATGCGGTTCAGACCATCGCCCAGACCGACGGTGGTGGTGGTCTTGCCTTCGCCCGCCGGCGTCGGGTTGATCGCCGTGACGAGGATCAGCCTGCCGTTCCCGTTCTTCCGGGCCTCTGCGATGAACTCGGCCGAAACCTTCGCCTTGTCATGGCCATAGGGAAGTAGGTGCTCGGATGGAATGTCGAGCCGCGCCCCGATTTCCTGGATCGGCTTCTTCTTCGCCGCGCGGGCGATCTCGATATCGGATTTCACTTCGGCCATGACGATGATTTCCTCTCCCGGTGGTCCGCAACGTTTGCCGACTGGCATAAAGCCGCGAATTATAAACGTCCACCGTCGCAAAAGAGGCGCGCAATGCGTGAAATGCGACAGGGCATGTGCGACGGTGGCAATGAAGCGGCAGGCGGGGCAGACACCTGCGCCCGCCCCGCATGCCGGTTGACCTACCGATCCAGAACCAGGCGCAGTTCCACGAGATTGGAGCGCACACGCAGAATGTAGAAGCCCATCGTGGCAAGATGTGTGGGCATGATCCAGCCATCCTCACGCCCATTGGAAATGATGAAGGGCTGCACGTTGAGCGCCGCCCGGAACTGCTCTTCCGTCGTGTCCCAGAGCGAGCCCAGCGAACGCTGCTTGATCACATCTTCAAAGTCAGCGCCCGCCGCTTTCAGAAGGCCGTAATAAGCGTAGAGCTGGCCATAGGCGAACCAGAAACGATCATCCGCACGCGTGTCGAACCAGCCGGAATTGTAATTTTCCGAACGCTGGCGCAGAAGATCGGAGGTCGAGCCCAGATCGCTCGCAATGCGGTCGAGATACTGGATCAGATTGTCGGCACGCGCATCGAACACGGCATCGCAGCTCTCAAGCCGGCCGTTGAAGCTGCGCAAATCGCGAATGGCGGAGCGATAGAAACTCGGGGTGGGCGTCTTGGGCCCAAAGGGGGTCAGGCCGAAATACCAGGTTTCCTCATCGAAGGTGAGCGCGCCGCGCGCATTCTGCAGATCGCGGTCGATCTGCGAAGTACCACGCACGCGGCCAAGCGCATCGACGAGTTCGATGGCGCTGCGGCGAACGGCCTGATTGATGCCGCGCTGGAACGATGCCTTGTTGTCGAAGAAGGGCGTGTCGTCCCAGTCGAGCACGAAGAAAAAGCCGAGCTTGTAAAGCAGCATGGAAGAAATCCATGCATTTTCGTTGACGTTGAAATCCGTGAGGTCAGCCGTGACGTCGACAATGGCGGACCGTCCGCAGGTGCGCGTCTCGCCGCCCTGTGTGGCCGCTGTCTGCTCGCCGGCGGAAACGCCACGCGCGTCAAGATTGTATTCCTCGACATAGTCGGGATTGAATCCGGTCCATGCCTGCGTCTGCCAGAAGAAATAGCCGTAAAAGCCAACGATCGCGAGCAGCACGAATCCAATGGAACCGCGAATGATCCAGCCGCGCCGCGTATACCAGCGCCCGGCGGCCAGAAAGGGCCACAGGATCCACGCGATCAACAGCCCGATGCCACGGCCGATCCAGTGAAACACCCGGGTGAAGAAATCAACGATCGGATCGAGCACGAAACGCCTCCCTCAGGCGATTTGGGTCCAGGATCAGGTTTCCAGACCATAGAGACGCTTCCGTAGCGCCGGTTTGTCCATGAGATATGCGGTTTTGAGCCGCGCCACAACATATTCGCGCCAGGCTTGCGGCCAGGTTTCGTAATCGCGGTAAAAACCCTGCTTGTTGAAAACATAGCGCGCAATGAAATCGGACGGCACGAAATCGGAAATCAGCCGGTTGGTGAGCCAGGCATCCTTGTGCGCCGGATCCGCGCGGGTGACGAGAAAGCGTTCACGCGCCGGAATTTCTTCGATCTTGAGCGTCCCCGTCTGGCTGATTTCGCGCACGGCGGCGTTGAGCAGCGGAACACTCCCCTCCCCGGCAACGAGTTTCGCGTTGCGGTGCGTCCAGGTCTGCAGCCACACCGGATCGACGCGAGCGAAATCCGTATCCGGCTCCTCGCGGCGTATCAGATCGAGCAGCACCATTTCGCCGCGATGGGCGAGATAGTTTGAGCGCTCGATCCACGAGGCGCGCGGCAGCTGGATGCGGCCCGTCTCGGCCAGAAATCGGAAGATGCGCGCCGGATCGTCCTTCGACAGATAGCTCACCTGCCAGGGCCGCGAGCGGCGGAAGCCCGGCGTCGCCGGATCGGCGATCACCGTTGTCGTGTCCGTATCGGCGAATATGTAGACGCCGCCGAAATGGCTCGTCCAATAGGCATCGTGCCGGAACACGACCTGTTCGGGCACGAGGCTGTTTTCGCGGATGTCGCCGGTTTCGCGCGCGAGCGCGACCATGCGGTTGAGCAGTTCGTCGTCGCGCCAGGCGTCGGGCTCATGCTTCACCCGGTCGGCAAGCCGGCCAAGCTCCGCGGCCTTTCCGAGCAGATCTTCGGCGGAGAGGACCTTGAATTCCACCTGCGCGATGGAGAGCAGGTCCTCGATGTCGCGCACCTGGTTTACCTGTTCCTCTATCTCGCCATAGACCACATCCTTGATGGTGATGGCATTGATGGCGCGCGCATTGGCCATCATGAACTCGTAGACGAGCTGCGAGGTGTTGGAGAACGCGGTGTGAACCACGGGCAGCTCGATCTGCGCCGGGGTGAGAATGATGAAGCGGCGATTGACGCCATTGGGGTCGAGATACTGCTCGTCGTCCAGTTCCCCGGCAATCTGCGGCGAGAAGCCGGTGCGGTCGATTTCGAAAGAGGCGAGTTTCGTCTGCGGCACGCCAAACGCGTCCAGCGCCTTGTTGTAGCGTGCGATCAGATGCGGTTCTTCTATCTTCAGGAGGCGGCCGAAGATGAGATCGTTTTCGCGGAGGAGGTTCACCAAACACCCCTCGCCTTCATGTCCTCGATCTCGCGCAGGGCGCGTTCGCGCAGGCGCTGGTCGCGGACGATGGTGGAGACGGCCGCATCGTCGGAACGGTCCGAATAGCGGAACTCCGAATCCGCGTAGCGGTTGATCTCCTGCATCACCATGTCCATCGTGAATGGCCGGCGCAGCTCGGCGATCATCGCTTTCTTCTCATCATAGCTTTTGCGCATGAAAGCATCGGGCGTCTCGAACCATTCGTCCGGAAGCTCGATGTCCATGGCGCGCATCTTGATCGCGTCGGTGATGTTCTTGATCGCGCGGCCGGTAAAGCGCGGCTCCGCCAGCTTGATCTCGTGCAGATAGGCGCCGATATCCGTGAGCGTCTTCGGCTCGCCGCGATCGTTCAGGAAGCGCTCATAGACCTTCGCAAGCCCTTCTTCCTGCGGCTTCGAATGCGCCTCATAGGCGGTTTCGACCGCGCGTTTGATTTCCTGTGTTGCAAACGGCTCGTGCTCGCCAAGCGGGATCGAATGGTTCTTGCCGGCCAGAAGCACGAAAATGTCGACATAGTCCTCAAACGTCTGCGGCCCGTCGACCAGCCAGCGCGCGCCCGCGCGCTGGCGCAGCGCGTCGTCCACATTCTCCGGATAGTTGGAGAACATGCCGAAGGAGCAATTGCCGCGCACCACCGTGCCCGCACCCGCAAAGCTCTCCATCAGAACGCCCGTCACCTCCTGCTGGCCGGCAGACGCCCGGTCGTCGGAGCGCTTGGCCGCCACCTGGTCGATGTCGTCAATGGTGCCGAAGCCGATGGCGCGCGGGCTCAGCACATTTTCCACGAACTGCTTGCAGTTCTGGCCCGACTTGCCCTGATAGGAGGAAATCTGGTCGACGCCGAAATTCTCATAGTGGAAGGGCACGCCCGCCACCTGGCAGTAATCGTTCAAAAGCCCGGCGGTCATCTGAATGAGGATGGTCTTGCCGGTGCCCGGCGCGCCATCGCCGATGAAGGTGAAAAGAAACCCGCCGAGTTCCACAAAAGGGTTGAGCTGACGGTCGAAATCATAGGCCATCAGCATCTTGGCGAGCTTCATGGCCTGATATTTGGCGATGTGATTGCCGATGATCTCGTTGGGCTTCTTGAAGGTCATGACGAGCGGCTTGCGCCGGCTGCCCGGTGCGACGTCGAACCCGTCCAGCGTGAAATCGTCGGCCTCAAGCCGCATATGCGTGTCTTCAAACGCACCGAGACCGGTGAAACGGCTGCGCCGCTGCAACAGTCCCTCCATTGCGACACGGGCAAGTGCGCGGGCGCGCGCCGTCATCGCCGTGTCGTCTGTCGCACCCGCGATCGCGCCATCGAGCGCGGCAAGAACGCTTTTGAGCGCATCCTGCGGCGTGTCGAACTGGAAGTCCGGCTCGTCCGTGTCGTTCACCGGCTCGCTGTCAGCGTCGAGCATCTGCAGGAGATAGGATGAGAGCGTGAAGGCGGCGACATAGGCCGATGCCTGCAGGAGCGCGTGATAGGTCTGCGCGGCCTCACCCTCGAGCGGGCTGCGGGCGTTGCGCTCCTGAAGGCTTTCAAGCTCGGTCGAGCGTGCAAAGACATCGGCAACGGCCAGCGCCACCGCCACGCCGCGACGCGTGCGATAGAGAAGCGTGTGCTGTGGTATCGAGAGCATCGGATCGCCCTGCCGGATGGTGGCGATGGTTTTTGCAAGCTCCACTTCGCGCGTCCTGCGCAGCGCGCCGGTGGAAACGGTCGACACGAAGCGCCGCCCGGTGCCGGCAAGCTCGATGCCGGAGCGGCCGCCATCGGCCTGAAGCACCACGAAGCGCGTCACAAGGCTCTGCGCCGTCGCCCGGTGTTTCTCGATATCTTTGTCGTCGATGGTGGTCAGGCCAGTGTCCATGGAATGTCCTATACGTCCGTAATCACCCGCCCGCCCGAAATGACGTGCACGTCGTAGCCTTCGAAAATCTTCTGCGCCTCGCCGGCAGCGTAGAGCGCCTGATAGGCCTCATGCGGCACAAGCGCGTGCTGTTCATAGGCGCTCACGCCCATGCGGGCGGCGTCCAGATCATCCGTATCGATGAAAAACTCCTCACGCGCCGGCTGGCTGGACCACAGCCCCTTGCGCGCCGGGCGCTCGGTCTTGGAATAGACCTCCTGCACCGTCCAGGTGAGAAGCCACGCATTCTCCTGCCGGCGCACCTTGCCAAGCACTTCCGAGACGGTCGAATTGTTCTCCGTGATACCGGCCGTGTAGAATGGCCCCAGCACCACCCGGCGCAATTGCTTGGGGTGGAGGTGGTCGAAATCCTTGTCGAGATTTCCGGCAATGGTGGCCGGCGACAGGGAATAGGCGGAGTTCTTTTCCGCAAAATCGTCGAACTGATGCGCAAGTTCCGGATTGAGCAGACCGCCCACCGGCAGGCCGATCTCGACATCGTCGTTGAGCCTGCCATCGTCGGAAACAAGCGCCTTGACCATGCCGGGCGAGGAATCCTCGACCGCTGCCATATAGACCATAGGCAGGCTCGAATTTCCGTCAAAAGCGCCCCAGTGCACCAGATAATACGGCCGTTTTGTCTTCGGATTCACCGAAACGCGCACCGTTTCCGGCAGAATGAAGGGTGAGAACACATTGCCCGCCTTCAACTGCTCCAGATAGAGGCGCTCGGCCATGGAGCGCTGGAGGTCAGCCGGAAATTCGCGATGGCGCAGGATGAAATCGACCATCTCGGCACGCAGTTCATCGGGACCCGATATACCGGCAAGACGCTTGTCGGCCTGACGCCGATCGTTTTCCAGTTCAAGCACGCTCTGGAAAACCGGGTAGCCGCTTTCGGCGCGCTGAATACGGAATTTCTCCATGAAACCGAGACGGTTCTGCCAGCACTCGAAAGAGCGCTCCAACCGACCGATATAGGGTGAGACGACCTCGGCCACGAGACCGTGCGACTGGAAAGGCGATGCGGACCGGTCGCCAAAATAGACGCCGAGCCCCTGAAGAGCGGCCGCGATGGCGTCGAAATAGCGTGCAGCGGCGTCGGGAACGGCGTTCATTCAAAAGACCTGTTCTGGGACCTTGGCGCCCGCTCCTCATCCGCCTGCCGGCTCCTTCTCCCCGCTCGCGGGGAGAAGGAGGATGGCCGCAACGTATAGGTCCCCCTCTCCCCGCCAGCGGGGAGAGGGTAAGGGTGAGGCTCGGCATTGAAGGTGCGCACACCGTATCTCGTCACGCCCGAACGTAGTTGGCTGCGTCGTGTTTCTTCATCACGTCTTCGAAACGGCGGGCGAAGGCATCGTCGGCGAGCTTCTTGCGGCGCTGGATGTCGGCGGTGGTGACCATGTTTTTCTCGTGTAGCTCAAGCAGGTCGCCAATGTGCCGCTGCGCGGCTGCGCCGATGCCGGCCATCGTCTCCTCGGCGGTGTTGTCGACCTTCGAGCCAAGCGTGTTGATGCGGTGGGCCACATCCTGCTGGGCTGCGGTCTTCAGCGAATCTTCGAGCGCCTTGTAGAGAACGATGCGCTGTTCGGTGTCGATGGTGAGCTTGTTGATCAGCGTCGACTGGGCGGCGATCTGGTTGTTGAGCGAATCCACAAAGGTCTGGAACATGGAGGTGTAGCGCTCGAGCGTCTGGCTTTCGGCAAGCAGCTCCTGCTCCTTCGCCTGCGCCTCATTGTATTCGGTGGCAAGCTTCGAGCGTTCCCCCTCGAGCGCCGCGCGATCCTTCTGGCTCGTGGAGGCGGCGATGCGGTTTTCGATGTCGAGCAGCATCGGGTTCAGTTCCTCGATGCGCTTCTGAGTGGCCTCCAGGGTCTCCATCGTGATTTTGCGCCGCTCGATAACCTTGGCAAGGCTTGCCTCGGAGGTTTGATAGCGTTCTTCGAGAACCTGCTTCTGATCCTTCAGAATACCGGTGATGGTGTCCGACTTTGAAAGCAGTTCCTGCAGATTGCCGGCCAGCGACATGTTGCGGACGCGCTCTGTGCGCATGCGCTGCTTCTTCTGCTTGGAAAAGATGCCGATGAAGTTTTCCCAGCCCGTGTAGCTTTTCATGCTCTCGAACTCGGAACCGAAGACATTGGTGGCATCCTCAAGGCCGATGATCAGGTCGGCGATGTTGGTCTCCATCACCTTTTGCTGCGTGAGAACGTCCTGAATGCGTGCATTCTCTATGTCGAAATCGGCCTGGCCGATCTTCTCGTCGGTGCGGGCGAGCTTGTCGAGCACAGTGCCCGACTGCTCGATCTTCGAGCGCATCTCGTCGACCACCTCACGGGTCTTCGCGATCTCCGTGTCGAAATTCTGCAAGGTGGCCATGATGATACGCTCCGCAAAGGTCAGGGTTGCAGAAATATATGTGGGTCCATTGACGATTGAAAGACGTTACCGGCCTCGACGCACAATTCCTCAAGCGCAGTGGCCGCCCCACTCTGCCTTCGCTCCCTGTGGCGAAGCAGGCTGAAATCGCGTGCACCAAGATCGATATTCGCCACTTTCAGCAGGCCACGCTCCACGAGCGGTCCGGCAGCCGACATGGAGATGGCCGCAGCACAATCACTCTCGCGCACAGCGGAAAGCACTGCCTCATTGGAGGGAAACTCCATGACGAGATTGAGCCCGGCTGGGTCGACGCCCTTCCCGGCCAGCGTGCTCTCAAAGGCGGTGCGTGTGCCGGATCCCTCCTCACGCATAATCCACGCCGCCCCGGCAACGAGATCTTCCGGTGCAAGCGGTGCGCCTTTGGCCCATGGGTGAGCGGGCGCGACAACTACGGCCATGACGTCCCGATCCACCCGGCGCACGGTGAGCGCCGGTTCATCCACCCTTCCCTCGACCAGCCCGACCTCAGCCACGCCTTCCAGCATTGCATCGGCAACCATGCGGGTGTTGCCCACAGTGAGTTTCAACGAGATGCCGGGGTAGAGCTTGTGAAAGCGCATCAGAACCGGCGGCAGCCAATAGCTGGCAACCGTCTGGCTGGCGTGAACGTTGAGCGTGCCACGGCGAAGCCCGCCGAGCTCGGAGAGCATGGTTTCCGCCGAGCGTACCCGCGCGAGCGTTGCCTGCGCCTCACTCAGAAAAACCCTGCCGACACGGGTCAGCTCGATGCGGCGGCCAACGCGGTGAAAGAGTTCCACGCCGTAATAGCTCTCAAGCGCCTTGATGGAGGCACTGACGGCGGAGGGCGTGCGCCCCACAGCACTTGCTGCCTGGGTCAGGTGCTCCCGCTCGGCGACGGCAACGAAGATCAGCAATTGTTCAAAGGTCATGACATCATTCGATTTTCATGAACGATATATGACAAACTATTCGATAGAAGTCGATAAAGCACCATGCGACCAAGATTGGGTCATCGCATCAGGTCGCCTTCATGTCCGCACTTCGCCACCCGCTCCATCTTGTCCCCGGCATTGTTTTGTCCGTTCTCGTCGCAGCAGCCGCGCTGGCGGCAGCGTGGGCAGAACAGGTGTTTCTCGGCGAGGCGTGGCTTGAGGGACTGGTGCTTGCCATCCTCTTCGGCGCAGCCATAAGCTCCGCCGCCCGGTTAAGCCCCGCGCTTCGCCCCGGCATCGATTTTTGCGCCAAGGCCGTGCTGGAAGTGGCAATCGTTCTGCTTGGCGCCTCGATCAGCCTTGGCGCGCTCGGCGATGCAGGTTTCGGACTGGTCGGCGGCATTGTCGGCGTGGTCGTTCTGTCACTGCTTGCAGGCTATGCGATCAGCCGCGCGCTCGGCCTCTCGCGTGGGCTGGCAACGCTGGTCGCCTGCGGCAACTCCATCTGCGGCAATTCGGCCATTGCAGCCGCGGCACCCGTGATCCGCGCCGAAGCTTCGGAAGTGGCCGCCTCCCTGTCCTTCACCGCATTCCTGAGCATTCTTGTCGTGCTGCTCTTGCCCGTCATTTATGCAGCCATCGGCATGAGCCCGGTCCAGTCGGGCGTTCTCGCCGGCCTCACGGTCTATGCGGTGCCGCAGGTGCTGGCTGCCGCCGCCCCTGCCGGCCCGATCGGCATTCAGGTGGGTACGCTGGTCAAACTGGTTCGTGTGCTGATGCTCGGCCCGGTGATCTTTCTTCTGGGGCTGACCCATGGGCGTAGGACCGGCGTCAAGCTTGGTTTCTTTGAGATGGTGCCCTGGTTCATCATCGGCTTTCTGGCCATGATGGGGCTGCGCTCGGCAGACCTCATCCCCGCCCCGGCACTTCCAGTCATGCATGAAACGTCGGGGCTTCTGACGATCGTCGCCATGGCGGCACTCGGCCTGACGGTCGATATAAGAAGCGTGATGAAGAGCGGCGGGCGCGTGATCGTCGCAGCCCTTCTGTCGCTGACCGCTCTGGGTGTGGCGAGCTATGCGCTGATCCGTTTTCTCGGTGTCGCCTGAAGGGGCGCTACTCGGCAGCGCTGCCGACAAAACCCACGAGATCTTCCGCCTTCCAGCGGCCCATCTCTTCTTCCCAGTGCTTTCGGCAAAGCGAAACGTAGACATCCTTGCCGATGGCGACCTGTGCGCCCTTCTTGGCAACCTTGCCGTCCGGCCCCAGCCGCACCACCATTGTGGCCTTGCGGCCGCAGCGGCAGATCGTGCGTACCTCGCGCAGTTCGTCCGCCAGCGCCAGGAGTGCCTGCGATCCGGTGAAGAGATTGCCCTGAAAATCGGTCCTCAGCCCGTAGCACATGACCGGAATGTCCAGCCTGTCTGCCACGCGGGCAAGCTGCCAGACCTGCTCTTCTTCCAGAAACTGCGCCTCGTCGACAAAAACGCAGTGCACCGTCGTGTGGTCGTGGTGCTCGGCGATGCGCGCGAAAAGGTCGTCGCCGTCGCGGAACATCTCCGCATCGCTGTCGAGGCCGATGCGCGAGGAAATGTAGCCGCCATCTTCCTTGCGGTAGTGACCCGCGACGAACAGCATCGTGTTCATCCCGCGCTCGCGGTAATTGTAGGATGCCTGCAGGAGCATGGTCGACTTGCCGGCATTCATGGTCGCGTAGTGGAAGTAGAGCTTTGCCATCGCGCTGCCTGTATCGTTCGCGCTCTTAAACACCACATCGGCTGGCCAGAAAACGCCCGATTGTTTTCTTCCACCAGAATACCGTCGCATACGGCACGTTGCATGGCGCAAACAGACACCTCTTTGTGCTTGCAGCGACCCTGAATTGGTGCTTGCCTTTGAAATAATGCGCAAAGCCGGTTAAGACCCGCGCTCTGCCGAACAACAACCACAGAGGAGAGCCGTCATGTTATCCAGCCGAAAAGCGACCCTGATCCTCGGGCTTGCTGCAAGCCTGGCATCGGGCACCGCCTTCGCCGCCGACCCGGATTCCTGCAAAGCCATCACCTTCTCCGACGTCGGCTGGACCGACATCACGGCCACGACGGCGACCGCATCGGTGGTGCTTGAAGGCCTCGGTTACGAGCCCGAGACGCAGGTTCTTTCCGTGCCGGTCACCTATGCCTCGCTCAAGAACGACGATGTGGACGTCTTCCTCGGCAACTGGATGCCGACCATGGAGGCCGATATCGCCCCCTACCGCGAGGACGGCACGGTGGAAACCGTGGTCACCAATCTGGAAGGCGCGAAATACACGCTGGCCGTTCCGCAATATACCTATGATGCCGGCCTGAAGAGCTTTGCCGATATCGCCAAGTTTGCCGACGAGCTGGACGGCAAGATCTACGGCATCGAGCCCGGCAATGACGGCAACCGTCTAATCCTCGACATGATCGAGAACGACACGTTCGGCCTCAAGGATTTCGAAGTGGTGGAAAGCTCGGAAGCCGGCATGCTCTCGCAGGTGCGCCGCGCCGTGGGATCGAAGGAGCACGTGGTGTTCCTCGGCTGGGAACCGCACCCGATGAACGCCAATATCGAGATGGCCTATCTTGAAGGCGGTGACGATGTGTTCGGCCCGAACTATGGCGGCGCGACGGTTCATACCAACACCCGCGCGGGCCTTTCCGAAGAATGCCCCAACCTCGGCAAGCTGTTGAAGAACTTGGTCTTCTCGCTCCAGATGGAGAACGAGATCATGGGCAAGATTCTTGACGACGGTGCCGAACCGCAAAAGGCCGCTGAAGAATGGCTCAAGGCCAATCCGGACGCGCTCGGCCCGTGGCTCGAAGGCGTGACGACGTTCGGCGGCGATGCCGGCCTCGACGCCGTGAAGGCGCATCTGGGCATGTAAACGACAGGACGGTGCGACGCGCCGGCCAAGGCGTTTCGCACCGTTCCCCTCCGGCCGGCAAGCCGGGCAGCCGCCAAATGAATGGCGAGCACAACATAAGAAGAAATCCGAAGAAAGGAACCATTCGGGCTCATGGACCCTCTTTCAGAATGGATCGCTGACTGGAAAATTCCCATCGGCCGGTGGGGCCGAGATTTTTTTGATTTCCTGACCACCAATTTCGCCTGGCTGTTCGATACGCTGGCAGACATTCTGGCCGATGTGCTGGACGGTCTGGTGGACATTCTCCTCGCCATTCCACCCACCATTCTGGTGCTGACCATTGCAGCGCTCGCCTATGCGCTGCAGCGCTCCTGGAAGCTTGCTCTGGGCGTCGCTGTCGGCCTTCTCTTCATCATCAATCAGGGTTTATGGGAAGAGACCGTGGAGACGCTGGTGCTTGTCGTGGCGGCAGCGGCTGTCTCCATGGCGATCGGCGTACCTGTGGGCATCTGGGCGGCGCACAATGCGCGTGTCTACAAGGTGCTGCGCCCGATACTCGACCTGATGCAGACGCTGCCCACCTTCGTTTATCTGATCCCGGTTCTCATCCTGTTCGGTCTCGGTGCCGCCCCCGGTCTGATCGTGACAGTCATTTTCGCATCGCCAGCGCCGATCCGGCTCACCTATCTTGGCATCACCTCCGTTCCCCAGCCCATGCTGGAGGCCGGCCAGGCTTTCGGCGCCACCAAACGGCAGCTCCTGTGGAAGGTGGAACTGCCCGCCGCCCTGCCCTCCATCATGGCCGGGCTGACGCAGTGCATCATGCTGTCGCTCTCCATGGTCGTTATCGCCGCACTGATCGGCGCCGACGGGCTCGGCAAGCCGGTGGTGCGTGCGCTCAACTCGGTCAACATCCCGCTCGGGCTTGAAGCCGGCCTCGCCATCGTCGTGCTGGCGATCATTCTCGACCGCATCGCGCGCATCGAGCGGGGGAGCGACAAATGAGCGTGGCCATCGATTTTCAGAAGGTCGACATCCTGTTCGGCGACGAACGGCAGAAGGCAGATGCGCTGCCGCTTGTGGATGCCGGCAAGAACCGCGAGGAAATCCTTGCCGAAACAGGAGCAGTGCTAGGCTGCGCCAACTGCGATCTGACCGTGGAGCGTGGCGAGATTTCCGTATTGATGGGACTTTCGGGCTCCGGAAAATCCACATTGTTGCGCGCGGTGAATCGGCTCAACACCGTGGCCCGCGGCAATGTCGTCGTCCATGACGGTGACTGGCAGGCCGACGTGGTGAACTGCTCCCAGGCCGAGTTACGCAAGATCCGCCGCGAATGCGTGGCGATGGTCTTTCAGCAGTTCGCCCTCCTGCCCTCGCGCACCGTGGCGGAGAATGTCGGCTTCGGGCTGGAACTGGCCGGCGTGCCTGCAAACGAGCGCAAGGAACGCGTGATGGCGCAGCTCGAGCTGGTGCATCTGACCGACTGGGCCGACAAATATGCCCATGAGCTTTCCGGCGGTATGCAGCAGCGCGTCGGCCTGGCGCGCGCCTTTGCCACGGAAGCGCCGATCCTGCTGATGGACGAGCCGTTCTCCGCGCTCGATCCGCTCATCCGTACCAAGCTGCAGGATGAGCTGCTCGAACTTCAGGAACGTCTGAAGAAAACCATCCTGTTCGTGAGCCACGATCTGGAGGAAGCGCTCAAGATCGGCAACCGCATCTCCATCATGGAAGGCGGGCGGATCGTGCAGACAGGCACGCCGGAAGACATCGTGCTGGCGCCGGAGAACGACTATGTGCGGGACTTCATTTCCAATGTGAACCCGCTCTCGGTGCTGACGGCCTGGAACGTGATGCGTGACGTGCGCGACCTGGAAGCGGCCGGCGAAGGCTGGCTCTGGCTCGACCGGCGACAGACAACGCGTTTCAGGTTCGACGAAAACATGCTGGTGGTCGATGCCGAACGCAACGGCAGACCGGCCATCTGGGTCTCGTGCGACAACATCGAGGACCTGCCTGAAGACCGGCCAAAGGTCTTCTGGGCAACGGCAGGCACGCCGCTGCGGACGGTGATGCGCGCCATGCAGCAATCCCAGACGGCACCGGTGGCGCTGTTCGACGAAGCGTCACGTTTCGTCGGCGCCATCGGCATCCGCGACGTGCTCGGCGCCATCATCCGGCGTTGAACCTGTCCCGCGCACAGCGGCGTTGCACAGGAGACACCTTTTCCAGACCGGCCTCCCTCGCTACTGTCCTCAGGAGACAATGAGGGAGGCAATCACATGAACCCATCCGGCATCGTTGCACTCGTCACGGGCGGCGGCTCGGGGCTTGGTGAGGCAACCGCGCGGGCACTGGCAGCCAAAGGGGCGAAAATCGCCATCGCCGATGTCGGCATGGACAGGGCCGGGATGGTGGCCAGTGACATTGACGGCATTGCCGTCAAGTGTGACGTCACAAGCGAGGATGACGCTAGGGCGGCAATCGGGGAAGCCACAGAAAAGATTGGCGCGCCCCGCATTCTCGTCAACTGCGCCGGCATTGCCATTGCGATGAAGACCGTCGGCAAGGATGGCCCGCACCCGCTCGATCTTTATCGCAGGGTGATCGAGATCAATCTCCTCGGCACGTTCAACATGATCCGGCTGTTTGCAGCCGCAACGCAGGAACTGGAGCCGCTTGACGGTGGAGAGCGTGGCGTCATCGTCAACACGGCCTCGGTTGCCGCCTTCGACGGGCAGATCGGCCAGGTCGCCTACTCTGCCTCCAAGGGCGGCGTGGTGGGCATGACACTGCCCATAGCGCGCGATCTTTCGCGCTCGGGTATTCGTGTGTGCACCATAGCGCCGGGCATCTTCAAGACGCCGATGATGGCCGGCCTGCCGGAGGACGCACAGGCTTCGCTCGGGCAGCAGGTGCCCTTCCCGCCACGCCTCGGCGAGCCTTCCGAATATGCAGCGCTTGCCTGCCACATTGTTGAAAACCAGATGCTGAACGGCGAAACGATCCGCCTCGACGGCGCGATCCGCATGGCCCCGAAATAGGCCAGACATGGGCCCAGACACAGGCGATGACCGAAAAGGCCCGCTCGCGGGCTTCACCGTCATAGAGATGGCGGGGCTGGGGCCCGTTCCGCTTGCCGGGCTCATCCTGGCCGAAATGGGCGCGACGGTTCTGCGCATCGAGCGCAGGGATGCCAGGCGCGACTTTCTCAAAGTCCCGCCAAAATACGATCTCGACCGCCATGGCCGGAAAATCCTGAAGCTCGACCTGAAACACCCGGCCGGGCGGGAACTGCTCATGCGCATGATCCAGCAGACAGATGTGTTGATGGAGGGGTTTCGCCCGGGTGTGATGGAACGTCTGGGCGCGGGACCCGATGCAGCCCTTGGCGCCAACCCCGGCCTCGTCTACGCCCGGATGACGGGGTTCGGGCAGAACGGTCCGCTGGCGCAGCGCGCCGGCCACGACCTGACCTATCTCGCTTATTCCGGCGTGCTCTCCATGATCGGGCGCAAGGATGAACGCCCGGTTCCGCCACTCAATCTCGTGGGCGACTATGGCGGGGGAACAATGTTTCTCATCGCCGGCATTCTGGCAGCGCTTCTGGAGAGAACCCGGTCAGGCAAAGGACAGATCGTCGATGCGGCGATGATCGACGGTGCCTCGATGCTGGCCGCACCCTTTTTCGGTTTTATGGCAACGGGTTTCTGGCGGCAGGAACGCGGCACCAACCTGCTCGACGGTGGTGCGCCGTTCTACGACACCTATGAAACGGCAGACAGTCGGCATGTGGCAGTCGCCTGCCTCGAGCCGCAGTTCTTTGCCGCATTCGCACGTCTTCTGCCGCTCGAGACCGAGCTGGCCGCCGCACAATACGATCAGGCACGCTGGCCGGACATGCGCGCGGCAATCGCCCGGCGCTTCGGCGCGCAGGATCGTGCATTCTGGATCGACCGCTTTGAAAACTCGGACGCCTGTGTCGCACCGGTCCTCACACCCGGGGAAGCTGCTGCTCATCCGCACAGCCGCGCCCGCCACGCCCATGCGGAAAAACACGGGTTTACGCGCCCCGCCCCCGCTCCCCGCTTCTCCCGCACACCGGGCGAAACGGCAGCGCCCGCCGGCGCGGCGGCGTCACTTGCCCCGTTTGGGATCAGCGGAGAAGAACAACAGAGACTTGCAGCCGAAGGCATCATAGGCGAAGGAGACGCTTCAACGGATTGAGGCAGCGATGAGCGCAGAAAAACAGAAAGACGTCATTCTCGAGACCGATGCCGATGCCATTCGCCTCGCAAAGACGCTGTTGCGGACCGCACGCTTTGGCGCACTGGCAACCATTGACCCGGAGGACGGCGCGCCCTTTGCCACCCGCGTCGCCACCGCGACCGATCTCGACGGGACGCCGCTCATTCTCGTTTCCGGCCTTTCCGCACACACGAAGGGCCTTGAGACCGATCCGCGCTGCTCGCTCATGATCGGCGAGCCCGGCAAGGGCGACCCGCTGGCGCACCCGCGCCTTTCGATCAAGACCGTCGCCTCCCGGCTGGAACGCGGGAGCGAGGTGCATGAGCGTGTCAGGCGCCGCTATCTCGCCCGCCACCCCAAGGCAAAACTCTATGTCGATTTTCCCGATTTCATCATCTTCCGGCTGGAGTTGCAGGGCGCACTTCTGAATGGTGGATTCGCCCGTGCCTACAGGCTCACCGGCAACGATCTTCTGACCGGCAGCGCCGCACTTGAAGGGCTTGCGGAGGCGGAGGCCGGCGCCATCGCGCATATGAACAGCGATCACGCGGACGCGGTCGAAAACTATGCCCGCCATTTTGCCCGCGCACCCGCCGGCAAATGGCGACTGACCGGCATCGACCCCGAAGGGCTGGACCTCGCGCTTGGCGACGAAACGCTGCGCATCTTTTTCCCTGCTCCGCTGAGCGACGCGACCCAGATGCGTCCCACCCTTGTCGCCATGGCGAAGGAAGCACGCGCAGGACTTGCCGCGTGAAACGGGAATTCCTTCCCATCGAGAGCGCCGACGATCCACGCATAGCCGCCTATCGGAACATCCGCGAACGCGACCTCGTCGGCCGGCAGGGGCGGTTCGTGGCCGAAGGCCGCGTGGTGCTGAACGTGCTTTTCTCCACGAGCCGGTTCGAGGCAGAAAGCGTGTTTTTGCGCGAAAACCGCGTTTCGGGGCTCGGCGACCTGATCGAACGCATTCCCCGGAACGTTCCCGTCTACACCGCCAGCGCCGCGGTCATGGACGAAATCGCCGGGTTTGAGATCCATCGCGGCATCCTCGCCATCGGTCGCAAGCCGGAAACCAGCGGCGAAGCGCTTCTCGACACGCTGCCGGACGAAGCGCTGGTCGTCGCGCTCTCCGGTATCTCCAACCACGACAATGTCGGATCGATCTTCCGCAACGCCGCTTCATTCGGGGCCGCCGCCGTTCTTCTGACCGACGATTGCTGCGATCCGCTCTATCGCAAGGCGATCCGCGTCTCGGTGGGCGCTACGCTCAAAGTGCCCTTCGCCCGATTCAGCGACACGGCGGCGCTTGCGGCGGCGCTGCAGGACCGGGGCTATCCCATTCTGGCCCTGAGCCCGCGCGGGGAAATCGACATCGCCGACGTCAGGCGCAGTCCACGCCACGCACTTCTGCTCGGTAGCGAGGGACACGGCCTCTCCGACGAAGACATGACGCGGCTTCCAACCGCGCGCATCGCCATGGCTCCCGATTTCGACAGTCTCAACGTGGCAGCGGCCTCCGCCATCGCTCTGCACAGGCTCTGGCGCAGAGGCTGATGGCCCGCGCGCTCAGGTACGATCGCGCAGGGCCCGCACTCTTTCGGCAAGGCTGAGGGGTCGCCCCTCGCCGGCTGCCTCATCCTGTTTCAGAAGGTCGGCAATGGGTGTGTCCCCGCCTTCAAGCGCGGCTGTGAGACTGACCACCTCGGCAGCAAGGTTGTGGATCTGCTCGCGCAAGGCATCGTCCGACTGCCCCGCGGCCTGAGCCCTTGCGGGAGCGGCCTTGCCGTTTCTCTTTTTCTCAGACAGTTCGCCGCGAAGCTTCTTGTTTTCCTGAAGCAGTCTGGAAATGCGTGTCTTGAGCTTGTCCTGTTCGGCCTCCGAGGGCTTTGCAGGCGCCGCCGTCCGACCACCGGCATCAGCCAGAAGCGTGCGCAGTTGCAGGGATTTGTCGGCAAGCTCGCGGGAGAGCCGGTCGCTTTCCGCCTCGGCCTCCATCAACCTGCGCGCGGCCTGATCAGAAAGGCTGGCCTCGCTTGCCGCATTCATTTCCTTGCGCAAACGGGCAATCTCGGCCTCACGGCGCTCCAGCTTTTCCTCGTTTTCGTAAAGCGCCCTCATCTGGCTCTCCAATTTTTTCTGAAGATCCGCATTGCGCTTCTCCGCCACCTTCAGACCGGCCTCCGCCTCCTTGCGCGCTGCCTCGGCATCGCGGCCCGCACGAATGGCATCCTTGCGATCGCGGCGAAGCTCGGCCAGATCATCCTCGACCTTGCGCAGTTCCGTTTCGCGGGCGACCATTTCAATCTGCCGGCTGCTCGCGAGCAGGCGTTCTTCCTCGTAACGATCATTGAGCTCCATCAGCGCCGTGCCGCGGACCTCAAGCTCGGAGAGCGCTTCATCGAGTTTCGCTTCCAACGTGGAAATGATCGCGGCGTTTTCCGTCAGCGCAGCGCGCTGTTCTTCCGTTTCGTCCCGCAGATCGGCGATCACCCTGTCCTGCGCGTCACGCTCGTCGGCAAGCTGCCGCGCCTCATCGCTCAGACGCGCAAGCTCGACCAGTTGCGACGAAGTCTTTCGGTTGAGGTTCTCGATGTTCATTTCAAGCCGGCGGGCCGCCATTGCATGGCTGGCACGCAGCCGGTCCTTCTCTGCCTCAAGTTCGTTGGCAGAAAGCGGCAGGCTGGCTTCGATGCGCTTTGTGGTGAGCCTCACTGCCCTGCGCCACACAAGCGGCGCAAGCAAAAGAGCGAGAAACCCCGCAGTGAAAAAGCCCAGTAAAATGAGCAAAATCGTCGTGATCACCGCATGAAACCCATATCTTCAGCGAAGCCCTGCATCTGCAGTTGTCACCTCATTGGGTCACGCAAAACGACACGCAGGTCAAGCTGATACGCTCGTGAAGCGGTTTCGCCCTTCGTAGCGGCGCGGGATTATTCAACGCGCCGCCATTCGAAACCACGTCAGAATGGGTTCCAGGTCGGCTTCGGGGTCATCTTCAGATACCCCAGATTGACGCCGAGCCGCGCACCGACGCCGGTGCGGATCGGAACCAGGATCATGTTGTCATTGGTGAGCGCGTTGAAGCCAAGGCCGGCCACCAGATAGGCAGAGCCGGCAACACCGCCGAAACGACGGTAAAGATCGTTCACCGAATTGAGGTTGTAGACGAGGATCATGACCCGTGATCCCTGGCCGCCATAATCCCAGCCAATCGAAGGCCCCTGCCAGAACACCTTATGATCACCGGCGTTCTTTGTGTAGAGCATGCCCTCGCCATAGGTCAGGCCACCGATGAACGCGCCAGAGCCTTCTTCGCCAAGAACATATCCGTTCGGCAAACCGTATTGAGAAAAGACCTTCTCGACCAGGGTCGCCAGACCGCCTGTGGTCGCGCCGAAGAAGCCGTGCCCGGCATCGACGATTTCCTGCGCCGTATAGCCGTTATTGGCCCGCGCCGTGTTGGTGGTCAGGGAAATGGCGCCAAGGCCGACCGCGAAAACCACCAGCACGGCCTGGATGAACCGCGTCCAGTCAAAAAGCCTTGCAGGCATTGTTCATTCTCCATCCATGAGTGGCTGTCTTGGACCGCCCACCGTTACCCCGCGCTGAGCCACGATTGCTTCAAAATAGGCCGCGAATCTTTTCCAACTGTTAACCTCAAGCTGAAACATGGCCGACAGATGGCCTGCAGCGCGGAAAGCCCGACTGCACAAGACGCCATTTCCGGCCAAACTGTTGCCGGTTTTCGCCCGCCTGTGTAACCAGAAGCAGCGCGTTCCACGATCTGATTCGGCCCGATCTGTTTCGGTTGGAGACTGGAACCTGTTCGAAGTCAGGACCATTGGAGAATCGGACCGAAAAGTGGGATCCGGTTTTCGGATTATTCCGATGCTCCATCAATCGTTTGGATCGTCCTTTGTGCGTCCGGTCGGACGCACGGCGGTCTAGAGCAAGGACCGGCCGGCACCGCGGCATCAGCAGGCGGCGATGGCCCGATGCAACAACGTCTGGAGGACAGATGCCCATGTCCGAACTTTTCTCGTTGAGCGCGACCGATCTCGCCGCTCTTCTGTGCAGCCGCGTTTGTCACGACATCATCTCGCCGGTGGGTGCCATCAACAATGGCCTTGAACTGCTGGACGAGGGCGGCGCCGACGAAGACGCCATGGCACTGATCCGCGCCAGCGCGGTAAACGCCTCGGCACGGCTGCAGTTTGCGCGCATCGCCTTCGGCGCGGCCGGATCGGCCGGCATGCAGATAGACACTGGCGACGCGCAATCGGTGGCAACGGCTTTCATCTCCAACGAAAAGCCTGACCTCGAGTGGCACGGCGCCCGCGCGCTTTTGCCCAAAAACCAGGTAAAGCTTCTGCTGAACCTGCTGCTTGTTGCCAATTCCGCCATTCCGCGTGGGGGCAAACTGCGTGTTTACCTGGAAGATCTGGATAGCGCTCCGGCTTTCAGGATCGCTGCGGAAGGCCCGATGCTTCGCGTGCCACCGAAGTTTCTGGAGCTTCACTCGGGGAACAAGCCCGAAGAGCCGATCGACGCCCACAGTGTCCAGTTTTACTACACGCTGCTTCTGGCCCGCGAGACCGGCATGACCGTCAATATTCGTGCAACGGCCGAAGAAATCATCCTGTCGGCGAGAAAATAGACTTTTAACCATAAGTCTTTGCGGCGGCTTTACCAGCGTTGTTTCATAGTCTCCCCTGTCTGCTGTCAGCGGCAGACTGCATTGCATGAAAGGGTGTGGAAAATGGCTCGCTGCCTGATCGTCGACGATTCGAGCGTCATCCGGAAGGTCGCCAAACGGATCCTGACCAGTGCTGAGATGATGGTCACGGAGGCCGCCAATGGACAGGAGGCGCTCGATCTCTCTGCCCATGACATGGCCGATATCATCATTGTCGACAGTTCGCTGCCGGACATGGATTCAAGCGACCTTGTGCGCCGACTGATGGCGCTTCCCGCCGAATTCAAACCGCATGTGCTGCTGTGCCTGGCCGAACTCGACCTCGGCGCGATCATGCGAGCCAAACGCGCCGGTGCGCAGGGCTATATGCTAAAACCCTTCACCCGCGCCCAGTTGCTCGAGCAGTTCCGCGAGTTTCAAACGGCAGCTTAGGGCATTTTGCAGTCAGGTGGAATCACCTGACGTCAGCACAAATGCAGGAAATCAGACAGATAGAGTGGAGCCGCGTTTCCATGAAACGGTGAACCGCTCTAGAGTCAGGCCCCTAGGCCCTTTGCCGAACGGACATCACGTTAAAAATGCAAAAAACCCGGCCTCGCGGCCGGGTTTGCGCGTTCTTGAAGGGGATGCAGGAGCAGAATCAGGCGCTTTCGCGGATTTCCTCGGGCTCGCGCAGCACGTAACCGCGCCCCCACACCGTTTCGATGAAGTTCTGACCGCCGGACGCCGCATCCAGTTTTTTGCGGAGCTTGCAGATAAACACGTCGATGATCTTCAGCTCCGGCTCATCCATGCCACCATAAAGGTGGTTTAGGAACATTTCCTTGGTGAGCGTCGTTCCCTTGCGGAGCGAAAGAAGCTCCAGCATCTGGTATTCCTTGCCGGTCAGGTGAACACGCTGACCACCAACCTCGACCGTCTTGGCGTCGAGATTGACAATGAGATCGCCTGTCGTGATGACCGACTGGGCATGCCCCTTGGAACGGCGCACGATGGCGTGAATGCGCGCCACCAGCTCGTCCTTGTGGAACGGCTTGGTCATGTAATCGTCTGCACCGAAGCCCAGGCCGCGCACCTTGTCCTCGATACCGGCCATGCCGGAGAGAATAAGGATCGGCGTCTTCACCTTCGAAAGGCGCAGTGTCCGCAGAACCTCATAACCCGACATGTCCGGCAGGTTGAGATCGAGCAGAATGATATCGTAGTCGTAGAGCTTACCGAGATCGACGCCCTCTTCTCCGAGGTCCGTCGTATAGACATTGAAGCTCTCGGACTTGAGCATCAGTTCGATGCTCTGTGCCGTGGCACTGTCGTCTTCAATCAGCAAAACGCGCATCTTTATCCCCTTTTCGCCGCCGACCCGGCCTGGCAGGCACCCGGCACCGAAGCAATGATTGCCTGAATCGGAGGCTGCCAGTTAATGGTTAACAAAATCTAATTCGGTCTGGCAAGCGCCAGATTCCTTTTTCAGCTTTCGAAGGCACCGCATTGATTCCAATGGTCAAATATCCGCTCTTAAACAGATCGAATCACATTAGCAATTTCAGCTAACCGACTCTCCCAGCAATCAAATTACGGCTTTCTGACGCATAATCTTTACCGTGCCTTAAGCCATCGTCCTTATGATTAACAATGCCCGTAAACGAATGGTTACCGAGGGGGTCAAATCTTAGGAATTTGTTTCCTAAGTGCGCTTACCATGGGATGACTGACCCGGCGTAAACGGGACGGACAGCCGCCGAGGGGCGCTGGTGTGTGCGTATTGTGGGAGTATCGAGTATGAAGCCGCGTGAAAACCTCGTTCGACTGAAGCAGTTTCAGGTTAATGAGAAGCGCCGCCGCATGGCACAGCTGGATTCGATGATTGCCGAGTTCGACCGCATGGCCGCGGAACTCGATGCACAGATCACGTCCGAGGAAACGAAGGCCGGCATCACCGACCTCAACCACTTTGCCTATCCGACTTTCGCCAAGGCCGCGCGGCTGCGCCGTGACAACCTGCGCACATCGCAGGCCGAGCTGATCGAACAGCGCAAATCCGCCGAAGCAGAACTTACCGAGGCCGAAGCCGAACTTGCCAAGGCCGAGGCACTGGAGAATCGTGACGGACGCGGACGGCCGGACGCAGCAGCATCGCGTGCAATGACCGGCTGATCGCCCTTCCCCGCAGCCACATCACATCGAGGAACCGGGTTCAACGGCAGGGTCTCCCTGTCGTTTTTCGTTGTGCCCGCTCAAAAACGGATAAAAACGGAGCCCTGCACCGACGCCCCGGCTTCAAGGTTCTTCAAGCGCGGGCCACATTGCCGACGCTGCATTGGCGGAAAAGAAAAAGGCCGGCGCATGGCGCCGGCCCGTTTCGGGTTTGAACGGCAGTCGCCGCGCTGTCCCGCTGTCGGGAGAAGCGCGTCGAAACCGGATCAATGCCGATATTGCTGGATACGTGTCGTCCGCAGCCCCGCCAGGCCATGATCATCGATGGAAGCCTGCCATGAGAGGAACTCCTCCACCGTCAGACGATATCGCTGACAGGCCTCCTCAAGACTCAAAAGCCCACCGCGCACTGCGGCCACCACTTCCGCCTTGCGACGGATAACCCACCTGCGCGTATTGCTCGGAGGCAGGTCCGCAATTGTCAGCGGACTGCCATCCGGGCCGATGACATATTTTACGCGCGGTCGAACCATTTCGGTCATAGTACTCTCTACCTGAACTCAAGACCCGTTACACAAGCTACTGCGCCGGCTTTAAAATTTGCCTAAACACATGGTAAGCATACGGTAACGGACATGAATCCCGCGTTAGGAATTTGCCGCCGATTTGTTTCAAATTGCGCCGAGTCCGGCAGCAAAGGCCCGGGAAACCGGGCTCCGGCTCTTGAGGTCGCTCGTTAACCTTCGTGCTGGCAGCCGCCCGATCCTTGACCTATATTCGCCGCATTGGCATGTAATCGCCCACGACCAGAGACAAAGAAGATCAAACAAATGAACAGCCTCGACCTGCCCGGACGCCCGCAGGACTGCCGAATCGTGGTGGCGATGTCTGGCGGCGTGGACTCCTCCGTCGTCGCCGGCATCCTGGCGAAACAGGGTTATGACGTCGTTGGCGTGACCCTGCAGCTCTACGATCACGGCGAAGCGGCACACCGCCCCGGCTCCTGCTGCGCCGGCCAGGACATTGACGACGCGCGCCGTGTCGCGGAGACGCTGGGCATACCGCATTATGTGCTGAACTATGAACAGCGCTTCCGCGAGGCGGTGATCGATCCCTTTGCACAGAGCTATGTGGCGGGCGAAACGCCGATCCCCTGCGTTTCGTGCAACCAGACCGTCAAGTTCGCCGATCTTCTGGAGACCGCGCGCGAACTCGGCGCCGATGCTCTCGCCACCGGCCACTATATCCGCAGCCGCGCCAATGGCGCACACCGCGCCCTGACCCGCCCGGTGGATGCCGATCGCGACCAGAGCTATTTCCTCTTCGCCACCACGCAGGAGCAAATCGACTATCTGCGTTTCCCCCTGGGTGGCCTCTCCAAGCCGGAAGTGCGTGCCATTGCCGAGGAGATGGGCCTGAGCGTCGCCACCAAGCAGGACAGCCAGGACATCTGTTTCGTGCCGCGCGGCAAGTATTCCGACATCATCAGCAAGCTGAAGCCCGAAGCCGCGACACCGGGCGAGATCGTGCATCTGGATGGGCGCAGGCTCGGCCATCATGACGGCGTGATGCATTACACGATCGGCCAGCGGCGCGGCATCGGCGTGGCGACAGGTGAGCCGCTCTATGTGGTGCATCTGGATGCAGCGAATGCACGCGTCATCGTCGGGCCGCGCGAGGCGCTGGAGACGCACAAGGTCTTTCTGCGCCAGATCAACTGGCTGGGCGACGGCCCGCTTGACGAGTTGCCCGCGGGCGGCATGGAAGTGTTCGCCAAGGTGCGTTCCACGCGCCCGCCGCGCCCGGCTGTGCTGCATCACGAGAACGGCGTGACCTGGGTCGAACTGACCGAGGGCGAAGCCGGCGTCGCCCCCGGACAGGCCTGCGTGCTCTACTCGGATGACGGCAATGAGGCCCGCGTCTACGGCGGCGGGTTTATCGAGCGTTCGGAGCGCGGCCGGGAAGCCGAAGCCCAGTTGACACGACTGGTTGCAACGGCCCAAAGCGCTTGAGACTGCGCGCCTGAGACCGCGCACCCGGGGAGGCTGGCATTCCGGCGGCCTCACGGCCTCGATGAAACGCAGCTTTTCGCGGGGCAGACGCTTTCGCCTGCCCCGGAAGAAGCCTCAGCCATGTGTCACCGAGCCGGCTGTCAGAATGCGAAGAACCTCAATGGCTTCTTCCCCGGTCGTGCGCGGCTCGCCGCGCGTTTCGATGCAATCGAGAAAATGCTGCAGCTCGCGCGTCAGCGGCATTCCCTCTTCCACATCCACATAGGTCGGCTCATTGGTGGTGAAGGCCCAGTGCCCGCTGTCGTGCCAGACGGCGTGGCGATAGACGGCCAGCTTTCGTCCCCAGGGCTCCACGTCGTCGAAGACCGCCATCGCCTTGTCGCCAACGACCGTGAGGCGACGTTCGCGATAGGGGTTGAGCCTTGAGGTGAAGAGATGGCTGCGCAAACCGCCGGGAAAGCGCATGTGCAGATGCGCGAAATCGCTCAGATGATCGAGCAGCGCCGCGCCTTCCCCACGCACCTCTTCCGGCGCCGCGCCGGTGATGGCCAGAATCATGGACAGATCGTGCGGAGCGAGGTCCCAGAGAGCGTCGTTCTCGGTGTGGAATTTGCCGAGCCCCAGCCGGTGGGAATGGATGTAGCGGATCTCGCCGAGATCACCCTTGTCGATCAGCTCCTTGAGCTTCTCGAACGCCGGGTGAAAGCGCAGCACATGCCCGACCATGATGATGCGTCCGGTTTCGCGCGCGACGGCAACGGCTCGCTGCGCATCATCCACCGTGAGAGCAATCGGCTTTTCGACCAGCACGTCCTTGCCGGAACGCATGGCACGAATGGCATACTCGGCATGAAACTGCGGCGGCAGGGCCAGAACGATTGCGTCGATCCCGGCATGCTCGAAAAGCGCTTCCGGCGATATCGCCACACAATCATGCTCGCTGGCAAAGCCTTCAGCCCGTGCCTCATTGGCATCGGACACGGCAGCAAGCACTCCGAGAGACTTAAGCGTGCGAATGTGGTTAGAGCCCCAATAGCCACATCCGAGTACGGCAATACGCGGTTTCATCAAATCCTTCGCCCGAGATTTTGGCGCTGAAAACACATACAGACGCCGCCCCCGCGACTCAACCCTGCCCTTGAAAACCCGGTCATTTCTTAAGCGAATTCGTAAGCCACGACAAATTCCCCGAAGAAACAGTCTCCCCCGCTTGACACAACAGACAACGCCCCCTTATATCCGCGCGTCTTCGTGAGGCACCGGACTGGTTTCGACACCGGTTCTCGAAGCCTCCAGGCGGCGGAGTAGCTCAGTCGGTTAGAGCAGAGGAATCATAATCCTTGTGTCGGGGGTTCGAATCCCTCCTCCGCTACCAAAATTCTTCAATTATTTCAGGTCTACAAAATCAACCTCAGCACATTGTGTTGGCTTTGCATCGCAGCGGGCAGCACTTTGGGCGACGGGGGGCGTACACCAATGGCGCCGGGACGAGGCGGTTGGCTCCGGCTGGGATGCCCCGCTTGTCCGGTCGAAATCCGGCTCTCAGGAAACCAGCCGGAGTCCGATCACGAAGGCTGGAGAAAGAGCTCCTGGTTGGCGGACGCGCGCCTGGACCGCTTCCCGCGCCGTCCGAGCAGATGTCTTTTTTCAACCGAGAACCATGACACGTTCCGCAAGTTCGGGTCCTCCACGTCGCAACGAAGGTTCTAACCCGGATGGGCTGCTTAACAAGCAGGCCGGTCCGGCCCCGTGAAAATCGGCCTCAGGTGTCCTCTTCGCCACAACTGCACCGTTGCCGATACAGCCGTTGAAGCATCGCGACGTTCGTTCATGTCGGGATCATCCATGGAGACGGATTGGCGGGCAGCCTCTCCAATTTGGGAGAGGCGCTCAACGTCTGGCTGCATGATGGTTGAATGAAAACGACATTCATGTCTCCGAAAGAAGGATAAGCCGTGCTCGCGATCCCGTTTGCCGCCTTCCTCTTCACGCCCATCGCCCTGTTATGTCGCCGTCGCATTCCCGCGATAACTGATCTGGTGCACCAGCCGTGAACACGCCCGCTGCGACATACGCCACCGAAAATGGCTTCGACAGTTACTACGCAGGCGAAATCGAACCCGCGCTTGTCGCTCTCGAAGCACTCCGGAAAAAGCGTGTGCGGTTCATGACCGGACTGGCGGGCCTCGGCGTAATCGGCTTCGGTGCGATCGCAATCCTTGCGCAGACGGGCCAGTCCGACGGTCCGATTGCGCTGGCCGCCTTTGCCGTGGGCTTCGGTGGCATGTTGGGAGCAGGCCTTGCCTATCTGGGGCTCACCGACCGCTACAAGCAGGTTCTGACTGGCGGCGTCTGCGCATATCTCGGCTTTGAATACACCCTCAGAAAATTCGAGTTCCCGCTCGCCCGCTTCAAACCGCTCCTGCCATTTTACACAAGCGACAAGCTCGAGGATCGGATCGGCGGACATATTGACGGCGTGGATTTCGAGCTGTGCGAGGGCAAGTTCTCGAAAAAGAAGGCCAAGTGGCGGGCCCTGATGCTGGTTTACAGTTTCAGCAAGCCCTTCAACGGCGAAACCATGATTGTTGCGGACACCGACTGGATCGGAAATGCGCTCGAACAGCACCGTCAGAATGGTGAGCGGGTCCGGCTGGAAGACCCCCGGTTTGAAGATCGCTTCAACGTCTTCTCCACCGATCAGATCGAAGCCCGTTGCCTGCTTACGCCACGTTTCATGGAGCGGATCATGGAACTCACCGAGCGTCTCAACAACAGGCGGGGCGTGGCGCTGGCGTTCGTGGACGATCGCTTGCTGATAACCATACGCATCGGTTCGGCTGCGCGGCGTTTCGAGATCGGGAATGTCTTTCGTGAAGTTCGTGATGGGAAGGAACGTGCCCGCAACCTCCTGGCCGAGCTCGAACTTGTGACCGACGTCATCGACAGTCTCAAGCTGAGCGCTACCGGCCATGCGTAAGAACGTCACCGGCCCGCATGCGACCCCGGCGGCATGGTGGAACACGAACACGATTTCGCGCTGCAAGGTGCCGCTTTTCTCCCATTTGGGATGGGCCTCTGTCAGGTATCCATGCAGCACTGGTCCTGACCCAGGTGAAACAGGAGGCGTATATTGCTGACACTCAGACGCCTCAAAAAACTGAAACTGCCCGGCCAGACGACCAGACGCGGTTGGGCGCAGGAAGTTGGCAGACTGCAACGTGCGTTGCAGGGATCAGAGATCAAGGACAGGAGAAGCCGATGCCCGGCCCCAAATATCTTATAGTCGCGTCGGTCTTCGGCGGTCTGGTGCTCGCCGCAGGCATTGCAGCCTTTGCGCTCAGTCAGCAGAAGACGGCCAATCGTGTGCCTGCGGGCGATCTGCATCTGACCGTCCATGCGGAAGAAACCGGCAACCGCGTTTGCAGGCCCGAAACACGCGTCACCGTGAACAAGCGCGAGCAGGGCTTCTACGCACTCTATGGAGAGGCGCGCTACACCGATGCGCGTGATGGCAAATCGACCCGTTTGCCGCTGCAGTGGGTCTTTACAGGCTGGGACAGTGCGGGCATGTCTCAATTCCACACCACCACCGGGATCAACACAGAAACGCCCTGTGCCGACCTCAAAATCGCCTACAGGATCAGGGAGTGCTGGTACGATTATTCAAATCGGGAGCCACGCGCGTGCCCTCAGATCCACATGGAGGGCGAAGGGTTTGCAGGGCTGGTGATCGAAGAGGACCAGAGCCGGGACCTCCCCCAAACGGAAGGAAGCGGGTGACCAGGCGGCTTCACTGGCTGTTCCTTAGCGGTTGGCCACTGCGGCGGGACCGCAAAGCCAGTCCCCACCCAAGGCCATAGGTCAGCGCGGCAACTCCAAACCCGGCAAACGCGGCATAGTTCAGATCGATGCCGACAAGAACCAGGCTGACCGCCACGCCCAGGTTTAACGAGAGAACCGCCGACCCGGCACGGGGATTGCGCGTAAGCAGTGCGGCGAGTACGGCCGGGAGGAAAACCACCAGCGAGCTGAATGCCGCGATAATGGAATTGAGCAGCGGTCCCATTGCATAGGCAGCGATGGCGAGCACGGAAAACAGCATCAGCACCATGAGCTGAAGCTGGCGCAGCGTGTAGCGCGTCCGCTCCAGACTGGTGATGAGCGGCATGACGAATGTGTCCATGGTCGACATGAGAACGGCAATCAGCATGACGTCGGCCAGCCACGCCCACTGAGCCGGCATGGTCGCACGCAATACGGTAAGAACCTCTTCGCCCGCATGCCCCTTGAGCCCGAGCCAGACGATGCTCAGGTAGCAAAACAGGCATAGGGGCGCAGCAAGCAGAAATGCCCTTCGCGCCACCGCCGGCGCCCGGGCCGTTGCCATTCTCTGCCAATTGTCGATGGCAAGGACCGCACTGACGGGAATGAACAGCCAGACACCGACAAGCAGCGGCAATTTATATGGGCCGAGATCGAACATGTTTTCGATGTGCGGCATGCCCCCGGCATTCGTCAGCGTGAGCACGCCAATGCCGACAAGAATGACGATGGCCTGAAAGATGTCGGTCTCCGTGGCCACGCGATACCCGCCAATGGCGGTGTAGATCCCGGTAAACGCACTCGCAAGAACAAGCGCAGCCAGGTTCGAAACCGGCAGGATCGAGGCCAGGATCACAGCCAGCGCCAGAAGCTGCACCGCCGTGCGCAGCAGGAAAACGAAAGCGATCGGAATCCAGACCGCCAACGGATGACGGACACGATGTGCCGCCACAATGAGATCAACCAGTCCGTGAACGCCATATTGACTGGACTGTCGGTGAACCACTGGCGCTATTGCGCCGCAGATCACGAGCCCCAGCGCGTATGCGCAGGCCAGCGACACACCAAGGATCGGGCTGGCATCGGAAAATAGCAGGAGTGCGACAAATGTGCCTGCCCCGATGTTTCCGCACACGATGCCGGCAATCGTAGCAAGCAGCCCGGTGCGGCCCGAATTGAAAATGAAATCGTCCCGTGTCGCGTTGCGGGCGCGCGCAAGCGCATAGACGAGCGGCGCGAACAGGACAAAGACAATCGGACCGAATTCAAGGATGTCAAAAGGCGAATACATTCTGGATGAGTATCATTCATGGTCGCCAGATCACCAGCTTTACCTCGGGCAGAATCCGGTTTTCCGTTTTCCTTCCGGCCGCATCGTGTGCTCCCTCATTTGGGGGATGCGACCATGCCGGCGCCCGGCTACGGCGTTCTACAGTCAGATGAGATCACCTGACGTCCGCGAGAATGCGGCAAACGAAAAGATGAAGCGGGGCGGCGTTCCGTGAGGCGATGAGCCGGTCCAGGCCAGGGCTCCCGTGCGCAAAGCGCCGCATTTCGGGAGGCTTCCGGCACCAGATATGATCACGACCATTGTCATAATCGCAGCGTGCATACTCGTACTCATTTATCTGCAGAACCGGCTGGCCGCGGCAAAAAACGCCGTGGCAACCGGCTATTCGGGGGTCGATGTGCAGCTAAAGCGCCGTCATGACCTCATCCCCGCCCTTGTCGAGGCGGTACGGGGCGCGATGGCGCAGGAAAACCGCATCTTCGACGCGCTCATGGAGGCGCGCCAGAGCGCAATGAGCGCGCGCATGAGCGACATCGAGACCGTGCAGAGGGCGGAGAGCGAACTGTCCGCCGCGCTCCACGCATTTTTTGCCTACTCCGAAGATACGCCCGAAATCAGCGCAACAGGCAATGTCCGCGAACTCCAGAAACAACTGGCGGAAACCGAAGACCAGATCAGCGCGGCACGGCGGCTCTATAACGCCAATGTCGAGCGCTACAATACCCTGCTCGACGCCATCCCTTCGAACTGGATCGCCCGTGCGATGGGGCTTGAGCACGCCTCGCCTTTTTCCCTGGCCACCGCAGAGGCTGAAGCGGTGCGCGCGATGCCCGAAATCGATCTGCCGGGAAACCGTCCGTGAGCAAGCGGCGGCATTGGGATCCGTTCGAAGGTGAAATATCGGTAGAGACGCCGGACACATCCAGCACCGGCAAGGGCGTTGCGCTTCCCATCTGGCTGAAACGCCTTCCCCTGCCGGTCGCGCTGTTCTCCCTCATATGGACGATGGTCGCCGGCTTTGCCGGCAACAGCTTTCCCTTTGCTCCGGTCGCCGTCACCACCCTGGCCTTTGGCGCGATCTTTCTGGTGGAAATGCTCGAAAATGCGGATGGCCGCCGGCTCGTCCGCCGGGTCAGGATCGCACGAGACAGGGACTGGTCCTATACCGGCAGGTTCCTGGAATGGCAGATTGAACGAACCCCGGTGCGTGACTCCGAAGGCCATTACGAACGCCGTTCCCAGCGTGTAAAACCACCGCGTTTGGAAAAGATCGAGGCCCGCATACCCGAACTGACGAAAGTCCGGGCCGGTTCGTTTATGGGCGTGCGGCTCGATGGCGAGTTCTGGGGCGACAGCAGGGAAGACAGTCTGCCTTTGTGGGTCGCGGTAGGCGCCATGCAGATGGAGGCCGGGTTCGGCAAGCGTGAGATGCGGCGCGACGCGCGCGGTGGCAAGGGCGGCTACGGCCAGTTCTTTTCATTGCTCGGCGCTTACCGGATCGACCGAAAGACCGGCATCCGCGCGGTGATCCGACCTGAGAACATCGTCAACAGGGGCCCGTTGGATCGCGACATCAAGACAGAGTCGATACAGTTCAACGAGCGGTTTCATGTTTCCGGGCGCCCCATGACGAAAAGGGATAGCCGCGATGTCACCCAGGAGGTTTTGCAGATACTCACACCGGCCACACAGGCCTCAATGCTCGACCTCGCGGCCCGCTTTCACAATCTCGGTTTCATCGTCGAAGATGATGTGCTGTTTTTCATGGCGCAGGACAGGTTGGCTGGCGAGAACGCTTCGGAGGGTGGCATCGATCGCCTGTTGCCCGGCATGCTGGAAGAATTCGAAGCCGCCAAACTTTCCATCAGGCGCTACGTCGAGTGATCCTGCCTGTCGTCGTTCGCTTCACTCCCTGCCTGACCTCTTCTATATTCACGCCCGAATGGCAAAAGGGCTGCAAGCGTCGTTCAGAGCGGGTTCACGCGGACATCGGTAAACAACTCCGGAGTTGTTTCAGGTGGCGCGGGCGTCTGACTGGCTTGGGGGATGAAATATGGATGCCGAGTTCCTGCTGGGGGAGAACAACCAGCCGCTGCTTATGCGCAAGTGGGTCGTCGACCCCGGGCGCAGGCCGGCGCATGGCCCCAGGGCCGTCTTTCTCGGCCACAGTCAGCCCACGCATTCAGGCATGCTCTCCGATCTGGGCGCGGCCTTTCGCCAACTGGGATGGAACGCCTATTCAGGTGATGTGCGCGGACACGGCAAATCCACCGGCAGTCACAGTCCGCTGGGACATCTCGACTATGAGGGTGGCTGGCAGCGCGCCATCGCCGACATGCGGCTGTTCTACGAAAAGAGCTTCGCAGGCATCCCCTGGGAACACCGGCTGGTCGTTGTTCCCAACATCACCGCATTGCTGACACTGGAAGTGCTCAAAACCTGGCCGGACCTCGCCCGCCACATAGTCTTGATCTCGCCGCCGCCCAATCAGCGCGCCATTGCCATGTTCGGCAAAACGTTCTCGCAGACGCGCTGTAAACTCGGCTCCGCAGACACCCCGGACGAACAGTCTCTGCATCATCTATACGCGTTTTTGGGCTCGCACCTGAAAGAGCGCCGGCATCCGGCAGACGTCATGAGCGCGGATCGCGCCCTGATCGATTCCGTGATCGCCGATCCGCTCGGCTGGCCGACGCCCACGCCCGCATACTGGTACAATATTTTCTCAGGCATGCTTTCGGCCTGGAAATGGCCGAAGGGTGCGTCGGTGGTGCCCGGCACACGCTGCCTTATTCTTTTCGGCGGCGAAGACGCAATGTTGCGCGACGGTGGTTTTTTACCGCCTGTCGAACGGTTTCTCGAACGTGTCGGCTTTGACGATATCGCATCAGCCCGCATCGAAGGCGCACGATCGGCCCTGTTTCTCGAGGAGAAACGCTTCGGCATCGCCGAGCGCATTGTACGATGGGTCGGTGAAGAGTGGCATCCGGAAGAAGGAAGCGCTGAAATCGGCGTTGCCGAACTCACTTCGGAATTGCTTTCGATGACCAGCAGCCTTGGGGCATCCGAGGACATGAGTCCCGGAGAGCTCGTCGAGCTCTGCTACAACGCCATCGACGATGAAAGCCGCTGGAACGAAATCATCTACCGCATGATTTACGAGGCAGAACGATCCGGCGATCTGGCGGAGTCCGCCCTGCACAAGCGCATCCTGTCGCTGATGCCGCACTGGGAACGTTCGTTCAATCTCAACCGGCAGGTGATGATGAACGCCACGCTGGGTGTTCTGCTGCAGTCGGTCATCGAACGGCTTCAGATCGGCGTTGCAATACTCGACAGCGAGGGCGGGTTACTCCACTCGAACCGAACCTATTTCGAGGCACTAGCCCGGTTGTTTCCCACGAGGGACCTGTCGAGTACCGATCAACGCCTCTTGAACCAGCTCACCCGCAGGCTGTTGACGGGCGAGCTGAGCGATCCTGCCAGCCGAACGAGCCATCGCGAGACACTCATTGTCCATGAAGACGTGCCCGTCGGCTTCCGGTTTCACCCCGAGGCGCTGAGACAGACGAGCCTGCAGCGACAGGGACCAGCCTCCGTCCTGGTGCTTCGTACCAGCCTTGAGCGGAAGCTCGCGGCGGACTCGCGTGTGGCGCTGGTCGAGCTTGCCTATGGCCTGACCGGTAAAGAAGCCGAAATCGCGCTTCTGATTGCCGGCGGGAAATCCCCCGAAGACGCAGCGGAATCGCTTGGCATTCTGGTCAGCACCGTGCGCGGCCATCTGAAGAAGGCGTTCTCGAAAATGAACGTCCACACCCAGTCCGAACTCACCTCGCGCATACTGTCCGGACCGGTCGGCTGGCTTGGCTAGTCCCCTCATTGTGACGGTCCGCTATTGGCGTCACCAAGCGGCAAGAGGGCGACGATCACCGGTTGGGATTGGCCAGATGCGACATGATCCGGAGCGCATCTTTCAAGCTGATTCCCATTTCCTCGCATGCGCCGGGCGCACTGGTTGCACACGCGGCCAGCGGCCATTTGTAGGAATATTCGGGCAGACCCAGTCGATGCAGGGCCTCATGGGGCGTCAGACCTACGGCCGCGCCTTTGCAACCAAAACCTGCAGTGCACGCCCATAGCTCGTCTTCTTCCTGACTGAACGAAGCAATCCCGGCATCCGTGAACCTCTCTTCAGTTGGGGCCTGCCCCTTGGTGTCCTGCACTTCTTCTTCAGTGAACGACATTTTTGCGCCGTCCTCTGTCACCTCGTCCTCGGTGAACGACATCTCGCCGCGTTTTCCATCAACCGACAGGTCCTGCTCGGTGGAATCGGCGTCCGCATTTCCGTACTGCTCCCGATACGCCTTACGCGCATCCTCGGCGTTTTCGTGCCCCGTCAGAACCACCGCATCGTCCTGCGATACGCCCAGTCCCTCGCAACCGAACCCCGCTGCGCAGCCCAGAGCGTCCCGGTCGGTAATATTCCTCCAGTCGGTGCGGACCCCGTCGGGAACCGGTTCATTCCCCTGCTCGGACTCCAGTTCATCGAACAGGCTTTCACCGTCCTCGAACACCTCATCCTCGGTGAACGACATACCGCCGCGATTTTCATCGGCCGACGGGTCCTTGTCCGAAACCTGCTCGGTGGAATCTGCGTCGCGATTTTCGTACTGTTCCTGATACGCCTTACGCGCACCCTCGGCGGTTTCGTGCCCCGTCAGAACCACCGCGTCGTCCCGCGATACACCCAGCCCCTCGCACCCGAACCCCGCCGCGCAGCCGAGAACGTCCCGATCGGTAACATCCCTCCAGTCGGTGTTCGCGCCATCGGGCACGGCTTCGTTCTTCTGCTTGGACTCCAGTTCCTCGAATAGGCTTTCACCGTCCTCTGCCGCCTCCTCCTCTGTGAACGACATCTCGCCCTGCGCCCAGACCCGGGGCATGGAATCGCCGACAAGGGCCGTCACCAGCAGGATGGAAATCAGACAATGACGGGGCGTCATTGTTTAGGCACCTCGATTGCGAAGCGATCGAACTCGAAATGGCTTTCACCGGGCAGCGCCTTGTGCCCGTGGCCACCCAGCAAGCTCGCGGCACCCGACGGCCGGAGCACCGTGATCGACTGGGTCGTGTAGGAGAGCGCCTCGCCCTCGCCCGGCATCTGCATCTCGAGCGAAGCCGTGATTTCCCGGCCACGCCGTTTGAGACGCAGTTGCGCACCGTCCCGGCCAAGGGTCTCAAGAATGGCATCGCCCCGCTCGCGACCAGCGGCATTGCAGACACCGTCAACCCAGGGACCGCCGAGCAGGTTGGTATCGAAAGAGGTCGTCTCGGGGTCGTCCTCCGCACCTGATATCCGGACCAGTGAGAGATTGAGCAGGGTGCCGCACCCCTTCGGTTCAAGCCACATGCGGGCCCCGATCTGTTCGTGTGCGGCCTCAAACAGCGACAGCATGACGCCCTCGCGCCTGGTCTGCACATTGACCCTGAAATCCAGAACAAGATCGAAATCTCCCTTGGGAAGGGGACGATCCAGCACGAAACGGTTCGTTGCCTCTGGATTTGTGAAATAGGGTGCCCTGCCGAGCGCGGCAACGAAGAGTGCGCCCTGCGGGGTGAACGCGGTTAGCTCTTCAGCCGGGTTGTCCACCCGCCACGCCGCATTGAGCGCCGGACCGTCGAACGTCTCCTCGAACACGGTTTCAGCGGTTGGCCGGGCGACTGGCGCCGGGGCAGGCGCTGGTGTGACAGTCTCCGTTTCCCGCACCGCATCTTTGACGGCAGCGACGAAGCTTCGCGCATCGTTTGCCGGATGATAGGTGCCATTGCCCTTCTCGGCGATACACTGGAGCGCCGCGTGCTCCTCCTCGTTCAGATCGAAACCAACGACGTGAACACGTGTATCGATTCCCGACTGGGCCAGCCGGGCCGCCGCAGCACACGGATCGCCGCCGCAGGTTTCCAGTCCGTCGGAAATCAGAAGAACGCTCGAAGACTGGCCGGCAGCGGGCATGGCGGCAGCCGCCCGCTCCAGTGCACCGGCGATCGGGGTTTTCCCGCGCGGCGAGAGGCCTTCTATTGCTGGGATGAGCCGTCCCGCGTCATAGTTGGCAACCGGATAGAGAATTTCAGTGTCGGAGCAGTCTCCCTCACGCCGGTGGCCATAGGCCATCAGCCCTACATTCGTTGCTGGATCGAGATCGCCCAGGATTCCGGTGAGCGCCTGACGGGCTGTGGTGATCTTGGCGACACCTTCAATCTGTCCCCACATCGAACCCGACGCATCGAGAATGAGCAAAAGATTGCGCCCCGCGGGATTGATGCCGTTGCCGGGCAGATCGCCCTCTTCCATTCCCGGGACGACAATCGGATCGTGACCCTCCTGCGCATCGGCTTTGACAGGTTGACCGCACGCGGACGCACACGGGATGGGAAAACCCACGTTTTGCAGGGTCACTTCGCTTCCGTTTTGGCGTCTGAGGTCTATGCCGAGATTGGCTGCCATATCGGCAAGCGACCAGTCACTGTTCTCGGAATAAATGTCGGAGATCTGCCAGGCATTGTCGGGTGCAACCGGTACGAGCGTGTAGACGAACTCCTGACGCTGTCCGAAATTGTCGAGGCTGACACGCACCTGTGCAGCGCCGCGCAGAACTGGTGTGGTCGGGTCGGCGAAGACCCGGAGGTTGGTGATCTCGAAATCCTGGGCATTGTAGATCGGATCGAAACCGAGGCGCCCCTGCAGTCCGTCCACGGCCAGTCCATCGACCACATAGGGTGCAACGGCACGCGCATCGTTGAGCAGCGGGCCCTGCATGGTGTCGAGATGGGTCCTGTGCGCGCCGATGAATTGCTCGACAAGAGCAACTGCCGCGTTGATGTCCTGCGCCTGAGCGCTCCCTCCGCATGCCGCCAGAAGTGAACTGGCCAGCGCCCAAAGAGCAATTCCTGAATTACGAAACATGGCCGGAAATCCCATCATGATGGCCGCCGTCAGTTGACCGGCGCAGAAATCGAAAAGCGGTCGAACTGTGCGACCGACTCGCCATTCCCCGCCCGTTGAAGCTGCCCCAGCATGAATGCGGGCCTGCCTGCGGCAGTTGTGCGCGCGACTTTGCGTGTGGTGACGCTGACACGCCCGCCCGGATTGTCGCCGAAGGCCGGAAGATCGAGTTCGACCGTCGCGAAATGGAGAATCCCCCGTCGGGAGAGGGTCAGTGAAAAGCCGGTTTCGTTGAGGCGTTGCAGGATTGCGTCGCCGATCTCCCGGTTGCCGGCATTGCAGTAGCTGGACAGAAGGGGGCCCTTGTCAAAGAGATTGTCGTGGAATTCGCTGGTCAGGGGTTCCTCGACACCGGCGACATGTTGCCGATTGACGATCCTCAGGGTCAGATAGGGGCCGCAGCCGCTGGTGTAGACGTGAAGCGTGCCCGCAAGAAAATTCGTCGAATCCTCATAGAGGCCCAGCCAGACGCCTTCCCTCCCGGTCTTGGCTTCGAGAAGCCCGGTCAGCGTCATGTCAAAATCGCCTTCCGGCGCCTTGCCGAGCCGGAAGATGTTTTCGCTGCCCTCATTGCGGAACGTGTCGTCCCCGCCCGTCGCGATCTGATAGACAACGCCATTTTCAACGACGAATTTATCGGGGGCTTCCCCGATCACGCCCCATTCGGGCCCCAGAGTATCGCCATCGAATTCGTCCTGATACGGCAGGGGGAGCATAGCGTCGGAAGCGCGTCCATCGCCCGCCTCCGTGCCGCCTCGATCCGCCGCTGCAAGAGCTTTCTGTTCCTCCTGGCTCGGAGAATGCCCGGGCGCCCCGGAAGCCGGGCGCATTGCTGCGGCGCTGCCCTTTCCCAGGGACCAGCCATCACCCCATATCCGCGTTATCAACGGACGGCCGTTCGAGCCCGCAACCGCAAATGAAATCAATCGGACAGCGCCCCGGGACTTCACCGCGGCCTCTATGACGGTCTCTTCTGCCGGCTGGTCCGCTGCCATCCGCAACTCATAATCGTCCACCGTGCCTTCATGCGCGCCGACCAGAGGACGAAATCCATCGTTGCCCGCAGCGATCGCTTCGATGAGTTGGGGGGCCAGGAATGCGCGAAACGATGTCATCACATTTCCGCCCGCCTCGAGCCCGGCACCTTGCTGTTCCAGCATGGAATTGACCGTATAAAGAGAGAGGACCACGCTTCGGGCGGCAATTTCATCCGCCGCTTTGCTTTGTGCACCCGCCCCCACTGCCGATATGGCAACGAGCATCGCGCTCACCACCAGCGAGCGAACGAGGCAGGTTGCCCCGCTTACAAACTGCCGGATCATCTGGCGTTTTCTCCATCCGTGTCATCCATCAGTGCCCCGGGACTACCCCGCCTCAGACCGGCTGCCGTCCCTCATATGGGGGAGGCGCCATCGATGGCGGAGCATTTCCTGCGTATTCAGTGACCGACTGGAATCTTCACAGCCGTCATAGCAACGAGACGGTAGCCGCCCTCCCCGCCGCGGTCGGCTTCACGGTTCGGCAGCGGCGGGGTCGATGGTCAGAGGATACGGTCGATGAACACGACCCGAGAAATCGCATTGCACGCACATATCGAAGCGGCTGCGCAGCACGCGCCCCATAGAAGCCGGCGCGGCGGGAACCTTGAACACCCGTTACAAACGGCAGCCTTTCTCCGGCACATCCAACCGTCACGCAAGTCGACGTTTCCCGAAAATTGCGTGGGAAAGCGCTCTACTGCCGCGTGTTCAAATATGATAAACGCGACCAAATAAGACCAACTCGACGGGGCATCTTGTGGCCGGAACACAGAAAAGCGAAACCAAAGAACCTCTTTACGTCGTGCCACCCGTCACCCGGGCAATCGCACTGCTTCGCTACATTGCAGCGGGAAATCGATGCCGCAACATCAGCAATGCAGCAAAGACGCTGGACATCAACCGGACGACGCTGATCCGTCTGCTTGCAACGCTCGAGGCCGAAAGCATCATCGAACCGATTGCTGACGATGGCGGATATCGCCTCGGGACCGGACTGATCGCTCTAGCCTCGGAGGCACTGAACGAACGCAGCATTCTTCAGGTTGCGCGCCCGTTTCTGAAGCAGCTCGTCGAAGCACTCAACCTGTCGGCGCATCTCGGCGTTCTTGAAGGCCGCGAGATCGTCTATCTCGCGCGTGAAACACCCAATTCCCACCTGGCCAGCACCGTGCGCGAGGGCACGCGATTGCCCGCCCATGCGACCACGATCGGCCGCATTCTGCTTGCCGAAATGCCAACAGCTTCGCTGCGCTCGCTCTATGCAGGGCAAACGATGGAATCCTTCACAACGAAAACGCGCACGACCCTTGCCGATCTCGAAAAGCAGCTGCAGAACGACCGCGCCCGCGGCATCGCCTGGAGCGTAGCGAATTTTGAGCGTGAGATCGGTTCGGCGGCGGTCGCGATCCACGATCACCAGGCGCGCGCCGTCGGCGCCATCAATGTGACGGGTCATGCAAGCGTGTTCGCCGAGGACGGGCCGCACGCCGAGAAGATCGAGCATGAGCTCAAGGCAGTCGCGCGTGCGATGTCCGAAGCTCTGGGCTATCGCGGCTGGTCAGCCGATCAACTGTAAGCATAACCGTAAGAAAGCGCGAAGGAATTGCTCTCCAGCTTCGCGCTTCCGACAAGAGCGCGGCGCAACCACAGGCGGCCATGCACCTGTGTCTCGGAAAAGTCGGCGCTTTCAGGCAGGCGCGCCGCCTCGCACCACAAACCACCAAGCCACTCCGCCCGTCGGAAGGAGGCTTTCCGGTCCATGCGAGCGCCGTGGAGTGAGAAATTTCCGTAACAGGCGATCTCCTGAAAATCGGCTCCCATCGGAAAGCCTGCCTGGTCGAAACGTGCGATCCCCCGGAACTCCGCGCCGGAAAATAGCGCCTCAGCGGCAAAGACGGTCTTCTCGAAGCGGGCATCGTTGGCAAAGAGCGCGTTTGTAAATCCGGCGGCGCTGCCAAAATCTGCCCCGCTGAACCAGCTCACCCCAAGAAAGCGTGCCCGCGTCGCGTCAAACCCATCGGGAAATGAGGCGCCGCTGAAATTGACCCCCGTTATGTCCAGTCCGCCAAGGTCAAGCCGCCCCTCACAAACGACGCCCGACAGGTCAACGCACGCACCGTGTTGCCACGGAACGGAGATCAACGCGCGTATGTCAGCCGCTTTCATCACGCGACCTCGCCGATTTTCTCCTCGGCCAGCGTCACGATCTGGCTCGCCCATGGAAAGGCCACGTCTTCAGCCATGTCGCTGCCGGAAGCATCATGTGTGATGCGCTCGCCGATCTGCACCGCGCCGTGGGCGATGAGCAGCTCCGCAAGGGTCCCGCTGCCAAAACCGAAGGTCTCTTCATACTCGCGGTCTCCAAGACCGAAAATGCCGAAGTGAATGCCCTTCAGGTCCGGTGCCGCCGCTTTCAACGCTTCGGCGAAGGGTTGAGCGGAGGCTGGCAGTTCGCCATCGCCATAAGAAGAGCAGATGATCATGTGCAGCCGGCCTGCATCGAACTCGTCGGGTGAGAAGTCCGACAGGTTGCGGCACTCGACCTCATGGTCGCCCTCAAGCTCGGACATGATGTCCTCGGCGAGCATTTCGGCATTGCCGGTCTCGGTGCCATAAAGAAGCATGATGTTCATTGTGAAACCTCCTCTTTCTGAAGGGCCAGCGCCAGCATGGCATCGCGCGATGCGATCTTGGCGCGGCAGCGGTTTTCAGGTGCGTTGGAAATCTCGGCTGCATCGATGCGTTTCCAGCCGTGATAGCCGACCGCCCCGGCCCAGTCGGGGAATGCCTGCCGCCCGGGTTTTTCAGGCGGTGCCGCGGCGCCCTCAAAATCAGCCAGAATGCGGGACGCCAGACGCTGTGCATCGGCGCGATTGTCAGGAATCGTGCCCTGCGGCCCACGGCGAAACCACCCGGTCGCATAAAGCCCGGGAGCAAGAACCCCTGCCTCCCGATCGACCGCTTCCCCGATCAGAAGATCACGCGGCAGACCGACCTCTGCGCCAAAGCCGATTGCGGTGATAAAGGTGCCGCAAGGGAGGATTACTGTGTTGCCCTCTCCATCCTGAAAGCATGCTTCTTTCAGATGTCCGTCCGGTCCCGAGAGCTCGACCGGCGTCAAACCAAAGCGAAATGTTATGCGTCGCGCACCGCAGCCATGTCCATTGATCGCCTCAAGCGCGGCAAGCTTCTTTGCCGCTTCAGGATCATCGCTCCTGTCTGCTCCAAGAACGCGAATATTGATGCCTTCGAGCTTCGCAAGCTCCTTGATCATGACCGGATCAAACTTCGCCGCCGATGCCGGCGAACGACCGACAATCTCAATTTCCTCAATGCCTGAACGCGTCAGCCAGTCGCTCGGCGCTGCACCCAGATCGGACCCCGCCAGTTCCTCCGGCGTCTTGGCCAACAGGCGCAGAATGTCTATGGCGACATTGCCATTGCCCATGATCACGACCCGGGAGCCCAGTTCCGGCAAAGGTGCGGCATCGGGATGCTCGTAGAGCGCCCGCGTCAGCTGACCGGCGCGATGAACACCCTGCAAATCCTCGCCTGCGATGCCAAGCGTTCGATCCGCCGACAGTCCGGCTGCGAGCACGACCGCATCATAGGCTTCCCGCAGGGCGTCGAGGCTCACATCCTCGCCGATGGTGACATTGCCCACAAAGCCTGCGCCCTGGCGCTCGAACACTCTCTCGAACTGCCTGATCACGCCCTTGGTGCCCTGATGGTCGGCTGCCACTCCATAACGCACCAGCCCGTAGGGAACGGGTAGACGATCAATCAGATCCACCCTCAGGTCGGGGGCAGCCTTCAGCAGCGCCTGCGCCAGATAGCACCCGGACGGCCCCGAGCCGACAATGGCGACAGCGCGGCTCATGATGCACCCACCGTCGCTGCGGCCCACGGATGCGGTGCACCCGAAAGGTCGGTGTAGAACGACTTCTGTGCCATATAGGCACGAACGCCCTCGCGCCCCTTCTCGCGCCCCATCCCGCTCTCCTTCTCACCACCGAAAGGCGTCGAGATGGAGAACTGCTTGTAGGTATTGATCCATACGGTGCCGGTGCTGATGGCCCGGCCCACTCGCCAGCTCTTGGGGAAATCCCGGGTCCAGATGCCACAGGCAAGACCGTATTCATTGTCGTTGGCCTGGGCGATCAGTTCATCTTCATCATCGAAGGGCAGGACGACAAGGACCGGGCCAAACACTTCCTCCCGGCAGATGCGCGCCGTGTTGTCCAGACCGGCGAGGATGGTCGGCAGGTAGTAGGCGCCCTTGTCGAAGTCGGCGCCCTCAGGAGCGCGCCCCCCGACAAGAATCTCGGCCCCTTCACTGCGCGCCCTTTCCACATGGTCGGCAACACTGTTGCGATGGTCGAAATGCACCATCGGAGCGACCTGTGTTGCCGCGTCGAAGGGATGACCGACCTTGAGACGCCGTGTCGCCTCCACGAGGCGCTCGACAAATTGATCATAAATCGGCCGCTCGACAAACAGGCGCGCGCCAGCAATGCAGCTTTGCCCGGTGGAGGAAAAAATGCCGAACAACACACCGGCAAGCGCCTGTTCGATATCGGCATCGGCGAAGACGATGGTGGGCGATTTACCGCCGAGCTCCAGGGAAACCGGCATGAGTTTCTGCGCAGCCTTTACCGCCAGCGCCCGTCCGGTATCGGTTCCGCCGGTGAAACTGATCTTGGCGATGTCAGGGTGTTCGACAAGCAGATTGCCGATCTCGCGGCCCGCTCCCGGAAGCACCGAAAACAGCCCCTTCGGCAACCCCGAAGCCTCGATGATGCGTGCCAGCTCCAGGGAGACAAGCGGCGACCACGAAGCCGGTTTCAAAAGAACGGCGTTCCCTGCCGCAAGTGCTGGTGCAACCTTCTGGGCGTCCGAGGCGATCGGCGAATTCCATGGCGTGATCGCACCAATAAGACCAAGCGGTTCATGAACGGACATGGTGAGCGCGTCGCCCCGCTGTGCGGTCAGCGCTTCATCGGAGGTTTCAAGCACCGCGCCGAAATAGCGGAATGTGCCGGCGGCGGACGCTGCCAGCGCTCCTGTCTCACGCAGGGTCTTGCCCGTATCGCGGCTCTGGATATGGGCGATACGCTCGGCATTGGCCTCAATGCCGTCGGCGATGGCATAGAGGAAACGCGCCCGTTCGTGCGGCTTCAGATTGCGCCACGCCGGATCGGCCTGCGCACGCTTGGCCCGCTCGATCGCGCGTTCGCCATCCGCGACGCTGGCACCGTGCAGCACGCGATTGACACTGCCGTCAGCGGGAAAGACGGAGGTGATCTCCGCGCCCGTGCCCTCTTCCCATTCACCGGCGATGAACAGCTTGTTCTGCGGCAGCTCGATCATGCTCACCTCCCTCTCAGATTGCTCAGATTGCCACCGGACCGATGCGGTTCCGGATCTCCCGCAGGACGCTGTAGACCGTGGAAACAGATGTCCTGGCATTGCCCGCCGACGGCAGGTTCTCAATGCGCATGGTGTATTTCGCCAGTGGCGAGGTGACAGAGTATTCATGGACATTGCCCGGCGCAGCCGGATCGGCCACCAGTTCCACATGGGTTGCCTCAAACCCCGCGCCTGCCAGAGCGAGCGTTGCCGCAACATTGGCATTCTTGGGAAAATCTCGTGCGGCCTCACGCGCATTCCCGGTGAAGAATGTTGCAGCCTCGGTGAGGTTCACCAGATCAACCGCCTTTTCGGCGGGTGTGCCGCTCCAGGCGCGCGGCGGCTTGGAACCGCGGTAGCGCACGTCAAGTCCGCCGGCAACGCCAAGTGCCGCCAGAAGATCGATGCCACCAACCGCACCCGCCGGCAGGACAAGGCGCGCGCCGCCCGCCCCGGCGGCCGACCGCAACTCGGCCTCCAGCGCCGCATCGGACAATGCGCCGATGGAAACGATGACCACATCAATGCCGGAGCGGAGCACCGGGGGGACATGTGCCACAACGGCCGCGTGACCGGCGCACTCGACCACGAGATTCGGTTTCTTCTGAAGAAGCGCTTCAGCACCGGTAACGACGACGAGCTCACCCGCCAGTGCACCGAATTCCGTTCTCAGGCGCGTTTCGGTTTCGCCCGCCGTTTCCGGCCGTGTCACGACGGCCAGGAGTTCCAACGGACCATCGAGCGTTTCGGCCAGTTGTTTCAGAAGGGTCTGGGCAATATTCCCAAAGCCGATCATTCCAAGCCGCATCGCGCTATGCCTCCTTGCCGGCAGCACCGGCGGGGGGGCCGGCAAACGCTTCCTTGAACGGACCGATGGCGCACATGTCGATTTCGATCAAACGCGGTCCACTGGCCGCAACCGCCTCCTCCAGAGCGGCGGAGAAGTCCGATATGTCGCTGACAAGCCGGTGGGGCATGCCTATGGCTTTGCAGAACTCCGCGAAATCCGGTGTCGCAAGCGCCGAATAGTGACGCCGACTGTCGTATTGGGCGTCCTGAATGTTCTGGATGACACCGTAGGCCTTGTCGTTCATCAGCAGATAAACGAGGGGAGCCTGCTCCTCGACGGCGGTGATCATCTCCGCGAGGCCAAGCATGGTTCCGCCGTCGCCGAGAAGGGTGATCGCCTTTGCCCCTTTCGACGCAAGGGCCGCGCCGACGCCCATCGCAACCCCCTGCCCGATACCACCACCCAGCGCGTGCACGCCAAGATTGGGGCTGGCGATGCGCACATAGCGATTGCCGAACGTGGAATTGGAGATGGTCACGTCGCGCACCCACGGATGCGCGTCCGAAAACACCCGTTCAGCCAGTGTGTCGGCAAGAATGCGATACGGTCCCAGAACATCACGCATGCGGCCTTCGGCAGCGGCGCGGGTGCGGGCGATGTCGAAAGAGAGGTTGGTATCGGTGTCGAGGGTATCCGGCAGGCGTGCGAGCAGGCGGGCCAGCGTGTCGGCGGCATCGCCATGGGCAAAAACCTCGACCGGATAATTGCGGCCGCCCTGCGCGGCGTCGGCATCGACCTGAACGAGAGGGCGCGGCAAAGGCATCTTGTTGTTGCGGGTCTCATTGCCGCGCAGACGCGAGCCGACGACGATCATCAGATCGCAACTTTCATAAAGCTCGACGGCCTCCGGCGTCATGTTGAACGCCCCGAGGCTTGCGGGCTCATCCTCGGACACGATCGCGCGACCATTGGTGGAGGTAACCACGCCGAAGCCCCGACGCATCAGCTCAGTGGCCTCCCTGACCGCCCCGCGTGCACCGCCACCCAGCCACAAAAGCGGACGTTTGGCCGTCTTCACCAGCTCGGCGATCTCATCGATCACACTCTCGGGGGCAATCGGCGTGGTTGGCTGCGGAAGGTGAATGCGCGTCGCCGGATGAGCGGCCCTGCGCTGAACATCGACGGGAATCTCCAGACTGACCGGGCCTGTCGGCGCGGAGAGTGCCGCCGATACGGCCGCAGTGAGGGTTCCCACCGCACCATTGGCGTCCCACATACGGAACACCGCCTTGGAGATGCCGCGCAGCATCTCCGGCTGCCGTGGCACATCATGGATGGCCGCCCGGTCGCGATCTGCAAACTCCAGATCGACCTGGGTCGTGATGTGCAAAACCGGAGAACCCGCCGTAAGTGCCTCAGCCTGTGCGCCTGCTGCGTTGCCGGCGGCGGTTCCCGTGGAGGTCATGCAGACCCCCAGTTCTCCGGAAACGCGTGCAAAGGCATCCGCCATGTTCATGGCACCGGCCTCACCACGCGCAGGCACAAACCGGATACGGCCCTGACGTGCAATTGCATCCAGGATCGGCATGTTGTGAATGGAGATGACCCCGAACACGGTCGTAACGCCGATCTCTGCGAGATAGCGGGCGATGAGCTCGCCAACCGTCTCCGAGGCTGTGATTGTTTCGAGTTTCATCCCGTATCCCTCAAATGTAACGAGACAGGCCGCCCGACACTTCGAGCTGAGCACCTGTGATGTAGCTCGCCGCCGGCGAGCCGAGAAAAGCGATGGCCGCGGCGGCTTCCGCGGGATTGCCCAGGCGACCGAGCGGAATGCCTTTTTTTGCCGCCAGTGCGCCGTACCATTCAGCCCGGCTCTGGCTCTGGTCCTCACGCTCCGCGAAGCGGCGCGACCACTGTCCCGAACCGACAAGACCAAGCAGGACCGAATTGACCCGCACATCGGGCGCCAGTTCCACGCTCAGCGACTTGAGAAGATTTTGCACACCGGCCCGCGCCGAGGACGTGCAGACCATGTGTGGTTCCGGCTGGTAGGCCAGCAATGAGTTGACCGCGACGATGGCGCCCTTTGCCCGGCGCAGCATCGGCAGGAAGGCGCGGGTGGGATGAATCTGGCTGAACAGCTTCAACTCATACTCGGCGCGCCAGTCGTCATCGCTCGTGTCTTCAAAGGTGGAGATACGGCCCTGCCCGGCATTGTTGACAAGCAGGTCGCAGCGGCCAAAGCGCGCTTCCACCGAACCGGCGAAATCTTTTACCGCATCCGGTTCCAGAACGGACAACGCACGCGCAAAGACACGCTCCTCCCCGTGGTCGCGGATGAGGACGGCCGCCACATCGTTGAGCCGGCTTTCGGTGCGCGCGCACAGCGCCACGCTCGCACCGGACTGGAGCAGGGTCTCGACCGTTGCCAGCCCGATGCCGGACGAACCGCCCGTGACCACCGCGACTTTTCCATCGTATCCGTAGTGCATCAGATCTTGCTCCTGGCGGGTGCGAGTTCGGGGAAACCGGGATCCGGGCGGCCCTGCATCACCGCGCGTTGCGCCGGCGTCGGCGGGCCGGCCGTCATCCATCGATCCATGGCTTCAGGCTTGTCGCGCGGCCAGACCTGGGCTTCATGGCTCGTTTCATCGATCTGCTGTAGTTCGGAGGTGAACTCGATGACGAAGCCCGATGGGGAAACGAAATAGGCGAAGGGATTGTTGCCGGGTCCATGACGCCCTGGGCCCCAGGTCGGCACATGCCCTTTCTGCTTCATGCGGCCGATACCGCGCATGAACTCGTCGATGGAGGGCATTTCAAAAGCGACGTGGTTGACACTGGCATAGTTCCCGCGGACCAGGGCGATCGAATGGTGATCCGAGTTGCAACGCAGGAACACCATCTGATCGGCTGAATAGTCCGAAACGCGGAAGCCCAACACATGCGTGTAGAATTCCTGCACGCCGTCCATGTCCGGGGTGTTCAGCACCACATGGCTCACCTTGCGCGGCTTGGCCCATTCGGGCTCCTCATCATGCGTGAGCGCCTCGGTTCGGAAACGGAGACGGCGGTTGTCGGGGTCGAGCATCTCGAAACCGTATCCGCCGGCGTAGTCGTCAAAGAGGTCCGGTTCCGCGAGCGCGATGCCGCCGCGCGCAATGACCTGCCGATAGAGTGCATCCATCGATGCCCGGTCAGGCATGGCAAAGTGCACATATTCGATGCCATAGACCGGCCCATCCTTAAGCCCGTAGAGAAACGGCTCCTCGCCGGTACCGCGCAGAAGCGCGATACCATCCTCCTTATGGGCAAGGCTCAGGCCCCACATGTCCTCGTAAAAGGGCAGCGTGCTCGTGATGCCGGGTCCGCGCATCATGATGCCGCGAAGGCTGCCGACGCGAATTGTCTCTGCCATGATCGTTCCTCCTCCCGGCCTCAGCCGACGATTTCCGCGAGCGCATCCAGCGCCGCCGCAAAGGCGGCGGGGGCCTGCTGATAAAGAGCGTGTCCTGCGCCCGGCACGAATGTGAGCGATCCACGCCAGGGATCACGAAGGGCCGCATGGGCCCGGCGGGCCGATTCCGGCGGGGTGACGACATCCTCTGCCCCGACGATGACATCGGTGGGCACCTGAAGCCGTTCGGCATCGTCAAGCAGCCGGCCGGAGGCCAGCATGCGAGCGGCCTGCGGGTAGCCCGGCACGCTGACCTTTGCCATCCCGTCACGCACGCGCGCGACAATGTTCTTGTTGTCATCAGGCGCATAGACAAGCCTCGGCGCCCGAAGATCGGCGAACTTCTCTGGACCAAGAGTCTGCAGATCATCGATGCGCGCCTGGGCAGCGGCACTCAGTGCGGCTCCCCGTGGCACGCCATGGCCAAGCGCCGGAGAGCTGAGCAGCAGGCGTTCGACCCGGTTTCTGTGCGTCGAGGCAAAGGACGCCGCCATCAGGCAGCCGAGCGAATGTCCCGCGAGCAGGACCCGCTGGAGACCCAGCCGATCGAGAAGCGCCTCGAGCGCCGCCGCATAGTCGCCCGCCAGCGGCCATTCGATGTCGAGCGGAGCCGAACCGCAATAACCCGGCGCATTCCATGCGATTACCCGCCACGCCTTCGGCAGATGTGGCAAAAGCGGCATGAAGGACGCCGCATTCGAGCCAACCCCGTGCAGCAGTACAAGAACGGGGCCACCCTCGCCTGGCCGCTCCAGATACTCGATCCCACCCGATTCATTGACTTCAAACGTCATCACCGCCTCAATTGAAAACAAAGCCGTTGTTTACCGGCAGCGTCTGCCCCGTCAGCGTCAGGGCCCCCTCGCCAAGGAGGAAGGCGACGACTTCGGTAATCTCACCCGGCCCCTGCGCCCCCGGCACGGCGCGTCCTTCCGCGTAGAGCCGGTGGCGGGCTTTCGGCACATAGCCGGTCGATTCCGTGGTGAGGATGCCGGGCGCTATCGCCGTCACCCCGACGCGGTCCGGCCCAAGCTCGCGCGCCAGCGAGCGTGTCATCGCCATGAGAGCACCCTTGCTGGCCACGTAGGACATCAGGCGCGGCGCACCCCAGAGCGCAGTATCGGAGGCGACATTGACAATGCGGCCCGAGCCCGACGCCTTCAGCAACGGGGTCACTGCACGCGTCATCAGCCACGTGCCCCTCACATTGACCTGCATCACCCGGTCCCAGCTATCGATGTCGATTTCCTCGAACGGGATGCCGCCTACGCCTGTGGCGATTGCGCCATTGTTGACGAGGCCATGCAGGACACCATCCTGCTCGGCGAGGTTTCGCCCAACAGCCTGGATTGACGCCGGATCGGCCAGATCAACGAAAATGAAGCGCGCACCACACCCATCAGCGATCGCGCGGCCCTCCTCCTCGGCGATGTCGGCGAGAACGAGCCGCGCACCGTTCTTCGCGAGGTGGCGGGCAATCTCGGCGCCAAGTCCGTGTGCGGCACCCGTAACCAGTATGGTTCGTCCCTCAAGCATTACTCGGCAGCCATCTCGGCTTCGACCTGGCTCTTCGCAGCGCGCGTCAGGATCTGCCGAACGCGGGAGACGCCAAGATCGTGCTGGTAGAGCATTTCGCGCTTGCGCGCGTCGTCGGGCATTCCCTCCAGCATGACCCGATCCTGCTCAAGCACGTCCCAATGCGTCTTTTCCAGCCGGGCGCGATAGAGGAACCGCCAGCTGTCACGCGCAAGACCCGAGACCCTGCGCATGCGCCAGAAGAAAACCTTGCAGGTGGTCGCATCCACCGGGGTCACGAAACCGATGATGCGGAAAACACCGCCCGGTCCCGCCGCCGGCGGATACGGAATTTCAAGAAAGCAGAACATCGAGCCTGGATGCACCTCGAACTCGGTCCAGTCGAAGTTCTCGCCGACCTGGCCAACCCGGCTGACGCGAAAACCCGCATCGGTCTTGTCCAGCTTCATCAGGTCCTGTTTGGAACCAAAGGCAAGCGTAAAGCTCTCGGCATGCAGATAGCAGCCATGCATGGGGTCGGCGAGGTTATCGAGCGCGTAACGATAGTTCGTTTCCCAGACACCCGTGCAAAGGAAACCCGTCCACGCATCGTCCGTCAGTTCCCTGGGCAGCGCCAGGTCCGGCGCTTCGGGCTGTTCGGCCGATGGCACGTAGACGAACACGGCATCGCCTGCCTCCCGCACCTCAAAGGATTTGAGCGCCTTGCGCCCCTCCAGCGCGCATTCGGGCATGGCCGGAACCCGCACCAACACGCCCTCTCCATTGACGACAACGCCATGATAACGGCAACCGATATTGCCCTCATGGATTTCGCCATAGGAAAGCGGAGCGCCGCGATGGGGACAGAAATCCTCGACACAGCGGAGCCTGTTCTCCGCATCGCGCCAAAGAACGATCTTCTCTCCCAGAAGCCTCGTTCCATAGGGTTTTGACGCTTTAACCTCGACCGATTTGGCCACCGGGTACCATTGGCCGCGCAGGCCGCTGTTCACCCGATCCTCGATCAGCGATTTCTTGTCCATGGCTGTCATGTCCGTCTCCGTCATGGATATCCGAAAGCCTCCCGCTTCCGTCGACAGTGATTGTGTGAGGCCCTGCCTGCTAGTGCTGGGCCTTGGGCAGGTAATGCAGCACCCGTTCCTCAATCCGCACGAGCACGGCGTAGAGCACAAAGCCGATCACGGTGAGCAGAACGATGGCGTTGAAGACCATGGCCGCATTGGCTTGCCCGCCTCCGTAGGAAATCAGGAAGCCGAGGCCGGTGTTTCCGCCAACCAGTTCGCCAACCGTCACGCCGATCACGGCCAGTGTCGATGCAATCCGCAGCCCGGCCATCAGATTGGGCATGGTGGAAGGCATTTCGACCTTCAGAAAGATGCCCCAGCGGGACAGGTTGTAGGCGCGTGCCAGATTGACGAGATCCCGATCGACCGTTCGCATGGCCTGAAGCACATTGACCAGAACGGGGAAGAAGACGATCAGCACCGTCACCAGAAGCTTTGGCATGGCGTTGTAGCCGAACCACATGATGAAGAGCGGTGCGAAGGCCACTTTCGGTGCGATCTGCAACGCCAGAATGTAGGGTGACAGAACCTTCTCCCAGAACTCCGACATACCGAGCAGATAGCCGATCACAGCGCCAAGCAGGCTACCAATGGCAAAGCCGAGCACCGTATAAAGTGCTGTCGAGAGCGTGTGGCCAACGAGCCCTTCCTGAAGCAGCATGCGCTTCATTTCGGCAAGGCAGTCTGTGACCGTCGGGATGATGAATTTCGGAACGCCAAGCGCCGGCGGCAGGAACTGCCATGCGAGCAGGACCAGAACCAGAAGGCCGAGGCTTGCAAGGAGTGTGCTGCGCCGTGAAGTCATGATGGGTTTCGCCGCCTTGACCGGGGCTCCTGCCCCGGTCTCCATCGAACTGACCTGTGTCATTGGACGAATTCGTTTGTGTAGAGGTCCTCGACCGGAACCGCGGTCTGGACAATGCCGTTGTCGACATAGAAGGCCTGCACCCTCGCGATGCGCTCCGGGTCGAATGCACCGAGCGGCTGGTTTTCACCTTCCGGGTAGACCAGCGTTGCATAGGACCGCAGAATGCCCTCGATCTCGGCTTCCTTGCCGGCGTGCTGCGGCACGGCGGCAACGTAGTCCCTGGCGGCCTGCGCCGGATCTGCCGCAATGTCGCCAACCGCTTTCAGGACTGCGCCGACAAAGCCGCGCACTACTTCGGGGCGTTCCTGGATCGTCTTGTCGGAGGCGATAATCGCCTGCGCCATGGCCGGAAAAACCTCATCGACCGGCATCTGCTCCATTTCAACGCCAGCCGCCTCGATCGCTGCAATCCATTCGGGCACGCCCGACATGGCATGCAGGTTTCCGGCGATGGTGAGTTGGATGATGCCACCTGCTCCAACCGCCTGAATGTCGGCATCGGCCTTGGTCATCTCGGCGGAGGCGAGCACCCCAAGAAGATTGTAGTAAGTGGTGTCCTGGAAGGAGAGCACACCGATCGACTTGCCTTTCAGATCGGCCGGTCCGGTAATGCCACTGTCCTTCCGCCACGCAAGCTGCGTCAGACCACGGCCGCCGAGCAGGGCCACGCCGCGAATATCAAGCCCGTTGGCGCGCACGATGATGGGTGTGTCCCCGATGCCTCCGCCAAGATCGGCATTCCCGACAGCCACCTGCGTGGCCACGTCCGCACCGCCCTTGCCAACCTGGAAGGTCACGTCGAGGTCTGCGGCCTCGAAATAGCCCTTGCTTTTGGCGAGCTGAAAGGGCGCAAAGGCGGGCAGGAAATCAGGTGCAGGGAAAAGATATGTCACCTTTTCAGCGGCGAAGACCGTGGCGGCTGAAGCCGTGAGAAGAGCAGCGGCGAGAGCCGACTGAAGCATGCGTCTCATCAAAATTCCCCTTTTGCTTAGTGCCAGTCAGATGGCTTTTTCTTCGAGTTTCAGGTGTTTGAATATCTGGGCTGCGTAATCGCTGACCTCGGGCATCACCCTGCGGCGAAGCGGTTCTTCGCGATGCGGCAAATCAACCTTGATCTCCGTCACGATGGTGCCCGGTCGTTCGGAAAGGACGAGAATGCGGTCGGACATCAGCACCGCCTCCGACAGGTCATGCGTGATCAGAAGCGTTGTCTTGCCGGTCTGCGAGATGGTGCCCGCGAAACTGTTCTGGAGCAGAAGCTTGGTCTGCGCATCGAGCGCAGAAAAGGGTTCGTCCAGCAGAACGATTTCCGGTTTGATCGCAAGCGTGCGAGCCAGCGCCGCGCGCTGACGCATGCCGCCAGACAACTGGTAGGGGTAATGGTTTTCGAACCCCGCCAGATGACAGCGCTTCAGTTCGATCATGGCCCGATCCCGGCGTTCCGATTTGGCAACGCCGCGCGCTTCAAGCCCGAACTCAATGTTCGAAACGATGTCACGCCAGGGCAGAAGCAGGTCCTTCTGAAGCATAAAACCGACATGCGCGTTCGGGCCGGCCACCGGTTCCTCGCTGACATAAACCTCCCCGCGCGTCGGCTGGTAGAGGCCCGCGGTCATGCTGAGAATGGTGCTCTTGCCACAGCCCGAAGGCCCGACAACCGAGACAAACTCACCCTCGTTCACCCGGAAGCTGATGTCGTTCACGGCGACGAGATTTTGCCCTGTCCCCGTTGTGAACTCCTTGGTAACGGAACGAAACTCAAGCGCCATAGCCGCTGGCCTCGTAAGCTGCATCAAGCTCCCTGTTCGTCGCCTGCAACTCTTCGGCCAGAAGCGCTTCCGTCCAGTCGGTCCTGCCAGAGCGTGGGGCAACGACGTTCTTTTCCGCCAACTGCCGCGCAACCATGGAGAAGTCGTGCTCGCCCGTGGCGTAGATCGTCATCAAGGCATCGGCCAGCGCATTCTCTCGCTCGTCCAGCTCACGCCCGCGACATTGATGCTCCAGCCCGGGACGCCCCGTATCGAAGGCGCGCTGCGACAGGCGATCTTTGAAGGCGTCCATCTTCCCCTCCCATGTGTTCAAATAAGAACATATTGTTCAAAATAAGAATGACGGATCGATGATCCCGTGTCAAGCGGCCTCCCGGCGCCCCTCTGGCAGGATCGAAATCTTGGGATTGCATCCCCGGTCGGACCGCCGGCAGGTTGCGTGACAGGCCGGACTGCGTTGACAGAGCCAGCCCAGCGCAATACCGTTATTTTTTGAACTTATAGTTCTTATTTGAACATTTCGGGAGTGAGCTGAATGAAGATCGGCATAGCCGGGGGCGGCGTCGGCGGAATGGCCGCCGCGATCGCACTGCAGAAACAGGGACACGACGTCACGATTTTCGAGCGCGCGCGCGCCTTTGGCCGCATTGGCGCCGACGTCAATCTTACCCCGAATGCCGTGCACGCACTCGACGGGCTGGGTATCGGCGAATTGCTGCGAACGACTGCGGCACGCCCTGAATATCGCATCAGCCGCACCTGGGATACGGGAGAGGAAACCTCACGTCTCCCAATGAGCACCGCAGCGGAAGAGCGCTACGGTGCGCCCCAGCTCACCATTCACCGTGCAGATCTGCTCGCTGCGCTGGAAAACACCCTGACGGAGAACACGATCCGCTTCGCCACACAGGTCATCGCCGCCGAAGAAGGCAGCAGCGGCGCGGTCGCCATTCTCTCCGATGGCACGCGGTTTGAAGCAGACGCCTTGATCGGCGCCGACGGCATTCACTCGGCGGTGCGGCATTCACTGTTCGGCGAAGATCACCCCCGGTTCACCGGCCTGGTCTCCTATCGCGCCGTTTTCCCGCGCGAGCGGGGCGGCAACATACCCAATCTCGACTCGTTCACGAAATGGTGGGGACCGACGCCTGAACGCCAGATCGTTACCTTCCCGCTCAACCTCGGCAGCGAGATTTTCGTCTTCGCGACCACACCGCAGGACGACTGGGCGGAAGAAGGGTGGACGTTGCCAGGCGATATCGGTGAGCTGCGCGAAGCGTATGCCGATTTTCACCCTGAAGCACGCGCCCTGCTGGACGCCTGCGAAAGCGTCACCCGTTCCGCATTGCATGTACGCGAACCGATGCCGCGCTGGTCGAAGGGTCGCATCACGCTTCTGGGCGATGCTGCACACCCCATGGTGCCATTCATGGCGCAGGGTGCATGCATGGCGATCGAGGATGCGGTCGTGCTGGCACGTGCCCTGAGCGGCGCTGTGCCGGACACGGTTTCGGAGGCCTTCAAACATTATGAAGCTGCACGCATCCCCAGAACCGCCAGGGTGCAGGAGGGATCACTCGCCAACAACTGGCTGAAAAAGGGCTCGAACGCGGACTGGGTCTACGGATACGACGCCTGGGAGGCGGCTCTCTCTGAAAGCACCTGATCTCAATTCGGAGTAGCATATCCGGTGCCGGCGCGGCGGCACCGGAACGGCGTTGGCATTCATGGTTTGCGCCGCTGCAATCCCACCCTTGATGCTCTCCTCAGGGTCGAAGCCCCGGTACGAGGTGGTTGAGCTCCAACGTCTTGACCCCGGCGCGCATGGCAAATTTTTGCCTGGAAACCGCTCTGACTGTTTCTAAACCAGTGATGGCGCGCACCCAGCCTGCATGGGCTGGGTGCGGTCTTTCTGCGCAGGCCGTGCGCCTAGGCAGCCTCGTAGACTATGCCGTCAGCCTGAGCAGATCCGACAACCGACCACACCGTGGCCGGAGCGGCGGAGTTGTTGCGGAACCAGTGCCTGCGGCCGGCAGGTGTCTTGACCAGATCGCGCGGCCCAAGCTCAACCTCAACGGTCTCGCCATTCTCCTCCCAGCCGACAATCAGCGAACCTTCGAGAACGAGATAGGCGTCTTCCACGTCGCGAACGATCGGCTTGATGCCAACGCCTGAAGGAATGCCCAGCATCTCCTTGCGACAGGTGTCATGGGCAATACCGCCCTCACCCACATAGACTTTGCGGGTGAAGCCGGCCTTTTCCCAGATTGTCGGCAGTTCGTTGTGACGCACCACATACTGCGCCATCAGCTTCTGCAGCGGGTGGCTGCCATTGCGGTCGAAAGGCAACGTCTTGCCGGGCTCGGCACCAAAACTCCGCGCCAGCTCCGCCGGATGCTCCTTCGGGTGGTAGTGATAGACCGGCGGCAGCGGCTTGCCGACATCGACCGAAATGGACATCAGCACCGGCGTGACGCCATCATTGCGGAAACCGTGGCCGATCTCACGGGCATTGAGGATCATGTCCTTGGCACCGAGCTTGACCTCGACGACCTCGCCGTCCTTTTCCCAGCCAACCACAAGCACACCGTCGATGATGAGAAAGCTCTCCTCAATCTCATGGCTGTGGCAGGCAGCGTATTTTCCCGGTTCCTTGTAGATCAGGCTCAAGGTGAAATGATCCGGCTTCATGGTTGACGTGTCGCCAACCTTTGGAGAGCCCCCGGCACCGATGTAACGCATCTGTGCCCGGGCCAGATCATCGAACCCGGCATTTGACGGGAAAGCATTCCAGTCAAACGTCTTGTCCGTAAAGCGGCCTGTATGGGCTGCAAGTTCCTGCGCCAGGGCCGAAGTGGCGGTCGCATGTATCGTCATGGGCTTTCCTTTCGCGTGAAGTGCGAGAAGGCTAGTGGAGGCGAATTTTACCTGCTAGACACTGTTTTATGGATAAAACACCCACCACACCGTCTCACTCCGACGACAAGTATCTCGTCCCCGGTTTGATCCGCGGGCTACAGGCGCTGCAGTCTTTCACGCCTGAAGACCGTGAAATGACACTCTCCGACATAGCTCGTCGACTTCAAACGACGCGATCCGCAGCGTTTCGCACCGTCTACACACTCGCCCAGCAGGGTTACCTTCTGCACAACCCGCAGACAGGGCGCTACACGCTCGGCCCTGCGGTTCTGCGCCTTGGCTACGGCTATCTTGCGACCCGCGAGCTGGTCGAAGTGGCCCTGCCGGAACTCGAAAAACTCCGCGACAGGACGGACTGGTCGGCGCATCTGGGTGTACGCGATGGACGCTTCGTCCTCTACATGCTGCGTGTTCCCAGCCATATGGGCCTTGCAAGCATCGTCCATGTCGGTAGCCGCCTTCCGGCAGCCGGCACCACGATGGGTCGCGTGCTTCTCGCCGACCTCAGCGAAAGCGACCTGGTGCGTCTTTACCGCGACGAGACCTATCAGAACGCGCCGGGCCAGACCCCACGCAGTCTGGGCGAACTCGTCGCGCAGTGGCAACGGGATCGCGGCACGCCGGCGATTGTCCAGATCGGTAGTTTCGAAACAGGGATTGCCAGCATAGCCGCACCGGTGCGCGACATTGAGGGGAATGTCGTGGCCGCCATCAATGCCACCCAGTCAGCCTCCGCCGACCGTGTCGACAGCATTGACACCAGCATTCGAGACGAGGTGGTGCGCACCGCAGCCGCCATCACACGGTTGCTGGGTGGCACGCCCGCCTACCCCCTCCAGGAGAGCACGGGCACCTGAATGCGGTGAGCCACCCGGTTGTGCCGAACCGATCAAGCCCACTCTTGCCACGGCCTGCGATTTGGGCTTAGATTAAATTGAACATTACGTTCAAATATGAACAGAGGGGCGCAACTCATGAAACTGACAAGACGCAACCTGATGCTGGGTGCTATGGGGAGTGCAGCCATGCTGTCCTTTCCGGGCGGAAGCCATGCGCAGGACAGCTTCAACTTCATCACACCGTTCACGCTTTCACTGGCCTTTGCGCCGGTCATCTATGCCGATGCGGCCGGCTACTACGCCGAAGAAGGCCTGGCCATGAACCTGCAGGCTGGCAAGGGTGCGGCTCTCGCTGCCCAGATGACGATCGCCAGGCAGATGGACGCCGGACGCACCGGCGGCACAAACTATATCGTTTCACGCGTGAACAATGACGCCCCGCTTATCTCGATCGCCACGATCGCCCAGCGGTCGCCCTTCTTCGTTCTGTCTTCCAAGGAAAACCCGGTAAAGACGATCGCTGACCTCGAAGGACGCACAGTCGGCATGGCGACGCTCGGGGGCTCGATGGAAGGCACGCTCGACCTGATGATGACCGGAGCCGGCGCCTCGCCGGAAACGGTGAACAAGGTCAAGGTCGCCGATTCCGCCGCCTCGTTCGCGCTGATCGAAGCGGGCCGCGCCGGTGCATTTCTCGGCAATACCTCATCCATGATCATTGCTAGCTCGGCGCGCGACGACGTCGAAGTCATGCCCATCGACGACGGCATGCCTGGCCAGGTCTACGTCGCGCGACCCGATGAGATCGCCGAAAACCCGAACAAATTCATCTCGTTCCTGCGGGCAACGCACCGTGCGGCTGCTGAGATCGTCGACGCGGAAGACCTGACGCCGATCCTTGCTAAAATCGGTGAGAAGCACGATGTGACCGGCCTCAACAATACGGAAACCGCCCAGAAGGATCTGCACACCAATGCGCAGAACTGGGCCTCCAAGGGCAAGGAAAACATCCTGCGCAACGTTCCGGAAGTGTGGGAACGCGCCGTGGGTCTGCTCGCCGACGCCAAGCTCATCGATAAGGCCGTACCGGCGAGCGAGCTCTACACCAACAACCTTCTGGACCAGGCTCTGAAAGCATGAACATCGAGAATACTGCCGATATCCGCATCGTGGGTATCGGCAAAACCTTCGGCCAGGGCGAAAACGCCGTCCGTGCCATCGGTGACGCGACGCTCGACATGCAGCGGGGCGATTTCATATCCCTGCTCGGCCCGTCGGGCTGCGGCAAGACCACGCTCCTGCGCATCATCGCCGGCCTGGAACAGCCGAGCGAAGGGGAAATCATCGTGCGCAACCGGTCCGTCTGGGAAGGCGGCAAAAGATCGTCGGAAGCCACACGCCCCGTCTCGATGATGTTTCAGGAGGCGCGTCTTTTCTCCTGGTTCAGTGTGGCAGAGAACGTTGCCCTGCCCCTGCGCCTGCGGGGCGTCAAAAAAGCGGAACGGGAAGAACGCGCACACACGCTGTGTGAGACGGTGGGCCTGAAAGGTTTCGAGAAGGCCCGCCCCTCCGCGCTCTCCGGCGGCATGCGCCAGCGTGCATCGCTGGCACGGGCACTGATCACCGAACCCCAGGTCTTGCTGCTTGACGAGCCTTTCGGCGCGCTTGACGCAATGACGCGCGACACACTGAACATGGAGCTGATGTCCGTTTGCGCCAAGGCGCAGGTCACCACCATTCTCGTCACGCATTCCATCACCGAGGCGGCATTCCTTTCGGATCGCGTTGTGGTGCTCGCGTCCCGGCCGGCCCGCATCACCGAGGTGATCGAAATGCCCTTCGAACGTCCTCGCACGCTTGATCTTCAACGCAAACCCGAGTTTCAGGACATGCTTGTGCGTCTGCGCGCCAGCCTGACAGGAGGCCACTGATGGGCACCGACCGGTTCATCCGCATAGCGCTACCGACCGCAACCGTTTTTGCTTTCCTGATTGCCTGGACGGTTTATGTGCACACCGCAGAGGTCTCCGCATTCATCCTGCCCACACCGATGCAGATCGTTTCGGCCTTCATCGGCCTCGTAAGCGATCCGGACATCTGGGGCCACGCCCTCGTCACGGTGATCGAGGCCGTTTCCGGCTTTATGATTGCAGTTGTTCTGGGGATTTCGCTTGGAATGGCAATGGCCCGCGTGCAGATGCTCGAATGGGCTTTCAAGCCCTTCATCGTGTGCCTGCAACTGATCCCCAAGATCGCCCTCGCACCGCTCTTCATACTGTGGTTCGGCTTCGGTCTCGAATCGAAGATCGTCATTGCTGCGGCTCTCGCCTTTTTTCCGGTTTTCTCGAACGCGCTGGTTGCGTTCCGCTCGGTCGAGCCCGGTGATCGGGACGTCTTCACCATGCTGCAGGCAAATCCGGTTCAGCGTTTCACCATGCTCGACCTGCCCACCGCCCTGCCAGTCGTCCTGGCTGGCATGGAAGTGGCCGTGGTGATGTCAATGATCGGGGCCATTGTCGGCGAGTTTATCGGCGGCAATGAGGGGCTCGGCTACCTCGCCGTTGCCATGCTGCAGGAATTGCAGGTGCCCGGGCTTTTCGCCGTCATCGTGCTGCTGACACTGATCGGCCTCACGCTCTACACGCTCATCGCCCAGCTGCGTGGCTGGCTGACCCCATGGCACGCTTCCGTGGCGGGTAAATCCCGGGAAAGTTAGGAAACGCGGAAGCCGCTTTTCTTTCACGAATAGCGTGAGAACCGCCAGCCAGACCGCCTCATCGATACCGTGAAACGCCGAGGCGGTCTGGCATGGAAACTCAGGCCAAAGTCAGCTCGGGGCCCTGCCCCGCAACTGAATTGACGCTCTGCGGCTGCCGCCCCATGGCAGCAGCCGCAGACGCCGTCAAAGGAAAAGGTCTGCTATGATTGCCGACCCGAGATAAGTGCCTGTCATCACGAACACAGCCACGATGAAGAGCTTCCAGCCGGAAGACCTGGCGATCGAAATCTCGCGGCGTGTGATGGCGATACCCGCATATGCAAGGCAAGGCGTTGCGAGCGTCAGGAAGTTGACGTGGCTGACCTTGTCCAGAACCCAGGCACTGCCGGGCGTCCATGGCAGGGTAACAAGAATGCCAACCAGCGAGATCCAGGCGACCGACGGCAGGCCGACCGGCACGACATGGGTCAGGACGAGACCGACCATCGCGATCACGTAGAGGACGGCCAGACCGACCAGCCCCTGCATGACGGTTGCGTCCGTGGCGACGGTATTGCCCACCAGCGCGATGAGGGAAACGGCGATGAGAAGCACCGCGTGCTGCGCCAGATCGGGCTTCGTTTCCGCTTCGTAGTCCACAGGAAGTTCAGCAGTGCTCATGATCACTCTCCGGCGTTGCTGGCTAAGGGCTCTTTTCGGCCCAGAAGGTCATAGAGTTTCTCGGTCACCGGCAGGGCGACGAAGATGCACAGGTAAAGCCCGGTCGCATAGGTCAACACATTGCTGGCCCCCGCCAGCGCGAGGATCTGTTCTTCCATGGCCGGGACAGCATGAGACAATGCGCCCGAACAGGCCGCCATCATCGATCCCGACCCGATGCCGCAAGCCATGGCCAGCGCCTCGATGCTGAACCAGCCCGATGTCGCCAGAAGCGAGGCGAGAATGGCAAAGATAAAGGTCCCGAACAGCGTGCCGATCACATAGACGCCCATGACCCCTGCGCCTTCGGCGGATTTCAGCCCGTATTTGTCGGCGATGATCGCAATGTTCGGCTCACGCGCGACGGAGAACGTGGCGCCCACCGCCTCGCGCCCCATGCCGAGAAGCAGAACGGCAACCGGGAAAGCAAGCAGAATGGTGCCCAGATTGCCAAGTTCCTGCAGGATCAGCGCCGGACCCGCCGCGATGATCTTTTCCATCGACGGACCGATAATCGTGCCGAACTTGGCAATAAACGGCATGATCGCGATCACGATCAGCGGTGATGCGGCACGAACCTCGCGCTGTCCCATCCAGCCTTCGACTTTGCGAATGACATTGGGATTGAGAACCAGCCCCATCACGAAGGCGTAGAGCAGAGGCAGAAGCAGGATCGACCCGATGCCGATCGGCACGGCGACCACGCCAATGGCCTCTGCGATGATGGTAATGACCAGCACGCTCAGATGAAGGCGCCAGTCCAGCAGTATGTCTTTCGTCTTCTCCATAGAGATCCCCTCTCGTAAGCCCGTCCCATTCTTAACGCGGGCCGGGATGGAACAAAGGGCGGCCCTGGAGGGACCGCCCATGCGGTTCAGCCCGGCGCGTAACCGAAGCCGATCGTCGGATCGGCTGCGGTTTCGACCCAGACCGATTTTGTTGTCGTGTAGGCGGCAAGCGCTTCCCGGCCGGAAGAGCGCCCGTAGCCCGACTGGCCAAAGCCGCCGAAGGGCGACATGACATTGATGGTCTTGTAGCTGTTGATCCAGAATGTGCCAGCGCGAACTTTCGCCGCAACCCGGTGCGCACGCCCGACATCCCGCGTCCAGACCGCGCCTGCGAGCCCATAGGGTGTGTCGTTGGCGAGCGCGACAGCCTCTTCCTCGTCGTCGAAGGAGAGAACCGACAGAACGGGACCGAACACCTCCTCCCGGGCGATCTCCATCTCGCGCGACACGCGATCGAGAATTGTCGGGGCGTAGAAGAAACCGCCGGTTTCGCCCAGGGCATCCGGCTTACCTCCGCCTGTCGCCAGATGCGCACCTTCTGAAACGGCGTTGCGCACCATCGTGTCCACCTTGTCCCACTGGCGCGCATTGTTGACCGGGCCGATCTGCGTGGCCGGATCAAGCGGCATACCGACGGGAATGCGCGCGCTGGCCTGCGCCAGTTTCCCGACCATCTCGGCATGCACGCTGCGATGCACCAGAAGGCGCGAGCCCGCCACGCAGCTCTGGCCGCATGCGGCGAAGATTGCCGCCTGCGCGCCGATCACCGCACGGTCGACATCCGCATCGGCGAAAACGATATTGGCGGACTTGCCGCCCAGTTCCAGGATCGACGGGATGAGACGCCGGGCCGCAGCCGCCGCAATCGCCGCGCCTCCCGTGGCCGAGCCCACGAAGACGACCAGCCCCGTGGCGGGGTGTTCGATCATTTTCTGGCCGGCAGTCGGTCCCTGCCCGGCAATCACATTGACGAGGCCCTTCGGCGCACCTGCCCTGACGCACAGGGCGGCAATGACGAGCGAGCTCAGCGGCGTGAGCTCGGACGGTTTCAGCATCACGGCATTGCCCGCGCAGATCGCCGGTGCAACCTGCCAGCAGCAGGTAAAGAGCGGTGCATTCCACGGGGTGATCTGCGTCACGACACCGACGGGCTCGTGACGGGTGTAATTCAGATGGCTCGACGGCACCGGGATGACGTCACCGGTGATCTTGTCGCACCAGCCGGCATAATATTCGAACATCTCGGCCATGCGGGCAGGCTCACCGGCTGCGTCTCGGATCGGGCGGCCGGCAGAGATCGCCTCAAGACGTGAGAGTGGCTCCGCATGGGAACGAATCTGGCGTGCAATCTCGAACATGATGCGCCCGCGCTCGGAGGCCGTCTTGCCCCACCATTCTCGCTGCGCGGCGATGGCTGCTTCGGCCGCGGCATTCACGACCGCCGCACCGGCATCCGGAAACTCGGCGAAAATCTTGCCCGTGGCAGGGTCGGTCAGCGCAAGGGTTTCGCCATCGCCCCGCATCAGCTGTCCTGCCACATGGTTCTGCACGTCGGCACTGCCCAGAAGCTCAGTCAGCAACCGTGCGACTTCGACGCGCGTATCGGTTGCGGGAATCATGTCGTCAGCCATTGGTCTTCTCTTTCGTCGCGGCCTCAACACGGCCGAGCAGCATGAAATCCTGATTGTCGGAAACGCCCGAACTCTCTTCGGTCCAGAGACTGGCGACCAGTTCCGAAACCGGCATGGCGCAGCCGCTTTCCTGCGCCAGTTCGAGCGCCAGCCGCACGTCCTTGCGCATCAGCCCGGCGGAGAATCCGCTGTCGAAACAGCCGCTCATCACCCAGTTGGGGAAATGGATTTCACTAAGCGCGCTGCGACCCGTGGCGCTGTTGATGACGGAAAGCGCGTCTTCCGCCGGCAGGCCCGATGCCTCGGCAAGGCGCAGGCCTTCGGCCGTGGTCAGCATGTGGCAGGCCACCAGCATGTTGTTGACCAGTTTGGCGATATTGCCGGAACCGCTTGGCCCGACATGGATCACCCTGGAGGCAAGTGCATCCAGAACCGGTTTCGCCTGCGCGACCCACTGCGCATCGCCGCCCAGCATCACCGACAGAGAGCCGCTGGCCGCACCCTGAGGACCACCGCTGACAGGCGCATCGAGAAAGCCATGACCAAGATCGGCAAGTTTCGCCGCCAGTTCACGGCTTACCGACGCCTCGGAGGTGGACGTGTCGACAATGATTTTCGGGGTCTTGAAAGCACCGGCAGCCAGTCCGGTCTCGATCGTCGCCTTCACATGGCTGGCCAGAGGCAGCGAAAGCACGATCACATCGCTCGCTTCGATCACACCGGCCGGCGTCTCATGGGTAACGATGCCTGCTTCTGCGGCTCTTGCCATGGCCTGCGGTGCAAGATCAAAAGCTGCCACCGAAAACCCTTTAGCCAGAAGGGAGCGGGCCATGCCCATTCCCATCGCTCCAAGACCGATCACACCGACCGACTGCGTCATGATACCTCCCGTTTCACTTGGCATTCATGACACTGCGGTGACAGCGTGTTGTTTTGTAGATAGCGATTCAGGTACGTAGCGTTGCCATTTCGGCAACACCGAACGATCTAATTTTGAAATGCCACCATGTTTGCGGCCAGATAGTCGATCGTCACCGCAGCGGACTGCGGCAGACGCCGGCGCGCCCGCACCATGAGATGCGCACTGACGTGCCGCAGGCTTTCCTCGTCGAGGTCAATGATTGCGACTTCGCCCCGCTCAGCCTGGATGGAAACGGAGAAGCGCGGAAGGAAACTGCCGCCCATGCCTGCACCGACATAGCGGATCAGAGCGGCGATGGAAGACGTTTCGACCTGCGGACGCAGCGCCAGTCCGAGGTCACCGGCCGCACGCGCCACCAGAGCCCTGATGCCGTGTCGGGTATCGAGAATGGCAAAGGGATGATCAAGCATCTCTGCAAGCCGTACAGACCGGCGTTCGGCGAGCGGGGAGCCCACGGGAACAACACCGCAGAGCGGTTGTCTGGCAAGAGCGACGGAGCGCGTTGCCTCCATGGGAACGGGATTGTAGGCGATACCCAAATCCGCGTCCCCTTCGATCACCCGGCGCTGAATTTCCTCGGTTCCGGCAATGTCGATGCGAAAGCGCAGATGAGGATTCTTGCTCCCGAGCGGTCCAAGGCCATTCTGCATCAAATCGGCGGCAAACCCTTCGCCCACGGCGATGCGCACCACCTGACCGCCCGTGTCCCTGAATTTGCCAAGCTGATCGAGCAGGAACGTTTCCTCATCCTGACGGACAAGCGCATGTTCACGAACCAAGCGCCCCGCATCCGTCAGCACGATGCCTTGGGCGCTGCGCTCCACCAGGGCAACGCCCAGCCGTGCCTCCGCTTCGGCGAGCCTGCGGCTGATCGCCGAAGGCGCCACGTTCAGCCGTTCCGCCGCACGACGGATCGAGCCCTCGCGGGCAACGACCAGAAACGCCCGCAGAAAGCGGCTGTCCAGCGCGTCCATCAGCCTGACAGGGCCTGCCGCACCAGCCGCACCCAGAACTCGGCACCGGTCGGCAGCACATCGTCATTGAAATCGAAATGCGGTGAATGGAGCCCGGGATTCTCCCCCTCACGCGCCGCGCCCAGCCAGATATAGGCCCCCGGTTTCTCGTTCAGCATGAAGGCAAAATCCTCCGATGCCATGCTCGGCCCTGCCTCGCCTGTGTCGAGCCCCATGGCCCCGCCAACGCGTCTCGCCAGCGCCGCCTCATCCGCGCTGTTGATCGTTGCCGGATAACGTCGCTGATAATCGATATTCGCCCGGCAGCCATGTGCCGCGGCGATGCCGCGAACCACTTCGGAGAGCCGCGTCTCGATTTCATCCCCCGCCTGCGACTGGAACCAGCGTGCCGTGCCGCGCACCACGGCGCGGTCCGGGCAGACGTTGAAGGCGGACCCGGTGTGGATCTGTGTCACCGAAACCACGCCCGGCACCAGTGGCGAAAGCCGTCGCGCCGGCAATTCCTGCAAAGCAGCGGCCATCCGCGCAGCGGCGGCCACCACACCATCACTCTGTTCGGGCATGGCAGCATGCCCGCCACGCCCTTCGATCGTGATCTCGAAAATGGCGAAGGCTGCCATCATCTCGCCGTCGCGGGCGACAAGCCGGCCGGGTGCGAGCCCCGGCCAGTTGTGAATGCCAAAAACCATATCGCATGGGAACTTGTGGAAAAGGCCGTCCTCGATCATCACCCGTGCGCCGCCATCGTTTTCTTCCGCCGGCTGGAAGATCAGCGTCACGTTTCCGCCGGTCACGCCGTCGGCCGCCATCTGGCGCGCGGCCAGAAGCAGCATCGCGGTGTGTCCGTCATGCCCGCATGCGTGCATCTTGCCGGGATGGGTCGAAGCGTGGTCGAGCCCCGTTGCTTCCTCGATGGGCAGGGCGTCGATATCCGCCCGCAAACCGACCGAACGGTTTCCCTCGCCCCGCCGGGCCACAACGCCGGTCTGCGCGAGCCCGGTTTGAACCTGCCAGCCCCAGCCGTCCAGCAGGCGGGCGATCAGCTTCGAGGTGCGCTCTTCCTGAAACCCCAATTCGGGATGACGGTGCAGGTCGCGCCGCCACGCAACAGCCTCGTCGATATGAGCGCTTTCGAACATTCTCTCACCCTTTCAGCAATGTCGGCAGAACGCCGCCGACCGCGACGCACCCGAATGGTCGTGAAAGAGGAGCCCGGAATTGTCAAGAACGGTAAGCGGCTCAGGCGGTGGCCTCAGCCTTTCGGGATCGTCGCAGCACACGGCCAGGGCGCGCGCCAGTTGATTGCCCCTCCCGCCAGACAATCGTTCCATTGACCAGAACCGCCTCTATGCCTCTGGAAAGCGTCTTGGGGTTTTCAAACGTGGCGCAGTCGATGACGGTGTCCGGGTTGAAAAGCGTGATATCCGCATACGCCCCTTCCCGCACAACGCCACGATCCGCAAAGCCGAATTCAAGCGCGGTGAGACCGGTCATTTTGAACACGGCCGTCTCAAGCGGGAAGAGCCCGATATCGCGGCTATAATGTCCAAGCACGCGCGGGAAAGTCCCCCATAGCCGGGGATGCGGATTCTCGTCATGCGGCAGGCCGTCCGACCCGATCATGGTCGGTACGTATTTGAGGATGCGCTGAACATCATCCTCATGCATCCGGAAATAGACGGCACCGGCCGGCTGCAGGCGCTGAACGGCCTCTTCAAAAGCGCAGCCCATGGCTTCCATCACGTCATCGAGGGTCTGGCCGGCATATTGCGGCAGCGGCCGCGACCAGGTGATGACCGTCTTTGGCGAGTTGCGCGCGTGATCGGCCGTAAGGATGGTCGAGGATGCGGTATAAGGATAGCAGTCAAGACAAACGGGCTGCTCCTTCATCTGCTTGTCGATCAGGGTCAGGGTTTCGACCGACCGGCCATGATTGTTAACGCCCGCGAGCTTGTGGTGCGAAATCAGAAGCTGCACCCCGACCTCGGATGCGATCCGGAAGGATTCTTCAAGCGACTCCATCGTGTGGTCGCCCTCGTCGCGCATGTGTGTTGCGTAGAGCCCGTCATGAGCGGCCATGGGTCGGCAAACCTCAATCACCTCCTCGGTGGTTGCCGCCTGCGCCGGCGGGTAGGCCAGCCCCGTCGAAACACCGATGGCACCCGCCTGCATTGCCTCTTGCACAAGCGCCTGCATCGCCGCAATCTCCGAGGGCGTCGCTTCGCGGTTAAGGTCATCCATGGCAATGGCGCGCAAGGTCGTATGACCGACGAGCATTGCGCTATTCGTCGCCGCCGGCTGCTCTTCGAGCGCGCTGAGATAGTCAGCGAAAGTCCTGTAGCGATACCAGTCACCGGTCTCATCGAGCAGATCGAGCGGCGGGGTCACCGGCTTGCGCACCGGTTCGGGCATGGGCGCAAGCGAAATGCCGCAATTGCCGCCCACAACAGTGGTGACGCCCTGACTGACCTTGGCCGTCATATCGCCAGCCGAAAGCAGGATGCGATCGTCATGTGTGTGGGAATCGATGAAGCCGGGAGCAAGAATAAGACCCGTGGCATCAATCTCGGTCTTCGCCCGGGCACCGGCAAGGTTCCCGATGGCAGCGATACGGTCGCCCGAAATACCGACATCGGCCGCGTAACGCTCGGCGCCGGTTCCGTCGATGACAAGCGCGTTGCGGATCAGGATGTCGAAGGCCTGCGGCATGGTGTTTTCCTTCATAGCGGGAGCGGGCGAAAGTTTTGGAAATCCCAATGGCGACCCGGCGCCGCCTCCAGCAGCAATTGGGTATAGGGTTGCTTTGGGGCGGTCAGCACGTCGGCGGCGGGGCCGAACTCGACGATCTTCCCCTTCTGCATAACCATGATCGTGTCGCAGATCTGTGCAGCCACTCTCAGATCATGGGTGATGAACAGAACACCGACACCGGTCTTGCGGCGGATATCGTCAAGAAGCTCGAGCACCTGCGCCTGAACGGACACATCGAGCGCGGACACCGCTTCATCGGCCACCAGAACGTCCGGTTCCAGTGCCAGCGCGCGCGCAATGCAGATACGCTGGCGCTGACCGCCCGAGAACTGGTGCGGATAGCGTTTCAGGGCATCCGCCGGCAGGCCGACCAGCCCCATCAGTTCGCCTGCCCGGCGCAGCGCCTGCGCGCGGACCACACCAAAATTCGTCAACCCCTCGATAATGGATTCGCCAACGGTCAGGCGAGGATTGAGAGAGCGGAACGGGTCCTGAAAAACCATCTGGATGCGTTTGCGTACGGAAAGCAGCGCCGAGCCTCGAACGGCGGCAATGTTTTCTCCGCAAACGACAACCTCGCCCTGCGTCGGATCCTGAAGACGCACGATGCAGCGCGCGACCGTAGATTTTCCGGACCCGGATTCACCGACCACGCCCAGGATCTCCCCCCGGCGCACGGTCAGGTCGACATCCACCGCCGCCGCCACTTCACGCCTGGCACCGAGGAACCTTTTCTGCGCGTAGACCTTGCCCAGCCCTTTGACCGACAGCACGATGTCGCCGTCATTGGCTTTACGTGCCTCCGGCACGAGGCTTGGAACCGAAGAGACCAGCATTCGGGTGTAGTCCTTGTCCGGGGCGGACAATATCTGCTCCCGTGTCCCGACCTCGACGACTTCGCCCCGGTTCATCACGACCACGCGGTCCGCAATGTCTGCCACGACGCCGAAATCATGGGTGATGAAAAGCACCGCCGTGTTGTGCTTTTCCTGAAGTTCGCGGATCAGCAGCAATATCTGCTTCTGGGTGGTGACATCGAGTGCCGTGGTCGGCTCATCCGCGATCAGAAGCCTGGGCTCGAGGATCAGCGCGATGCAGATCACCACCCTTTGCCGCTGCCCTCCGGAGAGCTGATGCGGGTAGGAACTGTAAATGCGTTCCGGCTCCGGCAAATGCACCGCTGCGAGCATCTCCATGACCTTCTCGCGCCGGGCCTTCCTGCCCATGCGTTTGTGGATGCGCAGCACTTCATCTATCTGCTCACCCACGGTCTCGACCGGGTTGAGCGCTGTCATCGGCTCCTGGAAGATTATCGCCATTCTGGTTGCGCGCAAGGCACGCAGGCGTTCCATATCCGCTTCGAGAACGTTTTCGCCATCGAGTTCGATGCGCCCGCCTGAACAGTGCAGCGCTTCGCGCGAAAGAAGCCCCATGATGGAGAAGGCGGTTACCGATTTGCCCGAACCGGATTCTCCCACCACACAGACCGTCTCTCCCGGATGCACCGTGAAGCTCACGTCACTCACCACCTTCGCCGAGGGATTTCCAGCAAGGCTGACGGCAAGATTGCGGACGTCGAGCACCGGCCTCCCGGTTTGCGCCAGATCGTTTTTCTGATTGCTCATGTTCTCTTCGCCATCTTGGGATCGAGCACGTCACGCAGCACATCGCCAAGAATGTTCACGCTCAACAGCGTGAACGCCAGGATGATGCCGGGATAGAGGACGAGGCTCGGATAAAGCTGAAAATACATGCGACCGTCGGCCATCATGTTTCCCCAGGAGGGGATTTCCGTGGGCAGGCCGGCTCCGAGGAAACTAAGGGTTGCTTCCGTCAGAATGGCGGAGGCGAATATGAAGGTCCCCTGCACGATCAGCGGCGCCACCGTGTTCGGCACCATATGGCGGATCAGCAGCCGATAGGTCGGTGTACCAAGCGAGATCGCGGCTTCCACATAGGCTTCCGAGCGCACATTGAGAATGATGCTGCGCACCAGCCGGACCACACGCGGAATCTCCGGCACGGTGATGGCCACGAGCACGGTCACCAGCGATGCACCCGTCAGGGAAACAAGAGCAATGGCGAGCAGAATGCTGGGGATCGCCATGATGCCGTCCATCACCCGCATGATGAAGGTGTCAGCGAAACGGATGTAACCCGCAACCACGCCGATGATCAGGCCGACCACAAGGCTGGCTGCCGCCGCACCCAGACCAACGATCAGCGAAACGCGCGCGCCAAAAAGCAGACGCGAATAGACATCGCGCCCGAATGCATCATTGCCCAGCCAGTGCGCGGCCGAAACGCCCGCAAAGCGCTGCAGCGGATCGATCGCAATCGGATCCGCCCTGATCAGGAACGGCGCGAAAACGGCCAGAAGCGCGACCACCGTCAGCACGACAAAGGCCAGGAAAACGGGAACGCTTCTGAGGGAAAGAAGCATCTGCGCTGCAAGGGATGACCTGTCGCTGCGCGCCGGCGCGCGCGCTGCCGGTTCTGCAAGCAGATCGCCCTGAATTGTATTGTTGCTCATCGTGATCCTCAGTAGCGGATGCGCGGATCAAAAACGGTGTAGAGAATATCCACCACCAGGTTGATCAGGACGTAGGTGAACGAAAACAGCAGGATGAGTCCCTGAATGACGGGATAATCCCTGGCCAGAACCGCCTCCACGACGAGACGCCCGAGCCCGGGAAGATTGAACACGGATTCAGTGACCACCACGCCCGTGATCAGAGACGCAACACCGATGCCGATCACCGTGACGATGGGCACTGCCGCATTGCGCAGGGCATGGCGCAGGAGCACGCTGGTCTCCTTCGCGCCCTTGGCACGGGCCGTGCGGATGAAATCCTCGCCCATCACATCGATCACGCTGCTGCGGGTCATGCGCGCCACAAGCGCGATATAGATGCCGCTCAGGGCAAGTGTTGGCAGGACAAGGCGCTGGAAGAACGGCCACAGACCCTTATCGACGGAACTGTACCCCTGCACGGGAAACCATCCGAGTTTGAGCGCCATGAGATAGATCAGAAGATATCCGATGACGAATGTCGGAATGGAAAACCCGAGCACGGAGAAGGTCATCACCGTGCGATCGAGCAACCCGCCGGGATTGCGCGCGGCGACCACCCCCATCGGGATCGCAACGACGATCGTCAGCAGTATGGTCAGGACCGCGAGTGAAAGCGTCGGCCCGATACGGCCGCCGATCATCTCGAGAACCGGCGTGCCGGAGAGCAGCGACACGCCCAGGTCTCCCTGGGCGAGCTGCTTCATCCATACATAGAGCTGGACCATGATCGGCTGATCCAGCCCCATGCTGCGGCGGATCGCCTCCAGTTGTGCACCGGAGGCGTCGTCACCGGCAAGGATGGCGGCCGGATCGCCAGGCGTCAGGCGAAGCATGGCAAATACCACGACCGCGACCATGGCCATCACCGGCAGTGTCGCCACTGCCCGTTTGATGACATAGGAAAACATCAGGCTGCTACTCCGCCGCTTTCTTGATGTTCCAGAACAGGGTCACCGGCGCTTCCAGAAATCCGGTCCATTCGCTGTCATAGGCGGCGGGAATGCGGAACTGGCCAAGCGGCCCCACCACGCCCTGGTCGATGGCGAGTTTCTGGATTTTGGCAGCAATGGCCTTTTGCTCTTCCGCATCCGCCGCTCGTGCGTAGTCAAGACGCAGCGCCTCGATCTCCGGCACATCCGGCCAGCCGGCCCATGATTTGCGACCCGCCGTCGACAGTGTGGTGTTGCCGAACGGGTCACCGCTGGTTGCCAGAATGCTGTAGGTGGAGAAGGCGTTCCAGCCGCCCTCCTCCGGAGATTTCTGGTTGCCCTGCTGGGTCACCACCGTCTGCCAGTCCATGGTCTTGAGGTCGACATTGAACCCGGCCTTGCGCCAGGCATCGGCCATGACAATGGGCTGTGCCGCCAGCATGGCAATGTCGGTTGGCTGAAGAAGCACGACCGGCGTACCATCGTAATTGGCCTCCTTCAGAAGATCCCTGGCGCGCTCGATGTCCGCGTTGACGACCCATTCTTCGCCATAACTATCTTCATTGGGATTGCCGCAGCCCATGACCGCCGCGCAGGTCTGGAAATATTCCGGGTTCCCCACAAGCATACGCAGGACATCTTCCTGCCCCACCGCCGCCATGGCGGCCTGGCGGACCAGTTCGTTGTCGAAAGGCGGGTGAAGATGATTCATCCGGAAATAGGTCCACGAACCAAGCTTGTCGATGACCTTCACGTCGATGCCATCGGCAGCCTCTACCAGCGGCAGAAGATCGAAGGGTATCTGCTGGATGAAATCGATCTCGTCATTCTGCAGCGCGTTGATGGCCGTCATCTGGTCGGGCATTGTCACCCATTCGACCCGGTCGACGTTCACCACCTTGCCCCCGGCGGTCCAGCTCGGCGGCTCATCCCGTGGCACATAATCCCCGTTCTTTTCGTAGACCACACGCACGCCCGGCTGGAACTCCTCTTCGATGAACCGGAACGGGCCCGAGCCCACATATTCTGTGATCGGCTGAGAGCCCGGCGTTTCTGCCACGCGTTTGGGCATCATGAAAGCGGGGCGGGAGCTAAGCTTGGAGAGGCCCGATAGCAGGAGCGTCGTCGGCTGCGTCAGCTTGATGACGAAGGTTTTGTCGTCGGTCGCGGTGATGTCCTCAACCATTGTCATCAGCGCCAGTCCGGTGGTGTCGACCCCACCCCAGCGCTTGATCGAGGCAATGCAGTCCTCAGACGTCACCGGCGCGCCGTCATGCCATTTGAGACCATCACGCAGTGTGAAAGTGTAGGTCTTCTTGTCGTCGGAAACCGTCCAGCTCGCCATCTGCGGCTGCACCTTGAACTCCGAGTCGACGCCGAGAAGCGTGTCGTAGATCATGTAGCCATGATCGCGCGTCAGAAATGCAGTGCTCATCACCGGATCCATCACGCGGAGGCCCGACATCATCACGGCCTTCACCGTCTCGGCCTGCGCCCCCGTCGAGGCCGCGACTGGAACAAGCACGGAAGCGGCGCAAAGCAGGGCCCGGCTTCCGCGTAACAAACTCTTGCAAGACAACATCATCATTCTTCCCCTTTGTGGTTGCATTCCAATTCAGCCGCCCGGTTTGGCCGGGCGGATCTCGTCAACCGCGCTAATGGAGCGCGAAAGCATGTCGTTGAACGGCACAGGGCCGGCCGACCAGGCGATCGGCAAGGAGCCGGGCACTTCCCGCAGCAAGGGTGAAACCGAGCATGCCGTGACCGGCGTTGATCCAGAGATTGCCGCACGGCGTCGCACCGATAAGCGGTGTGCTGTCGGGCCGGGCGGGGCGCATACCCGCCCACACCTTCGGCTGAGCAGCAGGGGCAAGCTCCGGTAACAATGCGTTGACCTGGGATTTGAGAAGATCGATACGCCGCGCGGTCACGCCGGAATCCCGGTCCCCGATATCGACCATGCCCGCAACACGCAGCCGATCGCCGAGGCGGGCGTAGACCACTTTGCTGTGAATGTCGCTGACGCTGCGGGCGGGCGCGCGGCTCTTCTCCGTCAGCTCATAGGTCAGGCTGTATCCCTTGAGCGGATGGATCATCGGGTTGAAGCCCGCCGCCAAGCCAAGTTTCTGTGCACCGAGCCCGTTTGCGATGACATAGGCATCCGCAGACAGAGGGGGCCCATCGGTCTCGAGGCCGACGACCTGCTGCCCGTTGAAGCGAAAGCCCCTTACTTCTGTGTTGAAGCGAAAGGTTACATTGTGCGGTGCGGCCGAAAGCTGGCGGTGCATCTCGACACACAGCTTGAGGCAATCGCCTGCGTCTTCCTCGGACATGAAAATGCCGCCGACGATTCCATGACCGCCCGCCTGCAAGGCAGGCTCCATTTCCAGACAGTCGCGCCGGCTTAAAATGCGCTGTCCACCGGTTGTGGCATCGCGCATCTGCAGCTGGCGGCAGGCGAGCGCGTAAGCCGCCTGATCCTGATAGACGAGCAGCTTTCCGGTGGAGGAGAAGTCGAAGGCATAGCCTTCGCGCGCAACCATCTCGCGCAGAAGCGCCCTGCTCGCGAGCCCGAGCTCCAGCATGTCGCGGGTCGTGCGGTGAACCGTCTCCCGACGGCACGCTTTGAGGAATGCCAGTCCCCAGCGCCACTGTGCAGGATCGGCACGCAGCCGGAAATTCAGCGGTGCATCCCTGTCCATCAACCAGGATGGCAATTTGGGCAGGACTGCCGGATCGGCAAGCGGCGCGACAAAACTATAGCTCAACTGGGCGCCATTGGCCCTGCTCGTCTCAAGTCCTGGTTCAGCGTTCCTGTCCACCACCGTCACTGTGTGACCGTCGCGCCTCAGGAAGTAGGCGGTCATCAGGCCAACAATGCCGGCGCCGATCACCACGACGTGTTTGTGCCCTTTGTTCATGCCGCGCTCCCGCGCAACGCCGCGATCGTAGCAGCCGCCGAAATGTGCTCCAGGCTCGTGCGAACGGTGATGACGGCTGCACATCGGGCCTGGACTGCGGCCTTGAGGGCACCCTCGATCTGCGAGACGTTGTCCACCGTGAGGCTCAGCGTTCCGAAAGAGGATGCAAAGACCGGAAAATCCGGGTTCGTCAGGCCGGTCATGCCGACCCGACCGGGGAAATGTTTTTCCTGATGCATGCGAATGGTGCCGTAGGAGCCATTGTCCGACACGATCACAATCGGCTTCGCGCCATAATGCATGGCCGTCGCCAGTTCATTGCCTGTCATCAGAAAGCCGCCGTCTCCGACAAAGCAGACAACCTGCCGCTCCGGATGCCGCAGGCTTGCGGCCACCGCCGCAGGCACGCCATATCCCATGGCGCCGGAGGCGGGTGCCAGCATCGTGCGACCGCCACCGAAACGCATCAGGCGCTGGACCCAGCCACCGAAGTTTCCTGAATCGATGGTGATGATTGCGTCATCGGCCAGCAAGCGGTCGGCAGCCGCGACAAAATCACCGAACACAACACCATCTTCTGCGTCCCCTGCGCTCCGCCATTCGCGCAGGGACCGGGCAACCGCGTGAAGCGCTGCGCTCCAGTCGGTGTGTTGCGACGCAGGCGCATCGGGCGCGATGGCAAGAAGTTGTTCGAGAAATATCAGCGGCTCCGCCGCCAGCCCCAAGGCGAGACCCCGTACATGGCCGACCGCCATGGCATCGGGCCAGACCTGCACCACCTTCTGCGCCGGCAGAGGCGCGGCCGGAAAGGTGTAGCCCTGCGTCGTCACATCACCGAGCCTTGTGCCGACGCCGATGACGAGATCGGCCTTTGCAACTGCCTCGGCAAGCGCAGCCGGAGCGCCATAGGCGAGATGGCCTGCAAACTGCGGGTGATCGTTTGGCAGAAGGTCGGCATGCCGCACAGCCGTTGCAACGGGGATGGCAAACGCTTCCGCCACGGCCTTCAGGGTCGTTTGCGCTGCATCGAATTTGAGCAGCCCTCCGGCGATCAGCAGCGGCCGTTCGGCACCGGCGATCAGATTCCGGACATCGATCATGTCCTGCTGTGAGGCAGCAGCACGGGCAACACGGTTGACGTGCACGGCGGGCGTTTCAACCAAATCTTCCAGCATGTCTTCCGGGAGGGCGACGACCACCGGCCCGGGCGTACCGCTCAATGCGGCGTGGAATGCCGTGGCCACGGTATCGACCAGGCGGGCAGCGTCATTGACTTCGACAACCCATTTCGCGACCGAGCCGAAGACCCTCCCGTAATCCATTTCCTGAAACGCGTTCATCTGTCGATGCGCGCGCTCCACCTGCCCGATGAACAGCACCAGAGGAACCGCATCCTGCTGGGCGGAGTGAACAGCGATCGCCGCATTCATGGCGCCTGGACCGCGGCTTACAAAAGCAACGCCTGCCCGGCCGGTAAGCCGCGCATCGGCCAGCGCCATGAAGCCTGCACCGCTTTCATGCCTTGTCGTCACAACCGAAACGGCAGGCTGTTCGACAAGAGCGTCAAGCACACTGAGATAACTCTCGCCAGGTACGCAGAAAACCCGGTCTATGCCGTGAACCCTGAGCGATTCCACCAGGAGGTCGGCAGCGCGCTTCATCAATTTACCTATCCTTCCCGGTGTCAGCGGATGGGCGTTTGCCCTCCAGCGTGCGGAGCGATTTTGATTTCAGATCTTCGGGCAAAGACGCTGTCAGGTGTTCGACAGCCTTCCAGAGCCGGTCCCAGCCCTCCGGCGTGCGAAGGGGGACACCTAGGAAGTACTCTTCGGTTTTTGCACGTAGCATCAGATAGAGAATGCCGGCCAGCATGATGCTGACCACGGCGGGCACATCGGCTTCCTCCGTCAGACCGTCGACACGGTCTATGAAGGCGCGTGCAGCGCTTTCGCGTCGATCCGCCAGTTTGGCGCTGACATCGTTTCGTTCAATCAACTCCCAGCGGCGGACCTCGCAAAGCGGCTGATTGTTGGCCAGCGCATCGATCTGCTCGCGCAGCATCGTCAGGATGAGATCAGCCGGCGGGCGTTCGCTCGATTCGTTGCCCTTCACGACGCTTGAGCTCTTGGTCCAGAAATCCTGCTCCTGCATCCAGGTCAGCATGAGGCCCGGCATGCCGTCGAAATAGCGATAGATCAGCTCCTTGCTGACACCGGCGCGCTTGGCCACGGAATTTACCCCGACGCCGGCCATGCCCGTCTCGCAGATCTGCTCCTCCAGCGCCTGAAGGATGGACCGCTCGGTCCGCTCACGCCGTGACATGGCTTCTCCTCATCATCATGCTTCTTTGAACGGGCAAACCGTGTGGATGGGCCAGTCCATCCGCCAGACGGGCAACCAGTTCCGTCTCCGCGAAGCCGACTGGCTGCCCTTCCTGCCAGACCTCGGTGGAAAGGTAGACTGCCGTCCCCAGGCGGCGAGCCGCACACACGCGCGGATCGGCACTCTGCAGCGCGACAATCCGGCCGTTCAGATCAATGTGGACGCGGTCACGCGCGGCAGCCTCGACGGTGACCGGCGCTTCCAGCCGGATGATCGCGTGGCCGGCAGGTAATCCCGTCAGTTCCTGCCAGGCAAGCTCACCAAGAATCTCCGCAAGCGCCTGACACGTCCCGGTGGCTGCGAAAATTGAGTTGTGAAGCAGCGAAAATCCACAGCCCCCCTCTTCGCGGTGCGCCTGTCCGAGATCGCCACGCCGCAACACTCTGCCGGAGTTTCCGGTTCCCAACCGTCCATCGATGGTTACGGCGATCAACCCGGCATCGATCTCGGGATCCTGGGCGAGCACCGCGTCAACACTGCCCTGCGGCGCCTCACCACCAGCCAGTTTCTCCAGAACGGCACTGTTGACGGACACGCCATCGGCCGAAACGCTGTTGGGAAGACGATGCCCGGTCACGAGACCGGAGCCGGCCCGCCCCACGAGAAACTGTGTCAAAGGCTCAGGGCGGTCGGGTCCGCTCGAGATCACAGCCGCGCAGGGGGCCCGAAACCATTCCTCGGGAATGTCGAGCGAGGAGATTCCGCCATTCTGTGTGGTTCTGTAAGCAACCGAACCATCGGCCTCGATAACCGCCAGAACGGCAAAGCCGCCAATGGCTCCACGGCCACAGAGCTCCGCCGCTGAAACGGCTGCCTGAATGGCTGCCACTGAGCCTTTGCCATATGCCGCAATTCCGATGGTCAAGACCGAACCTCAGCAGACATTCAGGAGGTCGATACCCCCGTTTGCCAAAATGTGAACACCTGGTCACATTTGAAAGCTAGTGCTAAACTCACGGCCTTGTCAATCGATCAAAGCGAATGATGATGTGTTTGATGAACAGAGATCGAGCGTGCTCCCAACCGAGTCTGCTGGGGCACTCGTACGCATGACCAGCCGAATGAGAGGGAACTCCGCCAGGGGCCCGGTCGGCGCGGATATTGTTTGCCGAACCCGATCCGGCAGCCGATCACTGCAGCTCAGTGTGCGGAGGCGCGATCATAGGCTTCGACGGTCTTGCGGGCCCTGACGCGAACGGCGTCGAGTGCATCACCAGGCCGGTAGAGACCCGTCCCAAGACCGAAGGCGCGCACGCCGATCTTGAAATAGTCGCCGAACGAGGCATCGGAAACCCCGCCAACAGCGCAGACAAGTGCTTCTTCCGGAAGAATTGCCTTGATAGCTGAAATGCCGGAAACGCCCAATGCGGAAGCTGGAAAGAATTTTAGCGCCGAGGCACCGCATTTGTGCGCCAGAAGCGCTTCGCTGGGCGTGAAGACGCCGGGCATGGAGACCATGCCAAGCGCGACACTGCGCCGGATCACATCGGGATCCGTGTTCGGACTGACGACCAGTTGGCCGCCGATGTCCGACAGCCGGTCGACATCCTCGACGGTGAGCACGGTGCCGGCGCCTACGAGCGCCCGGTTTCCGGCAACAGCAATGGCCGTTTCGATGGACTGGAAGGGGTCGGGCGAGTTCAGCGGCACCTCGATGGAGGTGATGCCTTCGTCGATGAGCATCTCGGTCATGGCCGCGACCTCGGAGGGACGAATGCCACGCAGGATCGCCACCAGGGCCCGCTTCTTTCCGGGCCAGATAATATCTCGTTCTGCCATGACTACTGGCTCCAGATTCGTTTCGCCGAGTTGAAAAGCCCGGCCCGTGAGGCTTCTCCCGCGTCTTTCAACGCGACGCTGAAGCCTTGGCGTTCCAGGGCGGTCCGGTATAGCGCATCGACCGGGCGAGACGCGATCAGCGTGACCTCCAGGCCCTCCCCATAGAGCCCCCGCGCAGCGGATATTTCTCCACCGATCAGAAGACCGGAAAGGTGTGCAGCGCCATCAGCGCGTGCCTCGAACCCCAGCAATTGTGCCGCGCGGACCCCGAAGAGACCGGAGAGCGCGGCATGCGCCTGTGCCGTGGTGCGCTCGAGCGCGGACAGGAACGCCGCATCATCTGCCGAAACGGCCCGATCTGCTTCAATCGCGTGCTGAAGGATTCCGTGCTTCGTCAGGAGCGAGAACAGCTCTCCGGTCATGAAGCTGCTGAAATGGGTTACCGTGCCGTTCTCAATCTTCACCCATTTGCTGTGCGTGCCGGGCATGCACACCAGCGCATTGCCATTCTCGCCCACCGCGCCCAGCAATTGCGTCTCTTCGCCACGCATCACATTCGGCGCCTGCGGATCGTTGAGCGAAAGGCCGGGCAGGATGCGCACATCGCCCTCGGCATCCAAAACCCGCGCAGCCTGTGCCGAAAGCGCCATGAGGCTTGCGGGAACCTCCATATAGGGAGCCTCCAGCCAGCCCTGCCTTGCACCCGCCATACCGCAGATCAACACAGGCGTGCCGGCAGGCGCACCCACTTTTGCAAGATGAGCGTCGAGAACCGGCGCAAAGCCTGTGCCCGCGCAGTGCATCATCCCCTCATTGCTGCTGCTGGAGGCGATGACAGTGCCCTCATCATCCAGAAGCCAGAGGCGAAAACTGCTCGTGCCCCAGTCAACGGCAGCGCAGAACGAACGGGAATGGTCAGTCATGAAAATGAACTCAGGCCGGATGCTGCAAAACGCTCAGACCACCATCAATAACGAGGCAGGCGGCATTCATGAAGGGACATTCGTCGGAAATCATGAAAACCGACGCCATGGCGATCTCGCCGGGCGTTGCTATGCGACCGCCCGGATGCATGGCCAGCGTCTCGGCGCGCGCAGCCGCCGGATCGGGAAAACTATTCCAGTAATCTACGTTTTTTTGTGTCTCCACATAGCCCGGCGCGATGGCGTTCACACGCACCCCCCTGCCCGCATATTCCAGCGCCAGCGCTTTCGTCATGCCCAGAAGCGCGTGCTTGGCTACCGGATAGGGAAACGTATGCGGAATGATCGTGAAACTGTGGGTCGAGGCAATGTTGAGAATGGCGCCACCCCCCTCCTCGATCATGCCGGGAAGCAGCGAACGGCAGCAATGCCATGCCCCCTTCAGATTGATATCGAAGCACCGCGCCCATTCTTCGTCGTCGGTCTCAAGCGGTTCGTGGAAGACGTTGACACCGGCATTGTTGATAAGCGCGTTGGGAACGCCGATGGTCTTCCCGGCCTCGCCGGCAGCAGCCTGGATGGCCGCGGCATCCGAGATGTCGGCAACGGCATGGGCGAGCCGCCCGTCGGGAGCACCGAGTTCGCCAACCGTCTGCTCCAGAAGCGACGCGTCCCGGTCCACCAGAAACAGAGAGGCCCCTTCACGCAGGCAGGCTTCGGCGATGGCCCGGCCTATGCCCTGGGCAGCACCTGTCAAAAAGATGCGCTTGCCGCTCAGCCGCCCCTGTCCGGATATCATGCGATGCCTCCCCGTATCCAATGCGCTGCCGCCCGTTTCCCGCACGTGCGGCCAGACCTCTTGTTCAAACAGCCACCCCTGAATCAACGCCGCCCGATCGCGCTTGACCGCATATTGTCGAGCAGCACTGCGAGCAGGAGGATGAACCCACGCACCACATATTGATAGAAGGCCTGAATGTTCAAAAGGTTCATGACGTTCTCGGCTATGCCCATGATCATCACACCGACGATCACGCCGGTCATCGTCGCGCGGCCGCCGGCCAGCGATACGCCGCCCAGAACACAGGCCGATATCACCGAAAGCTCAAGCCCCGTCGCCGCGTTGGGCTGGCCGGATGTGATGCGGGAGGCAAGCAGGATGCCAGCCACCGCGCAGATGAATCCCTGCAGGGTGAAAATCCAGATTCGCATCCAGTCGACATTGACGCCCGCAAGCCGCGAAGCCTCGGGATTGCCGCCCATGGCGAGCGTGTTCTTGCCGAACACCGTGCGGTTCAGAACAAAGCCGAAGACGACGAATAGCGCCGCCAGAACCCAGATCGGTGTCGGCACGCCCAGAAACCTGGACAGGGCGAGTTGATAAAAACCGGGATCGTCGATGCCCACAGCCCGCCCATCCGACGAGATGAGCGCAAGCCCGCGCACGATCTGCATGGTTGCCAGCGTCGTGATCAGCGCGTTGATGCGGAACTTGGCGATGACCACGCCATTGAAAAGCCCGACGAGCGCGCCCGCAGCCAGCGCCGTCAGGATGCCCAGAAAGATGGAGCCGGTCGCGTTGGACGCCATAACCGCCACCATGCCGCAAAAAGCGACGTTGGAGCCGACTGAAAGGTCGAAATCCCGCGCCGCGAGACAGAACATCATGGTGCAGGCGATCACGCCGACGGTAACCACGGACTGTAGGAGACCGAGCATGTTGCGTTCGGTCAGGAAGTTGGGGACCGTCAGCGACACGAGCGCGAAGGCGAGAATGAAGATTACAAGCAGTCCCTGGTCGCCCAGGATGAGCTTTTTGATGGAAGTCGTCATCGTGAAGCCTCTTAACCGACCGACGCGGCGGTCACCTCGTCCGGCAGCGCGGCGGCGAGGATGGATTGTTCGTTGAAGTCAGCCCGCTCGATCTCTGCGCTGATGTGCCCTTCGCACATCACGAGGATACGGTCGCAAATGCCCATGACTTCGGGCAGTTCGCTGGAGATGACGACGATGGCCATCCCCTCCTCCGCGAGCTGATAGAGAATGTCGTAGATTTCGGATTTGGCGCCGACATCGATACCGCGCGTCGGTTCGTCGACGAGCAGAACCCTGACGCCCTTTTCCGAAAGCCAGCGGCACAGGATGACCTTCTGCTGGTTTCCGCCGGACAGGTTGATGATGTCCTGCTTGCGCGAGGGCGTGCGCACCCTGAGCTTCTTCAGGAAGGTTTCGGCCACCTGCCCTTCCTGGCGCAGATCCAGCACACCGAAGCGTGTCAGATGCCGGCGCGAAGAGATAAGGATGTTCTCTTCAAGCGAACGGCCCTGGATGATGCCGTCGAACTTGCGATCCTCCGAGCACAGAACGACCCCCTTGCGGATCGCCTCCGCCGGCTGGCCGGAGGCGATCTCCACGCCACCGACACGCACATGGCCGCCAGCGCGCGGATCGGCACCGCTGATCATGCGCAACAGCTCCGAGCGACCTGCCCCGATCAGACCGAAAAAGCCGAGGATTTCACCCCGACGCGCCTCGAAGGAGGCAGGGACAGGCAGCTTTTCGCCATGAACACTGTCAACTTCCAGTTCGACCGCCCCGACGGGACGAGAGCGCCACCCCCAGATGTCGCTGATTTCCCGCCCGACCATTTCGGACACGATCTGATCGCGCGTCACCCCCTTAATCGTCTCGTGGTGCGCCGCCAGCCGGCCATCACGCAGCACCGTAAGGCTGTCGCAGAGGCGGAAGACTTCGTCCAGCCGATGGGAGATATAGAGGATGACGCGGCCATCCTCCCTCAACCTGTCGATCAGGGAAAAGAGTATCTCGCTCTCGCGTGAGGAAAGCGAGGAGGTTGGTTCATCCAGTGCGATCACGCGGGCATCGACCATGACGGCTTTGGCGATTTCCACCATCTGTCGTTCGCCGATGGAAAGCTCTGCAACCTTGCGCGTCGGATCGACCGAGATGCCGGCAAGCTCGAGCTTGCGCCGGACATCCTCATACATGGCGCTGAAACCGATCACGCCGCCGGTTGCCGGAAACCGCCCAAGGCAAAGATTCTCTGCAACGGTTAGCCCGGGCACAAGCTGCAGTTCCTGGTGGATGACCACCACGCCCGCATCGAAAGCATCGCGGGTCGACTGATAGTGCTGCGTCTCGCCATCGAGGCGCACCGTGCCCTCATCGGCAGCGGCATCACCGGAGAGAATGCGGATCAGGGTGGATTTCCCCGCTCCGTTTTCTCCCATCAGCCCGTGAACCGCCCCCTTCCGAACCCCGAAGGAGACGTCGGAAAGCGCTTTGACGCCGGGATAACTCTTCGAAATGCCGGAGAATTCGAGATAGGCAGACATAAAGCCGGCTTCCTCCAAAGCATAGCCAGTGTCGGAAACCCGCCCTCACGGACGGGAAGAATGGCGCCGGCGCGGCTCACGCGCCGGCGCTACACGAACGGTTGCCTATTCGATGCCAAGGTCCTTGCGCACGTCCTGATAATTGTCGCGCAGGGCCAGAGCACCGGACGTCAGGATCAGCTTCTCCGGCTCCTTGTCGTCAACGATCCAGTCATACATATTGAGCGCGGTTTCATAGCCATGGCGTTTTGGTGAAATGATCACGGTTCCGAAGAAGCCGGTCGGCTCGGGCTTCTTGAATTCGTTGATCGCCGAATCCGCACCGCCGATACCGACACCGATCATCGCGTCGGCTCCGATGCCCACGCCTTCCGCAGCCCGCACCGCGCCGAGAACGGCTTCGTCGTTCAGACCGAAGGCGACCCAGTGCTTGATGTCCGCGTTCTTGTTCAAAACCACGGTCGCAGCATTGAGAGCGGCCTCGGTGTCCGTACGTGCCTGCGGCGCATCGAAGATGTTGGCTTCCGGAAAGCCAGCCTCTTTGAGCTTCGCAATCGCCCCTTCGACCCGATCGACTGCTGTCGGAAGCTGATCGTAGGAAACGCGGATCGCCCCGACCTTGCTCATATCCCAACCGCGATTCTTGATCTCGGCAACGATGGCTTCACCGGCCGTCTCGCCGATCTTCACGGCCGAAATACCCATGTGAGGCACATCGGCGAGAGGCTCACCGTCGGAACCGACCAGCCTGTCGTCGACAGTCATCAGCTTGAGGCCATTGGCCGCTGCCTTGGCGACAATGCCCGGCCCGAGCTTCACATCAGGCGTGCAGATGACAAACCCCTGCACACCCTGAACGCCAAGATTGTCGATGGCGGACATGACCTTTTCGCCATCCTCGGCACCGATCTTGACCAGCGTAAAGCCTTTTTCCGAAGCAGCGATATCGGCGAATTTCCACTCGTCCTGAAACCATGGCTCTTCCGGCTGTTTGACCAGAAAACCGATCTTCACGTCATCGGCCAGCGCCGACCCGGCCAAAAGCGTGCCGGCAATCGCAGCCATCGCTGCAGTTTTCAAAAAGCGCATGAGAACCTCCCTGTTGCTCTGCGACGCCCTCCTGAGAGCGTGGGAAAATTACGTCCAATCATCATATTAGTCAATTGCATTTGTATGATAAATAATGATACTGGTTTGACAACGCACGAAAGACGGCCATGACTGCCGACAAAATCCACGCTCAGCTCTGTCAAAAGCGGGCGGGCAACAATGCGGAGGCAACCGGACAGTGACCGTTTCGACCATGGAAGTCCCAGCAGGCAGATCAACCCGACCGCGCGTCCGCCTGTCTGTTGCTCAATCCATCGCCCGGGACATCTTTTCTGGAAAATTCGCCGAGGGGACGAACCTGCCGCGTGAGAACGACCTGTGTGAGGAATACGGCGTCAGCCGCACGGTCATTCGCGAAACGCTGAAAATCCTTCAGGCGAAAGGGCTGGTGGTGAGTCGCCCGCGCATTGGCACCATCGTGTGCAGACAGGATGAATGGAACATTCTGGACACTCAGGTTCTCGAATGGATCGGCCCCAATCTCGACAGGATGGGGCTGGTGGACTGCATTCTGGAAGCGCGCGGCGCCATCGAACCGATGGCCGCTGAGCTGGCGGCCCGGCGCGCCACCATGCAGGAGATCGCAGACATCGAAGCGGCGTGGCAGGCGATGGCAGCCGCCGGCAACGATGTCGAAGCCTTCATCGCTGCTGACATCGTGTTTCATGAGCACCTTCTAAAGGCCAGCCACAACCGCATTTTCCAGCAGTTCGGCGCGCTCATGGATCCGGCGCTGAATTTCATGCTCTCCACCTCGGCGCACTCGGCCGAAAACCTTGAAGAATCAATCGGGCAGCACGGTGCGCTGGTCGAGGCGCTGCGCCTGAGGGACGCTGAAGGAGCACGCAAGCTCGCCCTCGCCTTGATCGCCAAGGCAAAGCACGATGTGAGCGCGGCCCGGTCCGTCAAGCCATAACGGGAAAAGACACGTTTTCATGAAGATCACCAAACTCACCACTTTCCTCGTTCCGCCACGCTGGCTGTTTCTAAAGATCGAGACGGACGAGGGCATTTCCGGCTGGGGCGAACCCGTTCTGGAAGGGCATGCGGCAACGCTTGCTGCCAAGATCGAGGAGTTCTCCGATTTCCTGATCGGCGCCGATCCCATGCGGATCGAAGACATCTGGCACATGCTCTACCGCAATGGCTGCTACCGGGGAGGCCCGGTTCTGATGAGCGCCCTGTCGGGCATCGACATGGCGCTGTGGGACATCAAGGGACAGTATTACAACGCACCTGTCCACGATCTTCTGGGCGGCGCTGTCCGTGACAGGATCCGCAGCTATTGCTGGATCGGAGGCGACCGCCCCTCGGATCTCGTCGCCGGCGCGAAAGACCTGATGGATCGCGGCTTCACTGCCTGCAAGTTCAATGCCTGCGCCGAAATGCAGATCATCGACAGCTATAAGAAGCTGGATGGCGTCGTCCGGCAATTGTCGAATCTGCGTTCTGCGGTCGGCACCGAGATGGATCTCGCCTTCGATTTCCACGGCCGGGTTCACGCGCCGATGTCGAAGCAGTTGCTGAAGGAAATCGAGCATCTCAGGCCGATATTCATCGAAGACGCGGTCGATTCCGCTCATATCGCCACGCTGGCCGATCTTTCCCGGCAAACGTCGATCCCTCTGTGCATCGGCGAGCGGCTGCATTCGCGCTTCGACTTCAAGCCGGTGTTCGAACAGCGTGCCGCCAGTGTCATCAACCCGGACACCGCACATGTCGGCGGGATCTCCGAAATGCTGCGCATTGCACATTGGGCCGAAGCCTACGATGTCGCCCTTGCGCCACATTGCCCGCTGGGACCGATCGCGCTAGCCGCCTGCCTGCAGGTGGATGCTGTCTGCCACAACGCCTTCATTCAGGAACAGAGCCTCGGCATCCACTACAATGCCACCCAGGACATGGCCGACTATCTCGAGCCGGGCCATGGTTTTGAACTCAAGGATGGTTTCCTGAAAATCCCCAAGGGTCCGGGCCTCGGCATTCGGGTGAATGAGGATTTTGTGCGAAAGCAGGCGGAGATCGGGCACCGCTGGCGCGCACCTGTGTGGCGTCACGAGGACGGATCAATCGCCGAATGGTGACCGGGCTCGCACAGAACGTGTTTCGGAAAGGCTGCCCCTCAAAGAACCTTTGAGAGGAACTCCCGCGTCCTCGGCGACTGCGGGTCGGCGATCATCTCGCGCGGGTTGCCCTGCTCGACGATCACGCCGCCATCCATGAAAATGAGCTGGTCGCCGATTTCGCGGGCGAAGCCGATCTCATGGGTGACCACGACCATGGTCATGCCCGCTTCGGCGAGGTCGCGCATCACCTGAAGCACCTCACCCACAAGCTCGGGATCGAGCGCAGAGGTGGGTTCATCAAACAGAAGCACCTTGGGCTTCATTGCCATGGCGCGCGCGATAGCCACCCGCTGCTGCTGACCGCCCGACAATTCTCGCGGATACCGGTCAACCTTGTCGGACAGCCCCACGCGCGCCAGCAGTTCCAGAGCCTCGGCTTTCGCCTGGTCGACAGGCAAACGACGCACATGGATGGGCGCTTCAACGAGGTTCTCCATCACCGTCATGTGAGAGAACAGATTGAAGGACTGAAACAGCATGCCTATCTCGGCGCGCCGCTGGCAAAGTTCGTCGTCCTTTACCTCGTAGAGACGATCGTCCCGCAGATCGTACCCCACAAAGGCGCCATCAACGAGAAGAATACCGCCAGTCAGTTTCTCCAGATGGTTGATGCAGCGCAGAAACGTACTCTTTCCGGAGCCGGACGGGCCGATGATGCAGGCAACCGAACCGGCCGGTACATCGATGTCCACGCCCTTCAGCACCTCAAGCGGACCATAGGATTTGCGCACGCCGCGGGCAAACACCATGGAGTTTTCCGGCACGCCAAAGCGCGCGCGATTTTCGCTTGGCGTGTTGCTCATGCTGAAAATTCCTTGGCGCGGGATCCGAATACATTGCGAATGACGCGCAGAGCCCATGAATCCGTCCGGGTCTCACTGCGGCCGAAATGGCGCTCCAGAAAGTGCTGTCCCACCGACATGATGGAGACAACCGCGAGATACCAGACCGCAACCACGATCAGCAGCGGGATGGTTTCGAAGGTGCGCGCGTAGATCGACTGCGCCGAATAGAACAGGTCATCGACCGCGATGAAGGTCACAAGCGAGGTCATCTTGAGAAGATTGATCGCCTCATTGCCCGTGGGCGGCACGACGAAACGCATGGCCTGCGGCAGGACAATGCGTTTCAGGATGTTGCGATAGGGCATGCCGAGCGCGCTTGCCGCTTCCGACTGCCCCGAAGGCACCGATTTGATGCCCGCGCGGATGATCTCGGCCATATACCCCGCTTCACAGAGCGACAGGGCGACAACGGCGGAGAAAAACGGCGTCATGAAGTCATTCGTGCGGATCGAGAATACCTCGCCGAAGAATGGCAGCGTCAGCGAAAATTCGCGTACCAGAAGCGCCAGATTGAACCAGAAGATGAGCTGGATCAGCGCCGGGACACCGCGAAAGAACCACACATAAGCCCCCGCGAAACCGCGCAGGACCGGGCTCGGAGAAACCCGCATGACGGCCACCACCGTGCCGATAATGATGGCCAGCGCCATGATCACCACGGTCAGGATCAGCGTGTTCAGCAGACCGCGCATGATAGAGGGATGGAAGAGATAGCCTGCGGCTGTCTCCCATCCAAAAGCCGGGTTCACGGCGAAAGCGCGCAGAATGAAGAACGAGAGCACCAGGGTGAGTGCCGTACCGATCCATATGCCATAATTGCGGCGCGGCACCACGACGAGACGGTCGACATCCGCGACCAGGGAGGATGGCTGGGGGCGAGTTTCGCTCGCGTCGACCTTGCTCATCGTTTCTCCAAATTCACTGCAATGACGCTATGGGCCGATCACTCGGCCCGCAGCGCTTCCATGTCACCGACGAAATAGGGTTCCTTGATCGCATAGGCGCCCATTCCGTATTTCTCGAGGATCGACTGGTAGGTGCCGTTCTCGAACAGTGCGGAAAGGGCCGAAACCATCATGTCGGCGGTCGGCTTGTCGTCCTTGGCGATGGCGAGGCCGAGCGGCGCAACGTCATAGAGCGTCGGCAGAACGACAAGCTGGCCCTTGCTCGTAACCTCGAAATAGCTGGAGGCGGTGGCATCGTCCATGCGCGCATCAACGCGGTCCGCGAGCACGGCCTGAATGATGTCCGTCGAGGAATTGAACACCGACTTGTCGATCGGCTCCAGCCCCTTCTCCGTGCATTCGACGGTCAGCTTGTCGACCAGAAAGTCGGACGCGCTGCCGGCCGAAACGCCGACGCGCTTGCCGCAAAGGGGCAGTTCCCCTGTGAACTCATCCTTCTTTTCCGGTGATGTGGAGGCGGCAATGCCGGCCTTGATGAACATCACGAAATCGACCTGCTTCAAGCGATCAGGATTGGCCGAGAAGGTTTCCCAGGCAATCTTGAAGCGGCCGGCAGCAAGCCCCGGGATCATCGACGGGAACGGGGTTCGCTGGACGTCAAGCTCGGCATCCACAAGCTTGGCCACTTCGCCAGCCAGTTCAATAATGATGCCGGTCGGCTTGCCATCGGCATCGAGATATTCGAATGGCGCGAAGTCGATCGTGTTTGCGACCGTCAGCTTGCCCGTCTCTTCGACCTCGGGCGATTTCGAAACATCGGCAGCCATCGCCGAAACGCTCCACCCGCCGAGCAGGGCTGCGAAACCCACGCCTGCAAGTTGCTTAAGATGCCTGTTCATACCCGTTCTCCTCTCAATCCATTCTTATATGCCGAAGCCCGGCTGCATAACCCTTTTGCAAAACGGCCCTGGCGTCCCGCAGGACCGTCAGGGCCGTATCAACCGCGCCTGTCAGCTCGCAGCGCTCTCCTGCGCGGCCTGCTTCTTGCGGTAATGGTAGTTCTTGTCGATCCGCTCCATCAGGTAGTCGCCATAGAGCACCGGCTCGTATTTCGGCGCGGCACCTTCCGCGACGCAGGCCGGCAGGGCTTCAATCAGCGCTTCCATCGACGGGTCGAAAAAGAAGGGCTGCGAATAGCGCTCGCGGCCCGAGCGGTTGATCACACGGTGCGGCGTGGAGACAAAGACATCATTCGACCAGCGGGCGAGAATGTCGCCCACATTCATGACAAAGGAATTTGCGATCGGCGGCGCCGGCACCCAGTCGCCGGCCTTGTTCTTCACTTCGAGCCCGCCCACATCGTCCTGCGCAAGCAGAGTGATGAAACCATAATCCGTGTGTGGGGCAGACCCGAAAAGCCCCTCTTCCGCCTTCTGCGTGGGATAGTGCAGAAGCCGCAGGAAGGTTGTCGGATCGTCGAAATGGGCGTTCAGCTCGTCCGGCGACAAACCGAGCGAGATTGAGATCGCACCGACCATCTTGCGGGCCAGCGTATTCATCTGCTCGACATAGCGCTCGATGGTCTCACGGAACTCCGGCAGCAGCGCGGCGTCAGGCCACTGGTTGGGCCCCTGCAGCGGCTTTTCTGCAGCAACACGCGGGTCGTTTGCATCGACCTCGTGCATGAAGAAAATCGATTCGCTCTGGTTCGGCTTGCTGACGGTGGCGACCGAAGAGGTAACGATCGTGGAACCGGCAAACGGCAGATAACCGCGGAAATTCCTGTCGATCCGCAGCTTCAGCTTTTCCTCTTCCGGAAGGGCAAAGAACTGCTTGCTCGCCTCACGCACGGCCTCGATGTCGGACTGGGGAATCTCATGGCCCACGATATAGAGGAAGCCGATATTCTCCAGATAGCCGCGCAGGGTTGAAGCAACCGCGCGCACCGCATCCTCATCGCCTACATAGAGACCGGAAACGTCGAGAACAGGAATTTCGGAGAACTCGCCGCGTGCACTCGTTGACATGACCACCATCCCAGCTTGAAGATACCATACAGTACTGTATTTATGCATATCAGATTGTGATCGGCAATAGCCGCAGCAGACGGAATTGGATAACGAGCATGACGCCACGGAAAATCATCATCGATACCGACCCGGGACAGGACGACGCGTTTGCAATCCTGTTCGCCCTGGGGTCCCCTCAGGACCTTGAAGTGATCGGCATCACAACCGTCGGCGGCAATGTGCCCCTTTCGCTGACCACAAAAAACGCACTCAAGGTCGTGGAACTGGCGGGGCGCCCGGACGTACCCGTCTTCGCCGGTTGTCCGGCGCCCATGGTGAAGAAGCTGATGACGGCGGAGTACGTCCATGGTGAAACCGGCCTCGACGGCGCGGAACTGCCCGAACCGGCAACCCCCGTACAGGACGAACATGCAGTCAACTGGATGGTGCGCACGATTATGGCCGCGTCCGAAGGCGAGATCACCGTATGCACGCTTGGGCCGATGACCAACCTCGCCATGGCCATGACCATGGAGCCGCGCATCATCCCGCGCATCCGCGAAGTGGTGCTGATGGGGGGCGGCTTCTTCGAAGGAGGGAATGCGACGCCTGCGGCGGAGTTCAACATCTTCGTCGACCCACATGCGGCTCACAAAGTGTTCCATTCGGGTGTGCCGGTTACCATGGCGCCTATTGACTGCACCTACACGGCACAGATGACACCGGAGTGGCTTGGGACCCTGCGCGCCACGGGCAGCCGGGCTGCGCTCGAAGCCGCCAACATGGCTGAATTCTATTGCCAGTATGGCGACCACAAATTTCCCACCAAAGCGCGGCCGATCCACGATGCCTGCGTGACGGGCTATTTGCTTTCCCCGGAGATTTACGAACAGCGCCAGTGCTATGTCACCGTCGATATTTCATCATCCGAGACCATAGGCATGACCGTCGTCGACTGGTGGCACGTCACCGGAAAGGAGAAGAATGTCAATGTCCTCCGACGCATCGACCCGGCCCCGTTCTTCGATCTGATGCTCGAGCGCATCAGCGCCCTCCCATAAGGCATGGGATGACCGCGCGCTCAACTTCTGCTAGCGGAAGCCGGGTCGCCATGGTCCAAATCCGGGTTCCGGTCACACCTGAGGCCGGCAACCCATCCGAAGTGGAGAAAGCGTTGGCAAGAATGACGAATGCAAAGCCCGCCTCGGACCCAAAGTCCTCCCCGCGCCAGACGCTGAGCCGCGAGGCCTGGGTCAAGGCCGCGCGCAAGGTCCTGGAAAAACGCGGCATCGCCGAGGTCAAGATCGACCGGCTCGCCCGTCACTTCAAGGTCACGCGCGGCAGTTTCTATTTCCACTTCTCCAGCCTGAAGGATCTCCACGACGAACTGTTGAACGAATGGCGCCGCGCGAACTGCGCGCCCTTCGAGGCCAAGCGCGACGTCACCGACATCGATGGCCTGCAGTTCTTCACAGAGATCGTTCATATCTGGGTGGACGAAAAGCCCTTCAGCCCCTTGCTGGATCTTGCCGTACGCGACTGGTCGCGCACTTCCAAAGCGCTCGGCAGAGAAGTGGCGGCCATGGACGACCTGCGCATCACGCTTCTGCAGCGCGCGTTCCGTGCCATGGGCTATGGCCCGGAGGAAAGCCTTGTGCGTGCCCGGCTGACCTATTTCCATCAGATCGGCCAGTACGCGCTTTCCTTCAAGGAAGACCCTGAACAGCGCAGGCGCCATGGCCCGATCTACGGCAAGGTTCTCCTTGCACCGCTCGTGCAGGAGCCCAACCTGCCGAAGGACTGGCAGGACACGGAGGGCAAATAGGCCCGCGTGTCCGAAGTCCGGCGTTCAGGTCTCTTTCGGTCCGGATATGCGCTGCAAAACAGCCTTCATCTCACGGATGCGCCGCGCCGACGTTCGCCGCTCTTCGGGCGACGTGAAACCGAAGCGGGCCAGCCCGTCGTCGGCGGCCAATGCTTCACTGCAGGAGGCATGAAACGAACGGATGCCCGTTGAGCGCGCGATCGCTTCGACATTCTCGGGCGAGACACCCGACCCGGCCATGATCTCGATGCGCGCGCCCGCATGGGTGTGCATTGCGGCAAGGGCACCCTGCCCCTCCGGCACCGTCAGGGCGCCGCCGGAGGTCAGGATCCTCTCAAAGCCAAGCGCGACCGCAGTCTCGATTGCCGCCAGCCGATCCTCCACCGTGTCGATCACGCGGTGTAGTGTGCGGCCCATGCCCGCACTCGCTTCGCACAGCGCCGCAAGCGTCTGCACATCGAGAATGCCGTCAGCGGTCGCAGCACCCAGAACCACGCCGGCAAGGCCGGCATCGCGCGCCGCCGCGATGTCATCCACCATCAGCGCAAACTCACGCGCGCCGAAGCAGAAATCGCCCTGGCGCGGCCGGATCATCGCATAGGCCGGTACGCCGCAACCCGCCGCCGCCCGCATCAGCCCGTAGGAAGGCGTCAGCCCGCCAAGCGGCAGCGCCGAGCACAGTTCGATCCTGTCCGCCCCGCCTTCGACGCAGGTTTCCACGCCTTCAAGCGTGTCCACACAAACCTCAAGCGTTGCCCGCATCATGTGCCTCCCTTGCAAAGATTGCAGCGCCCACCAGCGCCTTTTCCGCCCCGCCCTGAACCGGGACAAGCAGCCGTTCGCTGCGTTCGATCAGGCAGCGCTGACGCACCTCTCTATCAAGCGCTTCAATGAGTGTTTCATCCTGCGCCAGCCCGCCGCTGACCGGGATGATGGACGGATCGACCATGTTGACGATGTTGGCCAGCGCGCCGCCGACAATGTCGAGGAACACATCGACCGTGCGTGTCGCCCATTCCTCGCCGGCATGCCATTGCGCGAGGATCGTCACGCTGTCGCTCTCGATGCCATGCAGATGCCGGTGCAGCCGCTCGATGCCGCGCGCGGCGCCCAGCGTGTCGACACACCCCACCTGGCCGCAGCCGCATTCAATCGCCGGCAGAACGGTGCCCGTGCGCATGGCGCTGGCCGGGCCGTGGCCCCATTCGCCGGCATTGCCGGTCGCGCCCGTCATCACGCGGCCATCGATCACCACCGCGCCGCCAATGCCCGTTCCGATGATCGCCGCGAGCACCTGCCGGTGCCCGACGCCTGCGCCCGTCAGCGCTTCAGCGAGCGCAAAGGCGTTTGCATCATTGATGACATAGACCGGGCGCGAGAGTGTTTCGCGCAGATCCTCGGCCACGTTGCGGCCGGTGATGCAGGGAATGTTGGCGCTGCGCGCAAGCCCGGTCACGGGATCAATCACCGCCGCGATGGAGATGCCGACCGGCGCATCGCCTTCGCCTGCCATCGCCTTCACCGTTTCGCGGAACGCGTCGTAATCGCGCGCGGGCGTCGCCTGCCTGCCGCGAATGACCGGCCTGTTGTCCGATCCCATGTCGGCAACGACGGCCTTGGACCCGCCGATGTCAAAACAACATATCATTTCAATTCTTTCGTGTTTGATGGCATAAGGCCGCGAAGGCCAGAACATTACAAGAAAACCGGAAGAATCCATGCCCGAAGACAAACCCGCGCGACGCAAAAGGCCGACGATTGCCGATGTCGCAAAGCGGGCGGGCGTGGCGCCGGCGATTGTCTCCCGTGCGCTCTCGCCGGAGCGCCGTCCGGTCTCGCGCGAGAAGCGGGAGCGTGTTCTGAAGGCGGCTGCGGAGCTTGGCTACAACCAGAACCCGCTGGCGCGCGGCCTGGCCACCAATTCGCTCGACATGGTGGCGGTCATCGTCAACCACATCACCGATCTTTCCGATCTCGACCTGTTCGACCCGCTGATCGAAGCGATCCAGACGCTTGGCAAGCAGGCGGTCATCATTCGTGTCGGCAACACCGAGAAGATCGAGGATTTTCTGCGCAACAGCGCCGCGTTTCATGTTCATGCAGCGCTCGTCTTTTCCGACTTCGCCGATGCCGAAGGCGTGCGCACTCTGTTCCACAGCGACAATGTGCTGATGCTCAACGGACGCTTCGACGCCAAGTCCGCCTACATCACCATCGACGAGGCGGCGGGCATTCGCGAGGCGGTGACGCGCGCGCTGGAACGCGGGGCGAAGACCGGCGCGCTGGTCACCGGTCGCCAGAGCTCGCTCATCGAGCAGGCCCGCATTCAGGCCTATCGCGACATCTGCGCCGGGGCCGGTCTCGATCTCGTTCAGGAGCTGCAGGGCGATTATTCCTACGCGTCGGGACTCGCCCTTGCCGGCCGCATCGACGGCGCCAGCCTTCCCGATGCGATTTTCTGCACCTCGGACGCCATGGCCATGGGCATGATGGACGGGCTGAGGGCGCGCGATCTTCTGCCGCCGCGCGACTATCGTCTCTACGGGTTCGACGCCGTGGTGAACGCCAATTTCAACGCCTTCGACATTTCCTCGATCGGCTTTGACAAGGCGGAGCTGATCCATGGCATTTCGATGTTTCTGAAGGATCCGACCGGCTATCGCGACCACCCGGAAGTGCATGAGCTGCACACCCGTTTCGTCGAGCGCAGCACCGGCTGACAAACCGACATTCGATCAATGAGAATGCCCGCCGGCAAGGTTGCTCGCCAGCGGGCCATTCAGGTTTACCAGAGCGGGTTCAGCTCCGGCGGGTTGGCGTCTTCGCCCCACCATTTCTTGTAATTCGCCTCATAGGCGCCGGACTGGATGTAGTCCGAGACGAACATGTCGAGCCAGCGCACGAAGTCCGGATCGCCCTTGGCGACGGCAATGCCGATCGGATCGTTGGAATAGAGACCCGGCACCGTGACCAGACCTTCTTCCTGTGCTGCGAGATAGTCGAGCATGGAGGAATCCTCGATGCCGGCGTCAACGCGCTTCTGGCGCAGCAGCAGAACGCCATCCGGCGAGAACGTGTCGGTGTAGACCAGCTCCGCGCCCGGCACTTCACGCTTCAGGAAGGCTTCGCCCGTGGTGCCGCGCCCCACGACGACGCGCTTGCCGTCGAGATCGGCGAGGGTCTTGATCCCTGCATCGGTCTGCGCAATGACGCGCAGTCCGGCACGGTTATAGGGGATCGAGAAACTCACCGCCTTGGCGCGGGGAAGCGTTGCAGACGTGTTTGCAACCACGATGTCGAGCTGGCCGGAAACCAGCATCGAGACGCGCGCATCGCCCGAAACGTCGGTGAACTCCACTGGCACGCCGATCTTCTCGGCAAGCAGGGTGGCCACGTCCACGTCGTAGCCGACGGGGTTGTTCTTGTCGTCGCGGAAGCCGATGGGCTCGCCGCCCAGCGACACGCCAATGCGCACCTTGCCGCGCTCGATGATGTCATCCAGCATGCCGGCTGCCGCCGGTCCGGCGAGCGCGGCACAGGCCGCCAGCGCCACGATGGTCTTCTTCACGAGAGATTTCATTGAACTCCTCCTTCTTAAATCAGATCGGTTGCGATTGCCGCTTTTCCGGAGCGGCCATGGAAGGCTCCCAGAACCAGTACGCAACGGTGCCCTGGCCATGGAGATTGACGACACGGTGATTGCCGTGCGTGTCGAGCGCGTGGATCACCACCTCGCCGATGAAACCGGTGTCGAGCGCGAGCAGATCGTCGGCAGCGCTCTGGATCGCGTCATCGAGAGACAGGCCGCATTTCATGCCGTGCACGATTGCGTGCGCCGTCGCCGAACGCATGGTCATCTCGCCGGTATGCGTGCACGCCGCCGCGCCATAGCGGCTGTCGGCGTAAAAGCCTGCGCCGGGGATAGGGCTGTCGCCTACACGGCCCGGATATTTCCACGCCCAGCCCGAGGTCGAGGTGACGGTCGCGATCCCGCCGGTCTGGTCCTGCCCCAGAAAAACGGTCGTGTCGCGCACCCGCTCGGGGTCGGTGATCGCACCCAGAAGCCCCGCCAGCGGTGTGTCGGGGAAAGCGCCCTTCTGTTCCTCGGTCATCAGGCCGTCGAGCTTTTCCCACCAGACGCGTTTGCTGTCGGGATAGAGCATGTCGTCGGCGATGAAACCGATTTCATCTGCAAACCTGCGCGCGCCCTCTCCGGTCAGCATCACATGGGGCAGCCGCCGCATCACCTCGCAGGCGAGTGCGGCCACATGCAGCGTGCGCGGTACGGCGGCCACCGTGCCCACGGCGCGGGTCGTCCCGTCCATCACGCCGGCGTCGCATTCCATCACGCCCAGCATGTTGGGCCAGCCGCCATAGCCGACGCTGCGCACCTTCGGATCGGCCTCCACGAAGCCGATGCCGCGCACCAGCGCATCTACGGCGGATTTCCCGTTCTTCAGGTCGGCAATGGATTCGGAAAATCCGGCTTCGGCCTCGCAATTGGCAAGAAGTATCACGCGTCAGTCTTTCTTCATCTTGGTCAGGAACTGGCGGATGCGCGGCACGGCAAAGCCGCCATCCTCCGCAAAGAAACGTTCGGTGGGCATGTCGACGATGAGTTCGCCCTGCTCCAGAAAAACGATGCGGCTGGAAATGCGCCGCGCAAATTCGACCTCGTGGGTCACGAACAGCATCGTCGTGCCGCCGCGCGCAAGCTCGGCCAGAATGTCCAGAACCTCGCCCGTCATTTCCGGATCGAGCGCGCTCGTCACCTCGTCCAGCAGCAGGTAACGCGGGTCCATCGCAAGCGCGCGGCAGATGCCCACGCGCTGACGCTGGCCGCCCGACAGGCGCTGCGGATAGGCTGTCGCAAGATCGGCGAGCCCCACCAGCTTCAGGAGTTCGCGCGCCCGCGCCTCGGCGTCCGCGCGCGGCTTCTTCAAAACGTTGATCGGCGCCAGCGTGATGTTCTCCAGCGCCGTCATGTGCGGGTAGAGATTGAACAGCTGGAACACCGTCGCCGAGCGCCGGCGCGCCGCCGCGAGCCCTGCCTTGGTGGACACGTCATTGCCATCGACGGCGATGCGCCCGCCAGAGACGGCCTCCAGCCCGTTGATGCAGCGGATCAGCGTCGACTTGCCCGAACCGCTCGAGCCCAGAATGGTCACGACCTCGCCCGGCTCGATGGTCAGGTTGATGCGCTTGAGGACCGTCGTTTCGCCAAAACGCTTTTCGACGTTTTCAATGACAATCATGTCAGATTCCTTCCCAGACGACCGACCTGCGCAGCCGCTTTTCAATGCGCGCGCCCACACTCGCCAGAAGCTTTGCCAGCGCGTAGTAGAGGAGCCCCACCACGGTCCACACGATGAACGGCTCGAGCGTGCGCAGATTGAGAATGTTGCCGATCTTGGTCAGATCGAACACGCCGATGACCGAGATCAGCGATGTGACCTGAAGCTGGTTCACCAGAAGGCCGACCAGCGGCCCGATGGAGAACGCGGCGGCCTGCGGCAGAAGCACGAAGCGCAGGACCTGCCAGCGCGAATGCCCATAGACCTTTGCCGCCGCCACCTGCTCCGCCTCCACCGCATCGATGCCCGAGCGGAAGATCACGAATGCGAACGCCGCCGTGTTCAGGCTGATGGTGAGCGATGCCGCCACGAATGGCGTCATGTTGATGTGAAAGAAGGCCGGCAGCCCGAAGAAAACCAGAAAGAGCTGAACCAGAACCGGCGAGTTCTTGAGCGCTTCACTGATCGTGACGATCACCTGCCGCAGCACCGGCACGCGGTAATAGTCGACCAGGGTGAAGAGCGCCGCGATCAGAAGGCCGACAAGCGTGGTGAGCGTGAAGAGCCCCACCGTGACGCCCAGCCCCTGCGCAAGCAGCACCAGATCATAGGGCGTGAAGTCCGCATATCTCATGCCGCACCTCCCGTATCCATCGCCCGGTTGAGCCGCCTGTGAACCGTGTTGATCAGAAGCGAGAGCGCATAGGTGAGCGAGGCGTAGAGAATGAGCAGCACGAGATAGACCTCGAACGGCTTGAAGGTCGTCGAAGCCACGATCTTGGCGGTGCCCGTCAGTTCATTGATCGTGATGGTCGACAGGATCGAGGAGGTCAGAACCATGTTGATCAGCACCGAGCCCATCGGGCGCACGGAGGTGCGCAGCGCAATCGGCAGAACGATTCTGGTAAAAATGGTCCAGCGGCTGAGGCCACTCACCTTCGCCGCCTCGATCACCCCCTGATCCACCGCCAGAATGCCCGAGCGGATGACATCGGAAACAAACGCGCCGCCGATGATCGACAGGGCGATCACCCCGGTCTCGAACGCGCCGATATAGATGCCGATTTCCGGCAGTCCGTAGAAGAAGAAAAAGAGCTGAACGATGAACGGCGTGTTGCGAAACACGTCGCTATAGGCGAACGCAACCCCGCGCACGATCCGGTTTCCGGACGTGCGAAGCGACGCCATCAATGCCCCGATGAGGACCGCCCCGATGATCGCCAGCGTACAGGCGAACACGGTGAGCAGAAACCCGTCGAGCATGAAGGGCAGGTGCGGCGCAAGCGTAACCCAGAGCTGATTCAACGTCCCCCCTCTCCCCAAAGTGAAAGCGCTTTCATAATGGATAACTTACACGCCCTGTCAAGGGTGTCTGGGAAAGACCCACCAGGTTTCCGCGGCTCCGCTACCCGCGCAAAGAGGGGACACATGCCGGCATACGGCCAGAACCGACGGACCAGAAACGACCGCTGGTCAGATCAGGAACACATGTCCGTGGGTTTATGCGCCGCGCAAAATACAGCGTCCGGCAGACGATCAAACGCTCTCGCTGAGGCGCTTTTTCTCCACCGGACCTGGCATGAACCTGCGTTCCGCCGCGCGAGGCGCGTCCTTCTTCCCTGACTTCTGCCAGGAAAGGAAGCGGGCGACCGCATACTGAATGGCGATACCGGCACTCAGGAGGACTGCATCGGAAGCGAAACTGGTCTCATGGCGCAAACGAAGGATCTGCAGCGCGATCGCCAGAACCGAACCGGTCGCAAAGACAGCGAGGCCGTTCCTGCCCATCAGTTCGACCGGACGGAACACAGACCATTGAAAAGCGCGCACCACCCAGGCGACATTGGTCAGAACATAGGCGAGAGCCAGCGCATGCAGAAGGCGCGGCAGCGACAGGAAAGTCTTGTCGAACCCGGCAATGAAGAACGGCAGCATCTTGCGTCCCGGCAGCGCCCCTGCCCTGAGCGAAACCCAGACACAGGAGAATGCGAGGAAGGCAGTGCACAGCCAGAACAGCCAGGCACGATAAGGAACGAGCTTTCTCCCCTCCAGCATGCAAAGCCCGCCGGCGATGCCGACAGCGAAGATGAGCTGCCAGGCTATCGGGTTGAAGAACCAGCCACCCGGGTTCGGATAATTCGGCAGGTTCAGGCGGAAAGCACCCGCAAGAAGCCAGACTCCAACGGCCACGCCGATCAGCGCCCGCGGACTGCGCAGGCCGATCATGATGTAGAGCGGCGAGATCAGCAGAAGCATGGCGTAAAGCGGCAGAATGTTGAAATAGCCAAGTTGATGGCCGAGCAGCGGCACGCCGACCATGGTCTGCAGTGGTTTCGTGAGAAGTGGCCCGAAATTGATCCGGCTGAGCATCTCGAAGACACCGAGATAGAGCGCCCCGCCGGCGACAAGGGCAATGGCCATGAGCGACGTAACGATGTGCGTCACATAGAGCAGGCCGGCACGCCTCCAGACCTTCATGCATGAGGCGAAGAAGGCCCCTTCACGAAAGCCGCGCGAATAGGCAAGCCCCACGGCAATGCCAGACATGAGCACGAAAGCCTCGGCCGCATCGGAAAAGCCGAAATTGCGCGACGTCAGGTTCTCATAGAGATTGCCGGGTACGTGGTTGATGAAGATCGTGATCAGCGCGAGACCACGGAACACGTCCAGGCGCTGGTCACGGCCAACGCTTGAAGGAATGAAGGGGGCGTTCATGAGGCAGCCTCACTGTTCCGCGTCAGCGGGCTCGAGTGCCGGTTCCGCCACCGGCTGGCTTGCGGGCGCAGTCTGTGCGGCTCCGCGCCAACGGGAAAGTATGACTTCCTGACGAAGGACCACCGGTGAAGGGTCGCGGTCATCCGCCGTCTGGAAAAGCCCGGCTTCCGCAGCGTCGAGCGCGCTCCGCGAACTGACGTGGATCAGGAGAGGTGCGAAGACCTGCGGCCCTGCCACCAGAAGCAGCCAGCCGACATATTCCGGAGCAAATTGGAAGGCCAGCCCCAGCGTCACCAGACCGGTGGCGCTGATCCACCAGCTTGCAGACCACGCTTCTGAAAGGCTGACAGAGCCGGCTTCCCGGTCGGTAGCTGGCCAGCCGCCATCCATGCCGAGAAACACTTCCATCACCGCCCGGCACTGATACATGAGCATGATCGGAGCAAGCAGGCTGGTAGAGAGAATCTCCGTCAATGTGTTGAGAAGAGCACGCCCGGTGCCACCGAACCTATCATTCACGCCACTCAGCGCTCCACGTACGACTATCAGAAGCTTGGGGCCGATCAACAGGCCAAAAACGCCGACGAGCAGCGTCAGCGCCAGCCCCTGCTCAACGCGTGGAAACACGGGAAAAAGCCCCGGCTCGGGGAAATAGTCCGGAACGCCCTTCAACAGCGGCGCGGCGATCGAGGCAATGATGAACAGCGCCCAGAGCGGCGATGTCACATAAGCCATGATGTTCTGGACAAACACGAACCGGCTCCAGGGCTTGAGGCCCGGTGCCACCATCACGCGGCCATGCTGAAGATTGCCCTGGCACCATCGACGGTCGCGCTTCGCGAAGTCCACCACATTGTCGGGCCCCTCTTCATAGGAGCCAGTCAGATCGGGATCGACTCGCACGATCCAGCCATTGCGGGTCAAAAGCGCTGCTTCGACATAGTCGTGGCTCAGTATATGCCCGCCAAACGGTGGCGCACCGGATAACTCCGGAAGCCCGCAGCTCTGGGCGAAAGCACGTGTACGGACAATCGCATTGTGCCCCCAGAACGGCCCGGACTCTCCCTGCAGCGCGGCCAGGCCACGCGTATAGACCGGGGAGTAATAGCTGGTGGAAAACTGCATCGCCCGTCCGAAGAACGAACGCGCATGGACGATTTTCGGCAGCGTCTGCAGAAGACCGAGCCTGGGTTCCGCCTCCATGCGCCGTACCATCTCGGCCATCGTCGCGCCTTCCATCAGACTGTCGGCATCGAGCACGATCATATACTCGTACATCGCGCCGGACGTCCGGATGAAATCGGCAACATTGCCGGCTTTCTTGCCCGTGTTCTGTTCCCGCCGCCGGTAGTAGATAGCCGTATGCGCGCCGCATTCCGCGTGCAGGCGCTCGAGCCAGCGCTCTTCCTCTGCTGCAACGCGCTCGTCACGCGTATCAGACAGGATCGCAAAATCGAAGCGGCCGGCAACGCCCAGCGCGTGGAGACTGCCGATCATCGCTGCCACATGCGAAAATGTTTTGACCGGATCTTCGTTGTAGACAGGGACGAGGACCGCCGTCCGTGCGTTGGTCGGCGTCAGCTCGAATGACTGCTTTCTCTCTCTGAAGGGCAGGCTCAAAAGCCCGTTGAAAGCATAGGCCGCGCCCCATGCCAGCCAGGCTGTGCTGGCGGCCAGCAGCACGATGCGAACGGCGTCGATCCATTGAATCCCATCGGCTGAAAAATAGCCGACGGCAAGCGAGGCGACGAGCCCTGCCATAAGCAGGCAGAAAAGGATCGACAATACGCGTCTTACACTGACCATCACACTCTCATGGGGTTCACCGACCACCATTCCCGTCTCTCAATCGGGCCCGTAATTTCACTTCCAGGCCAGTCGCTTGAGCAGCACGGAGAACAGCGCGGGGCGCGCACGCCGACGTTCCAGCACCTGCTCGGGCATCGCCATGGGCGCAACCGGCAGAGCGTGACGGCCATGCGTCATCGGCTGGCTATCCGTCTCACGAACGTGCGTCATCTGTATCTCTCCACTGATAACTCCAGATTTCAGAAAGGCGTTTGTCGTCGAGCTTGAGATGACCGCTCATTTCAACAGGTCCCGCACCGCTCGGTTTCAGGTCGATCACGAGACGCCACATGCCATTACTGTCGATGCGGGAAACCGCCGAATGCGCAATCTCGCCACGGCTGACATTCACAACTGCTTCAATGTTTGAATCGCCCGGAAGGTTCCGCAGAACCTCGCCATCGAAATCGACGACGAACTTGCGCAGCCCTTCCTCGTTCTTGACGCCGGAGACGCCGCCCTCGCCGCTGCGAAGCGCCATGACCCGGGCAAACCGGTTGGTCGGTTCATCAATGGCACCCCAGGTCAGGCGATAGTTGAACTCAAGCGCATCCCCCGCCTGAACCTCCTTTTCGGGAACCCAGAACGCGACGATGTTGTCGTTGACCTCGAGATCGGTCGGTATCTCGACAAGCGTGATGTTGCCGCGTCCCCACGCTTCCAGCGGCTCCACGAGGAGCGACGGCCGGCGCTCATAATGAGCGCCCGCATCCTGGAAGTGCGCAAAATCACGGTCGCGCTGGTAAAGCCCGAACGCCTGTGGGCTGTCTTCGGAAAAGAACGACGTGGCAAGCTCGGACGGATTGTTCAGATTGCGCCACAGTTCGTCACCATCCTTGCGGACGATCTTCAGCCCGTCGCTGTCGTGAACCTGACCGCGGTAATCATCAAACGCGCTGTCATTGTTCTCGGCGAAGAGGAACATGGATGTCATCGGTGCGACGCCGAGGCGCCCGATGGCCTTTCTGGCAAAGAGGCGGGCCGTCACGGTCATGACCGTGTTGCGGCCAGGCGCAATCACAAAGCGATAGGCACCCGTTACACTTTCGCTGTCGAGCGCGGCATAGACGGTCACCTCCTTGCTGCGCCGGTTTGGCTTCTCGATATAGAAGTCGGTAAAGCGGGGAAACTCTTCCCCATTGGCAGTGGCGGTGCCGATGGCCAGTCCACGCGCGGACAATCCGTAGAGCGTGTCCCGGCCGAGCGCACGGAAGTAGCTTGCACCGAGGAAGGACACCAGCTCATCCATCACATCGGGTGCATTGAGCGGATAATGCAGGCGGAAGCCCGCTTCCCCCTCCATGACCAGATCTTCGAACCGGGAGGGATCAAGAGGCTTGCGATACTCGAAGTCACGGCCGGTGAAGAGGATCGGCGTGGCAGCCTCGCCCTCCACCGCGTAAAGGCGCACCGGCTCCTTGAACAGCCAGCCCATGTGAAAGGCCTGCAGTTCGAACGGGGCCTCACCCTGCCACAATGCGTGGTCGGGCCGGAAACGAATCGCCCGGTGCTGATCGTAGGTCAGCCCGGCAATCTGCTCGGGGAGCTTGAATTCGGCTTTGGCGAAGGGTTCGGAAGCCTTGTTTTTCATCGCCCCCGTAAGCGCCTCGAAGGAAAAAGGCTGCGCCTCCCCCTTCGCGTCAACGCCTTGCGCGGCAACGTCTTGAGCGCGCGCATGGGTTGCAAGGGCCGTCAGGCTGGACGTACCCAACAGCGATGCTGACAGGCAGGAAACAAGGAAGGATCGTCGGTCCATATATGGAACTCGTATGCAAGAAAACTCAGGGTGAAGCCGCGGCACAAACCACGCGCTTTCAACGCGTTAATTGCGGTTTAGTTTCGGCAGTAGACATAACATTCGGAGACTGTCCGTTACCAAGATTTGAAGGCACAGCGCAGAGCGGCGGATCGCTGTACAGCGTCCCCTCGAGACTTGCAATCCTGTTCTGAATCGTGCCCAATCGCGCCACCTCACCCAGGGTGAGAAAACCCACCATCCAGCGCCAGAGCCGGTTCCAACAATGCGGCCGGCGGTGCATCAATCCGGGAATTTGTCGATGGATCTAGGACTGAAGAACAAGCGCGCCCTGGTGCTCGGCGCAAGCCGCGGCCTCGGCGCTGCCATCGCCCAGGGGCTGGCGAAGGAAGGCGCGATCGTGATCGCCGCCGCACGCAGCAAGGACAAGATCGAGGCGTGGGCCAGGGACCTGCCGACCGGCGCGGGCTCGGTCGAGGCTTATGAGCTCGATCTTTCCGATCAGACAGCGATCGACGATCTCGCTGACAGGCTTCTGGCCGATGGAGGCGTCGACATTCTTGTGAACAACACCGGCGGCCCGCCCCCTTCCACCGCCGTCGATGCCAAACGCAGCGACTGGATCTCGAATTTCGAGACGATGGCCGCCAATATCTTTCACCTGACCGGGCGTCTCCTTCCGGCCATGCGCGAGCGCAAATGGGGCCGCATTCTGACGGTTACCTCGTCTGGCGTGGAGCAGCCAATTCCGGTTCTGGCGCTGTCGAACGGCATCCGCTCGGCAATCGTCGGCTGGTCGAAGACACTGGCCACGGAAGTCGCCCGCGATGGCGTGACGGTCAACATCCTGATGCCCGGGCGCATCCACACGCAGCGCGTCGTCGAACTCGACACCGCCGCGGCCGGCCGCTCCGGCAAGCCGGTGGAGGAGGTTTCCGCGGCAGCAGCGGAAACCATTCCGATGGGGCGCTATGGCGATCCGGAGGAATTCGCCAACATGGCCGTTTTCCTCGCCTCCGAGCGCGCCTCCTATGTCACCGGAACAAAGATTCGGATCGACGGCGGCGCTACCCGTTCGGTCTGAGCAGGCCTTAGGGTCAGAACCTAGCGTCTCAGCGCACGCCCGAGCGCATGCCACGATGCCTTGGGCGTGCGCTCCAGCGTTTCAAAATCGACATGCACGAGACCGAAGCGTTTCTCATAGCCAAGCGCCCACTCGTAATTGTCGAGAAGCGACCAGACGATATAACCCTTCACGGGAGCGCCCCCGGCCATCGCGCGCCGCACCGCGCCGAGATGTCTATTCAGGAAGTCGATGCGGGAAGGGTCCGCCACTTTTCCGTTCAGCACCTGATCGGGCGAGGCCATGCCGTTTTCCGTCACATAGATCGGCAGACCCTTGGTGTAGGTATCATGCACCCAGGTAATGAAATGGTGCAGACCTTCGGGATAGATCTCCCAGTTCATCTGCGTCTTGGGTAGCGGCCCCTCGATTTCCCTCAGCGCCGGGAACTGGCCTGAGCCGTCCGGCGCAATCAGCTTGCGCGTATAGTAATTGATACCGAGCCAGTCGACCGGCGTACCGATGATGTCGAAATCGTTCTCGAAGCCTTCCGGCATGTGGGGCCCAAGGCCTTCCAGCACGTCCTCTGGATAGGCCCTGTCGAACACGCCGCCCAGGAACCATCGATTGTAGATTCCATCGTAGAGGCGGGCTGCTCTTTTCGCCGCTTCGCTGTCATCGGCAGGTGCCGCATACTCGAAATTGGTGACGAGGCCGAGATCGCCCATGCCCAGAGCCCGCATGGCCTGCGTCGCACGCCCATGTGCAAGAAGCACATGATGCATGGCGCGCGCGGTGGCGCGAATATCGCGCAGGCCCGGCGCATGCTCGCCCATGAAATGGCTGAGCCAGGCCACACACCAGGGTTCGTTGACGGTGGCCGCCGTCGCCACCCGGTCACCGATGCGCTTCATCACCACTTCTGCATAATCGGCAAACCAGCCGGCAATGTCGCGGTTGCGCCAGCCGCCAAGATCGGCAAGCGGCGCCGGCAGATCCCAATGGTAGAGCGTGGCGAAGGGCTTCAGCCCCCGTGCCAGCATGCCGTCGACGAGACGATCGTAGAAATCGAGCCCTTCGGCATTGGGCGCACCGCGCCCTTCCGGCAGGATACGCGACCAGGACGTCGAGAAACGATAGCAGTCAAACCCGGCATCGCGCACCAGGTCCAGATCGCTCTCCCAACGGTGGTAATGGTCGCAGGCCGTCGCCCCGTCCTCACCACGCACCGTATTGCCGGGGGTGGCGGCGAAGGTATCCCAATGCGATGTGCCACAGCCGCCAAACCGGCTACCCTCGATCTGGTAGCTCGAGGTTGCCGTTCCAAAGACGAAATCGTCCGGGAAATCCGCGCGGGAGAATTCAAGCTCCATGGTTTCCGTGTCGGTGGCGGACATGAGGGTCTCCCGGTTTCTATCGTAGTGTTTTGCTCGCCGTCAGCGCCGACGCGGCGGTGCGGTGGTCTGGCCGATTACAAAATCGGCTTCCCATAATTCGCTCTGCAACGGTCCTGAAGGATTCTCGATGCGCTCAAGCAGCATCTGGGCCACGCGCTTGCCCGCGTCGCGAATGGAGGATCGAACCGCCGTGAAATAAGGAATGTCAGGCGTCCTGCCCTTATAGCCCGACTGCAGGAAGGAGAGGCAGTCATCGAAGGCGATGATCGACACGTCTTCGCCTGCGCGCAGGCCGAGATCGGCCAGCGCCCGCGTCACGCCCATGGCGGGCAGAACGCTCGCCACGAGGATCGCTGTCGGCGGTTCTGCAAGGTCCATCAGTGCGCGTGTGGCGTGATAGCCATAGGGTTCAACCATGTCTGCACTGTGCAGCAGTTGCTCATCAGGCACGATGCCCGCCTCCTCGAGCGCCACCTCATAGCCCTGCCTGCGCCGGTCCGCGAAGTTCATCGTTTCAAGTCCGTTGACAAGCGCAACGCGCTGATGTCCCAGATCGAGCAGGAACTTCGTGGCGCGATGAAAGGCGCGGCGGTTGTTGACGTCCATCCAGCAATAGTCCGCTCCCTCCTCGTCGCTGCGCCCATGCACGACGAACGGAAGCCCTAGGGCATTGAGAAGGCCGATGCGGCTGTCACCGGTGAGCGGGCCATGGACCACCACGCCGTCCACACGCTGATCATCCACCAGATCGCGATAGACGCCCTCCTGCTCCTCAAGTGAGGCAAGCCGCAGCAGAATGTCGTAACCGTTCTCGCCGTAGACCTCGCCCGCGCCGGCGATGAAGTCGGCGAAATGCGGGTTGATCATGATATGTTCGGACAGACTTACCACATGGCCGATCATGCGCGACTTGCCTGTGGCCAGGCTCGCCGCGCTGGGGCTCGGGCGATAGTTCAGCCGCTCCGCCGCCTCTATCACCCGGACGCGCGTTTTCTCGGCCACCTCCGGAAAGCCATTGAGCGCCCGAGAGACGGTCGTCTGGGAAAGTCCTAGAGCTTCCGAGAGCATCTTCAGATTGATCGCTTTACGGGCAGGCAACACATTTCCTTTTCAAAGCGCTTTAAAAAATTGGTGTCATAGCCTTTCAGGCAGATCAAGCCCTTCTCTCTCAAGGAGCAACAATTTCCAGAACAACCGCCATTAAATCGGTATTTTTCCGAAATTTCGTCGACAGATGCCTTGTCCTCTTGACTCGCGAGCGTCACAGATTGATGCTGAACATATCCAAAGCGCTTTGAATTTTGTTTATATCGTTGTCATTGCGCCGGACCTGCAGAGACCCGAGGAGGAGCGGCCTTGCGCCGCAAAGTGGAGGAACCATGAAGACGTCCATGCTAATCGGCGCGCTTGCCCTGGCGCTGGCCGGCACCACCGCCGCCGTCACGACAGCCCGGGCCGCCGACCTGAAGTTCGCTCCGGGCGAGGATGCCCGCTTCAACTGGCAGAGTTTTGAGGATTTCAAGGCCGCAAACGACCTCTCCGGTCAGGAGATGAGCCTGTTCGGCCCCTGGCTCAGCGCCGACAAGGATCTGATCGAATCCGTCACCGCCTATTTCGAAGAGGCCACGGGCGCGAAGGTCAATTATTCGGGTTCCGATTCCTTCGAGCAGCAGATCGTCATCGACACACAGGCCGGCAGTGCGCCGAATGTCGCCGTCTTTCCGCAACCGGGCCTCGCCGCCGACCTTGCCTCCAAAGGCCTGCTCGTGCCGCTCGGCAGCGACACCGCTGACTGGATGAAGGACAATTATGCAGCCGGTCAATCCTGGGTGGATCTTGGCACCTATGAGAATCAGGACGGGACCAAAGCTTTCTTCGCTTTTCCCTACAAGGCAGATGTGAAGTCCCTCGTCTGGTACGTCCCGGAGAATTTCGAGGATGCCGGCTATGAAGTGCCGCAGACCATGGAAGAGCTGAAGGCCCTCTCCGAACAGATCGTCGCCGACGGCGAGACGCCCTGGTGCATTGGCCTCGGCTCCGGTGGCGCGACCGGCTGGCCTGCCACCGACTGGGTGGAGGACATGATGCTGCGCACACAGGCACCCGAGGTCTACGACCAGTGGGTAACCAATGAAATTCCGTTCAACGACGAGCGCGTCGTTGCTGCGATCGAGGAATTCGGCGCGTTTGCCCGCAACGACGATTATGTAGATGGCGGCGCGGGCGCTGTCGCCTCAACCGACTTCCGCGACAGCCCCAAGGGGCTCTTTGCCGTACCGCCCAAATGCTACATGCACCGGCAGGCATCTTTCATCCCGTCCTTCTTTCCGGAAGGGACACAGCTTGGCCGCGATGCCGACTTCTTCTACCTGCCGGCCTATGCAGGCAAGGACCTCGGCAAACCCGTGCTCGGTGCGGGCACGGTGTTTGCCATCACGAAGGAATCGGAAGTGGCGCGCGCCTTCATCGAGTTCCTGAAAACGCCCATCGCGCATGAAATATGGATGGCGCAGGCCGGTTTCCTGACCCCGCACAAGGGTGTGAACCCCGAGGCTTACGCCAATGATGCCCTTCGCAAACAGGGTGAGATCCTGACCAGTGCGACCACCTTCCGTTTCGACGGCTCGGACCTGATGCCCGGCAAGATCGGCGCCGGCGCGTTCTGGACCGGGATGATCGACTATGTCGGCGGCAAGTCGGCCGGGGATGTCGCCGGCGACATCCAGAAGGAATGGGACGCCATCAAATAGGCGCGAACATCTGACGAACCCGCCGCCCGAAGGCGGCGGGAAACGGCCAAACCGTGCACATGCGCCCCAGGAGGCAGTCATGGCAATTTCCTCGACCGAAACAGCCCCGCCCGCCGGCTCTCCCGGCCCCGGTGGTTTCCTTCTGAATCTGACGATTGCGCTCGTCATCATGGTGGCTGGCATCGTCTTCGCGGTGCTGTGTGCCGTCGCCGTCTTTGCCGCGCTCAACACGGTCCTCCCCGACATCAAGCTTGTCCAGGCGGTGCTGGTCATGGTGCTCGGCGTGGCGGCGTGTTTCGGCTATTTCTGGGGTTCCAACCGGCTGCTCGACGTAATCTACCCGCCCCGCGGCAGCCGGGTGGCCGAAAACATCAACGCGGCCAACGGCATCCGGCCGTGGCTGTTCCTTGGGCCTGCGGTTGTCATTCTCGGCATCTATCTGGTCTATCCGGTTATCAATTCGATCGTCCTGTCCTTCCACGGACCGAGCGGCGAGACCTGGGTCGGCGGGGCCAATTACGCCTGGCTCGCCAAGGATGCGGCCTTCCGCGAGAGCATGCGCAACAACATTCTCTGGCTCATCGTCGTGCCCGCCGCCGCTACCTTCTTCGGTCTCATCGCAGCCGCCCTGACCGACCGCATCGGCTGGGGCAATGTCGCCAAGAGCCTTATCTTCATGCCCATGGCGATCTCCTTTGTCGGCGCGAGCGTGATCTGGAAGTTCATCTATGATTACCGCGCCGAAGGCTCCGATCAGATCGGCATCCTCAACGCCATCGTCACCTTCTTCGGGGCAGAGCCGCAGGCGTGGATCACCATCCCCTTCTGGAACAATTTCTTCCTGATGGTCATCCTGATCTGGATCCAGACCGGTTTTGCCATGGTCATTCTTTCCGCCGCCCTCCGCGGCATTCCGGAGGAAACCATCGAAGCCGCCATCATCGACGGCGCTTCTCCATTTCAGATTTTCTACAAGATCAAGGTGCCGCAAATCTGGGGCACCATCGCCGTTGTCTGGACCACGATCACCATTCTGGTTCTCAAGGTGTTCGACATCGTACTGGCCATGACCAACGGCCAGTGGGGCAGCCAGGTGCTCGCCAACTACATGTTCGACTGGATGTTCCGCGGGCTGGACTTCGGCCGCGCTTCGACCATCGCGCTGGTCATCATGGCCATGGTTACGCCGATCATGATCTGGAACATCCGCGAAGCACGGAAGGACATGAAATGAGCACGCCCGTCGGTTCCCGGCCTGCACTCGCATGGGTCGTCAACATTTCCGTCATTCTGCTCGTGGCCCTGTGGACCCTGCCCACCCTCGGCATTCTCGTCTCATCGCTTCGCGACAAGGACCAGCTCGCCGTAAGCGGCTGGTGGACAGCCCTCACCTCTTCTGAACGCAACGTGGTCGCACGCGCAGCCCCGCCGGAAAACGCCACGCTGGAAGCCGGCCGCTACGTGCTCACGGGCAACGTATTCGAGGACGATAGCGGCAAGGCCGTCGGCTTCGGCATATCATCGCGCGACCCATCGGCCTTCGCCGTCGGCGAAAGCGCGGAACTGCGCGACGGCGGCACGCTCACCGTCGAGGCCAATGGCGACTACATCATCGCCTATGCCGAGCAGCCCGAACCCGGCCGCGGCCAGCGCATCTTCGTGAGTTCCGTCGAGCCGCCGCGCTTCACCACGGAGAACTACGAGAATGTCCTGTTCTCCGAAGGGCTCGGCAAGAGCTTCATCAACACGATGACCGTGACCATTCCAGCCACCGTCATCCCAATTCTGATAGCCGCCTATGCGGCCTACGCACTGGCCTGGATGGAGTTTCCCGGCCGCGCGCTTCTGCTTGCCGCCATTGTCGGCCTGCTCGTCGTGCCGCTTCAGATGTCGTTGATCCCGCTCCTGCGCTTCTACAACACGATCGGCATCGGCAAATCCTTCATCGGCATCTGGCTCGCACATACGGGGTTCGGCCTGCCGCTCGCCATCTATCTCCTGCGCAACTACATGGCCGGCCTGCCGCGCGAAATCATCGAGAGCGCGCGCGTCGATGGCGCCTCGGATTTCGAAATCTTTCGCAAGATCATCCTGCCCCTGTCCTTCCCCGCGCTCGCCTCCTTCGCCATCTTCCAGTTTCTCTGGGTGTGGAACGACCTGCTCGTTGCCACGGTTTTCCTTGGCAACAATGAGGAACAGCTTGTGCTGACGGGTCGCCTGCGCGAACTGCTCGGCTCGCGCGGTGGCAACTGGGAAATCCTCACCGCCTCGGCCTTCGTGGCCATCGTGGTACCCATTCTCGTTTTCTTCGCATTGCAACGTTACCTGGTCCGCGGCCTTCTGGCCGGGTCCGTCAAAGGAGGCTGACCGCTCCCATGAATGTCCTGCACGATGTTCCCTTCGAACATGCCCCCGGAGCCATCAGCCGCCATGCGGAAGACACCGATTGGTGGCGCGGCGCGGTCATCTACCAGATTTATCCGCGCTCCTTTCAGGATTCCAACGGAGACGGGATCGGAGACCTGAAGGGGATCACCCAGCGCCTTCCCTACATCGCCTCGCTCGGTGTGGACGCGATCTGGATTTCGCCCTTCTTCAAATCACCCATGCTCGACTTCGGATACGATGTATCGGACTACAGGGAAGTGGACCCGATGTTCGGCTCGCTGGCCGATTTCGACGCCATGATCACCGAAGCGCACCGGCTCGGTCTCAAGGTCATGATCGACCAGGTGATTTCCCACTCCTCCGACCAGCACCCGTGGTTCATGGAGAGCCGGCAGAACCGCACCAATCCGCGCGCAGACTGGTATGTCTGGGCCGACCCAAAGCCAGATGGCAGCCCGCCCAACAACTGGCTGTCGATCTTCGGTGGCTCGGCCTGGCAGTGGGATACGAGCCGCTGCCAGTACTATCTGCACAATTTCCTGGCCAGCCAGCCCGACCTCAACTTTCACAATCCGGACGTACAGGATGCGCTGCTCGACGCGGTGCGCTTCTGGCTCGAGCGCGGTGTCGACGGTTTCCGGCTCGATACGATCAATTTCTATGTTCATTCGGCCGGTCTGGAAGACAATCCGCCGCTTAATCAGGACGAGCGCAACGCCTCCATCGCACCGGCGGTCAATCCATACAATTACCAGGAACATCTCTACGACAAGAACCAGCCGGAAAACCTGGAGTTTCTGAAGCGCTTCCGCGCCCTGCTCGATGAATTCCCCGGCACCACCGCGGTCGGCGAAGTGGGTGACGCGCAGCGTGGCCTCGATATCGTCGCCGAATATACGAGCGGCGGCGACAAGGTGCATATGTGCTATTCTTTCGATTTCCTCTCGCAGGAGCCTCTCACACCGAAACGCGTTCGGGACGTCCTTGAGGCCTTTGAAGAAAAGGCTCCGGATGGCTGGTCGTGCTGGAGTTTTTCCAATCATGACGTGGTCCGCCACGCCTCGCGCTGGGCCGACCAGGTACACGACCGCGAAGCTTTCCTGAAGATGACGACAACACTGCTTTTGTCGCTGCGCGGCTCGGTCTGCTTCTATCAGGGAGAAGAGCTCGGTCTCACGGAAGCGGTGCTCGACTTCAGGGATCTGCAGGATCCCTACGGCATCCAGTTCTGGCCGACCTTCAAGGGGCGTGACGGCTGCCGTACGCCAATGGTCTGGTCGGAAACACAGGTCAATGCAGGCTTTTCGGCGGCAAAGCCCTGGCTGCCAGTCCCGCCGGAACATCTCCATCTGGCGGTCTCGGCACAGGACGGGCCGAACTCTCTCCTCGCTCATTATCGCCGGGCGCTTGCCTTCCGCGCCCGCCACCCGGTCTTCGCCAAGGGCGATATTGCGTTTCGCGATGCCGGCGAGGACGTTATCGTCTTCGAACGCTCGATGGCGGCGCATTCGATACTAGTGGCCATCAACATGACCGGTCATCCGGTTGAGCTCGCGTTCGATGCTGGAGCATACGCGACCATGCAGGACGCGGAAAGCAGCGGGGCCGCGGAAAACGGCATATTGAAGCTGCCGGCCTATGGATACTGGTTCGGCAGCAGGGGAGTGGGACAATGACGGCGCTCGACCTGAAAGACATCCACAAGAGCTACGGCGCAACCCGTGTCATTCACGGCATCGACCTGAAGATCGAGGATGGGGAGTTCGTCGTCTTCGTCGGTCCTTCGGGCTGTGGCAAGTCCACCCTGCTGCGGATGATCGCCGGGCTGGAAAACATCACCGGCGGTGACATGTTCATAGGCGGCCAGCGCGTCAACGACATACCGCCCTCACAGCGCGGTATCGCCATGGTGTTTCAGTCCTACGCGCTATATCCGCATATGACAGTATACGACAACATGGCCTTCGGCATGAAGATTGCAAAAGCGCCGAAGGAGGAAATCGACAAACGCGTGCAGGCGGCTGCCGACATCCTCCAGTTGACGCCCTATCTCGACCGGCTGCCAAAGGCGCTGTCAGGCGGTCAGCGCCAGCGGGTCGCCATCGGACGCGCCATCGTGCGCAATCCGAAAGTGTTCCTGTTCGACGAACCACTCTCCAATCTGGATGCAGCGCTGCGTGTCGCCACGCGTATCGAGATCGCCAAGCTGAAAAGCTCCATGCCTGAAACCACCATGATCTATGTCACGCATGACCAGGTGGAGGCCATGACGCTTGCCGACCGCATCGTGGTTCTGTCGGCGGGTCGCATCGAACAGGTGGGAGGCCCGATCGAGCTCTACGAAAAGCCGGCCAACCTGTTCGTCGCCCGCTTCATCGGCTCACCGGCCATGAACATCCAGCCCGCCCGAATCGCGAAGACGGGCGGTGAGACGGTTGTCAGCCTTGCCGGGCGCGAAACCGTGGTGCCAATCCCCTCGCCTGAAACACTCTCCGGGGCGCCGGTCCATTTCGGTGTGCGCCCGGAAGATATGCGGATCGCGGAGGACGACGACTTCCTCTTCGAGGGCGACGTGCACTTCGTCGAACGCCTTGGAGAAGTGACAAATGTTTACATGAATGTGAAAGATGTGGATGACGCGGTGGTGGTGAAGGTGGCCGGTGTCCAGAAATACGCCAAGGGCGACCGGCTGCGCATCGCCGCGGCCCCGGAAAAGATGCATCTTTTCACCGAAGAGGGACGCTCGCTCCTCCATATCTGACACATTTTAACCGATTTGAGGATTTCTTGACCCGAATCGAAAGCTTACCTAACCATAAGCGGGTGACTGGGGGGCAGCCAAAAATCCACACCGGATCTGCTCTCTTGTGCTGCCCGTTTTGAAGTGACCGGTTTCGACCTTTTCACCATCATCTCACTTGGAGCGGGCAAATAGCGGGCCTCGTATTGCGTATCCGCGAACCCTAAAGCACCAGCCATCCGGCGGTGCGGATCTGCGGTGAGACCGAATGGCGACTGAGACGAAAGAGAAACGCAGTGCCCGGCAGTACAAAGCCGCATCGCGGCGCGACGTCTCCAGCCTCGCGCGCGCTTATTGCCGTTCCGGCAAAAACGTTTCCTACCTGATCGCTGAGGCTGCGCCGGACAGCGCCACCGGAATGGCAAGCATCCTGGTCTCCAACTGGAGTTTCGACACCATCGAGGATGTGGGCCTCAATGCCATCACGCGCCTTGTCGAAAGTCCCATTTCGACATTTCCCGGTGCAGTTCCCAGCGGCTGGCACCCGCTTGCGCTTGCGGCACTCGTCGCCTGTGACGAGGTTGCACACCTTTCGCTTCACGAACAGCAGGAAGTGTTCCTCCTCAAGCTCCCCTCGGGCAAGAAGCGCTACATCGCCCTGATTTCGGCCGATGAGGCCGATGCACTCGACACAGCAGAACTCCAGCGCCTGCAGATGGGGCTGTGTCACCTGCTTTCCGGTTACAAAGCAAAGACAAATCCGATCGGCGAGCCGCTCTCCGAGCGCGAGCGCGAATGTCTTTACTGGGTTTCCGAAGGAAAAACCGCCGATGAGGTCTCGCTCATCATCAACGTGTCATCGAACACTGTGAACAGTTACGTCGCTCACGCGATCCACAAGCTGGCAGCGAAAAATCGCGCGATGGCAATTGCGACGGCCATTCGCAACGGCCTCATATAGAATGGTGGATTGATGACGCTTTCGGATATGGCAGTCGAGCTGCAGGAGCTCACCGAAAGCGTCAGCGCCGCCCGATCTCATCTCTATCTGGTCAATGGTCTTGGGAAACCAAGGCTGACTCCCTGTCTGGAGCAGACGGACACGCAGAGCCACACTGAAGCTCTCGAACTCGCCGGTCGATTAAGCAAGCGCTTCGTGGACAAGCTGTCCGAAACGTTCCACCCGCTTCTCTGGGGCATCGCCATGCCGGAAGAAACTTTTGGAGTGCATTGGGAGGAGATTCCACCGCTTGAGGGGGAAAGGGGCCTGGTACTGCCGCTTGCAACGGACCAGCGGCATCATGGTGCCATCTTCTTTCTCGGCGGAGGAATCTGCCTGGAGCGCGACGCATTGCTCGATCTCCATAGCCGGTGTCACGCCCTTTTCACCCGGTTTCTGGAGCACGATCCGCTTCCCGGCGGAACCAGCGGCCCGGCCATATCGAGGCGTGAACTCCAGTGCCTGAAACTCACCGCGAACGGCCTGACCAGCGATGAAATTGCAAAGCGGCTGGGGCTTTCGGTGCACACCGCCAATCAATATCTGGCAAACACCACTCAGAAACTGAACGCGGTCAATCGTGTCCACGCGGTCGCCAAGGCGCTGCGCAAAGGCCTCATCGATTAGGTCCCGGACCTTCTGATATCATCTCAAGGGACACGAGGCGGCAACCGTCCACGGGCCCGCGCTGCTATCCGTTGATCAACGGTCTTTCCGTGCGCACGATGCGCGAAGCCTGCAGGGTGTCGGCGAGATAGCGCGAGTTCGCTTCCGGATCGTCCGAGGGGTTGTCAAAGGCCACATAATTGACCTCCACGCCGGCATTGTCAGCACTCAGTTCCAGCGTGAAATAAACCGTCGCGCCCTGCGGGCGAAGCTCAAGGTCGAGTGATATGCGAGGGCTCCCCCCCCATGTCACATGCGCGTCGCATCCGTGGCCAAGCCGCAATGTACCCGGCATGAAATACAGTTCCGCAGCCGACTCCACGATATCCGCGACGCTCGCAAGGCTCTCCAACCGAATGAAAGCGATGTAGTCGGCCACGTCTATAAGACGCAACTCGTTGGCCACCGCGCGAATGGCGTTGGCAACGATTATTTCTCGAGCAGGCGAATGCGGCTGCTTGTCCATAGTGTATCCCTGCTGACTACGGTCTTTCACCGGTTCTGTAGATGCGGCGGATCAGCTCCGCCACGGCCTTGTAGAACTGTGACGGAATCAAATTATCAACCGAAACTTGTTTGTACATGGAGCGCGCGAGCACCGGTTCCTCGAAGACAGGAATGTTGTGCTCGGTGGCGATCTCCCTGATCCTGAGCGCGATGAGATCCTGCCCCTTTGCCACGACAACGGGCGCTGCATCTTCATCCCGTCGATAGCGAAGCGCGATGGCGAAATGGGTCGGGTTGGCGATCACGAGCGTCGCCTGCGGCACGGCCGACATCATGCGCTGGCGGGCGCGATCACGCGCAAGCGAGCGCAGCCGCGCCTTGACGATCGGATCACCTTCGGTCTGCTTGTGCTCGTCCTTCACCTCCTGCCTCGTCATGCGCAGGTCCACCCGCCACTGATGACGCGACCAGAAAAGATCGGCGACGGCGATAACCGCGACCACCAGGGTCACGACCACGAGGCTCTGAACCGCGATGTCGCGGATGACGGACGTGAATTCCACCGGATTGGTGATCATGCCGGCGAGGAGGCGGGTCTCGGCCTCGCGCATCGCCAGAACCAGAAAACCACCTGCCACGATGATCTTTCCCACTGATTTTGCGAATTCGACGAAGCCTTTGGCACCAAAAATCCGGCTCCAGCCCTCTTTCAGCGAGATTCGTGAAAGTTTCGGCTTGATCCGGTCGAGCACAAAGCGCGGCGTGTTCTGCAGCACGGATGCGGCAACGCCAGCCGCCACGAGCAGAAGCATGACGATGCCGACAACCTTTGCGATCTCCATGAAAACGAGCTGGTAAATCGCCATCGCATCGGAGCGTGTTTCAAGCGACCAGCCATCCGCCCGCTCAAGAAAGATGGACAGGAAGCTGCCAAGCCGCACCGCGCTGTCCTGCGCGAAGAAGATTGTGAATGTCAGAATGGCAAGAAAGGATGCAAAAACCGGTGCCTCTTTTGAAAAGGGCAGCTGGCCCTTGTCGATAGAGTCACGGATCTTCTTTTCCGTTGCCTCTTCTGTCTTGCTTTCCTTGTCGGCACCTTCCGCCATCAGGACCTTCGCTCAGACGATTGAAGATGTGGTCGCCCGGCTCCGCGGGATCGCGCGCCGGGCTTCTCCTTCCGAAACCGTCAGGCGGCTTCCTGCTGCTGCATGCTGGGCAGGACAAAACTACCCTGCTGCGCGAGCTGAACCGCACTCGCGGAGATGCGTCTGCGGGCCTGCATGATGTCGGCCTCCTGCACGTCCTCCGAACCGGTGCTGAGCTCGGCTTCGATCATGCGGCGCGTGCGCTGGCCCAGTGCCGAGAGGACAGCCTCCACGGTATCCTCCGGCGCGTTTCGAAGTGCCAGCGTGACAAGCTCGCTCGACAGACCGTCGAACAGCGCAACACGCGCCTTCTGGTCGAGCAGCACGATCTCCTCGAAGCTGAAAAGCTGCGAGCGGATCGCCTTCACGTCGCTTGTGCCTGTCAGCTCCAGATCGTGAATGACCTCGTCCGCCTGATCCTTGTCGAGTTCGTTCAGCAGCGAGGCGACACGTGCGAGTCCGACAGCGGAATCCTTGCCCGCGCGCATGTTGCGCAAAAGGTCACTCATCCGGTTTTCAATAAGCTTCTTCGCCTGCACCGGCATTTCACCCGTCGCGGCCATGCGGCTGACGACGGAGGTCCGCAGGTTCTTGTCCAGGCTCACCAGAACCTTGGCCGCGATGGACGAAGAGATACCGCTTAGAATGGCCGCGATAACCTGCGGGTGTTCCGCCGAAATCAATTCGATCAATTCTTCAGCCGGCAGCTTCTCAAGTTCCGCCCAGACCTCCTCTGCCTCGCTGGCGACCGGCGCATTGCGCCCCATGAGAAGGTTCATCTCTTCTTCGGAAAGGGTTTCATTGAGGATCGTGTCGATGCTGTCCGCAGAATCGAGCAGGCCGGCCCCTTCAGTGAACTCGCTCTCGAATTCGCTGACCACCTTCTCCAGCTCCGCCTGCGGAATTGTCCGCAACAGGCGTGCCCCTTCCATGAGCGCCTTGAGTTCGTCCTGCTTGAAGAACTTCAAGAGCCGCCCCGCCGAGGGCTTGCCCATGGCGACGAGAATGGTGGCTGCCTTCTGTGCCTGTGTCAGAGCCAGAGCTTCAGTCATGACCGATCCGACCTTTCTATCCGCAATCCGTTATCCGCGTTATTCAGCAGATGCCTTGCCGGCGATTTCAGTGAGTTTCACACCGAAGCGTGACGGATCGTCATCGACCAGCGTAATCTCGCCGCGCGCGATGCGCCGGCCGTTCACCACGATCTCCACCGGTTCGCCGACACGCCGGTTGAGCGACACCGTCGAACCCTTTTTCAGGGCCATGAGCTGCGATACCGGCATCTCGGCACTGCCCAGTACAATCTGGACCTCAACCGGGATGCTCATGACCAGGTCTGGATTTCCCGAAAAGGAATCGATCCTTTCACGCGCACCGGGGCTATCCTCGTGAAGAACGTCCTTGAGTTCCTCAATCGCCTTGTTGAGCTCTTCCTCGCCGTTTTCCTGCGGCTCAGGCTCGGCATTCGTCATCGTCATTCTCCTTCACCGCCTTTCCGGCACATCATTGCGCCAGAAGTCCCTCGACGACATCCTTGCGGGCGTCGAAGGGCTGTTTGATCCGCACCGTGTAGTGATGTCCGGCCTTTCCGAAGTCACAGGTGAACACCGTCTTGTCGCGCACGGCGAGCCGCGCCTCAGGCTGCGCGCCGTCGCCAAACTCGATCACCTGACCTTCGTGAAGCGATGCGAGTTGTCCAAGCGCCATGCGCATCAGCGGAATGGTCGCTTTGAGGCGCACATTCGAGCGCATGACCTCATCGCTGAACCGGTTGTGCCAGTCGGCCGCCTTCGCATTCTGCTGGCGCTTGTCGTCCGTCTCGGTGTCGCGCGTTTCAAGCAGCAGCCGCTGCGGCATCCATGCGGTCAAAAGGCCGCCCTGCTCTTCCCCGCCAACGGCAAACCGTATCCGCACACCCGGACCGTCACGCACGACGAAGCGGCGAAAATCCGCACCCGCCAGCACCGTGGGCATCTGCAACCGCAGACCGAGGGAACGGGCGCCTTTTCCGTTCAGCGCCTTTGCGAAGAGCTCGAAAGCATGGGCCGCCACATCACGCTCGATGGCAGAAGGCGGGCGCTCGACCGGAACCGCCGGCAGCTCGGGATTGCCGCCGAACATCGCGCCGACGAGCAGGGATATGGCCGTGGGGTCGAGCCGCATGGTCAGCGCGTCTCCGGAAACTTCTCCGGGAACGACCACCAGCGCGTCGCAGCAATCGGGCTGGGGCTTCAGCTCCGCAAGCCGCACGATCTCCACATCAACCAGATCCACCGCGATCGGTGTCGGCAGCTTTTCTTCCAGGCTTTCCATCACGCGCGGCAGGGCCCGTGTCGCACAGGAGCGTGCCGCCTCGACCACCTTTCGCGGATCTCCGGTGGCGCCCACCAGCCGCTCCACGACCAGCGCACGCATCAGTTCTGGGTCTTCCGTCAGCGCCATGATCGGCTGTTACTCCGTTGATCCTGCTGCATCACGCGGCCTGCTTTTCGCCGCCGGCATTCATGGTGCTCTGCTCGACCGCATCGATCGTCGGCCGGTCATAAGCGGAAATGGTCTTGCGGCCGAACTCAAGCGCCACCTGCGGCAGCGAGCCGTTCATGTAGGCAAGCAGCGTCTGCTTCACGATGACGTAGAGCCGGTTCTTCTTTTCGCGCACGATCTTGATCTTGGTCGCGATCGGGCCGACCACCGCATAGGACATGAAGATGCCCAGGAAGGTGCCCACCAGCGCGGCGCCGACCAGACCACCCAGTATCTCGGGCGACTCGTTGATCGCGCCCATGGCCTTGATGACGCCCAGCACGGCAGCCACGATGCCGAGCGCCGGCAATCCCTCGGAGACGGCGACAAGTGCATTGTACGATTTCAGCTTGTCGCGGCGGATGGTCTGGATTTCTTCATCCATCAGCGCCTCGATCTCGAAGGGCCGGGCATTGCCGATAATGATGATACGGCAGTAATCGCAGATGAAATTGGTAAGATCCTTGTTTTTCAGGATCGTCGGATAGGTCTGAAAGATCGCGGATTCTTCCGGGTTGTCGATATGGGCTTCAACCTCGCTGCGCGACTTGGTTCGCAATTCCCGCATCAGGCTGTGCAGGACACCGAGCGTCTCCAGATACTCGGTTTCCTTCGGAACCGCGCCCTTGAATGCCTCGACACAGGCCTTGCCGGCGTCTTTCACGGTCGACATGGGGTTGGCGACCAGAAACGTGCCGAATGCCGCGCCGCAGATGATCACGAATTCCCACGGCTGGAAAAGCACGTCCACATGCCCGCCCATTGCCATATAGCCGCCGATCACGCAGCCGAGCGTTACAACCAGTCCAACAAGAATACCCATCTATACCGCCATCTTTTATAGGCCTCTCCTCCTGTGTATCCGCCGTGGCTTGCGTGAGGCTTGAATGCCGAAAGTCTGCGCGAAAGCCTCGCGCAAGATAGACGAACTAGGGTTGCGCAACCGAAGATGGCGGAGGGTGCGCCTTGATCAACACGTTCACGAGCTACAACCTAATCAACCGCGACCTGTCGCGGTCGCTGGAGCGCGTGCAGTCGCAGCCCATGGTGCAGCGCGAGACCGAATATTATCAGGAGAACATCGGCCGGGTGACCTCCATTGAGGAGTTCGTCAATGACGACCGCCTCTTCCGCTACGCCATGAAAGCACACGGGCTGGACGACATGGCCTACGCCAAGGCGTTCATGGTGAAGGTTCTGGAGGAGGGCATCAGCGACCCCGACAGTTTCGCCAACAAACTGACCGACAAGCGCTATGTCGAATTTGCCCGCACCTATAATTTTGCGGCCGGTGGCGCCGACACCACCAACTACAATCCGGCGCAGAAGGGAACGGTCGACAAATATCTCACACGCGCCATCAAGAACGGCACGGCACCGAACGATCCCGCACTGATCGGCAGCATCAACAACTATCTGGCGAAAATACCCGACATCAAATCCGTCGATGATCTGATGGGCGACCAGGAAATGCTGACCTTCGCGCTCATGGCGCATGGGTTCGAGGTGGACGAAGTGATCGACCTCAAATTCCTGCGCTCGGTTCTGGAGGGCGGCATCGATGATCCCGAAAGCCCCGCAAACCAGACCGAAGACAAGCGCTACAGGGCACTCGCGGAAGCCTTCAATTTCGCCCGCTACGGCGAAGACGCGACCACCTACAACATCGCAAACAACCTCGCCGTCGAACGCTATGTGCGCCAGACGCTCGAAGAAGACGCAGGCAGGGAAAACGAGGGCGTGCGGCTGGCGCTCTATTTCCAGCGCAAGGCCCCCGAATTCCGCTCCTACTACGAACTGCTCGCTGACAAGGCCATTGCCCAGGTGGTGCGCACTGCGCTCGGTTTCCCCGCAGCGCTGGCCCAGGCCGACATCGACAAGCAGGTCGAGATGATCAGGGAACGCATCGACATCGCGGATTTTCGGGATCCGGAGAAGCTGGAGGACTTTCTGAAGCGCTTCACCACCATGTGGGAGCTTGAAAACCCGACCAGCTCCCAGCAGACCTCCATCGCCGCGCTGTTCAGTCAGCCGGCGGAGTTCGGCATCTCCACCGACATGCTTTTCACCATTGCGCAGCTGAAGAGGTAAGAGACCCCATGCAGACCGGACTCTACGTCGCCCTGTCCTCCCAGGTGGCGCTTGAAAAGCGCCTTGGAACACTGGCCGACAACGTCGCGAATGCCGGTACGGTCGGCTTTCGCGCCACATCGGTAAACTTCCGCGACATGGTCAATGGCGACGGCCCGGATTCTGTCTCGTTTGCCGCACCCGGTACACCCAGCATTGCCATCCATGCGGGCGGCCTGCGCGAAACGAAAAACCCTTTCGACTTCGCAGTACAGGGCGATGCCTGGTTCGCGCTCGAGACGCCGGCCGGCACAGTCGTCACGAGGGATGGCCGCTTCACCATGCGCGAGACCGGCGAACTGGTCAGCATAGACGGGCACCCGGTGCTCGACGCCGGCGGCGCGCCGCTGCTGCTCGATCCCCTTGCCGGTCCGCCTGAGGCAAGCGCCGATGGCACGCTGCGCCAGAATGGCCAGCTGGTCGGCGCCATCGGCCTCTACGCCTTCGCCCCCTCGCAGGACTATGCGCGGTTCGGCAACTCCGGCTTCGTTGCCAATGATCCGCAGCCGGTGATCGACCAGCCGGATGCGGGCGTGGCTCAGGGTTTCGTGGAAGAAGCCAACGTCAACCCGGTTCTCGAAATGATGAACCTTATTGAGGTACAGCGCACCTTTGAACACGTCTCGGCACTGATGAGCGATAGCGACACCGCGCTGAAAGATGCCATCAAACTGCTGGGCGCATGAGAGAAGCCATGACAGAACCCGCAGTGCCAGCCTCACCGCCGAGGGAAACCGTGCTCACGGCACTGGAAGAAGCCTATCGGCGCATCGCGGGCGATGAGCGTTTTCTCATCCGGCATGGCGGACGCGTCAGCGAAGTTTCTCCCACGCATTATAGCGTGCGCGGCCTGTCTGAAACGGCAAGGCTCGGTGATCTGGTATCGCGACACAATCGCAAGGGCGGCATTGCCGGTGCGGGCGAAGTGGTGCGCATCGCGCAGGACGGTGTTCTCGTCGCGCCTTACGAAGAAGCCGGTTCTGTCGGTCTTGGCGAAGCCGTGTTCAACCGTGGACAACTCGATCTCGCGCCCGCCCCGTCCTGGCGCGGCAGGGTCGTCGACGCGCTTGGTCGCCCCGCCGATGGGAAACCCGCTCCCGCTGGCGGACCTTCAGTCTCCGGCTTCGCCCCCGTCACACCGCCGGCCATGCAACGGCAGCGTGTTTCGGAAGCGTTCCGGACAGGCGTTCGGGTCATCGACATCTTCACCCCGCTTTGCCATGGGCAGCGGCTCGGCGTTTTCGCCGGTTCCGGTGTCGGCAAGTCTACGCTTCTATCCATGCTGGCCAACGCGGATGCGTTCGACACGGTGGTGATCGCGCTGGTGGGAGAACGCGGGCGTGAAGTCCGTGAATTCCTAGAAGACACGATTGGACCGCAGGGCATGGCCAAATCGGTGGCTGTGGTCGCCACCAGCGATGAAAGCGCCATGATGCGCCGGCGCGCGCCGGATACAGCCATGAGCGTCGCGGAATACTTTCGCGATCGCGGTGACAAGGTGCTGCTCATTCTCGATTCCATCACGCGCTTTGCCCATGCCCTGCGCGAGGTCTCCATCGGGGCCGGCGAGCCACCCGTGGCGCGCGGCTACCCGGCATCGGTGTTCACCGAGCTGCCGCGCCTGCTCGAACGCGCCGGGCCCGGCGAAGCCGGCCGCGGATCCATAACCGCCATACTGTCCGTCCTTGTCGATGGCGACGATCACAATGACCCGGTTGCCGACGCCGTACGGGGCATTCTCGACGGTCATGTCGTGCTCGACCGCGCCATTGCAGAACAGGGACGCTTTCCACCCGTCAATCCGCTGGCCTCTATCTCGCGCCTTGCCGATCGCGCCTGGAAACCCGACGAAAAGCGCCTCGTAACCCGGCTGCGCTCCATGATCGCCCGCTTTGAAGACACACGCGACATTCGCCTGCTCGGTGCCTATCAGCCTGGAAACGACGCGGAGCTCGATCAGGCGGTCCGCCAAATTCCGCTGATCTACGATGCCCTTACCCAGTCGCCGAACGATCCACGTTCGACTGATCCCTTCACGGATCTGGCGATGAAACTGAAAGCCGGAGAACCGGTACAATGACGCTGAAACTGGCCAGTCTTGAACTGCCGGACGGGCGGCGAACCGAACCGAACCCGACCGCCGCACCCGTTGTCGAGGCTCCTCTGCCTTCGCGACGATCCGCATTTCTTCCACGTCGCCTTGAAAAGGCGAGCGCCCTGCACAAGCCGGGCAGCAGCCGGAGTGACTGGATGATCATGCTCGGCGGCATTGGGCTTGCCGCCGTCTGTGCCATGTTTCCCTGGTATATCTTCTTCAATCAGGAACAGTTTGGCGTTCGCCCCATGACATTTGCCGGCCGCCCCTCCCCGCAGGGGCCGTCACGCGAGGCTCTGCCTGCCCTGGTCGGCGCACGCATTCCCTCCCAGATGATCCCGCTGCCACAGGTCGACTACACCTCCACCGGCACGGTTGACCGCACACCGACCGGGGTGCTTGAGGATCAACCCTTCCCCGGCGATGAGCCGGGCTTCCGCCTGGTACACGCGGTCGGGGGGCGCGCCATGATCGAAGATGAAGACGGCTACTGGCTGGTCCAGCGCGGTTCACGCCTGCCGGATGGCAGCCGTGTCGCCCAGATCGTTTGGAAAAACGGGCAGTGGGAAATGATCACGACGCGCGAACTGGTGATCAGGGTATCTGCCGAAGACGGAACGTAAGGCCCGCACAAGACTGGCTGCCTAAAGTGCCGTTCAGGATGTTTGCATAGACCGAGAGACCTGCCTGATGCAGCCCGTCAACCTGTTCGATCTCGCCACCCAGCAGGCGAAATGGCTTTCCGTCCGTCAGACGACGGTGGCGAGCAATGTCGCCAACATCAACACGCCCGGCTACAAGGCGCTTGAGGTCGAGCCGTTCGAAAATGTTCTGAACGGCTCGCGGGTGGCTTTGAAGAGCACCAATCCGAACCATCTGCAATTTGGCGCGACCAACGCTTCTTTCGCCGTCGGCAGTACCGATGACCCGGCCGTGCTGCCCTCGGAGAACACGGTGAAAATGGAAAACGAACTGGCCAATGCAGGTGAGGTTCGTCGCTCGTTCGAGCTCAACACGGCCATCGTCAAGGCCTTTCACCGCATGCTCATGAACACATCGAGAGGATAATCCGTGGACCCGCTTTCCGCATCCCTGAAAGTCGCCGCATCCGGCCTGCAGGCGCAGTCCGAGCGCATGCAGGTGGTTTCGGAAAACCTGGCGAACGCCAAGTCGACCAGCGACATTCCGGGCGGAGATCCCTATCGCCGCAAGACGATCAGCTTCGTCGCCGAGCTCGACCGCAATATCGGCGGCAGCGTCGTCGAGGTTGGATCGGTTGCCCGCGATCCCACCGAGTTCACCCTTGAGTTCAACCCCGGTCACGAGGCGGCGGACGAGCGCGGCTACGTCAAGATGCCGAATGTGAACGTGCTGATCGAGATGGCCGACATGCGCGAGGCCAACCGCGGCTACGAAGCGAACCTGCAGGTCATCAAGCAGGCGCGCGAACTCATTTCCATGACCATTGATTTGATGCGGAGCCAGTCATGATTCCTCCAGTCGGCAGCATTGCCCCTTCGACACTGACGGAAGCCACCGGCATTCAGCCGGCACGCCAGGCCCCCGCCTCCGAAACCGGAGAAGCCTTCAGCGCCATGCTGGGCGAAGCAGCCGCCAATACCATGGCAAGGCTCAACCACGCCGAGGGTGTCTCGCTGAAGGCACTTCAGGGCGAAGCCGAAACCCGCGAAGTTGTGGATGCGGTCATGAGTGCCGAGCAGGCGCTGCAGGCAGCGATCGCCGTCCGCGACAAGCTCGTCACCGCGTATCTCGACATCAGCCGCATGGCCATCTGAGGAGCCTGATTGATGAAAGCCCTGTCGATCGCCGCCACCGGCATGAGCGCCCAGCAGCTCAATCTTGAAGTCATCGCCAACAACATCGCCAACATCAACACGACCGGCTTCAAGCGCGCACGCGCCGAGTTCTCGGATCTGCTCTATCAGACCGAGCGCATGCAGGGCGTTCCCAGCCGCGCCAACCAGGCCATCGTGCCGGAGGGCGCAAATGTCGGCCTCGGCGTCAAGGCCGCGGCTGTCCGCAACCTGCATATCCAGGGGCCGATGAACAACACCGGCAACAAGCTGGATGTCGCGCTGGTCGGCAAGGGCTGGTTCGAGATCGAAGGCACTGATGGCGAGCCGCTCTATACGCGCGCCGGCTCCTTCAACACCAATGCGACAGGCCAGCTCGTCACCACCCAGGGCTACAACGTGAACCCGGCAATCGTCATTCCCGAAGATGCCGTGGAGGTCGTGATCAACAAGACCGGACAGGTTTTTGCGCGGATCGACGGGCAGGCAGAGCTTCAGGATCTGGGTCAGCTCACACTTGCCAACTTCGCCAATGAAGCCGGCCTCGACCCGATTGGCGACAATCTGTTCCGCGAGACTCCCGCTTCGGGAGCCGCCATTCAGGGCGTGCCGGGCGATCCGGGCTTCGCCGTCATCGAGCAGGGCTATCTCGAGGGCTCCAATGTGGACCCCGTAAAAGAAATCACAGAGCTGATCTCCGCGCAGCGCGCTTACGAGATGAATTCAAAGGTCATCCGCGCGGCCGATGAAATGGCTGCAACCGTCACCCAGTCGATCCGGTAGGTTCGCATGAAACGGCACACCCTCCTCTCCGCGCTCATCCTCGCACTGGCCAGCTTCGTTGCGACCGGCCTTCCGGCTGCGGCGCTGGAGCAGGCGGTGGTGTCTACCCGCGTCATCTATCCCGGCGAAACCATCTCCGTAGACGCGCTTGACGAGGTGGTTCTGCGCCGCCCGCCACGCGGCAACACGGCGATTGCCCGGATGCTGGAAGACATTGACGGCAAGGTCGCCCGGCGCACGCTGCTTCCGGGCCGTCTCATCCCCATCAGCTATGTGCGCGATGCCTATCTGGTGGAAACAGGCAGCCCCGTCACCGTGACCTTCAGCGAAGGCCCCCTCGTCATTTCCCTGCGCGCGGTTCCGCTTCAGGCGGGTGCTGCCGGCGACATGATCCGGTTGCGCAACATCGAGAGCGGCCGCACCTTCACGGGTGTGGTGCTGGCTGACGGCAGCGTTCAGGTCGGTGCCATATGATGTCTCGCCTTTTCCTTTCAGTCCTGATGGCGCTGACGCTGGCCCTGCCGGCTGGCGCCGCATCGCGCATCAAGGACATTGCGATGCTGCAGGCCGCACGCGACAACCAGCTTGTCGGCTACGGCCTGGTGATCGGTCTGCAGGGCAGCGGCGACAGCCTGCGCAACTCGCCCTTCACCGAACAGTCCATGCGCGCGATGCTTGAAAATCTCGGCATCGCGTCGGAAGGTGGCCGCGCCCGCGCAAAAAACGTTGCCGCCGTCATCGTCACCGCAAACCTCCCGCCCTTCGTGCAGTCGGGCGCACGGATCGACGTCAGCGTCTCCTCGCTGGGCGACGCGACATCGCTCGCCGGTGGCACGCTGGTGATGACGCCCCTTCGCGCCGCCGATGGCGAGATTTACGCCGTGGCACAGGGGTCCGTCATCGTTTCCGGTTTCAGCGCCCAGGGACAGGCAGAAACACTGACGCAGGGCGTGCCGACCTCGGGCCGCGTGCCCAATGGCGCCATCATCGAGCGCAAGGTCGAGGCTTCCATGTCCGACAGCGCAAGCCTTGTCCTGCAATTGCGCAACGCGGATTTCTCAACGGCCGTGCGCGTTGCAGACGCGATCAACACCTATACCGGCTCACGTTTCGGTGCCCGGCTTGCCCAGGAAGAGGATGCCCGCACGATCCGCATTCGCCGGCCCAAGGGCATCTCTTACGCCCGCTTCTATGCCGAGATCGAAAACCTGATGGTGGAGTCCGACGGTCCGGCCCGCGTTGTGGTCGACGAGCGCACCGGCACCGTGGTCATCGGCAATGACGTCCGCATTTCCCGCGTTGCCATAAGCCACGGCACGCTCACCGTGCGCATCACCGAGACGCCGCGTGTGGTCCAGCCCGAGCCGTTCTCGCGCGGCGAGACTGCGATCGAACCCTTTACCGAAATCGAAGCCGACCAGCCCGATGCCAATGTGGCGCTGCTGGACGGTCCCAATCTGCAAACCCTCGTTTCCGGCCTCAATCGGCTGGGCGTGAAGCCCGATGGCATCATTGCGATCCTTCAGGGCATCAAGTCCGCCGGTGCGCTTCAGGCCGAACTCGTGCTGCAATAGGTGCGCCGCATGTCACGCCGGACCCGATTGAAGAAAACCGCCTCCGCCGCGTTCGCCGGTCTCGTTTTCGCTACGCAGATTGCGCCGCTCCATGCGCTGGCGGCAGACAATCCTGCCAGCATGAAGCCGGACGAAGTGGAACGTTTCTGCGCCAATATCGCCGACGCCGCGCGGGATCGCCGCTATGCGCTCCAGGCCATGGAACTGAAAAAACTCAGGGGCGAAGTGGACGAACGTATCGCCGCACTTGAGCAGAAGCGCGCCGACTATGAAGGCTGGCTTCAGCGTCGCAACGTCTTCCTGGCGCAGGCAGAGGCCGGCATCGTGGAGATCTACGCCTCCATGCGGCCCGATGCTGCCGCCGAGCGCCTTGCGGAAGTCCGTGTGGAGCTTGCCGCCGCAATCCTGATGAAGCTCGAACCGCGCACGGCGGGCATCATCCTCAATGAAATGAACAGCAAATCCGCAGCGACACTGACGACCATCATCGCCAGCGCCGCGCGTCCGGAGGACCCGACATGACGTTCCGGCCCGTATTTCTCCTTCCGCTGGCCTTCGTTGCCGGCTGTTCGCAGTCGCTGAAGGAGATCGGAAAGGAACCGGCCATGACTCAGGTCGGTGCCACAATCGATCCGGAAGTGATGGCGGCCTACAACTATCCAAAACGCCCCGCCCCGGCGCTCACGCGCTATTCTCTTTGGGACGACAAGCAGAGTCGGCTCTTCACAGATCCGCGCGCGCTCAATGTCGGCGACATTCTGACGGTCGAAATCTCGATCAACGACAAGGCACGCTTCAAGAACGAATCCGAACGCTCCCGCGATGCGGCGCGCAGCCTTGGCCTTTCCGGTTCCTATTCGGTCGGCGGCGCGGGCTCTTCAGCCGCCGCTGAAGGCAAGATCGGCTCCGGCACCTCGACCGCAGGCGGCGGACAGACTGAACGCTCGGAAAACATCCGTCTTCTCGTGGCGGCCGTGGTTACACAGGTCCTTTCCAACGGAAACCTGCGTATTCGCGGCACCCAGGAAGTGCGCGTCAACGCAGAGCTGCGCATTCTTACCATCGAGGGCATCGTGCGGCCGAGCGACATCGACCCGCAGAACATGATCTCCTACGAGCGCATTGCCGAGGCGCGCATCTCCTACGGTGGACGCGGACGGATCAGCGAGGTTCAGCAGCCGCCCTACGGCCAGCAGTTCCTCGACCAGGTGCTTCCATTCTAACCCGACGCCGGAGCCAGAAGACGCATGGCGCTGCTTGAACAGCAACCACCAGAGAAAAAAGGGCCTTCACTCGTCGTTCAGCTGGCGATGCTGCTGGTCATGTCGGCGCTTGCCGCGGGGGCTGCATGGTTCGCCGGCGGCTATCTGCAGAGCAGATCGGGCGGCCCCGAGGAAGCCGCCACCGCCGCGACCGAAACAACCGTTGCCGAACACCCCGGGGAAGAGGACGCTGCGGCGCACACGCAACCCGGTATTTTCATGATGGAGCCGATCACCACCAATCTGGCCGAGCCAAGCGAGATCTGGGTCCGGGCCGAGCTCTCCCTCGTCTTTGAGGGCGAACCCGATCCCGTGGTCGCAGCCGCCATCCATCAGGACCTGTTCGCCTATCTGCGCACGGTGAAACTGCGTCAGGTGGAAACGGCCAGCGGTCTCCAGCATCTGCGTTCTGATCTTGCAGAGCGCGCCAGCATCCGCAGCGAAGGCGCTGTCAAACAAATCCTGTTCAGGGCCCTGCTGTTCGAATGAGACGCCTTGCTTTACTGGTCGCCAGCGCGCTGTTTCCATCCGCTGCGGCAGCCCAATCCATCGACCTTGGCGCACTGACGGGTGCCGATGGCTCGACCGTCGGCACGATCATCCAGCTCTTCGGTCTGTTGACGGTTCTTTCCGTTGCGCCGGGCATCCTGATCATGGTCACGAGCTTTACCCGCTTCGTGATCGCCTTCTCGATCCTGCGCGCGGGCATGGGCCTGCCAACCACGCCGGCCAACCTGATCCTGATCAGCCTGTCATTGTTCATGACCTTCTATGTCATGGCCCCGACCTTCGACCGTGCCTGGGCGGAAGGAATACGCCCGCTGATGAACAATGAAATCAGCGAAGAGGATGCGGTGCAGCGTATCGCCGAGCCGTTCCGCGGTTTCATGGTCAACAATGTCCGCGAGAAGGATTTCGCTCTCTTTGCCGATCTCGCAGCCGAACGCGGCAACATCGACATCGACGTAACGGTGGAAACAGCGGATCTGCGGGTGCTGGTGCCCGCGTTCATGATTTCCGAGATCAGGCGCGGTTTCGAGATCGGCTTCCTGATCGTGCTGCCCTTCCTCGTCATTGATCTCATCGTCGCGACCATCACCATGTCGATGGGCATGATGATGCTGCCACCGACGGTCGTGTCTCTCCCGTTCAAGATATTGTTCTTCGTCCTGATCGACGGCTGGAACCTGCTCGTCGGCAGCCTTGTCCGCTCCTTCGTATAAGGTTGACCGCGTCTATCCGGAAGAAAATCCCGTCCCTGCAAAATTAAGCCGGCCCATTATCCTTTTGGTAGGACTTTCCCGCGATAAATGCCCTCAAGCATGGCGGACAGATCTTCCAACGGGATCAAGGGCATGATGCCGCTCCGTCATACCGGTGAGCCCGGTATGTCCCTCGTATGTTTTGTATTTCAGGGGCGTTTATCCCATGGCAAGTCTTATGACCAACGCGTCGGCAATGACGGCGCTGCAGACCCTCAACAACATCTCCAAGAACATGGCTACCACCCAGTCCCGCATTTCGACGGGCCTGCGCGTGGGCGAAGCTGCCGACAACGCAGCTTACTGGTCGATCGCGACTTCGATGAAGTCCGACAACAAGGCCCTGTCCAGCGTTCAGGATGCTCTGGGTCTCGGTGCCGGTAAAGTCGACACGGCCTACACGGGTATCAATGAAGTCATCGACACCGTCGACAAGATCAAGCAGAAGCTTGTCACGGCACGCGGTGCTTCGCAGGAAGACCAGCAGAAGATCCAGGGCGAAATCAACGCGCTCCAGGAGCACATCACCTCGGTTGTCGGCAACTCCAACTATGCCGGTTCCAACATCATCCAGGACAACGCCGATGTGAACATCGTCGCGTCCTACAACCGTACCGGCACGACCGTCTCCATCGACGAAGTCACGCTGACGGGCGCCGACGTTCTGGTGCTCGACGCAGCCGGCACCGCTGGTAGCGCGGCGAACGTCGTTGCGGCAGCCCTGTTCGATGCTTCGGGCGGCCAGGTTGCCGACGCGGCAGTCGACACCGCACTTGGCACCGTCGAGACGGCTCTCGCCGCCCTCGCCGATCAGGCTGCCGAGCTGGGTGCTGCCAAGTCGCGCGTCGACCTGCAGAAAGACTTCGTTGGCAAGCTCTCCGACGCCATCGAGCGTGGTGTTGGCCAGCTGGTTGATGCGGACATGAACGAAGAGTCGGCCCGTCTGTCGGCCCTGCAGGTTCAGCAGCAGCTGGGCATTCAGGCGCTGTCGATCGCCAACTCCAACTCGCAGAACATCCTGTCGCTGTTCCGCTAAAATGGTTGATCCCGGCGCGCGAGCGCCGGCATCCTTCCACAATGGACGGGCCGCTCACACGAGCGGCCCGTCTTTTTTTT